>Ga0315556_1002336_pt1 | contig 10888 bp, 12 predicted proteins | sample SalMarSW160310MG_FD_202112 | JGI IMG/M metagenome (GOLD analysis project Ga0315556, IMG submission 202112) | Salt marsh sediment microbial communities from the Plum Island Ecosystem LTER, Massachusetts, United States - Salt Marsh Sediment SW1603-10 ...
CCGGGAGTGCATCGCCTCCAATACCATCAGCTTTTGTGCGGCTGTATAGTTCGCTTTCTTTTTCGGCTGGAAGCCCGCTTCCCCCTGCTCCCGATACAGGTGCACACTCCATTGGACAGTTTGCCGAGACATCCCAAATCGCCTGGCTACACTGGCTATGCTGTCTCCTGCCTCGACAGCCTGGGCTGCCGCAAGCCTTTCTGTGCGCGTAAATTTGGTCATAAAAACTGCACCTCCTTCGTTGGTTGTGTCCAACTTTGGGGGTGCAGTTCACCTTTTAGGCTGCCATTTTTTTACCCTTGACAAGATTATATATACACTGTATATTTACAGTGTATATATAATTAGGAGCAACCATGGTCAGACCTGTCAAGAAAAAGCAAATCCCCAACCTGCATGAAGCCATCAAGAAAACAGCCTGGAAGCAGATTGCAGAATTTGGCGCTCCTGCCCTTTCCCTTAGGGCAATAGCGCGCGAACTCAAAATCACTGCACCCGCCATCTACAACTACTTTCCCGATAGAGACGCGCTGGTCACCGCACTCATTATTGACGCATATAAATCCTTCGGCGATTCTCAAATTGACGCACGCGATGCTGTCCCGGTGGATGACGTTGAAGGAAGAATGATGGCAATTGGTCTGGCATATCGCAATTGGGCACATTCCCATCCACAAAGATATCAACTTATTTTTGGAACCCCAATCCCCGGATATGAAGCACCGATAATGGAGGTCTTGCCATTCGGTGCGCGTTCATTGAGTGCTCTGGTCAGCGTGGTAGAGGAACTACGCATATCAGGAAAATTAAACATTACAACCTTCCCGGAGGTCAAGGAAGAATACAAAGTGAATTTTGAAATATGGAAAGCCTATGGTGGCAACGTGGATATCCTGTCGCTTTCGGTTGCCATGATCATCTGGGCACGTGTACATGGGATCGTTTCCCTTGAAATTGCAGGCAATCTGCCACCTTTTGGTCCCAGCGGCGATGATCTGTACTTGTACGAAATGAATTCCATCGCAAAGCAATTCATCAAGGAGTAAAAATGAAAACACTTATTCTCGATGGCTCCCAGACTAACGACCCGCAGGCGGTCAATATCCTCAAGGCATTGCACAAACATCTTCCTGATGCAGAAATCATAACCGTGCGTGAACAAATGATCGGCAATTGTGCGGGTGATTTCTTCTGCTGGGTGCGTAATCCCGGTATGTGCAATACCAATGATGACAATCGCATCATTGCCGCAAAAATCGTGCAGAGCGACCTCATCATCTACCTCACACCTGTCACATTCGGTGGTTATTCTTCCGAACTCAAACGCATGGTCGATCACCAGATTCAAAACATCCTGCCATTCTTCGCGAACATCAACGGCGAGGTCCATCACCAGAAACGCTACAAACAATATCCGAACATGTTGACCATCGGCTGGATGGATGAACCCAACCCGCAAGCCGAATCCATCTTCCGGCATCTTGTCCATCGCAACGCCATCAACATGTACGCCAAAACTTCCGTTTGTGGATTGGTGATTGGTGCTCTGCCGGAAGTGGACTTGGACTTCCAAACCAAACTCTGGCTCAAAGCGATTGCCAGCGGATCAGACTCGCCCGTACCTACCCTGCCATCGATAGACCTATCCTCCACTGATGCCAGTCACGCCCGCCGCGCAGTGTTACTCGTTGGCAGTCCACGCACAAAGAAGAGTACATCCGCATCGCTTGGCGGTTATCTCTTCGAGCAATTAAAAGCTCGCGGCATCGAAACACAGACTATCCAGATCTACACAACTATCAACTCACAGGAACGCATGCAGGCAATGTACGGAGCCGTTGACGACGCCGACCTTGTCGTGCTTGCCTTCCCCCTCTACGTGGACAGCCTCCCCGCTCCCGTCATCGCTGCACTCGAAAAGATCACAGCACATCGCAAGGACAAGAACACCACACTCATTCGCTTTTCTGCTATCGCCAATTGCGGCTTTCCGGGATCGAACCACAACGACACAGCGTTAGCCATCGCCGCTGAATTCGCCCGCCAAAACAGACTGACTTGGATGGGCGGACTCGCTCTCGGTGCAGGAGAAGGAATCGTTCACGGCATCCCGCTCAACGAATTGGATGGACGTGCCATTCCGATTAAACAATCCCTCGAACTTGCTGCAGAAGCATTGGCCAACGGAGAACCCATCCCCCAAGCAGCCTGTGACCTGCTTGCCAAACCCATCATACCAAATTGGATGTACACCTTTATGGGCAAATTCGGCTGGGAACAACAAGCCAAAGGGTATGGGGTGAAAAGAATAATAAAACAACAACCTTATCGTTAGGAGAATGATCATGACACAAATCTTTAATGGTCGCTACACAGCCAAAACCAACCAGCCCTTTGTCGTCTTCCTGATCGGGATGCGGGTCAATCAATGGTGGCGCTTCGACAAATGGTTGCCTGTTGCATTTGCCATGGGACCAATGTTGCAAACCTTATTCTCACATCCTGAAAAAGGATTCCTGCACGCCGAATTCTTCTGGAATTTCAATGGCCCCGTATTAATCCAATATTGGGGTTCATTCGAAGATCTTGAAAAATTCGCCTCCAATCCATCTGACCCGCACATCCGACCCTGGAAGAAATTCAATCAGGCTGTTGGCTCAAAAGGAATTGTTGGTATCTGGCACGAGACCTACACCGTGCAACCGGATCAATTTGAATCTGTGTATGGCAACATGCCCAGATTCGGACTTGCGGCGGCAATGGAACATGTCGAAGCAACGGGGCGCCGCAAAACAGCCCGCATGAGGCTCGAAATCAATCCAAACACTGGCCCTGTGTAGGCAATTCCCACACATAAAGGACGTCTCACATGAAGAACAACTTGACTGTCTCAACGGAAACCCAAAACCTCATCGCATACTTCATTCTTGCCTATGCCATATCATGGGCGATCGGTGTCCCATTGGCACTAGGCAACCAAGGGTTAATTCATCCAATATTTCCTGCATGGACTCATTATTTTGTTGCATATGGACCCATGCTCTCGGCTTTGATAGTTACCTGGGCGAGTAGAGGGCGAACTGGGCTGAAGGAACTTGGGAAGCGCATGGTCATGTGGTAGATTCGCCCAATATGGTGGTATGTGGCACTTTCGCCGCTTATCATTGGTTTGGTAGTCGGTCTGATTTTAAATATTGCAACGGATAACAAGGTTACCCTATCAGCTCTGGGACAAGTACATTTTCTTCCATCGCTCGGAATTGGAGCATTGTTTCTTTGGATATTCACCTTTGGAATCGGCGAAGAGGTGGGATGGCATGGTTACGCTTTGCCGCATTTGCAAAAAGACCATAGCGCAATCAAGGCTACACTTATTTTGGCCGTATTGTGGGCGCTTTGGCATCTGCCACAGTTTTTCTACTTGTTTGATCCGTCCATGGCAGTTGGATGGGCGGTTGGATTACTTGCAGGTGCAATTGTATTTACCTGGCTTTTTAACAGTTCCAGCGTAGCATTCTCATTGTGGCCATCTGGCATGGATGTTTCAACTTCATGTCTGCTTCAAATGCAGGCAACGGAATACTTGCTGCCGTTGTCAGTACGATTGTTATGATTTGGGCCGTTGTGGTCATCCTGATTTTTAAATCAAAAAACCTTTCTGATCAGGACAAAATTACGGGCTAAAAGATAAACCAAAATGGCTATCAACTATGTTATTCTAGGCACAGGCGCAATTGGGCGTGCCATCATGGAAGAACTCGTCAAACGTGGAGAAAGCGTCCGGATGGTAAACCGTTCCGGGGAGATGGACGAGATCCCTGCTGGAGTGGAGGTGGTGGGTTCGGATCTTTATGACCAGGCTATGGTCAAGAAAGTGACGCGTGGGGCTAAAGTCGTATACCAGTCTGCCCAGCCGAGCTATTTCGAGTGGCCGGAGAAATTTCCTCCTTTGCAGAAATCAATCATTGACGGGTTGACAGGCAGTGACACCAAGCTGGTGCTTGTCGAAAATCTGTACATGTACGGTGTGACCAACGGCACGCCAATGACCGAAGATATGCCGCACAACGCCCACACCCGCAAAGGAAAAACTCGTAGCGCGATGAGCAAGACCGCATTTGAAGCGCATCGTGAAGGAAAATTGCGCGTGACTGCGGGACGCGGCTCGGATTTCTTCGGGCCATGGGGACTGTCGTCTTCTATGGGCGAGCGCGTATTCTATCCATTGTTGAGTGGCAGAGCCGCGCAAATGATTGGAAGACTAGATATCTCCCACTCACATACATATGTACCGGATTTTGGAAAGGCGTTGGTGATCCTGGGCGAAAACAACGAAGCGGACGGTCAGGCCTGGCACGTGCCGAACGATAATCCGTGTGTGACTCAGCGCGAGATGCTGAAGATGATCGCAGCAGAGATGGGCATCGAGCCAAAGATGAGCACCATGGGAAAGCTCATGATGTTAGTAGGCGGCTTGTTCATCCCCGAAGCCAAAGAATCCGTCGAGATGATGTACGAGTTCGACCAACCTTTCATTGTGGACTCAAGTAAGTTTGAAAGGACCTTTGGCATAAAAGCCACTCCGATGCGGAAGGCCATCAAGGAAACTGTAGCCTGGTTCAAAAACCATTCCGAAAAGTAGCAGCCGAAGGAGTAGGTAGTATTACCTCCCCTTGTCGTTGTAAACATGACATTTGTCCCTTCTCAACCATGAAATGATTCGGTATTATCATTTTATCGGCGCCAGTTTATCAAAGTCGTAGCTACGGCTGATTCTCCCAATCGTTTCAATTGAATTCTACGACAGGCGGCCTCATGCTAAAAATTGAGGACACCTTATGTCATCCAACCAGACACCCAAAAGCATCCAAAATCGCGCGTCCCTGACCCGCTTTGCCTGGCTCTCGATCGCTGCCGCGGTTTTGACCATATGCCTCAAAAGCGGAGCATACTTATTAACAGGCTCAGTCGGCTTGCTCTCGGATGCGATTGAATCCCTGATCAATCTGGCGGCAGCCGGGATGGCCTTATGGATGCTGACCATTGCAGCCCGCCCACCGGATGAGAGTCATATGTACGGGCATGGCAAAGCCGAATATTTTTCGAGCACGGTTGAAGGTATTCTGATCCTGGTGGCTGCAATCGGGATCGCTTTCACCGCCATTGAACGCCTGCTCAATCCAATCCCATTGGAACAATTGGGGATCGGTCTGGGGATCTCGTTGGCAGCCACACTGGTCAACTTTGCAGTTTCACGGGTTCTGTTCTCAGTGGGAAAGAATAACCGTTCGATCACGCTGGAAGCAGATGCGCATCATCTGATGACCGACGTGTGGACCTCCGTCGGCGTAATCGGCGGAGTTGGAGCCGTTGCGCTCACAGGCTGGCAAATCCTCGACCCACTGGTAGCGTTGGCTGTTGCAATAAATATTGTCTGGACTGGGATCCAGTTGATCCGCCGTTCGATAGCCGGTCTGATGGATGCCTCGCTGCCTCAATCCGAGCAGCAAAAAATCGAAGCAGTATTGAACCGATATCGCGAAAAGGGCATCGATTTCCACGCCCTGCGCACACGTGAGGCGGCCTCGCGCCGTTTCGTCTCAGTGCACGTGCTTGTACCTGGGGATTGGACGGTTCACGATTCTCACCATATCGCCGAAGACCTGGAACGCGACATCCGCGCCGCGATCGGCGATGCCGTCGTCATCACACACCTTGAGCCGATCGAGGATGAGATCTCATTGAACGACATACAACTCGATCGCTAAGTAAATCACGTGGGAAGATAAGGTTCCGCGATTTGCCAGTTCCAATCCTCAAAAGGTTTGCAGCCAACCCTCTGTTTTGCTATACTTATCGTGTATAGGCTGGCAGATATGCTTCAGACCCTGGCTGGTTGCCGTACAACGAGTTTTCAAGGTGGAATTACGGCTGAACAGGGATCGTCCATCATCACGGGCGGGGTGGGCTATGAAAAGTTGGAAACGAGCGATTCATAGAAGTAGCTTCTTTTTTCTGCTGTCAATGTTTATCCTTTTCGCCATCGACACAGGTCCCAGCCACGCCAAATCGCTGGACCGGCCATCTCTCACTTCTTCCTTAGATCAGACTTCACCACCTGGCGCAATCCTTCCCCAAGCTTCCGATTTTCAATGGGAAGGCGCCTGGAAACTGTATACAACCCTTTCCGTCAATACCATAGAAAGCATGTCGATTGTGCGCTTGGCAAATGGGACCTATTCCGTGGAATTTCTCCCGCCCTCGCCTACAGACAAAGATACCTGGCACCCGAAGCCGGAACTGATAGAGCAGGTAGATGCCAGCGAATCGACTCTGCATTACTCGATCAAAAGCGTGTACCAAGGGACCGTGCTCTCCATCACGCAGGTCAGGTTTGAACGAACGGAGAACCCTGATCAGTTGCGGGGGTCCATCTCCAGTGTCTCCGATCATCAATGGAGTGGGAATCAATACGGTTGGACTATCGTCGACAATCATTTTGACTTCGGTACCCACGCCTTTTGCGCTGCTCGCAACAATGCCGCTTTTCCGTCACCTTGTATGGCAACTGGACAACCCTATCAGCCGCAGTCGCAGGCTGCACCGGTCGCACCTCGTGCCACCGCCGCAGCCGCTCCGACTCCCGAAACCCGGACCTCCCAAACGGAAATCCAACCCACGAAAGAGATTCTGACAGTGCCCGATACGGTCGCTCCGCCTTCAGCCTCCTACAACCTGTCGACGAACATGGTCAGCCCGCTTGGCCAGGCGGGCGCTGCATTTGGAACCACCGCCCTGTTGGCCACCTGGTTGGTCATGGAGTATCTCGGCGCCTCGCAAAGTGCCGGGGGTACCCAGCCATCCGGGAACGGTTCGAGCGCCATTGTGGACAGTTTGATGAATGCAACCGATACGGTCACGCCAGCCGAAGCAGGGGATCTCCTGGCTGAACACACTGCAGCTTATTTAGAAAACCTAGATCAAGCCTCTGCGACCGGACCTAAACCGGTTGCTCCAGACAAAACCGGTTCCCCACCAGCCCTCTCAGCAGATCAAGCCTCACCAGGCGGTGCAACCCGGGGTGCGACGGGGGAATCCCGGACAGAGATATTCGACGGGCAGGATGCCTATACCATCCTGCAAGCCCTACAGCTTGTCCCCACCGATGTCAGCCCCAATGGGGAGTTGAGGGTCGACCGTGAGAACCTGGATCAATTCCTTCATTCACATCCGGATGGAAAACCTCACCGGATCATGCTCCCGAATGGGAACGAGGTAGTCGTAAGCCAAATTCAGGGAATCGCGTTCGAAGATGGTGAACACAGCGCTTCGGATGAGAGCCTGATCGACTTCACCAGAGGGATAGCTATCCTCGCGGACGTTGTCGCACCAGGTGGGTCCAGCGACGCTCCCGTTCAAAGTCTCTCCCAGGCTGCTGGCGCAGGCCGCCCGGGAAGCGCAAACAGCCAGGCTCCCTCGCAGGCAAGCCAGACGGTTCAGGCGGAAGCGGGTGAGCCTCAGGCGGAAACGCCAAACGCGGAGCCAGATCGAGGCCATGAATCGCAAACCGCGGAACAGCCAGACAGCCAACAGCCCTCGGACGCGGTGTCTGGTCAGTTCCAGGCGAATCAAGGAATAGCTGATGGGCATGGCGCACAACAATTACCTGCGAGCGAGACGTCGGCAGGCGAAGAGTCCGAGCTGGATAGATTCTTTGAAAGTGCTGGCAATCAGGCTCCCCGCGGTCCAGAACCAGGTTCGTCCGGATCATCTGCCGGTCAAGGTCCTGTAGGGGGTGGGAATTCGGTTCCCGAAAGCACAGACTTGCCTTCCTCCGTCGATCCAGATCATATCCAGGTAACCCCGCAAAGCATCGAAAGCGGCCGCGAGGAAGTGCTCGCAGCGCTCAATGATCCTTCGACTTCGGAAAGCGTGAAGCAGATTCTGAGAAAAGAACTAGCCATCTACGATCGTGCCTTGGGCAGGAGCGAGGGACCGGACCTCTCTCAGACAGCCCACTCCGGTCCTATCACGGGAAGCGACGACGGGACGATAGAAGCAAACCTGATCGATGGTGACGAAGCCAGTTCAGCCGTTGAAGGCTTTTGATTTAGAACCGTGAGGGGAGGGTCTGAGAAATGATGAAATCCGAATCCGTGATCGCATACCGGTGTTGCCCGCAATGCGGCGCGGCTAATATCGGGCACATGCAGAATTGTCTGTTGTGTCACTCGATACTGCCTCCCAGCGCAGACCAAGCCAGGAAGGCTAGGCGGACTTCCCGGAAATCTGACCAATCTCATCCGCGCTTTTGTACCCGTTGTGGGAAAGCGCTCCCTGTCGAGCACGCGACCAGATTTTGCCGCTATTGCGGCCAACCGATCATCAGGCCTGGAAAGGCAGAAGGCTGAACCATGGACGGATTGCTGCGGGTCCTGAGTATCTTTAGTCTGCCTATCTCGGCGGTTATGTTTTTCCTGTTAGTAAAGAAAATCGGGAGAGAGCAACCCTCGCGCAGGCGTGCTCACCTGCTTGGGATCATCATGCCTTGCTTGATGATGGGGGTAAATATCGTGTTCATGTTGAGTGTGTTCATCGCTTGGTGCCCAGCCATCTGGCTGCCTATCCTCCTGGCAGGCTTTGGGTTTGGATATTTTTGGGGAAAGACATCCAAGCTTTACAAGAGGGGGGAGACCCTAATGGTGAAGCGAACCGGACTGCATTTGGGTTTTTGGGCGCTTTCCTATACCCTGACACAATTGATGTCAACGATCATGCCAGCCTCGATTGCAGCCGCCGGGTTGGCAACGATGTTCTTTAGTACGGGCTCTTCGATCGGGGTGAACACTAACCTGATGCTCCGCCAGAGAAGGTTTGAAGCAGAGGCATTGCTCCCTCAAAAACGAATCGAAGCATTGTCAGCTGGAATAACTTGCCCAAAGTGTAAAACCCTAAACCGGGTTAGCTACCTGTTTTGTAAACAATGCGGCCAGCAGCTAAGGGATCAAAGCGCTACCTAGCCATATTGCAGCAGTATATCGTATCCAAAAAAGGCGCAACATGCGGTCAATAGGCAGACAACAATGACCAGTATCCCTATCAGGACCGGCTTGAATGATGATTTCCTCTGCGCTGTCGTCGATACTCCTGGATCGGGAAGCGGACTAGCCGGTTTAGGAGTTGCCTGCTGGACTGCACCGCAACTCCAACAAAATTGAGAATCTTCCGGGATGAGCTCATTGCATTGGATGCACTTCTTTTGGTTTTCCATTTACGCTCCTGACCTTTTTTCTACAGCCTTGAGAAATTATATCAACTAGTCTGCGCCGGGATCCCTCAAATCCAGTAGAAGGGCACTGCCGATTTTGCATACTCACGGCTCTGTTCTTGAAGTAGCGCTTGGGCGAATGAACCGCGTCAATGACCTATTATACATTTCATCCATCGCCAGGCTTACGGCTGCCTGGCCCACAATCATCGGTATTTTCCATACTATCGCAGGACCAAAGAAACAGCGGCGAACACGCCAACCAACAGGATGACCGCCAGCAGGATCCCCAGAGCCAGTCTGCGAGCCCGACTTTCCGCTTCGATGGCAGGCTGCCTCGAATCGATCAACGGCGGGGATGGACGAAATGAGTTCTTATCAGAACTCATGTTTTGTTTGGCTGAGGGGGCGGCCCGGTCGAACAAATCCTGCATACTTGGCAAATTGTCTACCGGCTTGGGCGGCGCAGCCTTCTCTTGCAGGCGACCTAACACCTGATCATAGATGTCCTGGACATCCGAGGGAATGTGATCCAGATTAGATTCATATTGTCCACCCATTTCCTGGTCGATGCGCTGGCGCATCTGTTGTTGGTAAGCCTGGCGTATATCGGGGGGCATCGCATCGATCGTATCGTATTCACTACCCCTAAAAATTATTTTGGACATTATTTACACCTCCTACCTATAAATATACCAAATTTGATTTTAGAAGCTGGATTGCGCCAGGAGGCTAACCTGGTTATATCTGCATCAATACTATACGTGAGGTAGATAGATACTTCCATTCAGTCATCCGGTACGTTCTTCAACTGCTATGGTAAAGGATTGTCCCGCTGCCAGTCCTTGCCTAAAATCACTTCCACATCTACTGGCGAGGAGGGGTCAAATGCAAAACGTATTTGCCCGGGGCTGCTCAATTTGAATAAGTCTCTCAGGTAGCGCATGGTGTAAAGTTTTTCGGTGTAAAGGATGACGACCGTGCTGCTGTAATGCTGGTCCGCTGTGCCAACTTGGTCAACATGCGCACCTTGGGCGTTCAGGTATTGCTGGGTCTGTTCCGCCAGTTTGCTGTCGGTCGAGCCGTTCAATAACTTCAGGTGCGCACCTTCGGCTTTCATCAACGCGACCGGGTCGCCCTGGGCTGAGGGCCCCAAAACACCGGCGGGGTCGAAGATCTCGTCGCGCAGCTCGCGGATTTTATCCGGAATGGGACGCAGGATGCTGGCACGCAGCCCATCCACCATCACACTGTCCAGGGGGGCCATACTGTAATCGATTACACCGTGCCGGATGTTCTCGACCGGGATTTGCTGTCCCAATGCAGCCAGCCGCAGCATCTCATCCAGGCTCAAATCGGTGTGCACTCCAGATGAAATTTTGAGATACAACTCCGGTGTTTTGGCAAGTAATTTCGGGAAATAGGCCGGATCGAGGATTTTGTCACGCAGCGCCAGGACGACCTTCTGCTGGTGGCGGGCGCGGTCGATATCGCCTTCCCGCGTATCCTTGCGCTGGCGAGCGTAGGCCAGCACCATATAACCCGGCAGGGTCTGGCATCCCGGCTTGATCACCTTCGGGAGCATGGGACCGATTGGGTCGACCCGGATCTTCTCGTCGA
>Ga0315556_1002338_pt1 | contig 10876 bp, 10 predicted proteins | sample SalMarSW160310MG_FD_202112 | JGI IMG/M metagenome (GOLD analysis project Ga0315556, IMG submission 202112) | Salt marsh sediment microbial communities from the Plum Island Ecosystem LTER, Massachusetts, United States - Salt Marsh Sediment SW1603-10 ...
GTGCCGCTTCCAGCAGGAACACACCCTGGCCGCCGCGTTCGAACTCCAGCCAGGTAAACGGCACCTCCGGAAAACACTCGACCAGCATTTCTTCGCTGTTGCCGACCTCCATGACCAGTATGCCGTCCTCGGTGAGGTAGTCACCTGCCTGGGCGAGTATACGCACCACCACCTCCAGGCCCTGTTTGTCGGCGAGCAGGCCGATCTCGGGTTCGTGGCGATACTCGTCCGGCAGGCCCTGCATTTCATCGGCGGAGACATACGGCGGATTGCTGACAATCAGCTGGTACTGCTCGACGGGCAGGTCATCGAACAGGTCCGATTTGAACAGGTGTACCCAGTCCTGCAGATCGTGGCGTACGACATTCTGCCGCGCGACCTCCAGCGCGTCGGCGGAGATATCCGTGGCATCGACTTCCGCGTTATCGAAATGCGCCGCGCAGGCAATGGCGATACAACCGCTGCCGGTACACAGATCCAGCACCCGGTCCACCTCCTCGGCTTCCAGCCAGGGCGCAAAACCCCGCTCGATCCACTCGGCCATGGGTGAACGCGGCACCAGCACACGTTCGTCGACATAAAACGGCAGTCCCGCAAACCAGGCCTCGTGGGTCAGGTAGGCCGCCGGCTTGCGACTGGCGATACGTTCCTCGAACAAGGCGCAAACGGCCGCCCGTTCGTCGCCGGTCAGACGCGCCGCGAGATAGTCGTCGGCAAACCGGAAGCGCAGGCTCAAGGCGTGACACAGCAGCACGCGCGCCTCGTCAAAAGCGTTTTCGGTACCGTGGCCGAAACTCAGGCCGGCGGCGTTGAAACGGCTTGCACCCCAGCGGATCAAGTCGCCGAGGGTCCTCAATTCTTCCGGTATCGCTGTCAAACCATCTGCCTCTGTTTTCGCCAATACGTCCACTGCGGACTGCAACACGCACGGCCGGCGCCCTACCGCCTGTCGGTCATCGGTGAGATAATGCGTCGCCATGACGAATCACCGCACCCGATCATCACCGCTGATGCGGATTATACTGCTGTTGCTGGCCACCGCACTGCTGACGGCCTGCAGCCCGCCAAAGCCACCGCAACTCCAGCAGGCAACCCTGTTACCCTCGGCCAAGCCGATTGCCGACTTCAACCTTATAAACCAGAAGGGTGAAGCGTTTACCCTCGACGATCTCAAGGGGCACTGGACCTTTGCCTTTTTCGGCTACACGCACTGCCCGGACGTCTGTCCCACCTCGCTCGGCATGCTGGGCCGGGTGATGCGTCGGCTGAACGAAAACCTGCAGCCCGGTGCCATGCCTCAGGGCCTGTTCGTCAGCGTCGACCCGCAACGCGACACGCCGGAAATGCTCGCAAAATATGTCGCCTACTTCTATCCGGACTTTATCGCCGCGACCGGCGATCCCGCGGAAATCCACCGCCTGACGCGCCAGCTCGGCATTCTCTATGTCAAATCGGCGGGCGACAAGGATAATGACTATCTTATCGATCATAGCGCAGCAGTCGTCCTGTTCGACCCGGACGGCCGTTTCCATGCACTGTTCAACGTGCCGCACGACGCGGACAAGATCGCCAGCGACTTTCTGCTGATAAAGAACTATTACGAGGCAAGCCAATGAAGCGCCGTTTGAGTCTCCTGCTGCTGTCCCTGATAATCTCGCTGGCGGCCGCCGACAGCGGCCTGATGGCAGACGGCGCCTGGGTGCGGGAAGCGCCGCCCGGTGCGAGCATGATGGCCGCCTATCTGGTGATCACCAATCCCACGGACCGGGACGCCAGGCTGATCGGGGTCGAAAGCCCGGCGTTTGCGCAGGTCATGATGCACAAGTCGGTAACGGTCGACGGTATGGCGCGCATGCTTCACCAGGACAGCATTCCGATACCGGCGCATGGCTCTGTCGCGCTGGAACCTGGCGGTTATCACCTGATGATGCCGGCGCCCGACACCCGGCTCCGCGCGGGCGACGAAGTGGAATTCATGCTGCACTTCGATGACAACAGCAGTGTCAGCGTCACGGCGGTGGTCAGAAAAAAGCCTTGAACCGGCCACAGCAACAGGCCGCAGGCTGGCTGGACTACCTGAAATCCTGGGCACTGTACCCGCTGCCCCAACACGCCATCTCGCGCCTGACCTACAAGCTGACCCGGATTGAAACCCCCTGGTTCAAGAACGCGTTCATTCGCTGGTTCGCCGACACCTACCGGGTCGACTGGAGCGAGGCGCGTTACCAGCGTCCCGAGGACTATCCGACCTTCAACGCCTTTTTCACCCGCGAGCTGCGCGCCGGGGCACGCCCTCTGGAGGGCGACGAAAGCACTGTCGTCAGTCCCGCCGACGGCCACATCAGCCAGGTCGGCGGCATAGACAGGGATGCGGTGTTTCAGGCCAAGGGCCACAGTTTCAGCGTGGTTGAGCTGCTGGGCGGTGACCAGCAGCGCGCAGCACCCTTCCGGGACGGCAGCTTTATCACTGTCTACCTGTCGCCGCGCGACTATCACCGCGTGCACATGCCGCTCGGGGGCAAACTGCGAGAAACCGTCTATGTGCCTGGCCGGCTGTTCAGCGTCGCCGCCCACACCGTGCGTACGGTGCCGCGCCTGTTTGCCCGCAACGAGCGCCTCGTCACCCTGTTTGACGGCGACGCTGGTCCGATGGCCGTGGTACTGGTCGGCGCGATCAACGTCGCAGCCATCGAGACCGTCTGGTCAGGCCTGGTAACGCCGCCGCCGAGGCCCCGCGTGGAGGTGCAGGACATGACGCAGGCCGGCATCGAGCTGGCACGCGGCGAGGAAATGGGCCGATTCAACATGGGCTCGACCGTGATTGTGCTGTTCGGCAAAGACCGGGGCGAGTGGCTGGACAACCTGGCCACGGAGCAACCGCTGCGCATGGGACAGGCGCTGGGCAGACACAACTGAGCGCACGGAAACTGCGCAACCGGAGCACGGTGCTGCACTCCCCGCACTGTGTTAACACCGCCTGGGCTCACTGTTTTGAGGGCAAATCCGCGGCATTGTCGCTCAATTCGCGAGTCCTTTCATAGTTCAGGCACGGTGTATCGGTGCCTTCGGCACCAAATTTCTCCCGAATGTAGTCAGACGCCGTCAAGCCCACAAATACATACGGCGCGAACAGCAAGGTGCCGAATGTCAACGCCGCGGACTTTACCGGAATGGCGGTAACCGAAGGATTCAGCAACGGGCCTTTCACCTTCACCGGTTCCGCCTTGAGTATGACGCGGCTTTTCTTCTTCGGGATAAACACGTAGTTAATCTGCTCCTTGCCGAAGTCTATGTCTCCATCACCGGTGATCGTAATGTTCTTCGTATCGAGGAAGAAGCCCCTGGTGGATGCAACGCCATTTTTCACCGTGAAGTCGGCGACGCCACAGGTGATATCCAGGTATTTGCTGTCGCTGATCTTGCTGGCTGCCCAGCCGGCGATATCGACAAACAGCAGATCCACCAGGGAGCGACTAATCTTGCCGTGCGTCGAGGTCACAAACAGACCGCCGTCGAGGGACGAAACCAGCTGGTAAACACTCCTGCCGCTGGCATCGAGGTGGATATCCACGTCCATAGCGGCGCCAAAGCCCGCCTCGTTTGCTTGCGCCCAGCGTGGCATATCCCGCCAGGGATCGATATCCTTTCCATAGGCCCTGAAGGTAAACTGCGGTTTGTCGCGTGCGTCCACAGACAATGCCAGCTTCAATTGCCCTTTGGGATAAGTCACCACCGCCGGGCCGGCCTTCAGCAGACCGGAGTGCACTGTTACGGTCACGTCGGCCGACCGGGCCGGTGAAGACGCCGGGTCGAAAGACGCCACATGAACGCCAAGATTCAGCTCAAAGGTCTTCAACCAGCCGAGATCGATCGGCTCGCGGGAAAACAGCGCCTGGGTAACTTTCTCCGCGGCCTTTTCGCGCTCCGCACGCTGGTCGGCGACTTTCTGGAAGAAATCCGGCAGCGCGAGTTCATGCAGGGTGACCTTGCCCCCGAAGCGCGGCGGATCGGTGTCGAAGTTGCCGTGCAGGTTGGCCTCCAGAGCCTTGGGCCCGGCCTTTAGCGTTAAAGCCAGCTTCGTCAGGTTTCCGTCCTGGCCAAGGTCGCCATTGATATCGACTGGCCCGTACGCCGGCCATTCCTGGTCGAACAGCGCGCCGATCAGCGCCAGGTCACGCGCCCTGCCTTCGGCATTGAGCCTGAGTGTCCGGGGTTTCTGGAAATCGACGAAACTGCCATTGATATCGACATGCAGAGCCGGGTCGTCGCTGCTCAGGCGCAGCGATTGTATGCCCACAGCGCCGTTGCGGTCCGCTATCCGCATACTCCCCGTCAATGGCGCCAGGTCTTGGACGGCCTGCCTGTCGGCAAATGCGGCCAGGTTGTGACCGTCGATATTCAGCATGGCGTCGATATCGACGTTCCTGAACGCATACAGGTCATCGATACGCCCAAATGCTGACATCGCCGGGACACGGCCTGCCGAACCGATACGCAGACGCAGGTCATCCAGGGCGAGTTTTGCATTCCTGTCTTTAATCGTCGCGCTCGCCGACAGCGGACCGAGCGGCGGCAGCCGGTAGCCTTCGGCTTTTGCCAGCGCCTGGCTGCTGTCGGCCGCGGCTTCCAGCTTCAGGTCAGTGCCATGCAGCGCCCAGCCACCACGGGCGTCCAGCCTGCCCACCTGGCCGGATAGCGACACCTGGAGCACAGCCTTGTTGCCGGCGACCAGGTGTGTCTCGCCGATGGTGATAGCCTGGTCGCTTCCGGTGATCCGGGAACGCAACTCGAAAGCACCCGCAGGCGGTATCCACTCGCGTCGCAAACTGAACAGACGGTTGAGCGCCGCGGTGTCCCCGCCCTTGCCCACCAGTTCAAGTTGTATGCCGGTCAGCGCCGGCTTCGGCAACACATCCAGATTGGATGCGGATCCTGTCACCGCCACCTGTACCGCCGCACTCTTCACCGTGCGCAGCGAAAAACCATCCAACCGGTGTTTGCCCGACACAGTGCGAACCCGGCCGTGCGCCTCAAGTGCACCCAGCTCCGGCAATGCCCCACCATCCGTAATTTTCCCCAGTGCTGCGGTGGTACGACTGTAGCCGTCGATTTCAAGAGCGATATCTTTGAGCGGATCTGCTTGTGCCCAGTCGCCGAAACCCAAACTGCCGCCGACCTTGATCACCAGCGCCCTGTTGGTGCCTGCTACCAGGCGGATATCGTTTAACTGCAGCGCGGGCGTGTCGCCTGCTATCCTGAAACCGAGATCGAGGGGTCCGCTGAGCGGCAGGTCAAGGCCAACAGCGCCAAGCGCCGCACCCGCCTTGTCCGCCGCAATGGCTACGTTCAGAGCGTAACCCCGGTTTGGTTCATCCGGGCTCAGGGGGAATTGTCTTATCGTGCCGTTGATCTTGACCGAAGTGCCGCTCCCATCCTGTGTCGCGACAGCGACGTTGTCGAATGCCGGTGGGCCGGTGACGGAACGAATATCGGCACGCCCGGTGATGGCGCCGAACTCCGGGACGCTATCGAACAACAGACCGCGTGCCGCCCGTGTGGTGGGGGCCGCAAAATCCAGGGTCGCGGCAATCTGCTCGGCAGCGAAACCGCCGTCCGCCTGTTGCCCAAGCTCGAAGCGTCCGCCAACACCAATCTTCAATTGTTCGGCGGTTTCGGCATCAAGCTGAAAGTCGTCGACCGCCAGCCGTTCGCGGGTACCCGTTAACGTCGCTTTCACCCCGGCCCGGGCGATCGGCGCCAGACTGTCGGGCAACTGCCCGGTCAGCCAGTCCGGCTTGTGAATAGCAGCGTCCAGGTTCATACGGATGCCGCCAAGTTCGAGCAGCTTGCCTATACGGCCGTCGAGCTGCGCCGTTGAATGGTCGGGACCGTTCCACTCACCCTTGATATCCGAGACCGCGAGCTGCTCGAACGGTCCGGAAACAACCGCCGCCAGGGTAAGTTCGCCGGGAACCCGCAGGCCATCAACACCCGTGGGCCATTTTGACAGGTCCCCGGTATGCAGTTGCAGGCGCGCGTCGATGCCCGCGCCGGCCGGCGCAAAGTCCGCCTGGCCCTTGATCTCGACATCGGCAAGAGCGCCTTTGACATTGACCACAAACGGCAACGGCTGATTACGGCCGACGTGAAAGAAGGCTGGCAGTGTGGCGTCAATGTGCAAAACATCAGCCAGCACCCTCACGTCTGCAGAAAGCTCGGGCGTGGCATCGTCCGATGCCAGTTGCAGACTGAGTTCGCTGATCGTCCCGGCAGCTATTTTCCAGTCGCGGTCCTGCGCAGACACGGACAAACCGGCCAGACGAACCTCGTGCAGTACCGGTTTGAACCAGAAAAGTTTCGGATCGACACTCACGCCACCGCCCCCGCCGGGCGCGCGCAGCACCTGGACGCGGGTATTGCCCAGTACCAAACGCAAAACATCGAGGCGACCGCTCAGCAGGGCGGGCAAACTGACCTGGATATCGAGGGAATCGGACGCCACCTGAAACGACTGCCGGCTGTCGACAATCTGCAGCGCCTCGAACTGCAGTTCCGGTGCAAAGCCGCGTGTCAGGCTCGCGGGTTGCCGGTAAGTGATCTGTGTACCGCTCGCTGACTCGATCCCTCTTACCACCCAGGACACCAGCGTCGCATCGTCGACCAGCGCAATCACCGCAAGTCCTGCCAACAGCAGGACGGCGGGCACCAGCAGCAACGCCAGCAAGGTACGTTTGGTAGTCAAAAACGACACTGGTTCAATCCCTCAACGCGAGCATGCGCGTGCCAGCACAAGCTCACGCAAAAAAAACCGGGAGCCAGACCGCGCCGGCGCCGGATCATCTGCTCACGGCAAGCCACTGTCAAGCGAATCCACGGTCGCTGACCGACGCCGCGCGCACGAAACCTGATTATATGCGCTGGCGGCGCCCGCGCCTATGGCACAGATACAGGAAACACCCTGCTCGTCAAGAACTTGCACCCCCCCGAAAAAGAACGGCGCCGGCCTGTTAACCCCGGCCCGCGTACCGCGTTAGTAAGCCCTGTAATCAGACGAGGAGCGAACAATGCGAAATCTCTACGGAAAACTGGCTGTTCTTATCCTGGCGATACCCGGCTTCGGGTTGATCCAGACGGCGCAGGCCGATCATCGGCCCAGCGTGATTCACGCCACCGGAAGCTATTATACTGCCTACCAGCTGCCGCACTATTACCGCTACGTGAACCCCTGGCGCGACCGCCACTTTCGCGGCTATCGGCCCCACGGATTCACGCATAACAGGCAGCACCGGGAACGCTACGGCGATCACTATTCCTATGAGGATCATTTCGACAGGCACGATCACAAACGGCAGGGCCACGATCGGCATGGGCGCAGAGACGATCACGGCAACGGGCACGCCGAGCGCAAACACCATAATGGGAAGTATCCCGCGTATGCCGAAAACCACCGGTAGTGATGAGCTGCTGTTGTTGCCGGCTGGCTGTACAGCCGGCGACAGCGTATTCTTTAACCCGATGGATATGGAACTTCCCGGCACCGGGCGCGTGAGTGAGCGAATGTCACTGGACAACTTTCTCGGTGGGATACAGCGCAAGGCCTATCAAGTCGCCTACGGTGCCCTGTGGGACCGGGAAACCGCGCTCGACGTCGTACAGGACAGTATGCTGCGCTTCGTCGAGTACTACCGCGACAAACCCGAATCGGCCTGGCCGGCCCTGTTTCGCAGCGTGCTCAACAGCCGCGTGAATGACCAGCGTCGCAAGCGGCTGCTGGCAAAAACCGGCCGCAAGCTGCTGTCGCTGACCGGCCTCAGGCTGGTTGACGCTGACGACGATGAACAGCTCAAGGAGGCCGACCTGCCCGCAAACGAGCACGCTGCCGGTATCGGCGCCCCCGAGAACGGGGCTGTCGCCGGCGAACTCAAACAGGCTATCGAACAGGCGGTAGGCACACTGCCGGAGCGCCAGCGGCAGGTGTTCCTGTTGCGTGAACAGATGGGCCTGAGTATTCAGGAGACCGCCGATACTCTGGGTGTTTCCGCGAACAGTATCAAACAACATCATTTTCGTGCGTTGCGCGCCCTGCGCCAACAACTCGCTGAGGTATGGGAACATGAACAAGCCTGAGCAACATCCGGACAGCGAGCGGCTGGACCGGTTGCGGTCCGGACTGCTCGACGACAGCCCGCTGGAGAAGGCATCGCTCGAAGCGCATCTGCAACAGTGCGACTACTGCCGTCGCGCCTACCAGTGGCCCGCGCAACTTCGCGCGGCCAGCCCCGTGCCGGACGAACGGCTTGATCGGCTGCGCCATGAGGCTCTGGCTGCGCCTGCGGCGCACCGGCCACGGCTGCTGATCCCGGTGGCCGCCGCCGCGGCCGTGGCGCTGGTGACGGTTGCCCTGTTCAGTCTGCTGCCGGGACCGGGAAGCGACAGCCCGCAAGTCGCCGCCAGCAGCCAGAGCGTACCCGATCTCTATGAGGATCTGGACTTCTACCTCTGGCTGGCCGACCATAAGGCCCCTGGCGACTCCTCGACCTGAGACCTATGCGCAAAAAGACACTTTATGCCATCGGCATCGGCCTGATCATACTGCTGAGCACTAACGCCCGGGCCAGCGTTGACAGTTACCGCCTGTACCTGGCCCAGCGCGGCGACATCCCCTGGCAATCGCTGAGTCCGGAAGAACAGGACGCGTTGCGGCGCTACCGCAATCAGTGGGACGGCTACAGTGGCGAGCGCCAGCAGGAAATGCGCCGCGGGGCGCAACGCTACCTGGACCTGCCACCGCAGAAACGCCGCGAGGTCGAACAACAGCGGCGCCAATACGAGGAAATGACGCCGGAACAGCGCCGCCGGCTGCGCGAAGAGTACCAGCGCGAAAGACACTAGCCGCCCGCCACACCAGCAAACACCGACAAACGCCGCAGCAAAGCCCCGGGGCGCGGGCACATCGCTGCGGGCCTGCGCTATTCACAGGCCACGGTCAACCCGGTACAATCGCCAGCCCGGTTCCCTGACAGCGAAATTCCTATGCATCCCATGCTGAACATTGCGGTGCGCGCTGCGCGCAACGCCGGTGACATCATCGTCCGCCAGTCTACCCGTATCGATGAACTCACCATCACCAGCAAGGAACGCAATGACTACGTCTCGGAAGTCGATCGCCAGGCCGAGAACGAGATCATGGCGGTGATCCGCAAGGCCTTCCCCGATCACGGCATCCTCGCCGAGGAAAGCGGTCAGCATGGCAGCGGTGACGAGTTCCTGTGGATCGTCGACCCGCTGGACGGCACCACCAACTTCCTCCACGGGTTCCCGCAGTATGCCGTCTCCATCGCCCTGCAACACAAGGGTCGGCTCGAACAGGCGGTGATCTACGACCCCATGCGCCAGGAGCTGTTCACGGCCAGTCGCGGCGGCGGCGCCCAACTCGACAACCGGCGCATCCGGGTAAGCAAACAGACCGTTCTCGAGGGCGCATTGCTGGGCACCGGTTTTCCTTACAAGGACCAGGGGCACCTCAGCGCCTACCTGGAAATGTTCAAGGCACTGATCGTTGACAGCGCCGGCATTCGTCGGCCCGGCTCCGCGGCGCTGGACCTGGCATACGTCGCTGCCGGGCGTTTCGACGGCTTCTGGGAAATCGGTCTCAACCCGTGGGACATGGCCGCCGGCGTATTGCTGGTACGCGAGGCCGGCGGGCTCGTCGGCGATCTCGCCGGGGGTCACGATTTCATGAAGAACGGCAATATTGTCGCCGCAGCGCCGAAGCTGTTTCCCGCCATGCTGCGTGAAATCCGCCCTCACCTGACACCCGAGCTGCAAGCCTGAGACCGGCCCGGCCGGTTCAAGCCCGGGCCTGCCGTGCCGCTAGACTCAGCAGTGGCGCAACACCCGGAGCGCGACTGAAAAACAAGCTGTACCGCATTGCAGAACAACGATAAAGGCGCCCACGAAGTTTATGACGCTAAGTGACAAGGCACTCCGCAAGATTGGCCAGGATGTACTCGACCACGCCGGCAACCGAACGAATCAGGACGACTCGTCAGCTTCCCAAAACAAACCAGCGACCCCGGTTCGCAGCATACGCCTGCGCGCGCGCGGACAGGCCCGGAAGGCGGCGGTGTTGGCGTTCAGGAAACGTCACCGCTAGGCTCCCTGCCCCGGCGCGCCCTTGTTATCGCCTTCGCGACTGTGCTATATGGTAATCAGCCTGGCGAGGCAGGCGGAGAGACCATAATGAAGCGCGCACTCCTGACTTTTCTGACACCACCCTTTGCTGTTTGCCGGTATGGTTGCGCCGGCTGCTGTGCCGCTCCTATCGCCGTGTTCTGGCTGACCGGCATTGTTGCCATTGGCTATGGCGTGGTCGGCGGCCCGACCAACCTCATGGGGCCCAGCTGGAACACCGTGCTGCTGGGGCTGGGGCTTTGGGGCATTGCCGCGGTGTGGGCGGCAGTGACGATCCGCGCAGCCGCTGACAAAAGCTGCGAAAGGCGCAGCAGCGACCTGTGTCACAAGATTCTGCCGGCGGATGACGAGCAGGATCCCTTCGAGGAAGTCCGCAAAGCCCGCTGAATACCGCGCGCGCCATGCGCCCCGCCCCAGCCCGGTTTCCGATAACGCCTTTAACGGCGCTCAGACAGATAGCGCCGTTGCCGCCGCTATTGAGCGGTCACCGGTGGCGCAGACGGCTGCGCCAGCAGACTGGCAAGCAACTGTCCATCCTGCGGATTCAGCCCATGCCCGGCGGGCGTGAACAGAGTATGTACGCGCCCGCGCAGCGCCACCACATTGTTCAGATCCTGGCTGTAAGCCGGCACGATACTGTCGCCCGGCGCATAGGGCGAACCGCGAACAATGGCGTAATAAT
>Ga0315556_1002339_pt1 | contig 10875 bp, 10 predicted proteins | sample SalMarSW160310MG_FD_202112 | JGI IMG/M metagenome (GOLD analysis project Ga0315556, IMG submission 202112) | Salt marsh sediment microbial communities from the Plum Island Ecosystem LTER, Massachusetts, United States - Salt Marsh Sediment SW1603-10 ...
CCACGAGCTGGACACCATCGTCGACTCGAGCGTGCGCGCGCTCACCGAGATCTGGACCGGCGCCAGCGATCCGAAGACCGAAATCTCGGCCGGTCGCCTGCACGTGACCGGCGGCGGGCGAGGCGGGGAATCGCTTTGGCGCTGGCTCGGGCGCAGCATGTTTGCGCCGAGCGCGAAGACCGCGCCATCGCGCTAGAGGCCGCGGGATGTTCGAGTCGATCGCGGACTGAGACGCCCGCCACGGCTGCTGCGCCCTATGTGCGACGGCCCATCGACTTTCTCACTGAACAGAGGATACTGGGTCCATGGAAAGCGGGAGAATTTTTCTCCCGCGAGTCTATTCTGCAAAGAATCAAGGAGATTCCATGAACATTCCCAAACTTCCTGCCCAGACAAAGCCCTTCGTCTGGGGTGCGGCTGTGGGCGCGATCGCGCTCGCCATCGTCGGCTTCAACTGGGGCGGCTGGATGACCAGCGCCAAGGCGGATTCGCTGGCCAGCGGGCGTGCCGACGAGGCGGTCGTCTCGGCGCTCGCCCCGATCTGCGTCTCCCAGTTCAAGAGGAGCCCCGACGCGTCGGCCAGCCTTGCGGCGCTGAAGAAGATCGATGACTGGGATCGGGGCGACTACGTCGCGAAACACGGTTGGGCAACGATGCCCGGTAACACCGCCGAGCCGAGTCGCGCAGTCGCCACGGCCTGCGCCCAGGCGATCGACAAGCTCGCGCTCTAGTCGCCGCGCCGAGGCGCGCCTAGACGACGCCCTTCCTCTCAAGGGCGGCGATCTCCTCGGCCGACAGGCCGAGCAGGCGCGCGAGGACTTCGCCGGTGTGCGCGCCCGGAACCGGCGCGGGCCGCGCGTGCCCCGCCTCGGAGCGGCCGAAGCGCAGCGGCAGGTCCGCCGCGAGCGCCGCGGTCGGCGCGCCGTCGGGCGTGCGCAGCGGCTGCACCATGCCCCGCTCGCGCAGGTGCGGCCACTCGATCGCCTCGAGCGGGCGGCGCACCGGGCTGCACGGCACGTCGGCCGCGCGCAGCCTTGCCACGACCTCGTCGACGCTGTGCTCTCGGGTCCAGGCCGAGACCAGGCGGTCGACCTCGTCGTTGTGGACGATGCGCCAGGACACGCGCGAGAAGTCCCGGTGCCCGGCGAGGTCGGGGCGCCCGATCGCGGCGGCGATCGCGCGCCAGTCCCCGGCCGACACCGCGCCGAGCGCCACCCAGCCGTCGCGCGCGCGATACGCGTTGAACGGCGAGACGCGCATGATGCGGTTGCCCTGCCGCTCGGCCAGGCCGAGCCGCGCGTAGCAGTCGAGCGGCTCGTCCATCATCATCGAGAACAGGCAGTCGACCATCGACACGTCGATCGCCTGGCCGGCGCCCGAGCGCTCGCGCTCGTGCACCGCGGCGACGATGCCGAGCGCGGCAAAGGTCCCGGCGATCATGTCCGAGAGCGCGCCCCCGGTCTTGACCGGCGGTCCGTCCGGCTCGCCGGTGATCCCCATCAGGCCGCTCGCGGCCTGCGCCATCAGGTCGAAGGCCTTGAACTCGCGATCCGGGCCGGTCGCGCCGTAGCCGCTGATCGCGCAGTACACCAGGCGCGGGTTGCGCGCGGCGAGCGCGGCGTAATCGATGCCCAGGCGCGCGGCGACGCCGGGGCGGAAGTTCTCGACCACGACGTCGGCGCGCTCGGCGAGGCGAAGCAGGAGCTCCCGCCCCTCCGGGCTCTTGAGATCGAGCGTCATCGAGGACTTGCCGCGCGCGCGCTTGAGGTAGGCGATGCCGTAGTCCGCGTCGCTCGCGCGCTCGAAGCCGACGCCGCCGGGGCCGACGAACGGAGGCGCGCCCGCGGTCGGGTCGCCGCCGCGCGGCTCGTCGACCTTGATCACCTCCGCGCCGAGGCCGGCGAGCAGCAGCGTGCAGTACGGCCCCGAGAGGAAGCGCGTGAGGTCGAGGACGACGAGGCCCTGCAGCGCTGCGCTCACCGCCCCCCCTACCAGCTCACGTAGGTACAGCGCCCGCAGGGATCGCCGACCCCGAGGCGGCTCGGGAGGGTCTCGCGCAGCCGCCGCAGGGCGGGCTGGTTGAAGATCTCGAGCACGTTCTGGGACCGCGCATCGCCTTTGATGAAGTGGCCTTCGCCGTCCATGCAGCAGTACGCGACTTCCCCCGTCGCCAGGATCGAGAGGTCGAACCAGCGGTGGCAGGGCGCGTCCGGCACGCGCTCGCTGCTGCCCTCGGTCACCGCGTCCCCCAGCCAGTCGTTGCGCGGGAATATCACCGACTTGAAGCGAGGAAAATTGCGCGCACACCACTCGCGGAAGCTGTTGTCCGTTTCCTTGGTCACGTTGACCCGCGTCAGACGCACCTGGAACGGCGCCTTGCGTCCCGCCAGCGCTTCGTGCAGCGCCTCGAGCCGCGACAGCGTGCGCTCGAAGGGCAGTTTCATCAGCGCTTCGTACTCCTCCGGATCGTCCGAATTGAGCGAAATATTCAGCGTCCCGACGTTGCGGCAGGACAGCAGCCTGTCGATGTTCGATTGGGTCAACGCCGCCCCGTTCGTCGACAGATAGATATGCGCGTTGGGCAGCCGCCGCTGGATCAAGCCGAGGATGTCGAAGATGCGGGTGTCGAGCAGCGGATCGCTGACTTTGTACGGGAATATCTGGAACGGAACCTCCCGCGGGATGCCGGCCAGATCGTCGATGATCTTCTCGACCAACGCGTCCGGCATACGCTCGCCTTTGCGCTCCAGACGCGGATACGGGCAGAACACGCAGGCGGCGTTGCAGACCGCGAGCGTCTCGAGGTGAACGACGCGGGGATACGTCATGTGAGCCGTCTGGCGCAGCGCCTCGCTGAGCTGGCGCATCTTGGCGACCGTCGTATCGAAGCGGTAATAGCGCCCGTCCTCGTCCGGCGTCTCGTCCGCCGGCGCCCGGCGCCCGCGCTTGAAGAAGATCTCCTTGACGACCGACTTTAGCATCCCGATGAACCCGCGCGCGCTACTACGACCTCGTCACGAGCAGCGCGGCGCATTCCGCCGCCGCCCTGCGGGCGCGCTCGGCGAGGTCCTCGGCGGAGGCGCTCGAGATCGGGTGCTCGACGACGACGAAGCGGTAGCCCTCGGCGCCGAGCGCGCGCGCCATGAGCTCGGCGGCGCTGACGAAGTTCGACGTCATGATCCCCGCCGAAGGCAGGCCCAGGCGCTCGCCGATGATGGAGTCGTGCAAACTGCACGACGAGCAGCTCCCTCAGTCGCCGATGCCCGAGACGAGCGCCTGCCAGCGCTCGGCCTCGGTCATGATCTCGGCCTCGGCCGGCGCGCTGTAGTTGGACTTCGTCGTGCGCACGACTTCGGCCACGCCGTAGCGCTCCTTCAGCTCGCTCTCGAAGGCATCGAAGAACGGCTTGGTGCCCTTCTTGCCGTTGGAGACGATGCCCAGCGTCGCCCCCTTCAGGGTGGCGAGGCGCTTCGCCGGCACGAACGCCGCGGCGCCTGACTCGTGCGTGGGGTCCAGGAATTCGATTGCCATTGCGCTCCCCTCAGGCCTCGCAGTCGACGCAGGCGCCGATCGCCATCGTCACCGCGCGGCTCTTGTTGCCGTACCAGGGCGGGATCACCGCGCCGAAGCCGCCCGCCGGGCCGCCCGCGGCGACGACCAGGACGTCCTCGGGCGAGCCGAAGGCCGCGTACTCGCGCTCGCCGCGCTCGCCGACCACCGAGCCCTTGCCGCAGTCGGCCCACTCGCTGCGGCGCACGCGCGCCTCGCGGTACAGGTACTCGCGCACGTCGGCCTTCGACCAGCCGGCGCGCTCGAAGTGCGCGCGCAGCTGCGGCGGAACGACGACCGCGTAGTTGCCCGGCCAGATCGAGTAGTGGCGCATGCTGGCGCGGATCTCCGAGGCGTAGGTATCGAGGATCTCCTCGGGCGCGGTGGTCCACTCGTTCATGAGCTGGCGCGGCGCGCCGGCGGCGAGCACGGTCACCGCCGAGGCCCCCGGCGGCACGCCGCGCTCCTCGGCGAGCGGCAGCCAGGGCGTGCCCTCCTCGTCCTCGGCGACGCAGTAGCTGATCTTGCCGGGGTGGCCGAGCGTCGAGCGGTCGATCTCGCCCGGGCGCGCGTCGAGCAGGTTGAGCAGCACGAGCCGGATCGCGCGCCCGATCACGCTCGTCGCGCGGTCGCTCGGCCCCAGCGCGTTGAACGTGCCGCACATGCCGAGCTCGGCGCGGACCGGGCCGTTGACGACGACGAGGATCGCGGCGCCGCCGGTGCTCGCGGTGGCGCCGTGCAGCAGGAACGGCTCCTGCAGCATCGCCGTGAACGCGGCGACCACGACCGGGAAGTGCATCGGCAGGCAGCCCGCCATCACCGCGTTGACGGCGAGCTTCTCGGCGGAGATCGGGCGGCTCCGCACCGGCTCGACGCCGACGAGCTGCTCGGGCGGCATCAGCGCCCACTCGAGACAGGCATTCACCAGCGGCGGCGTCGGCGGAACCACCGGCAGGCCGTCGGTCCAGCCGCGGCTGTGCAAGACCTCCTGCGCCGCGGCGAAGTCGTCGGCGCGGTGGCGCTTCGAGCGCAAGCCGGCTCCGGGCTTCGTTGCGGGCTGAGCGTTGCTCACCATTCGGCGTAGAGCAGCCCGTCTTCGATCTTGCTCGGGTAGCGCTTGAGCGGCCGGTCGCCCTTCGCGGTGCATTCGCCGCTCGCGATATCGAAGGTCCAGCCGTGCTTCGGGCACCTGAGCGCGCCGCCCTCGAGCGCCTCGAGCGGGATCGGCGTGCGCTGGTGCGGGCAGTGGTTGTCGTACACCGTGCAGGCGCCGTTCGCGCGGTAGACGAGCAGGGTGCGGCCGTCGCGCTCGAGGCGAGTCAGCCGCCCGCCGAAAGCGTCGAGCCTGCCGAGCTCGTGCCAGGCCGCCGGCTCCGTCGCGTCCGGGCTGAACTCGGGCAGGCCGGAGGCGAGCAGCACGTCGACCGCCCACACGATCTTGGAAAGCCCCAGCGCCGGAAACGCCATCAGCAGCGCGTCGAGGATCTCCTCGGCGCTCGCGCCATCGCCGAGCGCGCGCTTGGTGTACTGCAGCAGCCCGCGCTCGGTCTGCGAGTGCACCTTGGTGATGACCGAGATGAGCGAGCGCGTCTTCGGCTCGAGCCGGCTGCCCGCGTCCTTGAGGAAGCGGAAGTAGTGGCCCATCGCCTCGGGACGGGCCTTGACCAGGAAAGTCAGCGCGTCGCTCATGCCGCAGGGAATTCACTCACCAGGGTGAACATATAGCACGAAATCGCGCCGCCGATTGTGTCGGGCTGTCGCGCGAGGTAGTGTTTCGAACAGAAGATGAGCCGAATCCTTTCCGAGCTGCTATCTCCGGAACGCATCACCGAGGTCGTGGACGTCGGCGCGAATCCCATCGACGGGGATCCGCCCTACAAGCCGATGCTGGCCGCCGGATTGTGCAGGGTGACGGGATTCGAGCCCCAGCAGGCGGCGTTGCGGGAACTGGAGCGGAAGAAGGGCCCCAACGAGCGCTACCTGCCGCACGCGGTCGGAGACGGCGCCGCGCACACGCTGAACGTATGCCGAGCCCCCGGAATGACCAGCCTGCTGCAGCCCGATCCGAAGACGCTGGACCTGTTCGGCGCCCTCAAGCCGCTCGCCGAAGTGATCGAGCGGATTCCGGTGCAGACGCGCAAGCTGGACGAGATCGCCGAAATCGAGCGGCTGGATTTTCTCAAGATCGACGTACAGGGCGGCGAGCTCGCCGTGTTCCAGGGAGGAACCGCCCGACTGGCGCAGGCCGTCGCGATCCAGACCGAGGTGTCGTTCGTCACCCTGTACAGGGATCAGCCGGTCTTCGGCGAGGTCGACCTGGAGCTGCGCGGGCAGGGGTTCGTTCCACACTGCTTCGCCGAGGTGACGCGCTGGCCCATCGCGCCCTTCGCCGTCAAGAGCGATCCGCGGCAGCCGCTCAAGCAGCTTCTCGAGGCGGACATGGTCTACGTGCGCGATATCTCGCGGCCCGGCCTGATGCGCGACGAGCAGCTCAAGCACCTGGCCCTTATCGCTCACCATTGCTACCGTTCGTTCGACCTCGCGTTGCGCTGCGTGATGCTGCTGGAGCAGCGGCAGGCCCTGAAGCCCGGTGCGCAGCAGGCCTATGTCCGGCTGCTGGCGGGATCGCCGCTCGCCTAGCCGGTGCTCCAGGCGCGCGGCCGCCGCATGCCCGCGACCTTGCAGGCCTGGCGCACGTAGCCGTAGGGGACGAGCTCGAACGACCGCCTGCGCGCACGACTCCCCTGGCCGAGCGCCTCCGCCACCGCCTCGCTCCAGTCCGCGGGATCGACGAGGTATCCCTCGTCGTCGATATCGACGTACGGTTGTCGACCTGCAGCTGCACCGCTCCGCCTCTTCTTTCGCAGGCGCAAGATATATCACATCGCGAAAGAATCCGGCGGTGCGGAAAAAACTGATCAGGATCAAATAGCGCACGGAAAATCGCGGCACACTGGCAGGCGGAGGAGCGCACAAGAACTTTCATGAGCCTGATCCCGAAGGACCTCACCCCCGTGCTGCAGGCGACCGCGCTGCGCGGCGCGGGCGCGATCCGCTGGCAGCGGCCCGTCTACCGCAACCTGATGCCGCCGTGCAACGACGCCTGCCCGGCGGGCGAGAACATCCAGGCCTGGCTCGCCGAGGCGCAGGCCGGGCGCTACCGCGAGGCCTGGCTCAAGTACATGGACGAGAACCCGCTGCCCTCCACCCACGGGCGGGCCTGCTACCACCCCTGCGAGACCGCCTGCAACCGCGCCCAGCTCGACGCGCCGGTGGCGATCCACGCCATCGACCGCTTCCTCGGCGACCTCGCCTCGAGCGAGGGCTGGAGCGTTCCCGCCGGCGCGGCCACCGGCAAGCGGGTGCTGGTCATCGGCGCCGGGCCGGCCGGCCTCGCCTGCGCCTACCACCTGCGCAGGCTCGGGCACGAGGTCGAGATCCGCGACGCGATGCCCAAGCCCGGCGGCATGATGCACTACGGCATCCCCGCCTACCGCCTGCCGCGCGACGGCCTGATCAAGGAGATCGAGCGCATCGCGGCGATGGGGGTGAAGATCAGCTGCAACCACCGCGTCACCGACGTCGCCGCGGAGAAGGCCGCGGGCGGCTTCGACGCCGTCTTCCTCGGCCTCGGCGCGAGCGTCAGCAACCACGTCGACGTGCCGTCGATGGACGCCGGCAAGATGATCGATGCGATCAGCCTGCTCGAGAACGTCGAGAAGGGCGAGCGGCCGCTGCTCGGGCGCGTGGTCGCGGTCTACGGCGGCGGCAACACCGCGATGGACGCCGCGCGCGTGGCCAAGCGCCTCGGCGCGGAGGAAGCGGTGCTGGTCTACCGCCGCGACCGCGCGCACATGCCGGCCCACCCCTACGAGGCCGACGAGGCCTTCGCCGAAGGCGTCAAGGTGAACTGGCTCTCGACGGTGAAGAATTTCGGCCAGGAGCAGATCACGATCGAGCGCATGGAGCTCACGCCCGACGGCAAGGGCGTCGTCGGCACCGGCAAGCTCGACACCATCCAGGCCGACGCGCTGGTGCTCGCGGTCGGCCAGCACGCGGACGTCGGCTTCCTCAACGCGCTGCCGGGCCTGCGCGTGCTGCGCGGCGACCTGGTCGAGGTCGGCGCCGGCCTGCAGACCGGGCATCCGGGCGTGTTCGCCGGCGGCGACGTGATCGGCGGGCCGCGCACCATGACCGCGGCGGTCGGCCACGGCAAGAAAGCCGCGCGCGCGATCGACGCCTGGCTCAGGGGCGAGGCGCCGCGAGTCCCCGCCCGCCCGCCGGTGGTCGAGTTCGGCATGCTCAACCTGCCGGTGTATCTCGACGCCGACCGGCGCGAGGAAGCGGCGCTGCCGCTCGCCGAGCGCACCGGCTTCGACGAGGTGGTCAAGGGCCTGCCCGAGCCCGAGGTGCGCTACGAGGCGCAGCGCTGCCTGGCGTGCGGCAACTGCTTCGAGTGCGACAACTGCTACGCCGCCTGCCCCGAGCAGGCGATCATCAAGCTCGGCAAGGGGCGCCTGTACCGCTTCGATTACGACCTGTGCACCGGCTGCGCGACCTGCTACGAGCAGTGCCCCTGCCACGCGATCGAGATGGAGCCCGAAGGCGAGGCCGCCCGGGCCGGCGAGGGACTGCTGCACGAGCCGACGCTGCCGTCGCACTTCAGGGTGCGGCCATGAGCCAGGGCGCGGTCTGGGCCACGATGGACGGCAACACCGCGGCTGCGCACGTCGCCTACCGCACCAACGAGGTGTGCGCGATCTTCCCGATCACGCCCGCCTCGCCGATGGCGGAGCTCGCCGACGCCTGGACCGCGCTGGGCTTGCGCAACATCTGGGGCGAGGTGCCGCAGGTGCAGCAAATGCAGTCCGAAGGCGGCGCCGCCGGCGCGCTGCACGGCGCGCTGCAGTCGGGCGCGGTGAGCGCGACCTTCACCGCGTCGCAGGGGCTGCTGCTGATGCTGCCCAACATGTACAAGATCGCCGGCGAGCTGACGCCCTCGGTGTTCTACGTCGCGGCGCGCTCGGTCGCGACCCAGGCCCTGTCGATCTTCGGCGACCATTCCGACGTGATGGGAGCGCGCAGCACCGGCTTCGGCCTGCTCGCCGCCGCCTCGGTGCAGGAGGCGCACGACCTCGCGCTGGTGGCGCAGGCCGCGACCCTCGAAGGCCGCGTGCCGCTGCTGTTCTTCTTCGACGGCTTCCGCACCTCGCACGAGGAGAACAAGATCGCCGTCATCCCGGACGCCCAGATCCGGGCCATGATCGACGACGATCTGGTGCGCGCGCACCGCGCCCGTGCGCTCTCGCCCGAGCACCCGGTTGTGCGCGGCACCGCGCACAACCCGGACACTTTCTTCCAGGCGCGCGAGAGCGTGAACCCCTGGTACGCGCGCATGCCCGAGGTGGTCGAGCACGCGATGGAGCGCTTCGGCAAGCTCACCGGACGGCACTACGCGCCGTTCCGCTATCACGGCCACCCCGAGGCCGAGCGCATCGCGATCTGCATGGGCTCGGGCTTCGAGGTCTTGGACGAGACCGCGGCCTGGCTCAACCGGCAGGGCGAGCGCGTCGGCGTGCTGCAGGTGACGCTCTATCGCCCCTGGTCGGCCGAGCGCTTCCTCGCCGCGCTGCCGGCTTCGGTAAAGTCGATCGCGGTGCTCGACCGCGACAAGGAGCCCGGCGCCACCGGCGAGCCGCTCTACGTCGACGTGCTGAGCACGCTTGCGCGCGCGCTCGCCGACGGCGCGCGCAAGACGATGCCGAAGATCGTCGGCGGGCGCTACGGCCTGTCGTCGAAGGACTTCAACCCGGCGATGGCGAAGGCGGTGTTCGACGAGCTGAACAAGCCCGAGCCGCGCAACGGCTTCACGGTCGGCATCACCGACGACGTCTCGCACACCAGCCTCGAGGTCGACCCGGGCTTCGACATCGAGCCGCCCGAGGTGGTGCGCGCCCTCTTCTACGGCCTGGGCGCGGACGGCACGGTCGGCGCGAACAAGAACTCGGTCAAGATCCTCGCCGCCGACAAGGATCGCTACGCGCAGGGCTACTTCGTCTACGACTCGAAGAAATCCGGCTCGTACACGATCTCGCATCTGCGCTTCGGCCCGACCCGCATTCGCGCGCCCTACCTGCTCGAGACCGCGAACTTCATCGGCGTGCACAAGTTCGATTTCCTGTTCCGCTACGACGTGCTCGCCTCGGCGGCGCCGGGGGCGACCGTGCTGCTGAACAGCCCCTGGGGCGCCGACGAAGTCTGGGACCGGTTGCCCGAGCGCGCTCAAGCCCAGATCCGCAGCCGCGGGCTGAAGCTCTACGTGATCGACGCGAGCCGCGTCGCGCAGGGGCTCGGACTCGGCAACCGCATCAACACCATCCTGCAGACGTGCTTTTTCGCGCTCTCGGGCGTGCTGCCGCGGGAGGAGGCGATCGCGCGCATCAAGGCCGAGACCGAGAAGACCTACGCGCGCAAGGGCGCCGAAGTGGTGAAGAAGAACTTCGAGGCGATCGACACCGCGCTCGCCAACCTGGTCGAGGTCGAGCCGCCCAAGCGCGGCAAGCCGGGGCTCGCGCTTCCGCCCGCGGTGCCGGCCGACGCGCCCGAGTTCGTGCGCACCGTCACCGCGCCCATGCTGCTTGGGCGCGGCGATACGCTCCCGGTCAGCCTGCTGCCGGCCGATGGCACCTATCCAAGCGGCACCACCCGTTACGAGAAGCGCAACGTCGCCGACGAAGTCCCGGTGTGGGAGCCGCAGCTGTGCATCCAGTGCGGCCAGTGCGCGGTGGTCTGCCCGCACAGCGTGATCCGCGCCAAGACCTACGACCGGGGCCGGCTCGAAGGCGCGCCGCCGGGCTTCAAGGCGGTGGAGACCAACGCGCGCGGCTACCCCGATGCGCGCTACACGCTGCAGGTCTACGTCGAGGACTGCACCGGCTGCGGCGTGTGCGTCGAGAACTGCCCCGCGCGCGAGCCCGGCGCGGAGCGGCGCGCGATCAACATGCGGCCGCGCCTCGATGTGCTGGAGGACGAGCGGCGCGCGGTCGGATTCTTCGAGACCCTGCCCTGGGTCGACCGCACGCGGGTGAATTTCTCCAACGTGCGCGGCGTGCAGTTCCTCGAGCCGCTGTTCGAGTTTCCCGGCGCCTGCGCCGGCTGCGGCGAGACGCCCTACCTCAAGCTCATCTCGCAGCTCTTCGGCGACCGCGCGCAGATCGCCAACGCCACCGGCTGCTCGTCGATCTACGGCGGCAACCTGCCGACCACGCCCTGGACCCACGACGCCGCGGGCCGCGGCCCGGCGTGGTCGAATTCGCTGTTCGAGGA
>Ga0315556_1002340_pt1 | contig 10874 bp, 10 predicted proteins | sample SalMarSW160310MG_FD_202112 | JGI IMG/M metagenome (GOLD analysis project Ga0315556, IMG submission 202112) | Salt marsh sediment microbial communities from the Plum Island Ecosystem LTER, Massachusetts, United States - Salt Marsh Sediment SW1603-10 ...
CTGACGGATCGCGGGCGAATCCATTCCTGGCGTCTACGCAGCGCGGGAACCGATGCGCGCCAAAACCGTGCCCCATGCCTTGCCGGGAGGTAAAATGAAACTTGTTGTGATTCCCGGAAGAGAGGTCAAACATGCCGGCAACGATTCGCGTTGAGACCAGCGGTCCCGGTCGCTTCCAGGTCACCGTTACGGAAGGTGGCAGCCAGTCCACGCACCTTGTTTCCCTGAGTCCCGACTATTACGAAAAACTCACACGGAAACTGGTCCCGGAAGAACTCCTCATCGAGCGGTCATTTCAGTTCCTGCTGGAACGCGAATCCAAGGAATCGATTCTCCGGGAGTTTGATCTGCCCCTCATTGGCCACTATTTCCCCAATTACGAGAGTGAGATCCGCAAGCGCCTCGCCCCTTAGCTGTTTGCCGGCAGGGTCCTGCACCGCAGACGTCATGAAGTGCCGTCGCATTGCAGGTAGAGCGCTTCAACTCCGCCCATAAAGGATCCCGTACGTTCCGGCTGATGGCCTGCCTCCTGTCTGGCCCAGCTCACGGATTCGCATAGCCGAGACTCTTCAGCATTTCGAGGTCCTGCTTCGAAAGGCGGCCCTGGGGCGCAAGCCCGCGGTTTGTATCCTTGAACCAGGTATCCAGATCTTCTCTATAACCACTGAGGTTCGCCACGTTCACGTGGCCAGAGGGCAACTCTTTTTCCTGCGAAAAGGCGTCGTCCAGCCGGTACACCCTGAGAGCATTCTGGTCACCGGAAGAGATCACCTTGATGTTGCCCTCCACAAATCCCTGTAGCGAAGGCACCCGCTTCGTCTCCGCCCACGTCCAGAACATGCTCATCCACTGTGGTGGCAGCAGCGTCGGTTCTGCGTAGGTCAGGAAGAAGGAGGGCTGCGCGGTCGCGTTCTTTCCACCGCTCGAAATCACCGGCTCCAGGCTGTTTCCGGACTCGCCCGGAAAATTGAATTGCAGCCCCACGTAACTGAGAACGGTCGGCATAAGGTCAACCGTAGAAACGTTGACTCTGATCCTCTCTCCCTGCGGAATTTCTTTGGGATAAGAATAGATCATGGGAACGTGCACCGTGGGCTGATAGATGTGATCGCCGTGTCCCCAGACCCCATGCTCGCCCAGACTCTCGCCGTGGTCCGCCACAAAAACGATCAGCGTGTTGTCCCGAACGCCCAGATTGTCCAGCAGCTTGAGCGTTTTCGCCAGGTCGTTATCGTCAAAAGCAATTTCACTGTCGTAAGCACGGATTTTGGCGGCCCGGTCCGCATCCGCCGATGCCGACACCGGAAAGATCTTCGCGTTCTTTTCCTCCGGCAGATTGGCAAACTGGGGATGCAGGTCATAAGGGTGGTGGGGATCGAAATAGTGCACCCAGAGGAAGAACTTTGAGCGGCCATGCTTTTCGAGCCAGCGGCGACTGGCGTCGCCGACTTCATTGCCGTGGCGCGCTGCGTTAACCACTTTGTAATGGTATGAAAAATTCTCATTGTAAACGTTAAACCCCCGCCCCAGGCCCGAGATTCCTTTTTTCAGCGGCCAGGCACTGATAAATGCCGCCGTCTTGTACCCCAGATGATGAAGGACCTGCGCCAGCAGGACCGGCCGCGGGTGCGTCGACATGTGCATCCCGTTGATCGTGGAGCCGTGCTGCTGAGGATAGAGCGAAGTCATCATCGAGATATGCGAGGGGCCGGTCAGAGGAATGGCCGTATAGGCATTCTCAAAGAGGACTCCATGCTTCGCCAGGCTGTCGATGGCCGGTGAGGTCCGGCGGGCATACCCGTAGCACGAAAGATGATCGGCCCGTGTCGTGTCAAACGTAACCAGCAATACGTTCGGCGCATCATTTAAGTCAAAATGCGCCTTACTGACTTTTACACGCGGTCCGGCAAGCGACACGAACGGCAGCAGAAAGACCGCCAGCAGAGCGCCAGAGATTCGGCGCATGGAAACACCTCCAGAAACAAGTTCGGTAAAATCTCCACTTTGCAGAAACCAACCCGTAGACCCGCGATCCTGCACACTTCAGCCCGGGATGTGGCCTGCAAGCCTTCGAGTCCACTCAGGGGAAGGCTCCATCTCATCCGTCATCAGTTCGCTCTCTACGCAGCCATCCTTCATCTGGACAATCCGGTCCGCGCGCAGCGCCACTTCGGGATTGTGGGTCACCATCACAATCGTCAGGCCCAGATCCAGCTTCAGCCGAAGGAGCAGGTCCAGCACCGCTTCGGCATTGCGTGAATCCAAATTCCCTGTCGGCTCGTCCGCCAGCAGGATGTCCGGACCGTTGATCAGCGCCCGCGCGATGGCCACCCGCTGCTGCTCGCCTGAAGACAATTCGCTTACTTTCTTGAGGCGCTTTTTCTCAAGCCCCACCGCCGCCAGCAGGCTGTCGATTGACCTGGGGGCGCGCCGCTGCTTCCACCCCAGCAGTCGCGGAGCATCGATGTTGTCTCTGGCGGAGAGAAAACCCAGCAGGTTAAACCGCTGGAAAACAAAACCAAACCGGGTGTTGCGCATGCGCGCGCGCGCGGTGTCTCCCAGCGAGGAGATCGAAACGCCATCGATCAGCACCTCGCCGGCCGTTGGTTCCGCCAGCCCTGCAATCAGATAAAGCAGCGTCGATTTGCCGGACCCGGAAGCCCCCATGATAGCTGTAAACTGGCCTGCCGGAATCTTCAAACTCAGCCCATTGACGGCAGGCGGCGAACCCGACGAGCCCTCGTAGACCTTGCTCAGCGCACGGGTCTCGATCATGATCTTCGCTTTATCTTCCCCACTCCCGTTATTCATAAGCAAGTGCAGCTATCGGCTCACTGGCGCTGGCGCGGTAGGCAGGGTAGGCCCCGCCCAGCACCGCGCTGGCCAGCGCAATCACAGCCACCCACAGGACCGATCCCGTGGGCAGCAGAAAATGAAGCGCCGGATAAATCGACAGAACAATCAACTTGGTCAGTAAATACAGCAACAGGGAAAGCGCCCCGCCCAACAGACAAAGCAGGCAGGCTTCACCCAGGAACAACCTCAGCATGTAACGCCGGCTGGCCCCCAGCGCGCGAAGGATTCCCAGTTCGCGCGTCTGGCCCAGCACCTGGACGTAAAGCGCCAGAAAGATGACCAGAAAATTGATGACTCCGGCAAACACCACGATCACCAGCAGAAACTGCTGTAATCCCAGGAACGATGAAGGCGTAATCAGTGTGGCAAGGTCGCTCATCCGGGTGATCTGGTAATCCTTCAGAGCGCCCCCTGCAAACTTGTGCAGTCTTTCCTCCACCACGCCCTCCCGGCTGCCGGGCGCGACTTTCACGAAGATCACCGCGCACTTGCCCGGCGCCAGCAGGTCCTGAAGCGTCTTGAGAGGCACGAAGACCCGGGCGCCCTTGCCGTGCTCAACCACCCCGGAGACCGTGAAGTGGTGGTCCAGAATATTCAGCGTGCTGCCCAGATGCACGTGATGGGTGCGGGTGTAGACGTCGTCCACCAGGGCTGTGTAGGGCCCGGAAAACGGGCCGCCCTGAAGGTATTCGAAGCCCCCCGTCACACGATTAAAGCTGGGCAGGTCGATACCGAAGATAGTTTCCAGGCGGTTGGTGAAGCTGACGTTGGTGGCGGTGGGCGTTGCAGCCTCAACACCGTCAATCTCCGTGATCTTTTGCGCCAGCGCAACGGGCATCACGTTCTCGCCCAGGCCCAGGATATAAGAAGAGTGGGGCGGTTGAAGCATCAGATCCGCTCCAATCCCTTCCGTCCGGTGGATCTTTTCCTGCATGACACCGTTCGACAGACCCTTGATCACCAGCCCCAGCAGCAGCGCCACGCTGATCATGATCATAGAAAGCAGCATCCTCATCGGATGATGCAGGAGTTGTCGCAGCATCAGTTTGAGCACAGTCTTCTTCCACCGCCTCCAGAATGCTTCCCCAAAACCACTTTACTTATCTTACGGCATTTGGATGAATTTTTCCGAGACGGGGTTGTGATGGGGCGCTGTATCGACGACTGTCCTGGGTCCGGGGCGGTTTCGCCGCGCGGAAATCCAGAAGGGGCAGTCCATGGCCCGGATACATTTTCCAAGAAAGATCTTGCGGAGAAGACTGAAGCAAGGAAGGATCAGAAGTAGAGGCCCAAAGGCGGAACCAACCCGTCGGGAGTCCAATGCCAACCGGTGCGGCTTGAACTACCGCCGAGGGCTGCGATTTCCACGTCGATTACCGGACTGCCGGTATCGGTCGCTCAGCCAGTTTCTTGGCAAGCGTCAGCAAGACGTCCCGATCTGTCGGAGAAAGGCGCGGCTGCAGGCTTCTCAATTTCAACAGGAACCGTGCTTCCGCTCCGGTGGCTCCCCCCTCCTGCGCAAGACGCTCAAGCGTCATGTCAGATGCTGCATAGTCGCACTCTCCAGGCGGCCCTTCGTCGTAGTAAAAAAGTTTGTAGAGGGGTACATCCAGGGCACCTGCAAACCTTTCCAGCGTCTCCAGAGAAGGAACCGTGTGGCCGTTCTCCACTCGCGAGATGTAGCAACGCAGAAGCCCTGTTCTCTCCTCGATATCGCCCTGGGACAGGTGCTTTTGTTCTCTCAGGTCCTTGATTCGTTCGCCAATACCCATCGTACGTTTGCCTCCCTTATCTCTACCGTGGGCGCCCCTTGGCCTCACTGCTCCAAGCGTACTGGATATTAACTCGCTCAGACAAGAGTACGGCAGTACTAGTACCTCAGTTCCACACAAGAGCAGTCGCAGCGTCGAAAAGCTGTAACTCCATGAAATCCGTACAGAATACCTAATTACTAGTCCGAATAGGCTGCTATCGATCCCGCGGCAGGGACTCAGCTTTTTGCAGAGGATAAACTCTTGGGGGAATCGCGCTCTCAAAAGTCACATTTTGGGGAGAATATTCCCGGTCCCCGGCTTTTCGGAATGACAGACTTCGGCGGATTTTCGGCAGTCTATTTTGACAGCAACGTCGTCAGCAAGGCCATGCGGACGAACAACCCGTTCTGCGCCTCGCGGAAATAGGCTGCACGGGGGTCCTGGTCCACTTCCATGGCAATTTCTTCAAGGCGGGGAAGGGGATGCATGATAATGGCATTGGATTTCATTAATCGGAGGGAATCCTGGTTGATGACGTAGATTCCCCGGCAACTTTCGTAGTCGGAGATCCGGTCGCCAAATCGTTCTTTCTGCACCCGGGTCTGGTAGACGACATCGACCTCCGGCAGCACGCGATCGAGTGTTGTTTCCTCGGCAAACCACGATCCGCGCTCCCGCAGGTACTCCAGAATATCTTCCTTCATCTTCAGCAGGGGCGGGGCGACAAAATACATTTTGGTGTCGGTGAATTTGCCCAGAAGGTACGCCAGCGAACGGACGGTGCGTCCCTGGGCAAGGTCCCCCACCATGGCGATCTTCAGGCCGTCGATGGAACCGATCTCTTTGTGAATCGTGTAAAGGTCCAGCAATGCCTGGGTGGGGTGCTGGCCCACGCCGTCGCCGGCATTGATGATGGGAACCCGCGAAACGGCCGCCGCCCGCTTTGACGTACCCACCTCACTGTGGCGAAGGACAATGACGTCCACGTATCCATTCATGATGCGGATCGTATCCTCCAGCGTTTCTCCTTTCGCCACCGAGGAGAACTCAGCGGCATTCTCGGTTGAAATCACCCGCCCGCCCAGCCGGTGCATGGCGGCTTCAAAAGAAAACCGGGTGCGAGTGGAAGGCTCATAAAAAAGCGTGGCCATCAACCGGCTGCGATATTCGGCTGTTCCGCCGCGGGCGACAAGCTTTTCCATCTCCTCGGAAACATTGAACAGGTGGCTGATCATCGGTAGGTCAAACTGCTGGGCTTCAATCACATGGTGCAGTTTCATCGCTCACATCCTCCAGCTATCGGTTGCGACAGGGATTCGATTCTGAATGAAAACAAGTTAACTCCAGAACATAGCCCCAAGCGATACCGGGCGTCAACCCAACCGCATCAGGACCCGCCAAAAAAATTCCTGGGTACCGGAAACAAAAGGCGCAGACGCCTCCGTCAGGTTGAGGAAAGCTCCCCCTGCGCCATGTCATCCTGAGCAGAGCGAAGGATCTGCTTTCTTGATTTTCAGTAAGATACAGCAGATGCTTCGCGGAGTCTGACCCGAGCCCCTTCACTGCGCTCAGGGCCGTTCGCAAGTGGAGGGCGAACGGGCTCAGCATGACGGGTAGCCTTTTTCAGCAGCCCTCTAACGCTCTCAAGGGGAGCCTCCGATAGATAACAGATGAGAACAGAATCGTCTATGGGGAGTTAAGGTACCGGGGCGCTCGGCTTCCCCAGAGTGAGGATACATCGGGGAACTTGACGGTGAATTCGGGTTGGCGAGCGACAAGAGATTGCCCTGTGTTCATCAGACATTCCAGTAGGAATTCGAAAGCACCTCGTAGTTGCGATCGGGCTCTGGCCTGCTGCAGGGAACCCGTCACACCGCCAGGAAGAAACGGGATCGAGGTCTGAGAACGATGGGAGAACCTTCATGAGCGATGAAAACGCCAAACCGCGGGTCCTGCTTGTGGATGACGAGGCCGCTGTATGGCAGATCCTGGGAGAAAAACTTGGCAGAAGCGGATTTGACTGGCGCGGCTGTTCGAGCTCGAAGGAAGCACTGGATTTTCTGGGAAAAGAACACTTTGACGCAATCATTTCTGACCTGAAAATGCCCGTCATGACAGGACTGGAACTCCTGTCTGAAACCCGGACGAAACACCCTCACCTGGCTTTCGTCATGGCAACCGGTGAAGGCGACATTCGGGTGGCCGTCGATGCGATGAAGCATGGAGCGGATGACTATCTGGTGAAGCCGTTTCACCTGGATGCGGCGGTGGAATCCGTGCGCCGCGCCCTGCGAAAGAAGCATATGGAAGCGGAACTGGAAAGGTACCGCCATCACCTGGAAGAAATGGTTGAAGAGCGGACCCACCAGCTCCAGGTCGCCATGAAGCGCATCGAGCGCGCGTACGACGAAACCCTGGAAGCTCTTGGCGCCGCTCTCGATCTCCGGGACACAGAAACCGCCGGCCACTCCCGCCGCGTCGGCCTCTATTGCCTGGAAATCGCCCGGGCCATGGGCTGCACCAGCGAGCAACTCAAAACCATTGCCCGCGGCGCCTACCTGCACGACATCGGGAAAATCGGCATTCCAGACTCGGTCCTGCTCAAGCAGGGCAAGCTCACTCCCAAAGAAATGGCCATCATGCAAACTCACGTCCGCATCGGTTACGAACTGCTCAGCCGCATCCCTTTCCTTTCCACGTCTTCAGAGATCGTGCTGGCGCATCAGGAACGGTACGATGGGGAGGGTTACCCCCAAGGGATCGCGGGAGAAGAGATTCCACTGGGGGCCAGGATTTTTGCGGTGGCGGACACCCTCGATGCCATGACTTCAGACCGCCCCTACCGCCAGGCCCTGCCGTTCAAAACCGCGCACGAGGAAATCATCCGCGAATCCGGAAAGCAGTTTGACCCGGACGTCGTGCGCGTCTTCCTTTCCCTTCCCGAGCAGACCTGGGAGAACATCCGGCGGCAGGTGGCCAGGGCGCGAGGGCGCGTGAGCCTTTCAGGCCCTGACGAAGAAGAACCCTTCGTGAGAAAAATGTTGGTGAATTAACCACGGGACCTGGCACGCGGCGCCCCAATCGCCATTCATCGAGGTGCGTATACTCTTCCCGGCAGGCAATGTGGTCCCCGCCTGCTCCCGCTCACTGCTCAATGTAGCCGAGAATTTCCGCCGTGCATCCCGCCAGGGTCCTCCCCTGCCGGCCCGGCCGATGGTCCACTTTGGTCGCAAAAGCGATTTTCTGGATCATGATTCTGTATTTCTGAAATTCGCATTCGTCGGCCAGCACCAGATGGTCGCTGTCCACGATCTCATCAAAGCGGATTTCTTTGGCTTCCAGGTCCATGTCCAGTTCAACGACACGCGCCACAAGTTTCCCCAGCTGGTAGATGGCGTCCTGCTCCCGGCTCCCGGAAGCGGACGGCCCCGTCTGGCTCATGCCTTCAGAAGCGACAGACTTTTCGTTCACTGTACCTTCATCCTCCTTCAACAGTCAGCCACAGTTTGCTCCTTTCCGGCTGTGGCTTCTTGATCTTTGGGCAAGCCCAGGGGCAGCCCAATCCAATTTATTAATAGAATTCCATGTCCCGGGTCAAGACCTCCGCGCCGTCTCAAATCTCGAAGGCGCCGCACCGGGTTACCCCGTGGCGGGTTGGGGTTGCGATCGGCCCGCGAAACGATTACTCTTGCGCAGAGCGGGCATCGCTGAATTCCGCTGTATCAACCTGGAGAACCCGGTGTTCATGAGGAATGCGTTGCGCCACAAGACACCGGCACAATCCGGTCCCCAGGGGGTATTTCTGATGCGTTTGATTCCCTGCCGTCATTCCCGTCTTGCAATCCTCTGCACGTCAGCTTTATTTTTCGCGGCCGCTGCCCAAGGCGCGCCGCAGCGGCACCGCACGCCACTCGGACGCCAGCTGGCCGCCATTGCCTCGCACTTTGGCGGCAAAGTCTCCTTCGCCGCCGTAGACTTGAAAACCGGCGAGCACTTTGGTCTCGCCGGCAACCGGCCCGTCGCAACGGCTTCGGTAATCAAACTGCCGGTGATGGTGGAGGCGTTCTACAAAATGCAGGAGGGCAAGCTGCACTGGTCGCGGCGGGTGAAAGAGACCGGATTTGACCGCGTCCGTGGCTCAGGAATCCTCCAGGATCTCAACCAACGGATCAACCTGACGCTCGGCGACGCCATCACCCTGATGATCGACCTGAGCGACAATACTGCCTCTAACATGGTCATCCGGACCGTCGGCATCGACTCCGTCAACGCCCGCATGCGGAACCTGGGGCTGAAGCATACCAAATTGTTCGGTTACGTCTTCCATGAAAAAGATTCCTCCGACCCTGAAGCAAAGAAGTTCGGCCTGGGCGAAACCACGGCCGATGACATGGTCCACCTGCTCACCCTGATCAGGCAGCACCACATCCTCACTCCGGCGGCGTGCGACCAGATGCTGAAGATTTTGAGCAAGCAGCGAGACCTGAACGCCTTCCCGCGCTACACCAGCAACCTCCCGGGAGTCACCTGGGAGCACAAAACCGGGGCTCTCGAGGATCTCCGCAACGACGTGGGCATTGCCGAAACGCCCGCCGGTCCCATCGTCATGGCTGGGTTCGCATACGACTCTCCCGATCACCAATGGACGGCCGACAACGCCGCCCTGCTGGTTCTGGCCCGCCTGGCCCAGGCCGCACTGACTCACTTTCTCCCCGCGCAGGCGGCAAAGTAGAACAGGCTTCGGGGCGAACTTCCACTTTTTCCAATGCCGGTCCCGGGTTTGGTACAATCTCCATCAGTGATGCCTGTCCAACAGGGAACCCGAACTCGCCCGATCTTTCGCGCTTTGCGGCCCGAAAAGCGTCTGAAGCTTGTGATCTTCTTTGTCACCTCGGTCTGCAACGCCAAATGCCGGACGTGTTTTTACTGGGAGGAACTCAACCAGCGCGGCGATCTCACCTGGAAAGAAATCCGGAGGCTTTCCGCCACCATGCCGCCCTTCACGGACTTGTGGCTTTCAGGCGGCGAACCCATGCTGCGCCGGGAGCTCGCCGACATCCTGCACCTGTTTTACGAGAACAATGGAATCCGCTGGGTGAACCTGCCCACCAACGGCCTGCTGCCGGAACGCACCGCACAGCAGGTGGCGAAAATCTGCACGGACAATCCAAAGCTCCAGCTTGACCTGAATGTGGCCATGGACGGCCTTCACGGCGTGCAGGATTCCATCCGTTCCGTGCCGGGCAATTTTGAGAAGACGCTGAAGACGCTCGAAGCCCTTCAGCCCTGCCGGGAGAAGTTCGCCAACCTGCGGGTGAACATCAACACGGTGATCTGCATGGAAAACTTTGACAGCGTGCTGGAAATCGGGCGCTTTGTGCGGCAGAACTGCAGGGTGGACGGCCACTACTTCAACATCATTCGCGGCAGCGCCAAAGACCCGTCACTCAAGCGGATTTCCACCGAACGCCTCCCAGCGCTCTATGGCGAAATCCGGAAGATCTACGCCCACTACGCGCGCATTGCCACCCGCCGTTCCGGCGGACTGTCCAGCCGAATCGGCCAAGCCTACTACGAAGGAGTTCTCGCCTTCCACAACAAAGTGCAGCTTGAAAACATGGATTCGCCTCACGCCTGGCCCATGCCCTGCACGGCCAGTGAAACTTCCATCGTCATCGATTACAACGGCGACGTGCGCGCCTGTGAACTGCGCGGCAAGCTCGGGAACCTGCGCGACTTTGACTGCGACTTCCAGCGCTTCTGGCAAACCGAAGCGCGGCAGAACGAGCCCGCCGCCATCGTTCATGACCAGTGCTGGTGCACGCACGTCTGCTTTATTCATGACAGCCTGCGCCACTCGCCCAGAGCCCTGTTGTATGACGTTCCGCTGAGCTATCTGCAATCAAAACTCTCGCGCATTTCGAGCGGCCGACACTCTGGCAATGGTCAATAAACTCACGCCCAAAGGCCGATGGGCCAGCCCGCCCGTGCTACAATCCAGCCATCCATGAATGGCGAATCTTCTCCCGTTCCGGCCACGGAATCGCAGGGCGCTCTGCCTTCCGCCCTGCACCTCCGCTATCTCGCGTTGCTGCGCTCCAACCCTGATTTCCGCCGGCTGTGGCTGGCCCAACTGATCAGTGAGATGGGCGACTGGTTTTACATGCTGGCGATTTACGACCTGCTGCTGGCCAGAACCCACCGCGGCACGGCGGTCGGCTGGGCCATCATCATCCAGACCCTTCCATGGTTCTTCATGACGCC
>Ga0315556_1002342_pt1 | contig 10870 bp, 7 predicted proteins | sample SalMarSW160310MG_FD_202112 | JGI IMG/M metagenome (GOLD analysis project Ga0315556, IMG submission 202112) | Salt marsh sediment microbial communities from the Plum Island Ecosystem LTER, Massachusetts, United States - Salt Marsh Sediment SW1603-10 ...
CAATTGTCCGGCGGTTTGAGGACCCGGGCGGTCGGGGGCATCTTCTCCCACGGGGACGCGCATCTGATCCCGGACCTGTTTGTGAAACAAATAGCCGAAAATGACGCGGAAAAAGGTGTACAACTGGTCACCCAGGCTGAAGTCATAGGGTTTAAGGTCTCCGGACGAAGGGTTACCGTGGTTCACACGACCAGGGGGGATATTTCCGTTAAGGAAGTGGTTCTGGCCGGGGGAGCATGGAGTCCTGAGATCGCCCGGGATTTGAATATCCGCCTGATGATTGAACCTGCCAAGGGATACAGCATTACTTTCAAGAAAGCCGGCCGTTGCCCGGAAATTCCGTGTACGCTGGCTGAGGAATATGTGATATTGACCCCCATGGGAGACACAGTGCGGTTTGCCGGAACCCTGGAACTCGCCGGGTTTGATCAGTCCATCAACAGACGGAGGGTGCAGGCCATTTTGAAAACCGTGCCCGGATATTTTCCTGATCTGGATCCGAGTACCATGGAGGTTATAGAAATATGGCAGGGGCTCAGGCCCTGCACGCCCGACGGGCTGCCCTATATCGGCAGGCCATGTTCCTATGATAATATCATGGTGGCCGCCGGTCACGGGATGCTCGGTATCTCTCTGGCACCGGCCACGGGCAAACTGGTTTCCCAAATTCTCGCGGGCCAGGCCCCGTTCATGGACCCCGCTCCCCTGCGGATTGAACGCTTCTCCTGATTATCGGAGCAGTGTGCCGCAACTACCTTTACCCTTGGAAAAAATCCTCGATTGCCAATAATGCTGATTCATCCTGTTCTTGCGTGCTTTGATGCCCGACAACTGGTTGAATGAAGTAAAGGATATGCTCCTGCTTTTTTGTTTGTTACAATAAGGGGGACTTGCTGGTTAAACAGTGCCGTAAAATGGGGCGGGATGTCCCGATATACGGACCCAATTCTTTGACAGAGTCCAAGTTTTTTAATTTGGCAGGGAATTTGGAAAAAATTCTATCTTATATTATCACCGACCCTGGATATAATAGCCCGTTCTGAGGCAAAAGAGCGGCAATATGTGATTATGATGCAGTCGGGGTTGCCGAAAGGGTTATTGAAAGAGGCGGCATAGATATGCATGAGAATTTGATCTTCAATCTGAAGAAGGCGATTGGCTTTTATAAGGGGGATTTTGGTGATTATGAAAGAGGATTGTTATGATGTTGTCATAGTGGGTGGTGGTATTATGGGCTGTTCCATTGCCTATTATCTAAAGAGCGCTGAGAAAAATATTAAAACGGTTGTGGTTGAGAAGGACCCTGCCTATACCTACGCATCAAGCACACTTTCGATGGCGAATATTCGGATTCAATTCAGTCTCAAAAAAAATATTCAGATTTCCCAATATGCCTTTGATTTCCTTGATCGGTTCGAGGAAGAAATGGCGGTGGATGACGAGAAACCAGACATAAGCTTTCGCAGGGAAGGGAATCTTTTTCTGGTGGACGAGGCTGGTAAACAGAGGGCTGAGAGAGCGATGACACTCCAAAAGTCCCTGGGTTGTCAGGTAGAGTGGTGGCCCCGTGAACAGATAGAAAAACAGTACGCGCTCTACAATTTAGACGGCTATGTTGGTGGAACATTTGGCCCTGAAGATGGCTACTTGGATGCGTACTCAGTGCTTATGGGATTTAAGAAGAAGGCTAGGTTTTTGGGGGCAGAGTTTATCAATGACGAGGTTGTGGATATTTTGGTTGACGGCCATAGCATTGCCGGCGTGAAGTTGTGGAAAGGAGAGACACTGACGACAGGTATAGTCATAAATTGTGCGGGTGCCTGGGCTGCCAGAACCGCGCTGAAAGCCGGGGTGGTTTTGCCCGTTGAGCCGACAAAGAGGCAAATTTTTGTTTTGGACACCAAGGTGAAACCCCAGGATCAATTGCCTTTGACCATATTGCCCTCCGGCCTTTATTTCCGCACGGAAACCGGCAACCTTATCCTGCTTGGAAAATCTATGGACGATGACCCGGTGGGATTCAATTTTACCTGGGATAAGAAGAGATTCGAAGAAATCCTTTGGCCGGAGTTAGCCGAATTCGTGCCGGCCTTTGATACACTCAAGGTGGTGAGGGGCTGGGCCGGACTTTATGCGGTGAATACAATGGACGAAAACGCTATCCTGGGGGAGTGGCCGGACTTGAAGGGATTTTTCTTGGCTAACGGCTTTTCCGGGCACGGGTTGCAGCAGGGGCCTGCTGTCGGACGTTATCTATCGGAACTGATTCTTGGTCGGTCTCCTACCCTAGATCTTTCGGTCTTCGGCCCCGCGCGTATTCTGGAGAACAAGCCGCTGAGCGAGGGTGGGATTGTGTAAGGAGACAGTCATTATACGAGAGATGTCATGTATGGCTGGGCAGGAAAGATCCTAAGGAGCATTCCCTGGATCCGCTGGTGGCCAAGAAGTACATCGGTGCGCCGGGGACAGTTGGAAAGAATCCCCTGATCCGGAAAGGATCGTTCGTGGAGCAGGGGAGCAAGTTTTCCGCAGCCCTTGAAAAGGGAGATCGCCTGCGGGTGGAGACGCCGGGCGGGGGCGGGTACGGCAAGAAAGGGTCGTGAGTCTTGGGTCATGAGCCAGAGATGAATTCCGTTTGCATCTGGCGACCGCCCATGGTACATTTTGAAGAGCTGTTTAGCGATTTAGGCTGAAGGTATTTAGGCGTAAATCTACTGAGGCGTTCTTCGGACAATGATGGGTTGCAGGGATACAGGATATGTTTTTTCGTGACTTATCTATGGGGAAACCGCAGAACTCCGCTTTGCGGAGTAACTGCGGAGTCCCGCCTATAGATCTCTATGGGCGGGACGTGGATAAGTCACTGAAAAGAGCAGCCCGAGAGACTTGGAATCGAAGAAAAAGAGGCATATCATGTGTTCGATAGTATGCATTTCTTTGAAAGTACCGTTTAGGGTGCAGGAGCGCAGAGGGAAGCATGTTCAACACAAAGGGGAGTGAACCCACCGAGTTTTATTCTCATTTCAAGGCATTCCACGAATTGATGGCCGTCAAGATCCGGGAGATCCTCCTCGTATCGAGCCCCTACGATGCGTTCATCATTGAAGAAGACACCAGCCTTGCGTCACAGATCATCAATGAATACAGCGGGCTGAACCTGAGCCAGCCGCCACGGGTGATGAGGACTTCTTCGGCACGTGAGGCCCTGGCCCTCCTGGAGCGAAAGAGGGTGGACATGGTGCTCACCATGCCCCACCTGGATGACATGGACGCCTTCTCTCTGAGTCTTGAAATCAAGAAAAACAACGCCCAGCTACCGGTTATTTTGCTGGCCCACAGCGTCAGAAGTATCTACCCTCTCCCGGAGAGCTGGGACTGTTCCGGCATTGACAGGATTTTTATCTGGTCCGGCAATTCAGACCTGCTCCTCGCCCTGGTCAAGAATGCTGAAGACAGCCTCAATGTTGATTTCGACACCCGGCGGGCCATGGTGCGGGTCCTTATCCTGGTTGAGGATTCGCCTGCCTACTATTCATCCATCCTGCCCCTGATTTATAAGGAGATCGTCAAACAGACCCAGGCGGTCCTCCAGGGGGGGCTCAATGAAGAACATCGATTGCTGCTCATGCGGGCAAGACCCAAGATACTTCTCGCACGGAATTATGATGAGGCAATGGCCCTGTATCAGAAATACAGGGCCTTCCTATTCGGTGTGATCTCTGATACGCGTATGCCACGGGGAGGCAAATTACAGGACGACGCGGGTTTTGTGCTCCTTTCCATGGTCAGGAAAGATATCCCCGATTTGCCCCTCCTGCTCATGAGTTCTGAGCCCGGGAACAAGAAGAGCGCAGAGCAGATCCCCGCCGCCTTTATTGACAAGAACAGTCCCAATCTCCTTGATGAACTGCACGAGTTTTTCCTGACGCACCTGGGATTTGGTGATTTCCTATTCCGTATGCCTGATGGCCGGGAAATCGACAGGGCAACCAATCTCCATGAACTCGAGATGAAAATAGCCCAGGTTCCAGAGGAATCCCTCTGGCACCACGCCAGGATTAACCATTTCTCCCGGTGGATTATGGCCCGTTCTGAATTTAGCCTTGCCTCCACGATCAGGGAGGCTGACGCGTCGGAATTTCAGAATGTCGAGGAAATCAGAACCTATCTTATCAACAGGATCCATCGGCTTCGAAAATGGCGGCAGAAAGGGATCGTCGCTCGGTTCAATGATCTCTCCTTTGATCCGGATGCCATGGATTTTGTCAAGATAGGGCAGGGCTCTCTCGGAGGGAAGGCCCGAGGCCTGGCGTTCATGTCCGCGCTGCTGCACGAACAACAGGAACTGCACGAAAAGTATCCGGGAGTGAACATCCTGATCCCCAAGACGCTCGTTGTCTGTACCGACGGGTTTGAATCGTTTGTAGACGAAAACGACCTGCGTCACTTCGTCAAGGAAGGATACAGTGACCAGGAAATTATGGAGAGCTTTTTAAGAGCCCAGGTGCCCGAATGGCTCGTCCGCGACCTCACGGCCTTTCTCCAGCGGGTGAAGTATCCCCTTTCCGTCCGCTCCTCCAGCCTGCTTGAAGATGCGCATTTTCAGCCGTACGCAGGTATCTATAAGACCTACATGATCCCAAACAATCATCCCAATTTTGCTACCCGGCTCAGCCACCTGGTGCAGGCCATCAAATTGGTGTATGCCTCCACCTATTACGAATCGGCCAAATCCTATTCGAAAAGTATCTCAACGCAACCCCAGGAAGAGGCCATGGCGGTGATCATTCAGCAGCTGGTGGGCCAGGAATATGGCGAATTCTTTTATCCGACCATAGGGGGAGTCGCCCAGTCCCACAATTTCTACCCTGTTGAGCCCATGGCATCAGAAGATGGGGTGGCGAGCATCGCGCTTGGTTTTGGAAAGACGGTGGTGGAAGGAGAAAAATCTCTGAGGTTTTCTCCGAAATACCCACAGGTTACCCCGCAGTTTTCAAACGTGGACGATATCCTCGAAAACGCCCAGCGCGCTTTCTATGCCCTGAGAATACGGAATTATCCGGAAGCGCTTCATTTTGACACCTGCTCGAACCTGGAAAGGAGAGATGTGGACGAAGCGGAAGAGGATTTTCCGATCAAGGCGCTTTCCAGCACCTACATCCCGGAGGAGCATCGTATCAGGGACACAGGGTATATGCCGGGATCAAAGGTGGTCACCTTCTCTTCTATTATAAAACAAGATATCTTTCCACTCCCTGCACTCCTGAGTGACCTGCTCTCCCTGGGGCGAAAAAGCCTTGGTTGCCCGGTTGAAATCGAATTTTCCGTGAACCTGCGTTCAGAAAAGGAGCGGAAAGGGGACTTTTTTTTCCTCCAGGTGCGGCCCATGGTGTTCGAGATGGAGCGGTTCAAGGTGCAAATTACGCAAGAGGAACTGGGTGATGCAGTCTGCCGGTCAGGCCAGGCCCTGGGCACTGGGGTAAAGGAGCACATTGAAGATATCGTCTACGTGAAGCCAGACGATTTTCGCCCTGAATCGACCGTACAGATAGCAGGAGAGGTGGCGAAGATGAACGCGGAACTGGTCGCCCAGAAAAGGCCATACCTGTTGATCGGCCCCGGGAGATGGGGAACGGCTGACCGGTGGCTGGGCATCCCGGTCCAGTGGAAGGATATATCGGGGGTGTGCGCAATCATCGAGCTCAGGAATGAAAAACTGAAGGCTGATCCGTCGCAGGGGTCCCACTTTTTTCTCAATATCACCTCCCTCGGTGTCCATTATATCACCGTCACGGAGGGTGCCGGAGACCATCTTGACTGGGAATGGCTGCGTTCCCTCCCGGTGGCAAAAGAAACTCCTTTTCTGAGGCAGGTGAAGTTGGAAAAGCCGTTGACGGTGAAGATCGATAGTAGTAAGTCTCAGTGTGTTATTGTGCAGAGGGAAGAGGCGGAACAAGACCAGCTCGATCTTGGGCAGAGCTGCCAGTGGTGGATCGGGAAATAGTTGGGTAGAGAGGCTGAAGGCATTTAGACTGTAGTATGGCAGAATGAATCGTGCGTGGTCACACAAGATTCAGGTCGAAAATCTCCGCTTTCTTGGAATCGCGTTCGGTTCGTTAAGGAAGTACATTACCAGGTTGGTTTGTCAAAGCGTAAGAACTGACAGCCTTCAGCCTAAACAACATGAATGGTTACAAGGTATATCCTTTTGCGGTACATAAAGGATGCCGGAGATCGTAGGGCAATCTTGCTGGATTGAGGAGGATATTTTCATGACAGAAATAATGGAATTGATTACATCGCGTGACCCCGGTGAGAGGGAATTTCACCAGGCCGTGGAAGAGGTCCTGGAAACGGTGCAGCCGGTCCTGGACAGGAATCCGCACTACCGGAAGCTGGCTATCCTTGAGCGTATTACTGAACCGGAACGGGTTATCATGTTCAGGGTGCCATGGGTGGATGACCAGGGACAGGTACAGGTAAACAGGGGATTCAGAATAGAGATGAACAGCGCCATTGGTCCTTACAAGGGGGGGCTGCGGTTTCATCCGTCCGTAAACCTGAGTATTTTGAAGTTTCTTGCCTTCGAGCAAGTCTTCAAGAACGCCCTTACGACCCTCGCCATGGGAGGAGGAAAGGGAGGATCGGATTTTGATCCAAAGGGCAAGTCTGATGATGAAGTCATGCGGTTCTGCCAGTCCTTCATGATGGAGCTTTTCCGCCATATCGGTCCCGACACGGACGTGCCTGCCGGTGATATCGGCGTTGGTGCGAGAGAAATCGGCTTCTTGTTCGGCATGTACAAGAAACTGCGCAATGAATTCACCGGGGTGCTGACCGGCAAGGGCCTGGGATGGGGGGGGAGTCTCATTCGCCCCGAGGCAACCGGGTATGGGTGCGTGTATTTTGCCGCTGAGATGCTGACAGCAAAGGATGAGAGCCTGGAAGGGAAGACCTGTCTGGTTTCAGGAGCCGGCAATGTGGCGCAGTACGCGGTCGAAAAGCTCATGGAGCTGGGAGCAAAAGTGGTAACCATGTCTGATTCATCAGGGTATGTTTACGATGAAAAGGGTATCGACGAGGGGAAATTGGCCTATGTAAAGCGGCTCAAGAATGTCAGGCGTGGAAGGATCAATGAATACGCGGAAAAGTACAAAGAGGCAGCGTATTCAGAGGCCGACCCGTCGGCAGACCATAACCCCCTGTGGGATCACAAGGCCGATTGCGCGTTTCCCTGCGCGACCCAGAATGAAATCAATGAGCATGATGCCAGCAACCTGGTAAAGAACGGGGTGCGGCTGGTCTGCGAAGGAGCCAACATGCCATCCACCCTGGAGGCCATCGACATCTTTCTGAGGCAGAAGCTCCTCTATGCCCCCGGTAAGGCTTCCAATGCAGGTGGTGTCGCGGTGTCCGGGCTTGAAATGGCGCAGAACAGCATGCGCTTGAACTGGCCGAGAGACGAAGTGGATTACCGGCTCCAGAATATCATGAAGAGCATCCATCATACCTGTCTGACTACGTCGGAAGAATATGGTGAGCCTGGAAATTACTTGGTGGGTGCCAATATCGCCGGCTTTGTAAAGGTGGTGGACGCCATGCTGGACCAGGGACTGGTGTAAGGACCTGATGAGGAATAAAGTGAAATGAAGCAAAGCGCGAAAGCGAAAAAGGAAAAAGCGGTGGTGATCGACCGGGAATGGTGCAAGGGGTGCGGAATATGCGTGGCTTTCTGCCCGGAGGAAGCGCTGGATCTGGATGACGAGGACAAGGCCCGCTGGGCCCACCCGGACAAGTGCAGCAGGTGCGGCATCTGTGAATTGCGCTGCCCTGATTTGGCCGTTGAACTCGTGTAGAGGGGAGATTCGTGGAAGAAAGCATACGATTTATTCAGGGCAACGAGGCAGTTGCATTGGGTGCCCTTTATGCGGGCCTGGGATTTTATGCGGGGTATCCAATCACCCCGTCGACTGAAATTGCTGAAATCCTGGCGGAAAGGCTTCCGGAACTGGGGGCAACGTTTGTGCAGATGGAAGATGAAATATCATCCATGGGTGCCATCATCGGGGCATCCCTGACCGGGCTGAAGGTCATGACGGCCACCAGCGGACCGGGCTTCTCCCTGATGCAGGAGGGCATCGGCTACGCGGTTATGGCAGAGGTCCCGTCGGTAGTGGTGAATATGCAGCGGGGAGGACCAAGTACCGGCCTTCCCACCTCCGTGGCACAGGGGGATGTGATGCAGGCGAGATGGGGGACCCACGGGGATCATTCCATAATCGCGCTCACGGCGTCTACCCTCCAGGATGCATTTGAAATAACAGTGCAGGCCTTCAACCTTGCGGAGACCTACCGGACTCCTGTTGTCCTGCTGTTTGACGAGGTACTGGCACACATGCGTGAAAAGGTCACTGTGCCGGCCCCGGGGGAACTGGAAGTGGTGGAAAGGCTACGCACCTCTGTCCCGAAAGGGACCAATTACCATCCGTACCTGGCGCGGGAGGACGGCCGGCTCCCCATGAGCGACTTTGGCGGAAGGCATCGGTATAATGTCACCGGGTTGGTCCATGACATGTGGGGATTTCCGTCCACTGATCCGAAGGTGGCCTATGACCTCCTCCATCACCTGGTCGATAAGCTGGAAAACCGGGCCGATGTAATAGCCCATTATAAGGAGTATTACCTGGAAGACGCGGAGAATCTGCTCATCGCGTATGGGAGTCCGGCGAGGAGCGCGCTCCACCTGGTGGAAGAGCGAAGAAATCGCGGCGCGAAAATAGGGCTACTGGAACTTCAGAGCCTGTGGCCTTTCCCCAAGAGGACCGTTCGAAAAAAATGTGAGGGTCGGAGTCATATCCTTGTGGTGGAAATGAATCGGGGCCAGATATGCCAGGAAGTGGCAAAAGCCGTTTCAAACCCCGAAAGGGTCTATCTGTCTAACCGTTTTGACGGGATGTTTATCTCGCCCCAGGATATTCTGCAGACACTCAATGTGATCGGGGGCAGGGGGATTTAGGAAAATGGTAAGAGACTATATTCGGCAACGGTTTTTCCCACATCTCTGGTGCGCAGGGTGCGGGCACGGGACGGTCATGTCCGGCATGATCAGGGCCGTTGAACGGCTCGGCCTGGAGAGAAACGAGATCGTGGTCGTCTCCGGTATCGGGTGTTCCTCCCGTATGTCCGGGTATCTTGATTTTCACACTATGCACACGATACACGGGCGGGCCCTCGCATTTGCCACCGGCGTCAAGATGGGAAGACCGGACCTGAAAGTCATCGTGCCTATGGGGGACGGGGATGCTTTGGCGATAGGGGGAAATCACCTCATTCATGCCGCCAGGCGGAACCTGGACCTGACGGCTATCATCATGAACAACCGTATCTACGGGATGACCGGCGGGCAGTTTTCCCCGATGACACCCTTCGGTGAAAAGGGGACCACCGCACCTTTAGGAAATATCGATCACGCCTTTGACATCGTGGAACTGGCAAAAGGAGCAGGGGCGTCCTTCGTGGCGAGAACAACAACCTATCATGTGCAGGAAATAACCCGTTTTATTGCCAAGGCCATCCAGCACAAGGGGTTTTCTGCGGTGGAGGTGATGAGTCAATGCCCCACCTACTACGGGCGGAAAAACCGGCTCGGCGGGGCCGTGGACATGTTGGAGCGGTACCGGGATGGAACAGCACCCATAGGTTCCAAGAAAGGGACAGAGAACCCTGATCTCATTCAGCGCGGCATATTTGTGGAAGAGGAACGCCCGGAATACTCCGGTGAATATTCTACCCTCGTCAATAATTGCAGGAGATCGGCCCAGGACGGGGAGAGGTAATCGGTAATGGTAAAGAACAGAATAGTCTTTAGCGGTTCGGGGGGGCAAGGGGTGGTCACGGCTTCCATTATTCTGGCCGAGGCGGCGGCGCTTTATGAAGACCTGAACGCGGTGCAAACCCAGGTATACGGCCCTGAGGCGCGCGGGGGAGCAACCAGGGCAGATGTGATTCTGTCCAAGGACCCGATTCGCTATCCCAGGGTGACCCATCCCAATTACCTGGTATGCCTTACCCAGGAGGCCTACAATAAGTTTGCCAATATCATCAGGCCCGGGGGGCTCCTGCTGACGGACAGCAACTATGTGAAACTTGAACGCAAGGTGGATGCACGGCAGGTGGAGTTGGGCATGTATGAAGCAGTCGTGAAAAAGATCGGAAAACCCATCGTCTTTAACATCTGTATGCTGGGGGCTCTGCTCGGCCTCACGCAGATGATGAAGGTGGAAACCCTGGAGAAAGTCCTGGAAAAGAGAATCCCTCCTGATTTCATGGAACTGAACAAAAAGGCCCTCCGGTTAGGCCTGGAACTTGCTGATGGTCAAGAATGATTGCCCAAACCGTATTGCTTGATCTTGGCGATGAGGATCGGCCTGCTGATTTCAAGAATTTTCGCGGCCTGCGTACGGTTCCCACCGGTTATTTTCAGCGCCTTTTGAATCAGGTGCCTTTCCAGCTGTTTTGACGCCTTCTTGATGGACAGTCCATCCTCCGGAGCCAGGCTGGGTGGTATCTCACGCGGTTGTGTGAGTGCGGCCGGAAGTTCGCGCGGGGTGATCCAGCTTCCTTTCGCAAGGAGGGCTGCCCGTTCTATCACGTTCTCCAGTTCTCGCACATTTCCGGGCCAGGGATGCTCCATCAAAAGGGGCATGGCCTCGGAAGAGAGCCCCTCGATATTTTTCCCGAGTTTCTTGTTGAACAGGTCGATAAAATAGCCAACCAGCAGAGGGATGTCACCACGTCTTTCCCGGAGCGGGGGGAGGTGAATGGGCAGGACATTGATGCGGTAGAAAAGATCCTCCCTGAACCTGCCCTC
>Ga0315556_1002345_pt1 | contig 10865 bp, 8 predicted proteins | sample SalMarSW160310MG_FD_202112 | JGI IMG/M metagenome (GOLD analysis project Ga0315556, IMG submission 202112) | Salt marsh sediment microbial communities from the Plum Island Ecosystem LTER, Massachusetts, United States - Salt Marsh Sediment SW1603-10 ...
CCAGGATTGCCGCCAGCCGCCCGGGCAGGGCCTCCGTCTCCAGCACTTCGTACACTGCGCCCTGCGCATCGAGCTGGCGGCGGATCTCCTCGTCCGTGAAGCGCGGGCCCAGGTAGGCACCGGCCATGGCATCGTGTCCGTTCACCCGGCGCGGCTGTTCGTGGTATTCGTACCAGACGACCAGTGCCGCGCCCAGCGCCCCGCCGGCGTCGCCGGCCGCCGGCTGGATCCAGATATCCCGGAACGGCCCCTCACGCAGGATGCGCCCGTTGGCCACGCAGTTGAGCGCCACGCCACCGGCCAGGCACAGGTAATCGAGCCCCGTTTCACGGTGTATGGTCCGCGCCAGGCGCAGCACCACCTCCTCGGTGACCGCCTGGATGGAACTGGCGATGTCCATCTCCCGTTGCGAGATCCGGGTTTCCGGGGCACGCGGCGGCCCGCCGAACAGCGCGGCGAAACGGTCATTGGTCATGGTCAGGCCGGTGGCATAGTTGAAATACTGCATGTCGAGGCGGAAGGTGCCATCCTCCTTCAGATCGATCAGGTGTTCCAGGATCAGGTCAACGTATTTCGGCTCGCCATACGGTGCCAGCCCCATCAGCTTGTACTCGCCGGAGTTGACCTTGAAGCCGGTGTAATAGGTGAATGCGGAATAGAGCATGCCCAGTGAATGCGGAAAATCCAGCTCCCAGAGCGGCTCCAGCCGCGCACCTTCACCGCGCCACACGGAAGTGGTTGCCCACTCGCCCACCCCGTCCAGGCACAGCACGGCGGCGCGTTCGAACGGACCCGGATAGAACGCCGAGGCCGCGTGCGACTGGTGGTGCTCGGCAAACAGCAGCTTCGGCAGTTCCCCCTCCCGGATGCCGCCGAGCGCGGCCAGTTCCTTTTTCAGGGTGGATTTCAGATAGAGCTTTTCCTTCAGCCACACCGGCATGGCGGCAATGAACGAGCGGAAACCGCGCGGTGCGTAGCTGAGGTAGGTTTCCAGCAGGCGCTCGAACTTCACCATCGGCTTGTCGTAGAACACCACCTCGTCGACATCCGCCAGCCGGATGCCGGCCTCGGACAGGCAGTAGTCGATTGCACCGGCCGGGAAACGGGCGTCGTGCTTCTTGCGCGAGAAGCGTTCCTCCTGCGCCGCGGCGATGATCGCACCGTCACACACCAGGGCGGCGGCACTGTCATGGTAATAGGCCGAGATGCCGAGAATGTTCATGTGCTTGCGGGGCTAGCCGGCACAGGCCATGGCCACTGCGCGGAAGATCGCACGCCCCTTGTTCATGGTTTCCTCCCATTCGCTGGCCGGTACCGAATCGGCAACGATACCCGCGCCGGCCTGGATGTGCAGGGTCCCGTCCTTGATCACGGCCGTGCGAATGGCGATTGCGGTATCCATGTTACCGGACCAGGACAGGTAACCGACCGCGCCGGCATACACACCGCGCTTGACCGGTTCGAGTTCGTCGATGATCTCCATCGCGCGGATCTTCGGTGCCCCGCTCACCGTGCCGGCCGGAAAGGTGGCACGCAGGACGTCGATGGCCGTCATTCCCGGCCGGATCCTTCCGGTCACGTTGGACACGATATGCATGACATGGGAGTAGCGTTCGATCACCATCTTCTCGGTCAGCTCCACGCTGCCCACCTCACTGACACGGCCGACGTCATTGCGGCCCAGGTCGATCAGCATCAGGTGTTCGGCCAGCTCCTTCGGGTCCGCCAGCAGTTCCGCCTCCAGCGCACGATCCGCCGTCTCGTCAGCGCCGCGCGGCCGGGTCCCCGCGATCGGCCGGACCGTGACCATGCCCTCCTCCAGGTGCACGAGAATCTCGGGCGAGGAACCGACAATGTGAAAATCACCCAGGTCCAGGCAGAACATATAGGGCGAGGGATTCAGGCGCCGCAGCGCGCGGTACAGGCTGAGCGGTTCGGCTGCAAACGGAATCGACATGCGCTGCGACAGCACCACCTGCATGGCATCGCCATCCACGATATATTCCCTGATGCGCTCGACCGCCGCCTCGAAACCGGCGCGGGTGAACCCGGAAATAAAATCGGCTTCCACGACCGGCTGCGCCGTTCCCGCCGAACGCGTATACACGGAGGCACTGTTGTGCAGCCTGGCCACCAGTTCGTCGATGCGCTGCTGTGCCCGGCTCCAGGCATCCGGCGTATCCGGATCCGCGTGCACGATCAGCTGCAGGGTGCCGGCCAGGTTGTCGAACACCAGCAGTTCTTCCGATACCATCAACAGGATGTCGGGACAGCCCAGTGCATCCGGCTTGACCGTACCGGCCAGGCGCGGCTCGATATAGCGCACCGTGTCATAGCCGAAATAGCCGACCAGGCCGCCGGTAAATCGCGGCAACCCCGGCAACTCGGGTGCGCGGTAGCGCAGCTGGAAGTCGTTGATCCACTGCAGCGGATCGGCGCAGCTGACTGTCTCGGATAGCCCGCCATCCGACTCGACCGTGATGGTGTGCCCGGAAACCCTGACCCGTGTCCGGCACGGCAGCCCGATGATGGAGTAGCGCCCCCACTTTTCGCCCCCGTGCACGGATTCGAACAGGTAGGAACAGGACCCGGCCGCCAGTTTCATGTAGGTACTGAGCGGGGTATCGAGATCGGCCAGGACTTCCCGGTTGACCGGGATGCGGTTGTAGCCCTGGGCGGCCAGGTCGGTGAATTGTTCGGGTGTCATTGCGGTCACCGGAGTGTACGCGGAGTCAGGCGGCCTGTTCCAGCAAGGGCAGGATATCCACCAGCGAATCGATCACCGCGTCCGGGTTTGCCTCCCGGATATCCACGCCGTGGTTGTAGCCGTAGCTCATACAGATGATCCGGAATCCGGCGGCACGTGCCGCCTGCACATCACTGACCGAGTCGCCGACCATCAGTGCGTCCTGCGGCCGGCAACCGAAAAATTCCGCCGCGTGCAGCAACGGCGCCGGATCGGGCTTCTTTGCCGGCAGGGTATCACCACTGATCACGATGGAAAAAACGTCGTAGATGCCCAGATCCTTCAACAGCGGCCCGGTAAACTGCGCGGCCTTGTTGGTGACGCAGCCGAGCCGGTAGCCGGCATCCCGGAGCAGGCGGATGCCTTCCCGGATCCCCGGGTACAGCACCGATCGCTTCGAGGTATTTTCCGCATACAGTGCGAGGAATAGCGGGTAGGCCCGCTGGAAATCCGCTTCGTCCGGCTCGCCGTCCAGTGCCCCGACCAGCGCCCGGCGCACCAGCCGCTCGACACCATTGCCCACCCAGTCGCGCACCTGTTGTTCACCACGCGGCGGGAGCCCGAGCTGCTGCATCATGGCATCGACGCAGTACGCCAGGTCGGGAACACTGTCGACCAGTGTCCCGTCGACATCGATCAGGATCATCTCCGGCCTGCGCATGCAGCGGCTCAGCCTGTAGCCCTGGCGATCTCGGCACGCATGGCGTCGATGGTGGCCCTGTAGTCGGCAGCACCGAAGATGGCCGAGCCGGCCACGAAGGTGTCGGCACCGGCCGCGGCGATCTCGCCGATGTTGTCCACCTTGACGCCGCCGTCGATCTCGAGCCGGATATCGCGCCCGCTTTCATCGATGATCCGGCGCGCCTCGCGCAGCTTGTTCAGGGCCTCCGGGATGAAGCTCTGTCCGCCGAAGCCGGGATTGACCGACATCAGCAGGATCATGTCCACCTTGTCGATGACGTATTTCAGGTAATCCAGCGGGGTGGCCGGGTTGAACACCAGGCCCGACTTGCAGCCGCTGTCGTGCACCAGGGATAGCGAGCGGTCGATGTGCTCACTGGCCTCGGGATGGAAGGTGATATAGGTGGCGCCGGCCTTTGCGAAGTCCGGGATGATCCGGTCGACCGGCTTGACCATCAGGTGCACGTCGATATCCGCCGTGATGCCGTGTTTGCGCAGCGCCTCGCACACCAGCGGGCCGATGGTGAGGTTGGGGACATAATGATTGTCCATCACGTCGAAATGCACGATGTCTGCACCGGCATCGAGTACATGGGTGACTTCCTCTCCAAGCCGGGCAAAATCCGCAGACAGGATGGAAGGTGCAATCTTGTAGTCGGCCATGCTGTTGTCCTCAATGATATTTTCAAACCCGGCGAACCCGCTGGCGCCAGAAACAGAACGCGACTTTACCCGAACCGGGAGCGTTTTTCAGCCACGCCCGCAACCGGACTGTGCAAGCGCAACGCACCGCCGCGGCCCACGGCACGATCCGTTCGCCGGATTGTGAAATCAATCCATTGATTTCCCTTTGTAAATTCCCGCATCCCCCTGGCAGCCCCCGATACCTTCAGCCGCGAACCGCCGGTTGACGCAGTGCGGCAGGAGCAGCAAGCCGGACAACGCACTCCGGCTGCTGCAGGGTGCCTGGCCGGTCAGGCGCGTTATACATGGATGCAGATACCATCTCCAATGGTCAGGAAAATCCGGATACTTGCCAACCCGCGCTGCAAGTCTTATAAATGATCATATCCAGCAGGCAATACCGGCGTTCACCCGGACCTTTAAACCAGCAGGACTACAGGATCACACGGGGATAGCAGCATGAGTCACCTGCCACGCATCGGCGAATGGTATCAATCGTTGAACGGCGACAAGTTCGAGATCGTCGCACTGGATGAAGACGAGTCGACCCTGGAGATCCAGCACTACGACGGGGCCGTGGAAGAGGTCGACTTCGACTCGTGGGATGAAATGGAGGCCTTCAGTATCGAACCGCCGGAAGACTGGTCGGGCTCACTGGATATCGAGCGCGAGGATTACGGCGTCGACCTGGAACTCACCTCACCCACCGAACATATCAATCCCTTCGACGAACTGGACTGAGCCGGCACAGTTACCCCCCGGTGCGGCATGCACCGCTCAATCGCGATGGCTCGCTGCCGATAGGAAGATACGGCAGTGACAGGAGACCACCCATGGCGATTATCTACGACATGTCGACCGGCAAACCCGTTCCGGAACACCAGCTGCTTGACCGGGCCGGCAAACAAACCGTGCCCGCACCGCACGAGACCGCCCTGCAACCGCTGCACGAGGTCAACAACCCGCACACCGCGGCCGCCTGTGATGCCTACATGGTATTGCTGCAGCGGATACTGAAGGACCTCTGATTCATTCACGACCCTGCCCCGGACCGGCCGGGGTTTGATACACCCCGGATGAACCACTGAAACCGGCCTTCCCGCGAACGCGGGAAGGCCGGGCTGCATCCCGGACATCGAGCGCTACCCCGGCATGCGATAGCCGGATGGCAGCCGCACCACCCCTTCACTCACCTCGACCGGCACTGCTGCCAGGGCGTTACCGTGGCAGGGGCCTGCTATGCAGGCACCATCCTCGATCCGGAACAGGGCGGCATGATTCGCGCACTGGATATGCCTGCCGTCCAGGCTGAGAAAACGGTCGGGCGCCCAGTCCAGCGGCGCGCCGGTATGCGGACAACGGTTCAGGTAGGCAAACACCCTGCCGGCATGCATGACCACGAAGAGGTCATGCAATTTCCCGTCCTGTTCCACGGTAACGCCGCGGCTGTCGCCGTCATGCAGCTCAGCCAGCTTGCAGATGATTGCAGGGAAAGGTCCGGACATGGGCGCAGCCTGTGATCGTGCCATGGCTTGTCAACCGTTACCGCACGGGCACGGCAGCCACCCTGACGTGGTCAGTCGGTACGGACGATGCGGAATCCGAGGTTGTCCAGCCGGGTATCCTCGGCCAGCTGCGCACGTTTTGCGCTGCGCAGGGAATCCAGCGGACTGGTATAGGCGCCGCCACGGACCACCCGCTGGGTACAGCCAAATTCCTCCCACACACGGCCATCGGCCGGTGCGCCGGTGTAGTTCGGATGGTAACAGTCCGCCGTCCACTCCTGTACGTTGCCGGCCATGTCGTAGAGGCCGAGACTGTTGGCGGCAAACTGTCCAACCGGTGCAGTCCGCGCCCCGTCCCACGCGCTGCCACAGTTGAAACAGTTCGCCGGTATGGTTTCATACGCATTGGTCCACCAGTAACTGCCGACATTGCCGGAGCGGGCCGCGTATTCCCATTCCGCTTCCGAAGGCAACCGGTAGTTTTTCCCGGTCTGCGCGGACAACCACCTGACGTAGCCCCGGGCGTCCTTCCACGACACATTGATCACCGGCTGGCGGTCACGCCCCCATGACTCGTCAAAAGGCAGCCGCTGGCCGGTGGCGCGTGCATAACGATCATAGTCGTCGAAGGTCACTTCATAGCGACTGATCGAGAATGAAGCCAGCGAAACCTCATGACGCGGCACCTCCTCGGCATTGATGGAATTCCCCGGGCTCCCCATCAGGAATTTCGCCGGTGCAAGCTGCACCATTTCCGGTCCCGTGCCGCCGTCCGTCATCCTGTCACTGAAGGTACGCACCACCGGGTCCGGATTCGCACGTACCCCGGACGCAACCGGCGCCTTTGCATCCGGCTCCGGCTGCTCCACGGCGGCAGCCGGTCCGGCCACTGCCGGTACCGGCTCGGCCGGGGTCTGGATTTCGGCTGGCGCCGGTGTCGCATCCGCTGCAGATGGTTGCTCCGGTGGCTGCCGCGGCTCCGGCTGCACCTGCGGCTCCACCACGGGTGGCGGTGATACGACTTCCGGTTGTGTCACCCCGGAAGAGCCGGTATCCGGCAGGGAAACCGCCGCTACGACCGGGTCCGGACCGGAGCCCGGATTACCAAGGAATTGCCAGCCGGCGACACCGGCCACGGCAAGAATCACCACCCCCGTGGCAATACCCAGCAGGCGTGGCAGGCTGAACCAGGATTCGGAATCGCCCGGCAGCGGCGACGGGCCAGCCGGTACCGGTCCCGGCGGACGCACGGACACTACCGGCTCCGGCACGATCCTGGACAGCGGCGCGGACCGGACACCCTCGTCCCGTGGATTTTTGTCTGCAACCACACGCGGCACACCACCGGTCTGCGCCAGCAGACGGTCGCGTTCTTCCAGCAGGCGGTCGCGCGCCGCTTCCGCCTCGGCGCGCAGGCGCACCGCGATTTCGACATTCTTGCGGGTCTCATCCAGCTGCTTGCGCAGCTGGACCGGATCCTCGATCCTGCCCTGTGCCGATGTGTTCATCAGTCCGCGCGCCACCTCGACCTCGCCACGCAGGGCATCCATCTTCCCGCGCAGCGCCAGCTGTTCTTCAAGTGCATTGTCACGTTCGTCCGTAAGCTGTCTGAGCTGGGTATGCAACTGACTGATCGCGGCCTCGGCCTGGCGGTTCTGCTCCTCGATCAGTTCGATATCGACCTGCCGCCGGTCCTTTTCCTGGCGATGCAGTTCCGTCAGTTCGGCATGTGCCTGGCGCAATTCCGCCTGTACCTGCTCGAGCATCAGCTCCGTTGCCGCCTGGGCGTCGATCACACCCTGCAATCGTGCCCGCTCTTCGTTGCGCGCCGCGTCAACTGCCTCCTCGATCACGCCGGAGCGGTGATTCGCATGCGCTTCATGTTCGGATGCGATCGAGGACAGCTGCTCCTTCAGCTCGCGCTGGCGTGCCGCCATTTGCGCCCGTTCGTCATCCCGGGCCTCGCGCTCGGCATGCAGCTCGTCCCGCAGGCGATCGATATCGTCCTGGGCATCCTTGCGGGATTTCTGGAAATCAGAGGTAACCTGCTCCAGCTTCTTGCGCAAGCGTTCCACCTGGCCCTGCAATTCCTTTTCGTTGTCATTCTTGCGCCGGAGATCTTCATGCGACTTGCGAGTGGTCTCCTGCAGATCCTGCTCCAGCTCCCGAACCCGTTCTCCCGTCGCATCGCGCATCTGCTGCATTTCCTGCAACTGGCCCTGAACGAGTTCAAGTTCCTGTGCATGAACCGTACGGTCGACCTCGTGCTGACCGACCTCGAGGCGCAATGCCGTCAGCTGTTCCTCCTTGCTGTCGAGTTTTGCCTGAAGCTGCTGCAGCTGCTGCCCGCCGGCTGCAACCTGTTCCTGCAACTCCGCGATCCGCCGGCCCGACTCCTCGCCAAGACTGGTGATTTCCGCCTGCAGTGAAACGTTCATCCCCTCGGACTCGGCCTTTGCAGCAGCGGTCTCATCGACCTGCTGCTGCAGGCGTTCCTGCCCGGCACGGGCAAGCTCCAGTTCCTGGCGGGTGGCATCCAGTTCGGTCTGTACTTCCATGGTGCGTTGCACCTGCCGTTCCAGCTCGGCTGCACCCGCTTCAGACCGTTCCTGCAGTTGCTGTTCGAACTCCGACCGGGCCTGGTCCAGCGCCGCGCGTTCCGATGCAAGCCCGGCCTGCAAACGCTCCGTTTCCGATCCCATCGCCTCAAGCCGGGACTGCAAGGCATCCCGCTCGTCGGCCCATGCCGCCTGCTGGCCCGAGTATGCCTCTTCCGCAGTCCGGCGGTCGGCGGCCAGGCGCTCGATCTCCCCGGCCTGCGTCTCGATCCGGACATTCAGCTCGTCCACGGTCGCGCGCAGCTGACTGTTTTCTCCCTGCAGGCCAGTAATTGCGGCAGATGCCTGTTCATTGCCATCGAACTCACCCGCCAGCCGGTCCCGTAACTGATCCAGTTCCGCCAGTTGCCCGTCGCAGCGGCGTTGCAGCGCATTCAGCTGCCCGGATGATTCCGTGGCAAGCTGGCCCAGCCTTGATTCGCGATCGGCCAGTTCCTCACGCAATCCGTCAAGCTGTCGCTCAAGGGCAGCATTACCGGCACGCAGTTCCTCAATTTGCCCGTCGCGCGCGGCGAGTTCCCCGTCAAGCTGACCGCCCGAGGACCGCAGGCCGGCAAGTTCGTTCTCCAGCCGGCGCGCGTCTTCGGTCAATCGCTCACGGTCCGCCGACACCTCGTCCAGGCTGGCAGTAAGTTGCTCGACCTGCAGCCGTGACTCGTTCAGCCGGGCCTGCAGGGCCTCACCCGATGCCTGTGTTTCCTGCCGACCGGCTTGCAACTGTTCGGCCAGCAGGGAACATTCACCGGACACCGCCTCCAGATTACGTTGCAGGGACTGTGACCTGTAACGTTCACGCTCCAGGTCGAGCTGTATCGTCTGCAGCTGGTCCTGTTGTTCGGCCTGCAGTGCACTGAACTGCTCCTGCAGTTCGCGCTTTTGCTCATCCAGGCCGGAAACCTGCCCGTACAAACCGGTCATCTTCTCCGCGGACTCGCCCAGCTCGTCGCGCAACTGGCCGAGCATGTCCTCGAGTCTGTTCCGCTCCGCATCCCGGTGTTGCAGTTCCGCCTGCAGGGCCTCGAAGTGCGCCTGCAGCTCCCCGTACTCGGACTCCAGCTGCGACAGTTGATCGAGCAGCGCATGGACCGCTTCCTCGTCCTCGTGTGTTCCGGCCGGGGCATCCACTCCCGGCTCCGGCACGACACTGGCCATGCCGCCTTCCAGCACGTAGACATCAAATCCGCTATGGCCAAGCAGGAAGCCAGCCGACTCGCTGCGCCGGCCGGTATCACAGCAAATGACGTATTTTGCATTGAACATCAGTTCAGACAGCTCGCTACGCAGCGTGGCCAGCGGGATGTTCACGCTGTCTTCGAACGCCCCCTGCTGGTACTCGTCCGGTGTCCGGACGTCCAGCCATACCGCACCATCCTGTACCAGTTCCTCCGCCTCCCGGATGGAGACATGCCTGACCAGCGACGTCTTCAGCAGGTCCACGAAATCCTGCTTGGCCAGGCGCATCAACTGCCCGTCCGTCAGCATGGTAATGGTGGCGTTGCGGGGGGTACTCGACACCAGCGATTCCTCGCCGAACGAGTCGCCGTCGGACAATTCCGCCAGCCTCACTTCCTGGCCCGTGGCCTCATCCTGCCGGGTTACCGCGCAACGTCCCTCGTGAATCGTATAGAAGTAGTCCCCCACGCTGCCCTGCTCGACAATGACCTCGCCGCGCTGGACCTCGACGGGCTTCATCTTCATCAGCAACCCCTGCAGCTTTGCCGGCGGCAACTGGCAGAACGCCTCGGACTGCAGCAGGCGGGTCATCCAGTCATTGTTGTCCGCCACCCCGATGTCCACGACCTCGGCGGTACCGGACTGGTCCCAGGTCAGAAATGCATCGAGCAGGTCGGAATCGATACGTGCGATGACGGCCTTTCTGGCCACCTTTGCGGAATGCGCCCTGGGCTGCTGGCTGCCTACGGGGTACCGGCTGATGTCGGTACCGGCCTCCACTTCTGCCGCCACCTTGCGGAAACCGTCGATCAGGCTGACCTTGCCATCCAGCAGATAGATCGATTGATGGTCCCGGTCACCCTTACGAAACAGGTAACGACCGGCCTTTACCTCCTCGATGATGATCTTGCCGGCCAGTTCCCTGAAGCTCTCATCCGACAGTGCATTCAGCGGAACAAGCTCCTGGAGGATTTTTCTGTCCTGGGTATATTTTGGTGCGGCGCGCATATCCACTCTTCGCTGAGAATCCGGGTTGATGGTGACGCAAGGAGGTCACCGGGATGACAACTCGCTGCTTCCAGCGTATCGGCTGCAGGGTAGTGTTATTTAGGTATGGCGTTGCCGGCGACAGCACCGGCGCGGATACCTTGCAGGCACTGGAAACGGCAGCCGGTCCGGGCCCGGCGGACTGTGGCCTGGACTGAATAATTCCATGATTATCATTATCTTGACAGACGTCCCGGCGCCATCCGCGGCCGGATCAGGCAGCCAGACCGGGCCACGGTACCGCTGCAGCCGCCCGGTTCTGCGAGCGGGGAACGCACCGGTGAGCACGGGTGCTGCAGTACCGGCTGCGCCGGCGGTGACAACGGCCTTGCCGCCCGTAACGCATGTTGCCGCTGTCCTGTTCGCTTGCAGGTGACTCGACTGCATCGCGTGGCCGGTGCACGCCACGAT
>Ga0315556_1002347_pt1 | contig 10859 bp, 7 predicted proteins | sample SalMarSW160310MG_FD_202112 | JGI IMG/M metagenome (GOLD analysis project Ga0315556, IMG submission 202112) | Salt marsh sediment microbial communities from the Plum Island Ecosystem LTER, Massachusetts, United States - Salt Marsh Sediment SW1603-10 ...
TTTTTCGAAAATTAGAATGAGGGTACCCTCATTCTAATGCTAATCATTTTGTCGCACTTACTAGTTGAATTTTAGGTAAAAAGAAGCACGTTTTAAAAAATAATAATATTTAGTAAATATTAATTGCATGTCTGGTATCATTTTTCTCAAGATGATATAATATTGAATAGCAAATAGCACGAAAATAGAAGTATTTAAGCCATTTTTATGGTACTTGTTTTGCCCTTAATTGTTTAATCCGAATGCTGATTTTAGAATGGATAAGGAAATTCTCTACTTGAAAATATTATTGAGAGCGGATATCTTAAGATCAAATTCTCAAATAATTTAAGATATTGCCTCGTTTGACGGATTTATATATTATATGTAGTAAACACGTCATATCCCCCTTAATAATTTTCAGTAGTAATAATACTTTTTAATCATAAGAATGAAAAATTTGGTTGTATATTTCTAAATAAATGAAAAATAATTCCATTACTAATTTGATTTTAGACTGTAAGAGATAATTAATAAATATGATTCCTTTAGTTTCTATAATAATACCTGCATATAATTCTGAGAGATGGATTAAAGCAACGATTGAATCTGCAATTGCTCAAACTTATGAAAACAAGGAAATTATTGTGATTGATGATGGATCGACCGATGAGACTTATAATATTGTAAAAATGTATGAATCAAAAACATTAAAAGTATTAAGCCAGGAGAATAGCGGTGCATGTGTTGCAAGGAATAAAGCTTTGTCGATTGCGCAGGGTGATTTTATCCAATGGCTTGATTCAGACGATATCCTTAATCCGCATAAGATAGAGATTCAACTTAATGAAAGTGACTTGGACCCACAATCAAAAGTGTTGCATTCATCTGCTTGGGGGTATTTTTATTATAATATAAGAAGAGCCAAGTTTCAGCCAAACGGTTTATGGAAAACTTTAACATCCATTGATTGGATTGTAACCAGGTTTAACGAGGGACGTTATTTTCCCCCTATTACATGGTTAGTCAGTAGAAAATTAACTGAAGTCTCTGGTCCTTGGAATGATAATTTATTAAGGGACCAGGATGGAGAGTATTTTTGCAGGGTTATTGCCAGTAGTGAATTAGTCTTGTTTCATCCGAAAGCAATCTGCTATTATAGAAAGGGAAACTTTTCAAGTATCAGCGGCAGGACTTCCAGAGAAAAAATTGAATCATTAAAATACTCGCATCATAGGTGTATAAATAATTTGTTAAGTCTTGAAAATAGTGAGATCACTAGGCGTGCTTGTATTAATTATTTACGCAGGTTCAACAACAAAATATATTTTAGTCATCCTGATATCGTTAATGAAAATCATAAAAAAATACTTGAATTAGGAGGAGAAATTTTACCATCTAAAAAATCTAAGAAGTATTTATTGCTTAAAAAATATTTTGGTTTAAAATTGACCAGAAAATTAAAAATGTGGTTTTGGAGATTTGAAATTTTTATCGACAGGAATTGGGACAGGTTTTTATCATTGTTCCTAAACGATAGTGTTTGATTGAAGAATTTTTACGGCTCATTACTATTCTCAAACACATTTTTCTAAGAACGTATTTTAACCATTTATATAAAAAATGTGGATTTACATTTTATATGCTAAAGTTGAAGAGGTTATCTTAGGTATTATTTATTGTACTCTCTATATTATTTGTCTTAATAAGTTTTTCTGATTTTACATTGTTTTCTGATGGGCAGATAAATAGATTTGCAAATTCATATTATGCCAGACTTGTTTCAAAAGGCTTGGCAGATGGGTCTTCGTGTGAAAATCAGTGGGAATATACTTCGATACCATGGGATATTATTTTACCAGATGATACTTTAACTAAAATATTATTCTAAAGACCAATCAGATTCCAAATTATAGAAAGGTAAGTTAAAAGGCTCTACAAAAGTTCGAACCTGTTCGATTTCACTCAAGGTCATTTTTCCCTTCCATTTGTTTTTCTGATCTTTTAAGACCCTGTGAGTAGTGGCTATCCCAGGTTTGTCTACAGAAGTGGTTTGATTTATATATTTTACTACTTTTGCTGTCCAGGTTAAGTTAAAGTGATCAAAGAGTTCGTGAAAAGATCTAAATGGATCATTAGTAATGTCCTCGTAAAATACTGTCTTCCATTCCGGATACTTAGGAATTAAATTCGCAATTACTCTGTTTCGGGCAGCCCATAATGCGCCAAAAATCTCGTAAGGTGTCTTTGCCTTTTCCAGCACAGTTAAGTAAGGGTAAAGATGATCTTCTATTAGGGTTGGTTGCTTTAAAATCTCTATTATTGGTTTTTCTTCTCTATTAATTTTGTTCATTTCAGATAAAGCAACCGCACAAGGATGTCTTAGAACGAATAAAACTTCTGGCTGGTAGCGCTTATACACCCATTCAAGTGACATTAGAGCTGCCACCTCTTTAACTAATACTCTGGATCCCGGTAAAAATCTACGATGCGGCTCCGTTAACCACCAACCTCGTTTGTATTTAATTAATCCTTTAAAAGAACGGTCAAGACAACTTTCAAAATATGAGTCACTTCCATCGGGGCGAACATATCTAAACCAGTGAGAAAACTCACCACCATTAACTACTTTTGGATTGCACGGTTCATTATAGAACAATATACCAGGTGCTTTCCCAAGGATGGTTCCAATCCAACTAGTTCCACTACGACCATGATTTGTAATATAAATAGGCCTATTTTTGATCTGAAAATGTGATAATATATAATTAATTACCTTTATCATATTAATATTGTACCACCACTTCTCCAAAATCCAGTTATATATGCTGCTTTTATTTCTTCCATATTTAATCTGTTATCTTTAAATTACTGAACATTTAATACTAGTCCCAATTGATAATTTTATTTGATATGTAAGAAGAAAAATAGCAATCAAAATCCCGAATATTTTTTTAATAAAAATAATTGAGTTTGAAACAAACATAATGCCTTACTAATTGGGTAACAATATCACCTAAAATCAAATCATTATGTGTATTAAAATGAGAATATATCCTAAATGGGACTATTATTCTCACTTTTATGATAATATTCAAATTTATTAACTCATTAAATTGCAAAATAATACTAATTTTAATGTTCAGAAAATGAGTTTAGCTAATTATTCTTGATAATTTGTTGGCATTATAATTGAAACTCACGGATTGTAGTATATGGCCATAAACCCGATACTCCTTAAACTTCGTCTATGAATAATCATTTTCCATTAAGATTTAATTACTTTTGGAAGTTTATTAAAATTCGGTCGATTGATTTTGCATTAATGAAACAATTTTCCTGACACCCAATATAATACTCCTATGAAGAATCTATCTGATTTTTTGAATAAAGAATTTCGAATCATTGAATTTAGTTCGAAAAACAGCTTTTTCGAAAAGAATCAAAACAAAAATAACAAATTATTAACAATAGTTAAAAATAATAACCTTAATGAGGGAAAAACTATTTTCTTAGGGGGAAAGAATTTTACAAGAGCTATTAGAAAAAACTCTTCTGATATTCTTATACTTAATGCTTCCGGTTGGAAAGAATTAAGAGCATTACAAAATACTCCTGAAGCCAAATTCCTTTTTGAAAGAATTACTTTGCTAAGTCTTGTCCCAATAATTTACTTTTTAATCAAAAGCCTATTAGCCAAACGAACTAGATTTAATGGTATTTATTATTTGAAGAGCAGGCTTAGATTTTCTTTATATATTGGATTAAAGAAAAGAAGAATAATTAGAAAAGTTGCCAGACATTATCTCTCTCCCTTAATTGATTTAGAAGATTTTTTTAAAGAGTTAAATCACAAAAATATATCTTACTGTATCTTGCGCTGGTTCGAAAATTTGCCAAGCATTGAAGATAATGAAGATGTAGATTTGTTAGTAAATGATAATGATCTTACAAGGATCCATTCAATAATTGATAGACAGCCCGGCATAATCCCCTTCGATATCTATTCAAAAAGTGGGATTCCAGGTTCAGATTTTAAGAATTTACCATATTATGTATATTCCTTAGCAGACCGAGTTTTGAATGAGTCAGTACTTTTTAAGAATACATTCAAAGTACCTACCTGGCAAAATTATTTTTACCTGCTCGTTTATCATGCGGTTTTTCATAAAGGAGAAAATTCCGGGATACCAGGCAAAAAATATAAATTGAAGCCCACTGAAAAACCCGATCACGATTATTTGGATTATTTGAGAAAGATTTCTGCAAAGGTAAATATAAACTTTAATGAATTTACTTTGGAAAGTTTACATAGTTATTTAGAAACTAAGGGATATGTTCCCCCGTTAGATACGCAGTATAAGCTGTCATTATATAATCAATATTTAAAATTATATCTTGAAGATGTACATCATCATCAATTAGAATTGATTGAGAAATTTGAAGGCACAGCATGTTTTGTCATTAGGGAAAAAATTATTAATACAGGTTTACTAAAAGAGGTCGAAAAGTTTATTCAAAAAATGGGTTTTACAATAATTAAAACCGTAAAAATTGAAGGTTCAGTAAAGGAAGAATTTACGAAACAAGTGAGAGGCGGAAACTGGAATCAAGGCCCCTGGCCTTCGAATGCGGGGGAGCCTGCTGCGGTAATAGTTGCTTATGATGTATACCCGATTAAACCGGATACTTCCCATTATAAAAAACATCCCGGTCTAACAAACAAAAGAATTCTAGGCAAAGATGAAATCCGAAATTTCCTGAACAAGCAATTCTTCGATAAAACCGAGTGGTGTAATGGCGTACATAGTAGTGATAATGAAATACAGGCAGTGGAGTATTTCTCGCTGGCAGGATTGGATGAAAATGAGATTTATGAAGAAATTATTAAGTATAAAGAGATGTTTGAGACTCAATTTCCGGTACTAAAGGTTTTATCTTGTTATTCCAGAAGAGCTAAAGTGGAGCTTATTACATACAACAGGACTAAAGCAATTAAAAAGACATTTAAACCAAATTGTGAGATGTTCTTAGAAAATGAAATAGAGGCATATACAGCCTTTAAGGATTTAAAAGAAGTTCCGGATTTATTGGAAACAGGTACTAACTATATTATAACATCATATGTTGAAGCAAGTAAATCGTTGGGCAATAGAATTTCAATTCGAATGTTAAAAAAATGTTTAAAATTGTTAAGAGAAATTTATAACAGAGGATATTCATTATTCGATTTCAAGCCATCTAACTTTCTAATAGATAAAAACCATGATATCCATATAATAGATTTTGAATTTTTATATAAGTATTCAGATAAACCTTCATTCTGGAAATGTTATGATCTTGCCGGTGTTCCTGAAAATTTTAATTTTATGGATAAACCTATTGTTAAAATTCCTAAAGATAAAAAGCAGTTTGATGTGAAATGGGGAAGTTTTACAGGGGTTCATTACGAAGAACTTTCGAAATTAGGCAGCCCTGCTATTTACTTTAAAAGCACTTTCCGTTTTTACAAATTAAAAGCAAGAAAGCTCAAGCGTCTTGTATCAAAAAAAGGTGAGATGATAATGAAAAGAATCTTCTCGCATCTGCCTTAAAATAATTATACAGGTTCAACTTGAAATTAAAACATAAGATATTTGGCGGTGTTATTTGGAATTCCCTGGGGCTCATTATTGATAATGGGTTAAGTCTGATTGTTAAGTTAATACTTGCTCGATTGTTGTTACCTAAAGATTTTGGCATCATTGGGTTTGCAGTTGTGTTTATGGGTATTATTAAAGTAATCAGCGATATGGGAATGTCAACCGCATTAATCCAGCGTAAAGACGAAAATTTGAAGCCGATTGACTATGATACTGCTTTTTGGGCTGGTATAATATGGGGATTATTTTTAGCAACAATTCTTATTTTAGCAATTGCACCGATAGCCGCCGACTTTTTTAATGCGCCTCTTTTAAAATCTATCATTCCTGTCCTTTCTATTACCTTTGTACTAAAGCCCTTAAATACGGTTCATATAGTTAATATTACCAGGGAAATGGATTTTAAAAGACTTGTTCTGCCGAGAAACATCAGTAACATTGCCGCCGCTGCAATTGCAATTATAATGGCTTTAACTGGTTTCGGTGTATGGAGCCTGGTTTTCCAGAGGGTCTTGACAAATGTGTTTTTAGTTTCTATTTACTCTTATGTTAGTAAATGGCGTCCTCACTTAAGGTTTGACAAAAACTCATTTAGAAAAATATTCAGCTTTGGTGTTTACACAACAGGTACAGGCATATTCAATTTTTTGACGGGCAATATTGATTATTTGTTAATTGGTAAAATGTTAGGTGCAGGACCATTAGGCGTTTATTCACTGGCATATAATATAACCTATGTTGTCCGAGGTCAAATTATGAATGTCATTAATAAAGTTTTTTATCCGGTTTACAGTAAAATACAGGATGATACGGTTAAAATAAAACGATACTATTTTAGTGTAATAAAATATAATTGTATCGCAATTTATCCGATAATGGTGGGTTTAATATTGCTTGCCAAACCGTTTGTGCTAATTGGGTTAGGTAATAAATGGAGCGAAGCAGTTTTACCAACTCAGCTTATGGCAGGTGCCGGACTTGTTCATTTATTAACAAGCTCTAATACAATATTGCTCAGAGGAATAGGCAAGCCGAAACTTGAACTGATCATGTCAATTATTAAAACTTTAGGCGTTACGGTGCCTTTTATTGTTATAGGAGTAATTTATTATGGTATAAATGGTGCAGCTGCCGGTTTACTTGGCGCCAAAACAGTTATATTTTTTATAAATAATATTACTCTAAGAAAAGTAGCGGGGATTAAATTCCTTGAGATATTAGATAATGCCGGAGGTTTATTTGCAGTTACTATAGTCACTTTAATTATTTCGTTTTTTACCAGTAACTACCTGTTATTGAGTTTGTTATTTGCTATTTATCTTGTATTGCACATTATAATATCATACTCAGATATTAAAAAAATTTGGTCCCTTTATAAAGAAAAGAAAAATAATACGAAAAGTTTTGAATCAAATGATGATGAAAAAGTAGTTGTATAATATATCTTCCAAATTGCCTTTGTGACGAAACCAATCATCATAATATCAACTGATGATGGACTGTATTTTTGTAACCTTATTCTGCTTCAATTTAGGGTTATTTGATACTGTTATTTTACTACAGACATTCTCTTTGCTGCAGAGTAATTACCAGCAGAAATTCTGTAAAAATATATTCCGCTTGGCAGATTAGAAGCATCAAATGTTATTGAATGCCTACCTGCACTTTGTTTTTCATTTACTAAAGTAACTACTTCCCTACCCAGGATATCATAAACCTTTAATGACATGAAACCTGCTGTTGGTAAGGAATACTCAATTGTAGTAGTTGGATTGAATGGATTTGGATAATTTTGCGATAAACTCACTTCCGAAGGAACTGTATAATTTAATTCTATAATTTTCGAGTATTCAAATTTACCATCAATATCTTCCTGCTTCAGCCTGTAATAAATTGTTCCCGTCGGGATAAATCTATCTCTATCTGTAAATATATAATCATTTGGGGAATTACTGTTTCCATGACCAGGTACAAATCCGATATTGCCCCAAATAGTTCTGTCTGTAGATCTTTCAATTTCAAAACCATAGTTATTAACTTCTGTCTCCGTTCGCCATCTGAGTTCAATTTCATTACCGTTAAGTAATCCGCTAAAAGAAGCCAATTCCACTGGAAATACGCCATCTGGTATTATACCATCCCATTTATTGTCAGATTTCGAATACAGGATTACTACCTGGTTATTAAAAGTTTCCTTAGTACTGGTAGCGTTATTATAAGAACCGGCGGCTAATGTAGATATCCCTTCAAATGATATACTACCAGTATTAGTATAAGACCAATTATATTTAATATCACCAACACCTCCAGTACTACCGCTAGAAGTAGAAGTATATACTACAAATATCTTATGGTTTGTATCGTCAAGTAAGGCAATTGGACGTGTTGCACCGCTATTAGTTACATCATAAATGCTCCAGGTTCCATTAGTTTGCCTTTTTAGCAAAGCAATCGTTGGATCACTACCAGAATCGTAAGAAGTTTTTACAGCTGCATAAATAGTGCCGTCACTACTGACTGCAAAATTTATATGATCATCAGAAAAACTTCCACTTACACCAGGGGAGGCTGTTTCATCAGTTGACCATTTTGTTGGGTCGGTCTGAGAATCTAAATGGTATTTAAAATGAAACTTGTCATCATTTTGATTTGACCACAAAACCCCTATCTTATCTCCATCAAAAGCAGTTATATCACAAATATCATCGTCCTTAACATCTGCACTATTAAGTTGATATCTATTTGTATTTGACCAGGATGTATATGGGTAGTTACTCCACCAGACATATATTTGTGTTAGCCCTGCTGAAGCTAACCACATTCTATCCTTGCTGTCCATATCTATTACTGCAGTTTCGGCATCTGTATCAAGCTGAATATCAACTAAATCTGGTTGAACAGTCCAAGGTTCGTAGGTTGGGGGGGAACCAGCTACAAATTGAACTGTAACTAACTTTGCAATTTTTTGGCTATCCTGATAAAGTATAATATGGGTTATATCACCAACAACCTTCGTATCTGCTTTAAGGTTTGTATTGCTGTCAAGTCTTAAAGGTGTCTGTGTCCAGGTACTTCCATCAAGACGGTAAATATAAGTGCCATCGCCGTCAATACCAGAATTTACTGGAATTACCGTCCACCAGTGTCCTCCATGATACCACACTTTCGATTGTGGCTTTTCTCCGGTATTTTGTTGGGCCTGAACTGTGGAAAGTTGGGCATAAATATTCACTGAAAAAACAGAAATTAAAAAGGCTAATAATACTAAAAATATTTTATTTCTTGGGATAATCATTAACATCCTAAATCATATTATATGGGTTTTTTCTACAAATTAGCATTAACTTACTCTATATGCAACTATAAAAATGGATTATTCGACGAAAGGTTAACATAGTGATGTCGATTTTTTCATAGTGGTTTGTGAAGTATACAATCTCGTTCTTTTTCATATTGATCCCCATTTTATCGGGAGAAATATCTCAGGTTGCGTAATTTGAATATTAATATAGAATTAAATTATTACATTTCTAATACCATATCATTAACTAATTTGTATTTTCTTCCAGATTTATTGCAATATGCAAAACCGTCCTTATCAAAAAATAATTTTTTCCCCGCTTCGCTAACCCAACCTACAATTCTTGCCGGCACTCCTACTACTAAAGCAAAGTCCGGAACGTCCTTTGTTACAACCGAACCGGCCGCTATCATTGCATGGCGTCCAATAGTATTTCCGCAAACAATTGTACAGTTAGCACCTAATGAAGCTCCTTCTTTAACGAGAGTTTTCACATAAAATTTACTTCCAACCTGCGGATACTTGCATCGGGGGTTTAAGATATTCGTGAAGACCATAGATGGACCGCAAAAGACATAATCCTCTAAAGTAATACCCTCGTAAATGGAAACATTGTTTTGAATTTTGCAGTAATTTCCAATGGTTACATTGTTGGCCACATTAACATTTTGACCGAAAACACAATTATTACCAATCTTTGCTCCGCTTTGTACGTGAGTAAAATGCCAAATTTTTGTTCCTTCACCAATTTCACTTGGTTGGTCAACAAAAGCAGATTCGTGTTTAAAGTAACCCATAAAGTAATTCCTTATTTATTTTTTTACAAAGGGGTGAATAGTACCTTTTATTGGTTCGGCAATATTTGAATTTCTCAATTCGTAAACAAGTTTAATCGATGGACGCGCATCCTCAATACCAAATCCTTTTCCTGCTAAGGTTTCTTGATAAACTCTTGTATGCAGATCAGTAAAACCGGCACTGAACTGAATTTCTTCTTCATCGACTTTTATAGAACGAAAAGTCGGCTTGCCCTCAGAAACAGTTTCATCTGGCAGATCAGCTTTATCAGTCGATAAAAACCACGAGACTTCTGCATTTTGTAACTCCATAAATCCTGCCATTTTTTTGGGTTGAGATATATGCAATTCACTTTTTTGAACAGGACCAAACAACCAAATAAGCAGATCGAAAAAATGAATACCAATGTTTGTTCCGATTCCACCTGATTTTTCCTTCACTCCCTTCCAAGAGTAATCATACCATGTACCACGCGAAGTTATATACGTTAAACTAACCTGATGTTTTTTTGCGGTATTGGATGATTTTAATTTCTTCTTTAATTCGACAAGACTCTCGTGGACCCTGAGCTGTAATATTGTGTAAACTCTGCAGCCAGTCTCAGATTCTAGTTCTTGGAGTGCATCCAAATTCCAGGGATTTAAAACTAATGGTTTTTCACAAATTGCATCGGCGCCTATACGTAATGCAAGACGAATGTGAGCATCGTGTAAATTATTCGGCGAACAAATTGTTAAATAATGAGCACGCCTTGCATCTCCGATCCTTCTAAGCTTTTCCAAATGCCTGTCAAATCTTTCAAACTCAGTAAAAAAGCTGGCGTTAGGAAAAAATTGATCCATAATACCTACCGAATCATGAGGATCGACGGCTGAAATCAGATTATTTCCAGTTTCCTTTATTGCTTTTAAATGCCTTGGGGCAATATATCCGGCTATCCCGGTAATAGCGAAATTCTTCATTTAGTAAGAACCTTTTTATTTATACATTATATCTTAAAAAATAGAAATTTTAATGTGACTTATTTCAAAGCGATTATGTGTTATAATTGTTGGCTTTCATCACTTAGCAATCATTCTATAATTGGCAACATAGTTATTATTATTGATTGCCACAAGATTATAACTTTCAATATTTAC
>Ga0315556_1002349_pt1 | contig 10857 bp, 6 predicted proteins | sample SalMarSW160310MG_FD_202112 | JGI IMG/M metagenome (GOLD analysis project Ga0315556, IMG submission 202112) | Salt marsh sediment microbial communities from the Plum Island Ecosystem LTER, Massachusetts, United States - Salt Marsh Sediment SW1603-10 ...
CCTTGGCCCGGAAATGAGAACTCGAGACCGCCAGCAAGCGATCCAGATTCTCGAGCAGGGCCAGCCGCGAGCCGAGGCTGTCGAACGCACCCACTCGAACCAGACTTTCCAAAGCGCGTTTGCCCACTTGTCGAAGGTCCACCCGAGTGGCGAAATCATTCAAATCTTTGAAGGCGCGATCCCGGCGCGCATCAAGGATGGCCTGGACGGCACTCTCGCCGACGTTCTTGATCGCTGCCATGCCGTACCGGATTGCCGGGGCTTCCCCCGAATTGTCGTCGATTTCGAAATCCATCCCGCTTGCGTTGATGTCCGGCGGGAGCACGTCGTAGCCCAACCGCCGACAGTCGGCCATGTAGAGCGCCACCTTGTCTGTGTCGCCGCGAAAGACCGACATTAAAGCCGTCATGTACTCGATCGGGTAATGGGCTTTGAGATAAGCGGTCTGGACCGCGATCACGCCGTAGTCGGCTGCGTGAGCTTTGTTAAACCCGTAGCGGGCGAAGTTTTCCCAATCGTCGAAAATCTCGCTGGCGACCGTCTTGTCCATCCCGGCCTCGACCGCACCCTGGATGAACTTCTCGCGGTGCTTGACCAGCTGCTTGGCCTTCTTCTTGGCGATCGCCTTACGCAGACCATCCGCTTCAGAGGCGGTGTAGCCGGCCAGCTGCATGGCGGCCGACATGATCTGTTCCTGATAGACGGGAATGCCAAACGTTTCACGGAACACCGGCTCCAATGCCGGATGGCGGTAGCTGACCTGTTCCTCACCGTGCATTCTTCGGATGTAGGTCGGGATGAACTCCAGGGGGCCGGGACGATATAGCGCCACCATGGCAATGACGTTGGCCAGCTCCTTGGGTTTCATGTCGACCAGATAACGACGCATCCCGGCACCTTCCACTTGGAAGACGCCCAGGACATCTCCCAGGCCAAGCAGCTCGAAGGTCTCAGGGTCGTCGACGGGGATATTATCGATGCTCAGGTCCACGCCGTGCCGTTGGCGAATCATCTCACAAGCTCGCGCCATCACGGTCAGCGTGGAGAGTCCCAAGAAGTCGACCTTCAACAGGCCCAAGGAGTCAAGGACCTGCATCTCAAACTGGGTCACAGCGCCGATCGGGCTGTCCTGCAAACTGCCGCGTGTCGGACGGTGAAGTGGAATGTATTCCGTAATTGGCCGGTCGGTGATGATCACGCCAGCGGCGTGTGTTCCCGCATTGCGGACGGTACCTTCAAGTTTGTTCGCCGTGTCAATGAGATCCTGCATATAGGGCGCCGACCCATACGCCTCTTTGAAGGCTGTAACGTCTTGGAGCACGTCCTTGATATGCACGGGTTTGCCCGGGATGTTGGGTACCAGCTTGGCGACCCGATCGACCTCGGGCAGGGGTATGTCCAGGACGCGGCCCACATCACGAATGGCGGCTCGCGCCCCCAACGTTCCAAAAGTGATGATCTGGGCCACCTTGTCATGCCCATATTTGTTGGCCGTGTACTCCAGCATGACGTGGCGCTTGTCATCCTGGAAATCCAGGTCGATGTCAGGCATGGATACGCGGCTCGGGTTGAGGAACCGCTCGAAGATCAACCCATGCTCCAAGGGATCAACCAGGGTGATGTCCAGACTGTAGGCCACGATCGATCCGGCCGCCGAACCCCGGGCGTTGTACCAAATGCCCTGGTCGCGCGCGTGACGGCACAGGTCCCACACGATCAGGAAGTAGGTGTCGAACCCCATTTCATGAATAATGCCAAGTTCGTAGTCAAGCCGCTCTCGGATTTCAGCCGCGTCGGATCGCGACCCGTAGCGCCGCTGTAGCCCCTGGTCACAGAGCCGGCGCAGATAGGATTGGGCGGTCTGACCTTCAGGAACGTCGAACTCGGGCAGGTGGTAGCCTTTGAAATCCAGATCCACCTGACATCGCTCAGCGATCATGAGGGTGTTTTGCAGCGCGCCGGGAATGTTGCCGAAGAGTTCTTCCATCTCCATCGGGCTGCGAAGATAGAAGGTGCCGTCAGCCATCCGCATGCGATCTGGATCGCTGCGCACGTTTCCCGTCTGAATGCAAAGCATGATGTCTTGCAGATCCGCATCCTCAGGGTTGACGTAGTGAACGTCATTGGTCGCCACGAAGCGTGCCTGGTAGCGCGGCGCCAGATCTAAGAGTTTCTTGTTCACCTCATCCAGCTCGGGGATGCCGTGGGATTGGAGTTCGATGAAGAAGCGATCTTGGCCAAAAACCTGGTAGTACCAGTCGAGCCGCTTCGTCGCCGCCTCGACATCTCCCCTCTGCAAGGCACGCGGCACATCGGCTGAGAGACAACCGCTGGTACAGATCAACCCTTCGCTGTGTGCCGCCAGAAAGTCGCGGTCGACGCGCGGCTTGTAGTAGAAGCCTTCCAACTGAGCGGCGGAGGCGATTTGGAGCAGATTCTGGTAGCCCACATCGTTCTCAGCCAGCAAGAGAAGATGATAGGCACGCGAGTCCTTTTGCGGATCTCGATCAGTCATGCGCCGCGGGGCCAGGTAGGCCTCCATGCCAACAATCGGCTTGACCCCGGCAGCCTTGGCCGTCCGATAGAACTCAATAGCACCGAACATCGTGCCATGATCGGTCAAAGCCACGGCGGGCATGTCGAGAGATTTCGTACGGTTGATCAGTTGGGGGATGTGGCTCAAGCCATCCAGCAGGGAGTACTCAGAATGGACATGGAGGTGAACGAAAGACATACGCTGGACCACCTGCTGAAACTAGCTACGACCGCGCACCCGATTATAGCCAACCACCCCGAGCGGGGCCAGTCACATGCCCTGTGTGGCACCAATTTTAAGGTTGCTGTCCCCCACCCGATGAGCTACGATCAGGAGATCAGGTTTCCAAGTTATCGGGAGACGTAGCCGCCACGAGCGCACTTATGGCCCTCATAAGACAGATTCTGGATGGTGTCCGCTTCCTGGGCTTGGATGCAATCCTAAAGAGCGTCATTTTCGCCCGCTATCGCGATCGCTGGAGCCCACAGCCTCGGTTTCCGCCAGCCGAAGCGTCTCCAATTGGCCATCTGAGCGGGATCCACGACACGGAACGTGGCGTGGAGTTCACGTTCAGCCATGCCGTTCTTCATGTAGCGTTTCTTTCCGACGATCTGGTCCACCTCACCTGGTCGCCGGGCAAACACTCTCCCCCCTACGCGATCGCTCAGAGCAACTGGCCCGCCGTGAGGCTGAGGCGAACGCGGGGCGATGGCAAGATCATCATCAGCTCATCCCGCCTCAGTCTCCGCCTGGAGGACTCAGGGGCGGTCGCATTTTACGATCCTGACGGCAACCTGCTTCGGCAGGACGATCCCCCCAAGTTGACCGGTGAGGGTTGGACGCAGCAAAGCCCGCTTCGCCCCGGTGAACGGATCTTCGGATTGGGCGAGCGCTCGGTCGGACTCAATCTAAGGCCTGGTCGCTACCGATTGTGGAATGCCGACCCTTCGGGCGGCTACCTCCCCGGCCACGACCCACTTTACATGAGCATCCCCGTGGTTGCCGGCCTTCACACAGAGGGCGCCTACATGGTCTTCTACAACAATCCACATGACGGATGGTTGGGGCTAGGCGATAGAGCCGAAATCGAGTTTTCGGCGGGCGAATTGGACACCTATTTCATCGCCGGCCCGCTCGATTCGGCTTTGCCGCGCTTTCTCGATCTCACCGGCCGGCCGCCCATGCCGCCGCGCTGGGCCCTGGGCCTGCATCAGTCACGGTGGGGCTACCAGAGCCAGGAGGAGATCCAGGCAGTGCTGGATGGGTACCACTTTCACGACCTGCCGCTGAGCGCTGTCCATCTCGACATCGACTATATGCACGGCTACCGAGTCTTCACTGTGGATCATGATCGATTCCCCGACATGCCTGGCCTGGCGGACAAGCTGCATGATGCCGGCGTCCGACTGGTCGCCATCCTCGACCCAGGCGTCAAGCAGATTGACGACTACGATGTGTACGGCTCAGGCGTGGAAGGTGGACACATGTGCCTGCTTCCAAATGGCCAGGTCATGCGCGGACTGGTCTGGCCAGGCTGGGTCGGGTTCCCGGATTTCACGCGCCCGGCAACGCGCGCTTGGTGGAGCAGTCTGTACCGAAGGCTGTTGGACTTGGGGATCGATGGATTCTGGCATGACATGAACGAACCCACCTGCTTTTCCGCATGGGGTGAGACGACGTTTCCCAGCAGCGCCCGTCACGATCTTGATGGCATTGGCGGCGACCACGATGATGCGCACAATCTATATGCTCTTCAAATGAACCGCGCCGGGTTCGAGGGGCTTCGAGCGCATCAACCCGACCGACGGCCTTTTCTTTTGACGAGGTCTGGCTGGGCGGGCGTCCAGCGCTACGCATGGCATTGGACCGGCGATACTGTTTCCAGCTGGGAAGATCTGCAGATCACGGTACCCAGCCTGTTGGGACTCTCCCTTTCGGGTGTATTCTTCTCCGGATCCGACATCGGCGGCTTCAACGGCCATCCCAATGCCGATCTCTATCTTCGCTGGTTTGCTCTGACCTGCCTGGTGCCGTTCTGCCGAGTGCACTCCGCGGTTACAGCCCCACCGCGCGAGCCGTGGCGCTACGGGCCGGACGTTGTTTACGACGTCCGCCAACTCCTGGCCTTCAGGCAGTCCCTGATGCCGTACCTTTATACGCTTTCAGCCGACGCCGCCGAGCAGGGCCAACCCCTGATGAGGCCGGTACTCTGGTTTGACCCATCCGACAGCCAGCTCTGGTCCGTTCAAGACAGCTTTGCCCTCGGACCTCACCTTCTGGCAGCTCCGGTCCTTCAACCCGACCAATCATCGCGCGAACTGCGTCTGCCCCGCGGCGCTTGGTACGACTTTTGGGACGAAGGTCGCCGGCTGGATGGAGGCACCCAGGTGACCTTGCCTGCAGGTGGCAGCCTGCCCCCAGTCCTGGTCCATGAGGGATGCATTCTTCCCACGCAGGAAGGCAGCACCCTGATCCTGACCCTGTACCTATCAGACTCCGGCGAGGCTCATGGCAGCTTGTACGAAGATTCAGGGGATGGCTATGGCCCTCACCGATGGAGTCATTTTGTCGCCTCCGGCGAAAAGACCAGTTGGCAGCTCTCCTGGACCAGCGCCGGCGACTACCCTTTCGACTATCAGGGGGTGCTGATTCGGGTTCCATCGGCGAGGGGGAAAATCGCATCTCTGTCTGTCGATGGAATCACTGTCTCACCCGGCGAGATCGTGCCGCCTTTTGAGCGGGCTGACATTACCCTCAAAATCTGACCAAGAAAGTCGACAACTTCTTCTAAAGAGAAGAGCGCCCCCCTGGCGGGAGGCGCTCTCGACCTGATGGGTCGAAATCTTCCAGTTAGCTCTTGCTGCTGGAGGACTTGCGTCGGCGGGGAGTCGGCTTGGCCGGCTCTGGAGCAGCCAGCGACTCTGCCGGCTCATAGTCTCGGCTCCCGAAACGGGTCAAGATGACCGCGCCCAGTCCGATACACGCGACGACGAACGGCGCCACCCACCCGATGCACGGGATCAGCCCGAAACCGCCGATCACCAGCGTCATAAGGAACCCGCCAATCCCGGCTTCAGCTGCCGGGTGCATGTCCCAGTTGAAGGCATGTCCCAAGCGGCGACCAACTTCCAGCCCCAGGGCCACCCAGCCGAAGACACCCGCAATCAGCAGGAGCAAAAGCCCCAGAAAACTGAGCGGCGACAAGAGGATCGTCAGCAGCAGGAGGAGCAAGGCGGGGATTCCGATGACCTGGGTCAGCAGTCCCAAGCCGCCGGCCGCGAAGGGCTGCCCCACGGCGGCTCGTGCCACCCGCAAGGTGGGCTCGGGCCAGAAGATCACCACCAGAACGGCCAGCGCCGCCAGCATCAAAGTCCTGAAACCAAACCACAGCAAGTGGAATATAGGGCTAAGTCCCAGAGGCCAGTTTGGGACGGTGGGCTGGATGACGGAGGGTCCGAAACGGAAATCGTAGGGCACGTCCAGCCCCTGGCCCCTTGTCACCTGGCCGTCGATCTGCGCACCGGAAGCGCGTCGGAGGTTGCCGCCTACGGTCGAAACGTCGCCTCGGATGTGAGACGTGTCGGTCAGTTCGGCGTTGCCGCCCAGGATCGATACGTTCCCGGTGACCTCGCCGGAGGCCGTCACATTGCCACCCATGACCAGAATGCTCCCCCGCACCGTCGAGCCCTCCAGCAGATCGACGTTGCCCCCCAAGACGATCAGGTCTCCATCCTGTACCTGTCCTGACCCCAGCGTGAACGAATCTCCGAAGATTACCCGTCCGTCATTGGGCCCGGCAGCCAGGGCAGTTGTCGGGAGCAAGAGCACGATCATTGACACCAAAACGAGGCTTGCCAGCACTTTCCTTTTCATTTCAATTCTCCTTGGTTCGAGTTTGCAGGACGGTCCGATAGAAGGATGCCGTCCACAATGCGCTAAATCCTGTGTAAAGAGCGATCAAGCCCAAAGCCAGCGCCACTCCTGCCCAAATGATTCCCAGGTTGGCCAGAGGTGGGAGCATGTAAGTCACAATTCTTATCGAGTCCAGGATGAAGCGGAGCTGGATATCCAGAACAGCCAGGTGGCTCAGGATGGTTCCGAGCGCCTTGGCCGGGGCGTCCAGCACCCACCAGACCATGGCGGAAAAAGTCGAAATCGACCCCAGCGCAGACAGCGTGAGAGCCAGCACTGTCTGCCTTCTGTGGCGCAAACGGCGCGCCACGGCCAATCGCTCAAGCCATCGGTCCCGGAAGCCTGACTCGGGACCCACCAGCGGCTTGGCCTCCAACGCCTGCCTGGCGGCTGCCCATCGCTCCGAGAACGCTCGGCACTCGCCACAGTCGGCCAAATGCGCCGCAGCCAGTCGTGAGGTCTCCGTGTCGGAGGCTTCTGAATCCAGGATCCAAGACTTTACCTGCTCATGATCCACTTTGTGCCTCCACATCTTCTGTGGTCCAACCCTGCGCCAGTGCTCGCCGTGCCCGAAACATCCGGCTTTTGACGGCGCTCCGGGTCAGGTTCAGGCTTCTCCCGATTTCACCCAGTGGCATGTCGTACCAGTAGTGGAGAACGATGGCCGCTCGATCCACCGGATCCAGTTCTTCTATCAGCGCCTGAAGGCGCCCGGACGTCTCAGCATCTATGACCATCGCCTCTGGAGCCTGGATCAGCAGGCCTTGTTGAGGTGCAGACTCAAGAGGCAACGTGGGAATTCGGCGCCGGCGCAGCATATCCACACAGTGATTGGAGGCGATGGTCAGGATCCAATTGGCGAGTTTGCGCTCAGGATCGTACCGGCGCAGGTGACGATAGGCCTTCAGGAAGCTCTCCTGAGCAGCGTCCTCGGCCGCCGCCGTATCGCCGAGGATTCGGTAGCACAGGTTGAATATGGGAGCCTGATAGGCATCCACAAGGTTGGCGAAAGCCATGTCGTCCCCGTCCTGGGCACGCGCAATCCACACGGCCTCCTCTGGGTTGTGCGTGGTGGGCATGCCCCGAGTTGCCTTTCTTCCGCGCTTTCTACTTTCCTATACGCAGAAATTCGGAACGGGTTGCAGTCGAATAACGAAGAAGGGACCAGCCCAGGGGTTGAGAACGGGCCGACCAGGTGTCAGGCAGGAGACGTCTGAGGATGAAACTGGGTCTCGTAAAGATTGGCATACAGCCCCCCCTGGGCAAGGAGCTCATGGTGCCCTCCCCGCTGTACCAATCGGCCATGCTCCATCACCAGGATCTGATCCGCCCCCATGACGGTGCTGAGGCGGTGGGCAATCACGATCGACGTTCTGCCCTGCATGACCTTCTGCATTGCATCCCGGATCAGGGCTTCAGACTGGGAGTCCAGATGGCTCGTGGCCTCATCCAGGATCAACACGCGTGGGTCTTTGAGAATCACACGCGCGATCGCCACGCGCTGCTTCTCTCCTCCGGAAAGACGGTAGCCGCGCTCACCCACGACCGTTTCATAACCGTCCGGGAGGCTGGCGATGAACTCATGAATGTTGGCGGCCCGACAAGCGGCTTCCACTTCCGACATGCCGGCATCCGGACGAGCGTAGAGCAAGTTGGTCATCAAAGAATCATGGAACAGATACGTTTCCTGGGTGACCATGCCGATATGATCGGCCAGCGAATCCAACGAAAGGTCTCGCAGATCCTGCCCATCGAGCTTCACCCTCCCCCTCAGCGGATCATACAAACGGGGCACCAGATAGGTGATGGTTGTCTTTCCGGCACCACTCGGACCGACCAGCGCTGCCACCTGGCCGGGTTGGATTTCAAAACTGACACTCTGAAGGGCCCAACGAACGTCCCGCTCAGCCGGGGTGATTGGCTCGCCTATGCCATCGCCTGTCTCCTCTTCAGATCGTTCTTTGGGGACATAGGTCGAATGTCGGCGAAAGCGGCGCACCTCTTCCAGGCCGATAGGGCGATCATCCAGTCCACGGTAGGAAAACCATACGTCTTCGAACGCAACATGGCCGTTCACCCGATCGAGGCGGACCGGGGAGGGTGGATCCTTGATCTCCTGGGGGAGGTCGAGCACTTCAAACACGCGTTCGAAACTCACCATCGAAGTGGCGAAATCCACCCGTACATTGGTCAGCGCCATGAGCGGACCATACAGATCGGACAGGTAGGCGGTGAAAGCCACGATGGTCCCGATAGTGAAGGCGCCCTGCAAGACCAGGTGACCGCCCAGCCAGAAGATCAATGCCGTGCCGATGGCGCTTACCAGGCTCAGCCCGAGAGAAAACCAGCGCCCAACCACGGCCTGGCGGACTCCAATATCTCGTACGTCGGCGGCCCGGTCGGAAAAGCGATCCACCTCGGTGCGGTACCGCCCGAAGATCTTGACCAGCAGCGCGCCGCTGATATTGAGCGTCTCATTCATCATGGCGTTCATGCGAGCATTGTTTTCCATGGACGTGCGAGTGATCTCGCGCAGCGTCCGGCCCACGCGTCGAGCCGGGATGACGAACAGTGGCAAGATGGCAATCCCCATCAGCGTCAAGCGCCATTCCAGCCCAAACATGATCGCCAGAGTGGCCACCAAAGAGACTGCGTTGCTAATCAAGGTCATCACCGTGCCCGTGATGGCGCGCTGCGCGCCGACCACGTCGTTGTTGAGGCGCGACATCAATTCACCGGCATGGGTGTGAGTGAAGAATCTCAGGCTCAACCGCTGAAGGTGGGCATACAGATCACGCCGGAGATCGTAGATCACACCCTCACCAATGCGCGCGCTGGCGTAGCGTTGGGCGACTCCCAGCAGCCCGTTGATCAAGGGCACGGCGACCATGCCCAGGGCGAGCAAGTTCAGGCGGCCGACGTCTCGATTGGGAAGGGCATGGTCGATGAGATCACGGATCAGCAGAGGCGGCAGGAGCGACAGGAGCGAAATCGCCACAATTGTGACCAGGATGATGGTCACACCTCGCCAATAGGGCCGGGCATAGCGGGCGACGCGCAAGATGAGCTCTCGGCTGACTTCCGGCCGATCCTGCTCTTCGTCATACCTTATGAATGACCACCAGTTGCCGCTGTGCCAACCCATCCGGTTGTTCTCGCCTTTTGATGTCCTGCTCGATCGCGGATTATATCAGTCGCAAGGCCGATGCCCGGGGGGCTCCGGCGGTTTGTTATACTCTGGACCGATGAGCCAATTTGACAACACCACCGAGCCAACCAACGTTCTGTCTGTCGACCTGGCCAGCCGGCGTTACCGTGACTTCGGGTTTGCGTATCTCCGCCTGGCAAGTCGGGCACCGCTCTTCCCCAAGCCGGATGAGCTTGGCTTGCAGGACCCGCCGGACCCGACCAACTTCGCCGATGCCCTGGAGGCCTTCTGCCGAAACCATGAAGTCGGGGCTCTGCTGCTGGACGGACCTCAGGCATGGCGCTACCCTGGATCTCAAATCGAGCACATGCGCCTCTGTGAGCGGGTGCTCAATACCCCCGGCAAGACGGGCGTCCCCGGCCAGGTGAAGCCAGCCCCCATGCTCAAATACGTTCAATTCTCGATTGATGTCTTCCGGCATTTGCACGACCAATATGGCTGGTCGTTTCTGACCCATGACTGGTCAACCCAACCCCATCGGCGCTGGGTGGTTGAGGTGTTTCCCTCTTCAGCATGGAGCACGCTGGGATGGCAGCGCCTACCTTCACGTCCGCGATCGGCCGCCAAGATTGAGCCATGGCGTCGCATGCTCGCCAAGGGCCTTGGCCTGGACCTTCCCGACCACCTGACCCATGACGAGATCCAGGCTTCGGTAGTCCTGCCGTTGGGCGAGGCGATTATGAACAAGGACAAACAACGGATTGTACTGGCCGGGGTCGATCCGATTTGGGAGAACGGAAATGTCTACGAGGGCCTGATCGCCAACCCGGTGCGCACCTGATTGATCCTCGGCCAATTCAACTTGTGAAGATTTTCACAAAAGCGGCTTGACCATGTAGGTCTCGCCCAGAGCATACCCCAGCCGAGCGTAGTATCGCCTTGTTCCCAGAGCGGCGATGATTGCCATACGGCCAAAACCGGCCTCTCGCGCCAATTCCTCGGCGTGCTCCACCAACCGCCTGCCCAACCCGATATGCTGAGCTGCCCCTCGGCGGGACCGCCCCATCCCCACAGATTGCCCATAGACGTGGACTTCTCGTATCAGAGCTGCCGACTCCAGATCCCGCATCTCCAAGCGAGGCGAATCCGGGCCAGGCAAGGACAGCCGCAAGAACCCCGCCAAATGGTCGTCGGGGGTCACGAAGGACAGGAAATGCTCCTCCGCACCGCCGGCAGCATAGGTCTCATCTTCCAACCGCAG
>Ga0315556_1002350_pt1 | contig 10855 bp, 8 predicted proteins | sample SalMarSW160310MG_FD_202112 | JGI IMG/M metagenome (GOLD analysis project Ga0315556, IMG submission 202112) | Salt marsh sediment microbial communities from the Plum Island Ecosystem LTER, Massachusetts, United States - Salt Marsh Sediment SW1603-10 ...
GAACCAAATCGATTGCTGGGCTTTCACGATGTCGCCCATCTGAAAGGAACCGGACAACATCACGACCCCGACCAGCGATAGGCCCATGAAGACCTCGTAGCTGAGCATCTGGGTAATCGCGCGGATTCCGCCCAACAGCGAGTACTTGTTGTTCGAGGACCAGCCCGCGATGATGACGCTGTAGACACCGAGTGAGGACATCCCGAGAAAGAACAGAAGTCCAATGTTGATGTGGGATACCACGATGTGCGGAGCCATCGGGATGACCGCAAACGACAAGAGGACCGTCGTCATGATGATCGCCGGCGCCACGACGAATGGTCCCTTGTCGGCGAACGACGGTATCCAGTCCTCCTTGAAGAAGATCTTGATCATGTCGGCGACTACCTGGAGCAGCCCGAATGGGCCGGCGCGGTTCGGACCGTAGCGATCCTGCCACAGCGCGAGCAGCCTTCGTTCGAGCATGATGAGACCCGCCGCCACGCTGACGACCGCGAGGAGAATCACCAGGATAACAATGACCGGTGTAGCCGCCATCTCCTATAGCTCTCCTTTCTGCGGGATCGTCCCCCATCCGGGAACCGCGAAATGCTCGGTTCCGGTAAGTCCAACAGGCAGCACACCGACTCCTGACGGAAGCCCCTTCACCTTGTGATAGGGCAACGAGATCTGCTTGTCTCCAACGGTGAATCCGACCGTATCGCCCTCGGCGAGCCCCATCGACTCTGCGTCCGCCGCTGAAAGCCCGATGTAGGGCTTCGGCACCCGTTTCGATACGGCCGCGGAAATGGCGCTCGTGGGCTCGCTGCCGTAGATGTGATACGAGGGCAGCAGCAGGAGCTTTCCCTCTTCGATGTGAAGGGCCTCGTCGCGCTGAGGGAAGTACGCTGCGCTCGGGTCCGATTCTTCTCGTTTCGCGCGAGGAGCGCCGATTTTCACCCCGGGATCTCCCCCTCGCAACGGACCGTCCACCTCTTCCTGAAACCGGGTGAGAGCCTGAACGCTGTTCCAGCGTGGTGCCCACAACCGCGCGATGAGTGCCGGCGGTATCTGAGACCGTCTTCCCTCCATCGTGTAGCTCATGGGTGTGTCGCTGTCCTGCGGTGGCTTCGGCTCGTGCACGCTTATGTTTGCGCCGGTAGCGGTACGACCGCTGAAGCGATGCGACTCCCTCGGTATCCGGAGTCCGTTTTTGACGCTCGAAGCCGAAGGAGCAATCTGCTTGATCGGAGCGAACAGGGGCATTTGACGTGCGATCGTGTCGAGCATGTAGTCGAGGGAGTCCCAAATGACCTTGCCCTCGTAGTAGGGATTTCCGAATAGATTCAGCCACTTCCAGCTCGACTGCACGATCTCGTCGGGGTTCATCACCTCGTAGAATCGCTGGGCCCTGCCCTCGTTGTTTACGAAAGTGCCGCTCGATTCTGCAACGGTGCCGACCGGGACGACGACGTCCGCCCGTTGGGAGGTCGGACTTCGCAGGTAGTCGAGGACGATGACCTGTTCGGCTTTCTGAAGCATGAAATCTGCCTGGGAGGTGTCCATCCTCCGGTAGAGATCATTCTCCATCACGATGAGAGTGTCCGCCTCTCCGCTCGAGATCTTCTCGTTCGCCTCGTCGAGGCTCATGCCTCCGAGGAAGGCGGTCCCGACGCTGTTCGACTCGGAGACGGTCATGAAGATCCCGGCGTCCTTGCCCTCCTCGGCAAGCGCGGTCGCCACGTTCGCGGCCGCCTCGAGGACCGCTTTACTACCGAGGGTGGTTCCGGAAACGATCAAAGGCTTCGCAGCGAGCCCGAGCGTTCCCGCTATGGTCTCGGCGAGCACGCGCTCGGTCTCTCCGACGTGATCCGGCGCCGGTGCGTTCTCCGGATCGATGATGTGAGCGACGGCGTTTGCGAGAATCGCAATATCCTCCGGCGTCCCGCGATAGGAGCGGACGGCGAACTCATCGAGGCTGACCGCGTAGGGGGTCGCCACGAACATCGGCCCTTTCTTGTCCTGAACGGCCTCGCGGACGGCGCGATCGTCCCAGTCGGGTATGTGAAGTTGGGCCTCGGCTGTGGCATCGGGTGTAGTCCGCACCGATTGCCGGAGCGCAAGCTCGGCGAGGGGTGCCACGTTGACGACATCCTCACCGAGAACAAATACGGCATCGGCGTGCTCGATTTCGGCCAGAGAGACGGTATGAGCCGCAGTTTCCGAAAGCACCCGTGCGACCAGCTTGTTGAGCTCATCCTCCCGTTGGGGCAGACCGCTCGAGAAGTTCTCGACTCCGACGAGGTTGCGAAGCGCGTAGTTCGATTCCAGGGAGGCGGTCGGCGAACCGATCCCAATCACCTTTCTCGATCTCCCGATGATCGACCGTACTCGATCGGTGGTCTCCGTGATCGCTTCCACCGAACGGCCGAGGTTTCTCTCTCCGGATTCCACGCCGGACTCGCCGTTGGAATCAGCGGAGACGCGCACGGACTCACGCGATCGAAGAGTCGGTTCGCGCAGGCGATCGGGATGGTTCACGAACTCATAGCCGTATCGTCCCCGGTCGCAGAGGAAGTAGCGATTGACCCGTCCGTTGTATCGGTTGAGGACCCGCCTGAGGGTGCCGTAGCGCTCGCCGACGATGGTATTGCAGCCCAGCCCGCATTGAGCGCAGATCGACGGGGAGGTTTGGAGGTCCCATTTGCGAACCGGATGCTCCTTCAAAGTCTTGTCGGTGAAGACCCCGGTCGGGCAGATCTCGACGAGGTTGCCGCTGAAGGGGCTCTCGAGGGTACCCTCTTCATAGCGTCCGAAATAGACGCCGTCGTGAGCGGAGAAGACGTTGAAGTCCCTCCCGCCTGCATAGTCCCGGTAGAAACGGACGCAACGGTAGCACTGAATGCAGCGATTCATCTCGTGGCTCAGGAAGGGACCGAGATCTTGATTGAGGTAGGTCCGCTTCTTGAAGCGGCTGCGCCGATAGTTGTGGCCGGTCATGACGGTCATATCCTGCAGATGACATTCCCCGCCCTCATCGCAAACCGGACAGTCGTGAGGATGGTTGAGCATCAGCCATTCGGTCACGTTGCCGCGAAAGGCACGCGCCTCCGGGTCATCGATCGAAAGACGAACTCCGTCACTCGCCGCGGTCATGCAGGACATGATGATTCGCCCCCGGGTGTCGTTCTCGTCCTTGAATACCTTTACCGCGCACTGCCGGCAGGAACCGACCGAGTGGAGCGCAGGATGCCAGCAGAAATAGGGAAGATTGAAGCCGAGCGAGAGGCTTGCCTGAAGCAGGTTCTGATTCTCGTTCACCTCATAGGGTACGTTATCGATGTAGATCGTTATCATCTATCCTCTCCATGGACACCGTTTCCCGGTGATGTGGCTCACGAAGTCGTCCTTGAAGTACTTGAGTGCGCTCTGAAGCGGCTCCATCGCCCCCGGCGCGTGGGCGCAGAACGTCTTGCCCGGCCCGAGGGAACGGGTCTGCTGTGCAAGGATATCGAGGTCGCCCATCTCTCCGTTTCCGTCTTCGATGCTCTTGACCATCCGCGCGATCCAGGGCAGCCCCTCCCGGCAGGGTGTGCACCAACCACATGACTCGCGGGCGTAGAACTTCAGAAGGTTGTAGACGAAGCCGACCGGGCAGGTCTTGTCGTCGAGTATGATCATCGTTCCGGTGCCGAATCGGCTGCCTGCCGCCGGTACCGATTCGAAGTCGAGCTTCACGTCCAGGTGCTCGGTTGTCAGGAAATCAGTGGATCCTCCGCCGGGGAGCATCCCACGAAGGGTATGTCCGGGAAGCATGCCTCCTGCGTGCTCCTCTATGATCTCGCGCGCGGTGGTCCCGAGCGGCAGCTCCCACCATCCGGGCCGCTGCGCCCTACCGCTCACCCCGTAGATCTTCGTCCCACCGTGGCTCGAATTGCTCAAGCCCTTGTACCACTCCGCTCCGTGCTCGATGATGTGAGGTATGTTGCAGACCGTCTCGACGTTGTTGACGACGGTCGGCCTGCCGAAAAGACCTGAGAGCTGCGGAAACGGGGGCTTCGCCCTCGGCACCGCCCTCTTGCCTTCGAGGCTGTTGAGGAGCGCCGTCTCCTCGCCGCAGATATATCTGCCGGCGCTCACGTGCAGGTGCAGATCGAGGTTGTAGCCGGTGCCGAGGATGTTCTTCCCGAGGTAGCCGGCATCGTAGGCCTCTTGTATCGCGCGTTTCATACGCAGCTCAGTCAGATTGTAGTGAGCTCGGAGAAAGATGTAGGCGACCTCCGCCTGAACCGCGTAAGCCCCGATGATGATTCCCTCGATGAGTTGGTGCTGGTCTCCCTCGAGCAGCATCCGGTCCTTGAAGGTTCCGGGTTCCATTTCGTCGGCGTTTACGACGAAGTACTTCGGGCGCGGAGCGTCGTCGCCCATCGGGACGAAGCTCCATTTGAGCCCAGTGGGGAAACCTGCACCGCCTCTGCCTGCGAGGGTCGAGTCTTTGACGAGATTCGTCACCTCCTCGGGCGCAAATCCTTTGAGCGCCTTGCGCACGGCGGTATAGCCTCCACGCTTCTCGTATTCCGACAGGAGAAGGGATTCCTCGTTCGGCCGAATGAACCGTGTAAGTGGTGTTTCCATGGCCCTACCCTTCTCGCTTTATCTCATCGAGTATCTTGTCGATACTTTCCGGATTGAGATTCCCGTGAAGCTCTTCGTCCACGACCATTGTCGGACCTCGGTCGCATGCCCCGAGGCAGTCGACCGGAAGGAGCGTGAACATGCCGTCGCTCGTCGTCTCCCCTGGTCCGATCCCGAGCTTGTTCTGCAGGTGCTCTCGTACCCCCTCGTACCCGGTTACCCAGCAGGAGATGCTTTCGCACACGAAGATCACGTGCTTGCCAACCGGTTTGCGAAAGATCATGTTGTAGAAGGTAGCGACGCTGTCGACCTCGTCCGGGGTCATTTCCAGATACTCCGCGATGTCCTTGATCGCCTCATCGGAAACCCACCCGCGTTCCCGTTGTACGATTCGAAGCGCCTCGATCGTCGTCATGCGCTTCTTCGGCGCCCCGGCGATCTCGGCATCGATGTCTGTTTTTTCTCGCTCGCTCAGCATTGCGATCTCCGATTCAATTTCATAATTGCCGCGCCCCTCACCGATCCAGGTCCGCAAGGACGAAATCGATGGCCCCGAGTATGACGATGAGGTCGGGCACGAGATGCCCGCGGCTAATGAAGGGGAGCATCTGTATGTGTGGGAACGAGGGGGTGCGAATTCGCGTACGGTAGCTGTTGGTGTCCTCGTCGCCGATGACGTAGTAGCTGTTGGCGCCCTTCGTCGCCTCGATAGGGAAGCAGGCCTCTCCGGGTGGCATTACCGGACCCCAGGTTACGTTCACGAAGTGATTGATGAGGGTCTCGATATCCTTCATTGTCCGTTCTTTTCTCGGCGGGGTGGTGAGCGGATGATCAGCCTTGTAGGGACCGCTCGGCATGTTGGCCAAACACTGTTCGACGATGCGCAGGCTCTGCCTGAGCTCCTCGATCCTGACCGCCGCCCGGTCGAAGGAATCCCCGTTCTGCCCGGTGGGGATGTCGAACTCGAACTGGTCGTATCCACCGTAGGGCCGTTTCTTTCGGAAGTCCCACTCCAGCCCGGTCGCCCGCAGGCCCGCGCCGGTGACACCCCATTCGACAGCCTCTTCGGTCGTGTAGGAACCGACCCCTTTCGTCCTCGCCCTGAAGATTCGATTCTTCACGATGACCTTGTCGTATTCTCTCAGTCTCTTCGGGAAATACTCGACGAACTCGCGCACGAGCTGCTCCCATCCGTTCGGAAGATCCTGCGCGACTCCTCCGATTCGGAACCAGCTCGGATGCATCCGTCCGCCGGTAATGGCCTGGACAATCCGAAAGACCCGCTCCCGGTCGTTGAACATGAAGAATACCGGAGTCATCGCGCCGATGTCCTGCACGAATGTACCGTACCAAACGAGGTGACTCGAGATCCTGAAGAGCTCCGCCAGCATGATTCGGATGACCTTCGCTCGATCGGGCACCTCGATGCCGGCGAGCTTCTCGACGGCGAGCACGTAGGCCAGGTTGTTCATCACCCCGCCGAGGTAGTCGACCCGATCGGTGTAGGGTAGATAGGTGTGAAAGGTCTGGCGCTCTGCCATCTTCTCCTGACCGCGGTGGTGGTAGCCGATATCGGGGATCGCATCGATGATCTCCTCGCCGTCGAGCTGGAGGACGACTCGGAGCAGCCCGTGAGTTCCGGGGTGGTTGGGCCCCATGTTCAGGAAGAGGTAGTCCGTATCTTCACCGTGTTCCTCGAGCCCCCAGTCCTCCGGATGAAAGAGCAACGCCTCCTGCTCGGCCATCTGCTTCTCATCGGGAAGGGAAAAAGGGCCCATCTCGGTAGCCCGCGCCGGATGCTCCTTGCGCAGCGGGTGGCCCTCCCAGGTGGGGGGCATCAATATGCGGCGCAGCCGGGGGTGACCGGAGAAGCTCACACCGAACATGTCCCAGACCTCTCGTTCGTACCAGTTCGCAGAGGGGAAGACCGAGGTCACGGTGGAAATGCTGGGATACTCCCCTGTAAGCGCCACTTTCAGTCGAATGTCGTCGTTGCGGTCGAGCGACATGAGGTGGTAGACCACCGTGAAATCGCTGTCGGGCTGACCCTCACGATGATTCCGTTGGCGCTCGTCGATGGCAGTGAGGTCGTAGAGCATCTTGTAGGGCTGAGCGACCTCTTCTTTGAGAAACCTCAAGACCCGGATGATTTCGCCTTCGGGCACCCAGACCGTCGGATGGTCGTCGCGAGTCACCTGCTCCTGGAAGGGGATGTCCGGAAAGCGCTTCTCGAGCTCGGAGACCGCCGGAGTCACGTCCGTGTCAGACTTCATCGGGGCTCCTCAGGAAAGTCGTCTTCCTATGTTCTTCGCGCTTCGCCTCTCGCTGTGAGGTGTATTCCGGTTTGATGACGCCTTGCGGTCCAATGACCCAACTCAATGGCCGCTTCTCCTTGCCGACCTTGTCCATCAGCATCACCAGCCCCTCCATGAAGGCCTCGGGACGAGGCGGGCATCCCGGTACGTAGACGTCTACAGGAAGAAACTTGTCGACTCCCTGAACCACGCTGTAGATGTCGAACATGCCCCCTGAGTTCGCGCACGAGCCCATCGAAATGACCCAGCGCGGCTCCATCATCTGCTCGTAGAGCCGCTTCACGATCGGAGCGACCTTCATGAAAACGGTGCCCGCAACGATGAGCAGGTCCGCCTCACGGGGGGTTCCGCGGATAACCTCCGCGCCGAAACGCGAGATATCGAAACGACTCGTGAGCGAGGTTGCCATCTCGACGTAACAGCATGAAAGACCGAAATTGAATGGCCAAATAGAGTACTTCCGTCCCCACGCGACGAGGTCCTGGAGACGGCTCAACATGACGCTGTTCTGCAGGATCTTGCCGGGGTTGTCGTCTTTGGTAAGGGTGTAGTTGGTCTGCTCAGTCGTGGACGACATTTTCTCTTCTCCTTTCGGCCTTTTTGCGCCAGTCCAACGCTCCGACACGCCAGAGGTAGAGAAGAGCGGCACCGAGTAGTCCGATGAAGACGGCAATCTCGGTGAAGCCGGCCCATCCAAGCTGCTTGAACGCAACCGCCCAGGCGAGCACGAATGCTGTCTCAAGATCGAAGATGAGAAAAACGACGGCGACTAGGTAGAATTGGATGTTGACTCTCAGGCGGGCGGTTCCGGTCGCAACGATACCGGACTCGTAGGGCTCATCGGTTTCGCGATCCCGGTGGCGTTGGCCGAGGAAATAGGAGGCCCCCAACATCAAACCCACTAACGCAATCACAAACACGAAGTAGATCGGGATGGAACGCAACGGCTCCGTGTACGCTTGTAACTGATCCATGAAATCGAACTTCCTCAATAGACCGAGCGACCCGTGATCGCAACGGTACATACGATAGCCTTACTGCAGTACTGTCGACCTCCTTTGTCGCGGCACCTGCCAGAGACTTTCAGCTTGTGAGCCGATTGTGTGAGATCGGCGACGCCAGATGTCGCGCAAAGACCCCATCAAGGCTTTCCTAATAAATGTGGTCACATTCAAAAATAATGTCAAGAGGATGGCCGATTTTGGACTTTGCTTGTCAATAATGGCCAAAACCGGTAGAGTGAACCACAGATTTTTCCGCTTGGGGGGAGCGCTCCGGCCACCTGAAGGCTGGTTTTGTCGCGGCTCCCTCTTTCGTTTTGAGGAGAAGAAGTGATGGAAAACAAAAAGATAGCCGTTCTCCCCGGCGACGGGATCGGGCCGGAAGTCATGAACGAGGCGCTCAAGGTGCTGCACGCGATCGAGAAATCCGCCGGGGTTTCGTTCAGCGTAGAGACCGCCGACGTGGGAGGCTGCGCGATCGACAAGCATGGCAAAGCGCTCCCGAAAGAGACCCTCGCGTTGTGCGAGTCCTCTGACGCCGTGCTCTTCGGTTCGGTCGGCGGTCCAAAATGGGAATCGCTCCCGCCCGATCAGCAGCCCGAGCGGGCGGCCCTCCTGCCACTTCGAAAGCACTTCGGCCTCTACGCCAATCTCAGACCGGCCATCATCTTCCCGCAGCTGCGCGATGCCTCCCCGCTCCGGGCGCAGGTCGTCGGCGACGGATTCGACATTCTGGTGGTGAGAGAGCTCACCGGCGGCATCTATTTCGGACAGCCGAAAGGGAGGGAAGATGACCGCGCTTTCGACACGATGGTCTACACCCGCGGAGAAATCGAACGCATCGCCCGCGTCGCATTCGACAGCGCACGGCGCAGAAACAAGAAGGTAACCTCGATTGACAAGGCGAACGTCCTCACGACGATGGTCTTCTGGCGCGAGGTGGTGAAGTCCGTAGCCTCGGATTATCCCGACGTCGAGCTTACCTCGATGTACGTCGACAACGCCGCGATGCAGCTCGTGCGAAACCCGCACCAGTTCGACGTCATGCTCTGCGGCAACATGTTCGGCGACATCCTCTCCGACGAGGCCTCGATGATAACCGGCTCCCTTGGCATGCTCCCGAGCGCCTCCCTCGGCGAGGGCGGCTTCGGGCTCTACGAGCCGGCCGGCGGTTCGGCTCCGGATATTGCCGGCAAGGGAGTCGCAAATCCGATTGCCCAGATGCTCTCGCTCGGGATGCTCTTGAAGTACAGCTTCGGCATGGATGAATCCTATACCCGGATATTCAACGCGGTCGCAGCTGTCCTGGACGAAGGCTATCGCACCGGAGACATCATGAGCGAGGGCAAACGGCAGGTCGGCACTGCAGAGATGGGAGACCGAATCATCTCGAGGCTCGACTGACCGACAGCTCCCGAGCAAGGATGCCTCCTGCATCAATCAGCGCGGCCGGTGATATTTTCATTTCCTTGACTCCTCTTCCCCGAATGGTTACCATTTTGGTAAGACTTTTAAGTGTAGAAAGGAGCAAAGTATATGGCATTCGAAACACCGGCACTTCCCTATGCATACAACGCCCTCGAGCCCCATATCGACGAGCAGACGATGCATCTTCACCACGACAAACACCACGTCGGCTACACAACCAAGCTGAACGCCGCAATCCAAGGGACCGAATATGAGGGATGGGACATCAAGCGCATTCTCTCCAGCATCTCTTTGCTTCCCGAGAATATACGCACGGCAGTGAGGAACAATGGCGGCGGCCACGCCAACCATGCACTGTTCTGGGAGATCATGGGACCCAACAAAGGCGGTCAGCCGAGCGGAGCGCTCGCCGACGCGATCAGCTCCACCTTCGGCGGATTCGACCAGTTCAAGGAGAAGTTCTCCAATGCCGCGGCAACCCGCTTCGGTAGCGGTTGGGCCTGGCTCGTCGTAAAGAGCGACAAGAAGCTCGAAATCTACAGCACCGCCAACCAGGACAGCCCGATGATGGAGGGCGACACCCCGATTCTCGGACTGGATGTGTGGGAGCACGCATACTACCTGAAGTATCAGAACAAGCGTCCCGACTACATCGGCGCCTTCTTCAACCTTATCAACTGGGACAAAGTAGCCGAGAATTACAGCAAAGCGGCGGGCTGAGAGCTCAGCCGTCTCTCGAAGCAGAAGCGCGGGCACAGCGGCCCGCGCTTTTTTTGTCTCATCGAGTGTTCAGGCGATTACATCGAGCGCGGTCTGGATGCGGCCGAAAGGCGGGCTCACCTGCACCCCCCGCACAGCACCTTTGACCCGCTGGATGATCTCTCGAGCGATTCTGATCCCCTCCTCGCGCGCATCCTCTTTCGATTCCTGCCGTCTCATCCGCTCCATGACCTCCTCCGGAATGACCACCCCGGGTACCTCGTTGTGGAGAAAGAGGGCATTGCGGTAGGAGGCGAGGGGCCACACCCCGGCAATGACCGGCACTCCGGTATCCTCGATGAGCCGGATGAAATCAAGTATCTTCTCGGCATCGAATACCGGCTGGGTTATGAAAAACTCCGCGCCTGCCTCGGCCTTCCGGTGGGTTCGGTCGATTTCGCGGTCCATGGCGGCTGAGACCGGGTTCGCACCGGCACCGAGAACCAGCGAGGTGGGTTTGGAGAGCTCGGTCCCGCCAAGGTCGACGCCGTGGTTGAGACGATCGGCAAGGGAAAGCAGCCCGATGGAGTCGACGTCGAAGACGCCGGTGACATCCGGATAGTTGCCCACCTTCGGTGGGTCGCCGGTTATCAGGAGCATGTTCTTGAGCCCTACCGCCTCGCCGGCGAGCAAGTCCGCCTGCATCGCGATGAGGTTCCGGTCGCGGCACCCGAAGTGGAGGATTGCTTCTACCCCGCTCGCGCGTTGGATCTCGGCAGCAGCGACGAAGGCTGAGAT
>Ga0315556_1002352_pt1 | contig 10854 bp, 10 predicted proteins | sample SalMarSW160310MG_FD_202112 | JGI IMG/M metagenome (GOLD analysis project Ga0315556, IMG submission 202112) | Salt marsh sediment microbial communities from the Plum Island Ecosystem LTER, Massachusetts, United States - Salt Marsh Sediment SW1603-10 ...
GCGTGCCATTATCGTCCTCCGTCATAGCCATGACGCAGGACTCGCACCATTCCGCTGATTTGTGAATCCCATCACGAATCGGAAAACGCCGAACCCGCTCTAGAGCGTCCGCCTCAGGAGGGAAACAGCGTGCGCTGCAGGAACGAACGCAGCAGCGCCGGACGCGGCTTGACCATCACCGTGGTAGGGACGGCATCGCGCAGCACGCGCTTGCTGGTCAGCGCGGTAAAGCGGTTGTCGGGCTTGCGGCCCAAAAGGCGGGCGAGGCGTGATGTCTCGCCCGCCCCGATGATCACCAGATCGAAATTCTCGGCTTCCTCGATGATAGTGTTGGCCTGGCTGCTGCCGGCCCTGGCGACGGTTTCGATCTTGCGGTAGTCAATGCCCTCGGTGAGAGGCTTGAAAAGCTGCGGCTCGCCCTCTTCCGCCGCCGTCTTGGTACGGGTGACGCACATCAGGGTAATGGCCGCCCGCCCTCGACCGGCGACCACGCCGCCCAGATCGGCCGCCAGCTCGACCGCGAGGCGCGCGTTGGGGCTGTCGTCGACGGCCACCAGGATCGACTTCACCTTCTCCTTGGGCTTGGCCGCCTGGCGCACCACGGCCATGTCGGCGGGCGGATGCGCCAAAAGCGGATCGATGGTGCGCCCGAAGCTGCGCCCGCGCCGGGCAGCGCCGCTCCAGCCGACGACGATGAAGTCGACGTCACGCTCGGCAACGATGCTTTCCAGCGCCCCTGCAACCCGGCGCGCCACCATGATGAGGCTGTGGGTACCGACCTTGCGGCGATCGCCCGCTTGCTTGATGGTCTCGAAGTGTTTCTTGCCCGACTTGATCAGTGTCCGGCCTTCCTCGAGGCTCAGTGGCGGCGGCACCTCGAGCATTTCCGCTGCCAGAAGGCCGCCGTCGCGGGCCTTGGCCAGCGCCGCTGCGAACCACCCCAGATTGACCGCCTCGGCCTCGTTACGCACCGCCACCAGCACCGTATAGTCGTGCCTGCCGATGGCTTCTTCATGCACGATGGTGCGCGGCGCCTCGCGCTCTTCTTCGTGCTCGAAATACATGTAGTAGGCAAGCAGCCCGGCGACGATCCACGCAAAAGCCGTCCACACCGCCATGGGATTGACCGAGATGGTGTAGAGAACCAGCGCCCCGTTGGCCACGATGCCGATGATGGCGGGCAGTGGAAACAGCGGAATGCGAAAGCCCCGGGTCACCTCGGGCCGGGTCCGCCGCAAGGCGATCACCGCCATGTTCACCTGGATGAACATCAACAAGAACATTATGCCGCCGGCGGTTGCCGCCGCCTCGATCGGCAATGTCAGCGCCGCCACCAGCATCAGCGCGCCGGTGGTGATGACGGCGAAATAGGGCGTGAGCTGGCGGGCATGGATGAGCGCGAAGATCGGCGGCAGGTTGTGCTCGCGCCCCATGGCGAACGACACCCTTGCGGCCGAGAACACGGTGACGTTGAGCGCCGAGACGGTCGCCGCCAGGCCGCTGATCAGCATCAGCACCCCGCCGGTGCCCCAGGGAAAGATCTGGCGCGCCACACTGACGATGGCCAGTTCGCGTTCGGCACCCAGATACTTGTAGGCCTCCACCCCGGGCGGCGGCGTGATCGCCCCCACCGCGACGAGCCCCACGGCGACATAGATGGCGATGGCGATGGCGATCGACAGGAAGATGCCGCGCGGCACGTTGCGTGCCGGCTTGATGATCTCCTCGCCCGACTGGGCGATGATCTCGTAGCCCTCGAAGGCGATGAAGGTGAGCCCCATGCCGGCGAGAACCCCGGCCACCCCGTTGGGCATGAAATTGTCGATAAAACGAAATTGCCACTCGTTGCCGCCCAGCATGATGGCCGCCCCGAAGGCGATGAACAGGCAGAGGATGGCAATCTTGACGACGGTGATGGCGGCGCCCATGGCGCCGGCTTCCTTCGATCCGAGAAAATTGAGGCCGGTGAACACCACGATGACCGCGGCGGTGAAGATGGTACTGAGGGTGCCGTCCGCCAGCCCGCCGGTCGGCAGGCCCGCCGCATGCCAGCCGCTCAGCGCAAAGCCGCCGAATGCCAGCGCATAGAGCGCGCCGGCCACCACGTAGCCGAACCAGCTCATCCATCCGGCGAGGAACCCGTTGCCACCGCCCAGGCCCTCCTTCACCCACACATAGCCACCCCCGGCGCGCGGAAACGCCGCCCCCAGTTCGGCATAGGCAAGGGCGGTGAGGAAGGTGATGGCGCCGTTGAGGATGAACACCAGCACCACCGCCGGCCCTGCCACGCCGGCCGCGATGCCGCTCAGGGCAAAGATGCCGGCGCCGATCATCCCGCCGACGCCCATCATGGTCACCGCGAACAGCCCGAGGTCACGGCTCAGTTGCACCTCGGACATATCGGCGGGTGGCTTGTTTTTAGGGTCTGGCATCCTGGGCTTTCGCGGCTTCACGTTGGGTCGGGTTGGCGCAAGCATAGTGAATGCATCACCCGCGAACCAGCCGCGATCCCGCCCGAATGCCCGGTCAGGGGCGCCAATTTGTCAAATCCGCCGGGGATGACGTAGAGTAATGGGAACGTTCCGGCTTGCGGCGGCGATTGTGAAGACGGAGGCATGCTCATGCGCACAACCATTTGTGATCTTCTCGGCATCGACGTCCCGGTCATTCAGACAGCGATCGGTGGCGTAACCTGCCCGGAACTTGCCGCCGCCGTCGGCAACGCCGGCGGTCTCGGCACCATCACCATGACGGGGCGCGGTGCGAAGGGAACCGTTAAGGCCATCGAAGAAACCCGTGCGTTGAGCAATCGTGGCTTTGCAGCGAATTTCCTCCTCTCCTATGACGTCGAACACGAGATCGCCGCCAGCCTCGACGCCGGGGTGCCGTGGATCTCGCTGTTCTGGGGAGATCCGGCCCCTTATGTCGAGCGCGTCCATGCCGCCGGGGCGAAATTGATGATGAGCATCGGCTCGGTTGATGAGGCCAAACGTGCCGCCGATGCCGGTGTCGACGTCATCGTGGCGCAGGGCTGGGAGGCCGGCGGCCATGTGCGCGGCACCGTCGCCAACATGGCGCTCATTCCGCGTGTCGTCGACGAAGTCGCTCCGCTGCCGGTGGTCGCCGCCGGCGCCATTTCCGACGGGCGCGGGCTGGCGGCAGCGCTGGCGCTGGGCGCCCAGGCCGCCTGGATCGGCACCCGGTTCCTCGCCGCAGAGGAAACCTTCAACCATCCCGATTACCGGGCGCGGCTGCTCAAGGCCGAGGCATCCGATACCTACTACACCACGCTTTATGACGTAGGCTGGCCCGATGCCCCGCACAGGGTGTTACGTAATTCCACCATCGAGGCCTGGGAGAAGGCGGGACGGCCGACCTCCGGCAACCGCCCCGGCGAAGGCGATGAAATCGTGCAAGCCGACGCGGCGGAAAAGTTCGTCCGCTACGAGCCGGTGGCCGCGCGGCGGAGTTTTCGCGGCGATATCGAGGCCATGCCGCTATGGGCTGGCCAAGGCGTCGGCCTGGTCAATCGCGCCCAGCCCGCCGGCGAGATCGTGCGCGAGATCGTCGCCGAGGCCGAGGCGGTCATCACCGGCCTTGCCCGGCTGTAAGTCCCGGCGTCCGCGGAAGTCAGGCACGCTTGCTGGCTGGAGTTTCCTTCGCAGCCGCTGCCGCCTTGACCGGCGCTTCCGCCTGCTGGCGCGCTGATGCGAGGATGCGCTCGGCCTGAGCCTTGGCCTGCTCGATAATCGCCGCCGCGTCCTGCTGCGCCTTCAACAGCGCCGTTTCGTAGTCGGCCTCCGGCTCGGGAACAAGGTGCTTGTGCGCTGCCTTGACCACCCGCGACAGCCTTGCGGCCTCGTCGAGATAATCCTCGAAAAGGGTCGCCTGAAAATCCTGCTGCAGGGCGCGCAGATCATCCAGCGATGAACACGATTGCAGTTGCATCGGCAACGACCAGTATTGCTGGTACCGGCTCACGTAGAACTGCACGATCTCCTCATTCCATTCGCTGAGGAAAGCCATCGCCGCGCCGGCCTCGATTTCCGCCTCATGCAACGATGTGGGCGGGGCATCATCGGCGGTCTTGGTTGTTGTGTTGCGCATCTCGAAACTCCAGTTTGGCGCCGTTACCGGAGAGGTTGTGCCTGGATTTGGCCTGTAGGCATGCCCGCGGCCTGATCGGCGCGATTACGATGACACTTACGCCACTGACTGACATTTGGCCTCCACTCTTTGTGGCGGCCCGGTCACTTCCCTATTAAATACGCGAACGCCTCGCGTGTCCATGTCGATTACCCCACGTCAACCAATCTTTGGCCAACCCAGGCTTTCATACATCGATTGTGGTCGCGGCAAAAATCGGGTCGGGATCGGGGTTGCGGCCCTTTGCCTCAATCGAACAGGCTGGACACCGATTGCTCGCTGGAGGTGCGCCCGATGGCCTCGCCGATGAGCGGGGCGATCGACATGACGCGGATGTTGCGCGACACCCTCACCGCCTCGGTCGCCTGGATCGAGTCGGTGATCACCAGTTCCTTCAGCTTCGACGAGGTGATCCGCGCCACCGCCCCGCCCGACAGCACGCCATGGGTGATATAGGCAGAAACGTGCGTAGCGCCCGCCGCCAGCAGCGCATCGGCGGCGTTGCACAAGGTGCCACCCGAATCGACGATATCGTCAACCAGGATGCACGACATGCCCTCGACCTCGCCGATGATGTTCATCACTTCCGACTCGCCCGCCCGCTCGCGACGCTTGTCGACGATGGCCAGCGGCACGCCCAGGCGCTTGGCGAAGGCCCGCGCTCGCACCACGCCGCCGACATCGGGCGACACCACCATCAGGTGGTTGTTCTTGTAGTTCTCCTTGATGTCGCGGATCATCACCGGGGCGGCGAACAGGTTATCGGTCGGAATGTCGAAAAAACCCTGGATCTGCCCGGCATGCAGATCGAGGGTGAGCACCCGATCGGCGCCGGCGCGGGTGATCAGGTTGGCCACCAGCTTGGCCGAGATAGGGGTTCTGGGGCCGGGTTTGCGGTCCTGGCGAGCATAGCCGAAATACGGCAGGACCGCGGTCACGCGGCGCGCCGAGGCCCTTCTTACGGCATCGATGATGATCAGCAGTTCCATCAGGTGGTCGTTGGCCGGGAACGACGTCGATTGCACCACGAAGATGTCTTCGCCGCGCACGTTTTCCTGCACCTCGACGAACACTTCCATGTCGGCGAAGCGCCTGACCGTGCATTTGGTGAGCGGTGCCTTGAGATAGGCTGCGATGGCTTCCGCCAATGGGCGGTTTGAATTGCCGGCGACAAGCTTCATCGAGCGCCCCTGGTCGTGGTTTTGCCCCGGACAGGTCCCGCGCCCGCCCCTATCGCCAAGGGTCTTACAGTTTCAAAAGCCAATTGCCAACCGCGACGTTTGTCCCGTTGAGGTGCGCTATCGTCGCGCCAGATGAGATGCTGTCTATAGCGACTGCGCCTTCTTCACCACCGCGAAAATGCCTTGCGAAGCGGCCTGGGTGGCCAGAGCCGCGGTCTGGCCCCAGCCCTTGTCGAGCGAGCCGGCGGGCACCTGGTTGGCCTGCTCGACGGTGCCCAGCACGCGGCCGTCGGGCATCGCCACGACCCATTTGAGGGTCACCCGCTGGGTTTTGTTGCCGGGCGGCGCCAGGCCGACCTCGCCGTGGATCGTCAGGGCATCGCCGCGGGCCCGCGCAAGGACGTCCCAGCCGGCCGCCGCCAGGGTGCGGCGCATGGCGATCAGCAGGTCGTCATTGCCCTTGCCCGGCGACCCGCTAACGCGGGTGACCGCCACGGCGTGAATACCGGGCCCGGAGGGCTTTTTCGCGGGCGCCGTTTGCGGTGCCGCCACCGGCGCCTCGACCGCCAGCGCCTGGGATGACTCGGCGGCATCCACGACCGGCACTATGGACGCGTAGTCGGGGCCATAAAGGGTTTCCAGATCGATCTGCTTTTCCGCATCGGGCCCCGCCAGCACCATGGTGTTGGGCGGCGGCGGCAGGCCGGCGGCCTGCGTGGCATAGCCCAGTTGCGACAACCGGCTGGACAGGTTTTCAGCCGTAAACGCGGCGATGCGGCGCAACACGTCGGCATCGACGCCGGCCCACGGGTTGCCGGTCGCCGGCTGCCCGGTTTCCTGCGACTGGATGGTATGCACAAGCTGACCCCTGGCGTCGGTGACCACCCAGCGGTAGCTCACCACCACCCCGGCACTGCCGGGCACCGCCTGGAAATCCCCGGTCATGGTGAAATTGCCGGCCATCTGACCCTTGACGATGGCGATGTCGCGCTTGCCCGCCGAGGCGGCCAGCGACGTGAACAGGATCTGGGCCTTGTCGGTGGGTAGGCCGTTCATGGCGCCGATGGTGACCGGCGGCGGCGTCTTGCCGGTCGGCGACAACAGCGATCCGCGCGACTTTGAAAACGGATTGTTGGCCCCCGCGCAGGCCGCCAGCATCACCGCGAGCGACACCATCAAGGCGAGCGTCACCATGCCCCGCACCAACCGGCCCAGTCCTGTCGTGGCCGTTGCCAGCATTTGGTCGCCTACCTCCGCGCCGATTATCTCACGATGAGATTAAGCGGATATTGCGACAACGCCTCTGCACCCCTGGCACCGATGATATAGGTGCGACCCAGCGTCATGGCGCAGCCGCTCGCCGAATCCATGAGAATCATGTGGGCGAACATTACCATGTTACGCTTCAGCACGAACGGGTTGCCGCGATAGAACATCGGGGTGTCCATCCAGCTCGGGGTGAACTTGGCGCCCAGCGAATAGCCGCAGGCATTCAGCCGATGGCCTTGCATGCCGTGGGCGTCCATCACCCGGGCATGGGCATCGAACACACTCCCCGCCGTACGTCCGGGCTTCATTGCCGCCTCGCAGGCCTGAAGCGCCTCGGCACAGGCCGTGTGCAATTCCACGTGGCGTTTCTTCGGCGCGCCCGTTATCAGCGTGCGCATGAAGGCGGCATGGTAATGGCGGTAGACGCCGGCGAATTCCAGCGTCAGTTGGTCGCGCTTGCCTAATTTGCGACGGCCCGACTTGTAGCGACACAACAGTGCATCGGCCCCCGACCCGATGATGAACTCGTTGCCGGGATAATCGCCGCCGCCGGAAAAGATGGCCGCGTGCTGGGCTGCCAGGATATCACCCTCGTTGGCCCCGGCATGGGTCGCCTCAATGCCGGCCTTCAACGCCTGATCGCCCAGCTTTGCCGCGCGGCGCACATAAGCGAGTTCGGCCGGCGACTTGATGGCCCGCAAGGCGTTCACCAGTTCTGAAGCCTCCTCAAGTCGGGCAAAGCCGTTTAGCGCCTTGTCGACCCGCTTGCCGTTGAAATGGGTAAGCCCATAGGAATTGTTCTCGATGCCCAGCCGCTTGCCCCTGGCGCCAAGGCTTTCCAGCATGTCGCGCAACTGGTGGGCCGGATCGGCGCCGGCTTCATCGGTCCAGATGCGGATGTCGGAAAGCGTCGAAGTGTGTTGTGCCTGCCTGAGATCGGCCGAGCGGGTCAGCAGCGCAAGCTTGCCGTCGGTGCCCAGATAGAGGCACTGGAAAAAGCAGAAGCCAAAGGTATCATAGCCGGTGAGGTAGTACATGCACTCCTGCTGGAACATGAGCAACCCGTCGAGTCCGGCTGCCTCAAGCTCGCGCCGCACCGCCCGCTGGCGGGCCCGGTATTCCTTCGCCTCGAAATGCAGTGCCATGGCTCCTCCCCCTAACTCGTTATGGCAATGGCCGAAATCTGCCGCCCGTAGTCGCCCTCGCCGCGATGGGTGGCGCGCCGGTAGCTGAAGAACCGCACCTCGTCGGCATAGGTGCACAAGGCCACATCCTCGATCGCCCCGAGGCCCAGATGCATCAGCCGCACGCGCACGAAGCTGGGCAGATCGAACATGAAATGCCCCGGACGCCGCGATGCAACGAAGAAACGCTGGTGGCCCTCGTCGGCCGCGATGAACCGCGCCTCGAACTCCGCGCCCACCTCGTAATTGGCCTGCGAGATGGTGGGGCCGACGGCAGCGACCGTGCGCCGGCGTTCGGCACCGAGATCCTCCATGGCCGCGACGGTTGCCTCGATCACTCCGCCCAGCGCCCCTTTCCAGCCGGCATGCGCCGCCCCGATGACGCGGGCCTGGCGGTCGGCGAACAGGATCGGCGTGCAATCGGCGCTGAGGACACCGAGCGCCAGGCCCGGCTGATCGCTCACCATGGCATCGGCCTTGGGGGGATGCAGCGGGTCCCAGGGCCCGCGCACCACCTTTACATCGGCGCTGTGCCACTGCCACACCGTCAGCAAATGGCTCGCCTCGATGCCCATCTGCCCGGCGACGATGGCCCGGTTGGCGGCCACCTTTTCAGCGTCATCGTCGGAACCGAAACCGCAATTGAGCGTGGCATAAATGCCCGCCGACCGCCCACCCTCGCGGGTGAAGAAGCCATGCGTGACATGGTCGATGGCCTCGAGGTGGCTGGAGGTGATCATGGCGTGTCCTGGTGGAAGGGATGCGGATTGCCAAGCTCGGGATGGCTGGCAGCAATGACCTTGAAGAGCTGCCCCATGCCGGCGCCCGCCGCCAGCCGCTGGGCGGCGCGCGCGATGACGATGCGCTGGCGCTGGTCGGCCCGCTTCTTAAGCACTTCCTCGCGCTCCTTGAGGCCCATGCCCATGAGAAAACCGCCTTGCGTAATGGGACCATGGACCTTGGCCCCGCCGCGTACAAGGGCGCGACCGGTTGCGGCGAAATCAACATGCGCGGTGAGGTCGGCCTCGCCCGGCTGCGCCAGGACATCTGCCGGCCGGTGCTTTTTCACCGCCTGCAGCGTGTCGCCCGGACCCGATGTCGTGTAGCCATAATCGATGATCAGCGCCGCCCCGTTCTCGTGAGCGAGCCGCGCCCCGATCGCCTCGGCCACCGCCTCGCGGGCCGGCGATATCTCGATGACCGCGCCTTCCGGCGCCGCGCCCGCCCAGTCCGGCATCTGCTCATCCGCCACGCCATCGCCCACCACGCCGAAACACAGCGCCCCGGCCTCATCGAGGCCCACCACCCGTTCGCGGAACCCATCACCCAGGCGCACGAACTGGCGCACCGGCAAGGCATCGAGGAATTCGTTGGCGACGACCAGCAACGGCCCCGCCGGCACATCCTCAAAGCGCTGGTGCCACGTCGCCTCCAGTCCGGCACTTTCCAGGGTTTTCTGCTGCATCGCCGTGAGCGCCGGGCTCACCTCCACCAGATGGAGCTTCAAGGCATCCTCAAGGCCCGGCATCACCCGGGCGGCACGCACCATGTCGGCCATCAGCGTGCCGCGCCCCGGTCCCAGTTCCACCAGGTTGACGGCCTCGGGTGCGTCCATCATCCGCCAGGCCGCCGCGCACCACACGCCGATCAGTTCCCCGAACATCTGCGAGACTTCGGGTGCAGTAATGAAGTCGCCGCCCCGCCCGAAGGGATCGCGGCCCATGTAATAGCCATGCCGCGGATGGGTGAGGCACAAGGTCATGTAGGTATCGATGCCGAGCGGCCCGTCGGCGGCGATCATCGCCTTCAGCTCGGCGTCAAGCGCTGCTTCGCCCGCAGCCTTCATTTCTGCCGCCTCGCCCGGATGGCCAACCAGATGCCGATGCCTAAAAGCGGTAGCGACAACAACATCCCCATGGTGAGGCCGCCGCTCAGATAGCCGATCTGGATATCCGGCTCGCGGAAGAATTCACCGATGATGCGGGCCGTCGCATAGCCGATGGCGAACACCGCCGAGACGAGGCCGGGCCGCGACAGCGCCTTGTAGCGATGAGTGGCGATCCGCAGCGCGATGAACAGGCACACCCCCTCCAGCCCCGCCTCGTAGAGCTGGCTCGGGTGGCGCGCCACGTCGCCGCCCATGGGAAACACCATCGCCCACGGCACATCGCTGGGCCGTCCGAAAAGTTCGCCGTTGATGAAGTTGGCGATGCGCCCCAGCATCAGCCCGACAGGAACGCCCGGTGCGGCGAGGTCGAGCAGCCTGTCGAGCCCCACCTTGCGCCACCGCCCGTAGCAGAACATCGCCACCGCTACCCCGAGAAAGCCGCCGTGGAACGACATGCCGCCCGACCAAACCTTGAAGATGTCGAGCGGGTGGGCAAAGTAGTGGGCCGGATTGTAGAACAGCACATAGCCGAGCCTGCCCCCCAGCACCACGCCGAAGGTCGCCCACAACAACAAATCGTCCACCTCCTCCGGCTTGAGGGTGGGTTGCTTGCCGGCCCACAAGGCGGGCGTGGCGGTCAGCCGCTTGGAGTACCACACCGCGAACAGCAGCCCGGCCATGTAGGCAAGCGCATACCAGCGCACCGCCAGCGGCCCCACATGGAAGGCAACGGGATCGATGGCCGGGAACGGAATCGCTAGGAGGATCGGCATGGGCGCCGGCGAAAGTGCAGTCTCCGCCGCCCCCCGTCAATCGCAAATGCGACGCCATCCGCCGGTCATGGCGTCGCTCCGCATTCCGCCGTCGCCCCCTGCAGGCTTGACCCGGCGACCCGGGGACCACACGCCCCCCTCACACACCCGTCACCCCGTGGCTTGACCACGGGGTCCATTCCGCTGCCGCCCCCACCTGCCGCGAGGCCGGCGGCATGGATGCCGGGATCAAGTCCCGGCATGACGGGCCGAGGGGGGGTCCCAACATGAACGCCAGCTAAACAACGCCCTCAGATGCGGTTCAGGTTGCCTCGCCTATAACCGGTTTCAACAACGGGGAACGGCGCCATGCCACCCCACCCAACACGGAGGAGACAAGACCATGATCCGCAAGACCCTCATCGCCCTCACCG
>Ga0315556_1002353_pt1 | contig 10854 bp, 7 predicted proteins | sample SalMarSW160310MG_FD_202112 | JGI IMG/M metagenome (GOLD analysis project Ga0315556, IMG submission 202112) | Salt marsh sediment microbial communities from the Plum Island Ecosystem LTER, Massachusetts, United States - Salt Marsh Sediment SW1603-10 ...
CGGCTGCCGCCGCCTGCAGCGCGCTGTCGGTGACTGCAGCCGCCATGGCGGGCTGCGTGTCAGCGGCGTGAACGTCTCGTAGCAGCATCTCGACGGCGAGTCGAAGCGCAGTCACCGGATCCTCAACGGAGGTCGTCGGTGGTGTCTCCGGTGCCGTGGTCGGAGTTGGTCCCGCGGTCGTGCTCGTAGCAATGGCCAGCCGGTCGGCGCGGGCCTCCGCATAGGCCTTTTCGAGATCAGTCAGGCCATGCTGGGCGCTGTAGTCCTTCACTGCCTCGTCGACGAGTACCACCGCGTCAGCGCTCCGGCCCTTGTCGATGAGCGTCAACGCCTCGGCAAGACGCTCCTCCGTGTGGGGGACCCTCGCCCCTAACGCATGGCCTGCCGCCTCGTAGGCACGATCTACGCCGTAGAGGAGATCACCCGGCGATGCCTGGTTGGCAATGGCGCCCACACCCACGGCACCGGCGGCAATCGTCATGGCGGCGGCAGCGATGGCGCCGACCCTGCGCAGGACGTATCCGGCGGGCCGCCGCCCCCCTGAGGCAACCGCCCGAACGGCGATCCTCTCTCCGAGAGCCGCGCGTGTCCCGGCTTCGAGTTGGTGCGCGAAGGAGCGCAGCCGTCCGATGGCCTGTCGATCGGCACGCGCCACAGCCCGGCCGGCGATGTACTCGGCCCGGTTGGGCGACGTTTCGTCTTCCATACGAGAGGCAAACGCACGCAGGCGATCTTGAAGTGGACGCGACATGATCTCACCAAGGAACGACGCTCTGGCAAACGCTCCGTTACGGCAAGGAAGGAATCGATCGTTCCCGCACCAGATGCGCACGGTATGTTCCTCTGGAGGACTACACCGGAGACGCTGCGCAGAGAAGGGCCCCCGGCCACAGCCGGGGGCCCTTTCAGTTGTCTGACCTTCAGGCAGGTCAGCTCACGTTGCCAAGAACTAGCTGGCGATGTTCCACACGAGGGCCGTTCCGACCTTCGTCACAGAAATCGTTCCGCCGTTCAGGATTGCCGAGTCAACAGCAGCTTCGAACGCAAGCTGGCTGGCCGCAGCCACACCGTTGATGGTCCACTTCGTTGCAGTCGTACCCGAGATGTCGAGATCGGGGGTCATCGACGTGTAGTCAATGGCTTCCGTCGCCGGGCCGCTGGCCTCGAACTGCACCGTGATGGTGCCGACGCCTCGGACTACTGGCGTTCCCGTGAACGCACCGTCGGTGAGGGTCACACGGTCAACCGTGTTCACCTCGGTATCGGCTCGGACGATGCTGATGCTGTCACCAGCCGTCAGCGCAGCTTCGAAGCCGGCGACGTTGTCAATCGTACCGTTCACGATGTACACGGTACCGGCGTTGACGTACGTCTCCGCCAGCGCAGCTGTACCCGACTCGTCGATGTCAACCGTCGCGGGGATACCGTCGTTGTTGAGCACCTTGCCGGCGATAGCTGCCATCGCTCCATTGGTCAAAGCGATGGTCTGCTTACCACCCTTCATCGAGTAGGTAACGCTGTCACCATCGCTCAACACGGGAGCCTGGAAGTCGGCCAAGACGACCGCATCACCATCGACAGTGAGCGTATCAGTCGCCGTTGCGGTGAAGGTGTCAGCGAACGGTTTGAGACCGAACGTCGCAACGGCAGTACCCTTGACCGTTCCAGCAATCGTCTGGTTGGTGAGCGCAATCGTCTGAATCGACGAAACCGTGCCCTTGCCCGTGATCACAACCGTATCACCGGCGTTGGCGTCCAGGTCGAACCCGGCAACCGACACCGCGCCGCCGTCTGTCGTGTACAGCTGGTACGTGCCACCGGTTGTCTTGCTCGAAAGCACGACTCCGGAGATCGGCTCGATGATGTCGAACCCAGTGAGAGCAACGACATTGTCGATCACACCCGACGTGTAGCTTGCTGCCGTCTTGTTCGTCAGCAAGTAGGTCTGCCCATTGACGGCGAGAAGGTCACCGACGGACGCAGCGGTCAAGAACGCGCCCTGCGTTGCCGCCGCCCCATCGACGTAGTACAGATCGCCAAGAGCCGCTGTCTTGAGGGTGGCCTTCACGACCTTCCCCTGCGTGGTATCGGCATAGGACACCGAAAGCCCTGGAGCAACAATGTCCTTATCTGTGACGATGAAGCCCGTACCTGCCGGAACAACACCGAGCACGTCGAGATCGCGTGCCAGGAACAGGGCCATCTGCCAACGGTTGACGTTGCCGGCAGGACCGTAGGTAGTGGCACTGGTGCCCTTGGAGATTCCAAGCTGCGCCAACTGGTTGATCGCCGTCTGATACTCAGCCGAGAGCCCAGTGATGTCCGTGAAACCCTGATCGACAGCGGTCGGCAGGGTAACACCTGCGGCCACAACTTCACGGGTCATGAACAGAGCCATCTGCCAACGGCTGACGACCCCTGTGGGATCGAAGGTCGTGGCACTGGTGCCCTTGGTGACGTTCAACTGCGCCAATTGGTTGATCGCCAATTGCGTTGCAGCGTCGTAACCGCTGATGTCCGTGAAGCCTTGATCGGCTCCGCTGGGCAGCGTCACTCCGGCTGCAGCGAGTTTGCGGGTCAAGAACAGGGCCATCTGCCAACGCGAAACGTCGGCGCTCGGGCCGTACGTTGTGGCGCTCGTGCCCTTGGTGATGTCGTAGAACGCGATGCAGTCGACGGCGTTGACCGTCTCAGCGGTGAATCCTGTCAGGTCTGTGAAACCTGCGGATGGAGCGTTGTCGCATGCTGCCGAGGCGGCACCTGCAGGTGCTACCGGAATGGCCAGCAGCGCAGCGATCATCGCTACTACGGCGAGCACCACGACTGACCGTCGTGTTTTTCCTTTCATGGGTCTGAGACCCTCCTTCCTAGTACGGAACGTTCCGTGTGTGAAACGCTTGGGAACAATCGGGTGTTGGCTTTTCGTGCCTATCGACGCGCCGACACGGCACGTCGCCACCGTGAGAGGCTAGCCCTCACGGGAATCCACACAAAGTCTGGATTCCTCCCCTTCACTCCGTCCACATTTCACAAGTCTCGAGGACTGTCAACCATGCTACCGAACATGCCGTGTAGTAACGGGTTTTCCCGCAACGTGACGGCGCGGTCCGGCTCAAGGTCTGCATCCTCACCAAGGAACGACGGCCCGGGAGCCCGGCTGTTACACCTCCTCCCCCAACCCCTCCTCCGTTCTGGCGTGAGAACGGCCGACAATACCGACCCAACCCACGCAAGAAAACATGGGAACGACCTCTCCACCGGTTCGGCTTCCCAGCCTCCCCTCCTCCTCCCCGTTCCGGCGTGAAAACGGCCGACAATATCGACCCAACCCACGCAAGAAGGTGCTGGGTGAAGGAATGTCCCTGGCATGGTCCATGGTATCCCCATGAACGGATACCACCACTTGACCGTCTTGGCGGAACGCCAGTTCGGGGCCCTATCAGCCGAGCAAGCCCGCTCGATGGGCATACAGGATCAGCAGATCAAGCACCTGGTCAAGATCGGGAAGCTCCGCCGCCCCGCACGCAACGTGCTCACCGTTGCGGGCAGCCCACCAATCTGGCACCAATCGGTGATGGTCGCCGTCCTCTCGTCCGGGAGCCCGGGCGCCTACGCGTCGCACGAGACCGCCGCATACCTGTGGCACATGACAGGCTCGCGACCCGAGCGGATCGAAGTCGTGATGCATCGCTGGGACAGGTCGGTTCAGGAGTTCACGGTGCACGAATCAAAGGACCTCGTTACAGCCGATACCACAAGGATCGGTCCGATCCCGACTACGACCCCCGTCCGCACCGTTGTCGATCTCGGAGCGAGTGCCCGTCACCTCGTGCCTCGTGCTCTGGACGCAGGCCTACGCGACAGGCTCTTTTCCCTCCGGGACGTCGCAGCATTCGTCGGTCGGGTCGGCAAGAAAGGACGCCGCGGTGTCGGGGTGATCCGTCCCCTGATCGAGGAGCGTCTGATGTGGAACGGCATCGCCGAGAGCGAACTAGAGGATCTGTTCCGACGGGTCTGCCAGCGCTTCGATCTTCCCCAACCACACGCACAGGTCGAGATCCACCGACCGGGTGGCAATTTCGTGTGCCGCACCGACTTCGCCTACCCGGGCAGACGCCTCCGGATCGAACTCGACTCCGAGGCCTACCACATGGACAAGATCACGTTTCGCAAGGATCGGGCCGTGCAGAACGTCACCGAGCTCCTCGGGTGGACGACGCCGCGCTACACGTGGTGGGACCTGATCACCCGCCCCGAAGGCGTGGCCGACGAGGTGCAGACCGCCCTCCTGACCGGCTCACTCCAGTCACCCGACGCCGTATCCGTTCTGGCGTGAGCACCGTCGACAGTATCAACGCAACTCACGCAAGAAGCGGGGTAGAGAGCGGACCTCCTACCCGACGGACTCCCGGTAGAGGCCCACAACCTCTTTGGGTTCGCCGATCATCTTGACTCGACCCTTGTCGAGCCACAGCACCCGGTCGGCCATCTCGAGCACCTTGTCGAGCTGATGTGTGACCAGCAGTACCGCGGTACCCGAGTTCATCATTGCCATCATGCGATCGAACGACTTGCGCTGGAACGCTTCATCACCCACCGCCAGCACCTCGTCCACGACCAGCACGTCCGGATCGATGTCCGAAGCGATCGCGAACCCGAGCCGCGCGAGCATGCCGGACGAATAGGCACGCACCGGCACGTCCATGAACTCGTTGAGTCCGGCCCAGTCGGCGATACGGTCGGCGCTCTGGCGCATGTCCCGAGGATCCCTGCCCAGCAGCGTCCCATACAGCACAATGTTCTCGTAGCCGGTCAACTCGGGGTTGAAGCCGGCACCCAGCGAGATCATCGGCGCCAACGTGCCTCGCACGATCACGCGCCCATCAGTCGGTGGCAACACCCGGGCCACCACTTTCATCAGCGTGGTTTTGCCAGCGCCGTTCGGACCAATCAACGCGAACACCTCGCCTCGCTTCACCTCGAACGAGGCGTGTTGCACCGCCCACAGCTTCTCGATCGTGACCTGCCGACGAAGCATCTGGATGGCGAACTCCTTGAACGTCCCGGCCCGGTTGCGCGCCAGGCGGTATGCAAGCGACACGTCCGACACGTGGACCGGCACCTCGTTCACAGCGACCCCACGAGATTCTTCCAGCCCTTCGAGAACACCCACACACCGAAGGCAAGTATCACCAGTGACGACCCCACCACCACCACCAGCTCCCACAGGGGCGGGAGGACCCCTCGGTACGCGACGTTTCGGAACATGTCAACGTACGAGAACAACGGGTTGGCCTTCACCCAGGGCTCGAAACGCCCCGCGATCGAAACCGGCCAGAACACGGGTGTCAGGTAGTAGACGAGCTGAACCAGCACTCGGGTGATGTCGAGAATGTCGTAGAAGTACACCGCTGCCGATGCCACGAGCAGCCCCAACCCTGTCACCAGCCCGAGCATGGCGAGTGCGGGGATCGGCACCAGCAGCGCCGTCCAGGGGATGCCAACCCCCGAAGTGAGCTGGATGATGAGCAGCGGGACCAGGCCGATCACGAAGTTGACACCGGCAGCGACGGCAGTCGAAAGGGAGAACACCTCGGCCGGGACGTACACCTTCGAGAGGATTCCCGACGCATTGGTGATCGCGGCGCCCGTCGAAATCATCCCCTGCGAGAAGAACGTCATCAGCAGCACACCTGCGAGGAGGTACAGCACGTAGGGCTCGCCGGTAGCGAACCGATTCTTGAACAGCTGACCGAACACCAGCCACATGATCCCGGTGGTCAGCAGCGGGTTCAGCAGCGTCCACCAGACACCCAGGATCGAACGCTTGTAGCGGACGGTGAGATCACGGGTGACGAGCAACCTGAGCAGACCGCGGTACGACCAGAAGTTGCTGAACTCGGTCAGCAACGGGCGCCTGATCTGCGCGGAGTCGTAGTGGGTAGTGGCTTTCACAGGGAATCGTCGACGGAGCGGAAGGCTAGCAGTGGGCTCGGCCTGTCCAGGACGGGCCTCACGATCCCAGAGGAGCGACGGGGCTCATCGTCTCAGCCCTCCCGCCAGTCGTCCAGGTAGACCTCGAGGGGAGTTCCGATGAATCGTTTCCTGAACTGTCCGTAGTTGACGACTGCCTGCTGCAAACCGTCCGGCGTCGCCTTGGCAAACCCCGACTCGCCTATCGCGCTTCGGTCGAGCCCCAGGAAGCCTGCCAGCCTATCGATCACTGCTGCCTTGCCTTCGGAGGTGATGAAGTCCTCGTAGGTGACGTCGATCATCCGATCCCAGCCGAGCATGGAAGCGGCGAGCGCTCGGAAGGCGCGCTGGTTCGAGTGCAAACGGTGCGAGTCGATGAGCCAGCGTTCGAACTTCTTGAAGTCCACCTTGGTGGACGGCCGTACCCCCGAGTGATCGAACTGGCTCTTGAACTCCTCATGGTAGCGGTACAGGGACAACGCATGCTTGAGACGATTGTCCCGTTCGAGGAAGATCGCCTTGGCACCGACCTCCGACGCGGTCCGGATCAGCCCTTCGAGGTCGTCCAGCGTCTGACCGTTCATCTTGAACCCGACGGACTCGAACTCCTTGTCGGGAAGCCCGTTGAACTGTGGAGATCGTGCCAGACCGGCAACCCACGACTCGAACGCCTCGCCTCCACGCCCAAGTGGCGGCGAGAGTGCGTTACGAATCCACTCGAGCTTGTCTTCGTCGGATGCCTTCCATGCCCATTCTTCAACGGGTTCGAAGGCGGGGATGATCACACCCGGCGCGCTGCCGAGCGTTTCGACGAGCCAGGAGGAACCGGTATTTCCGTAGTAGAAGACGATGAACGAGGCCATGGTTCAGGGAGTGTAGAGACGCGAGGGCCATCCACGCCCACCGGCGAACTGCCGACGGCCCGGGTTCGACGGCAGGACCTCTGTACACTTCGCCGCCGACATGAACCCTCACATCCTCGTTTCCGGCTACTACGGCTTCGGCAACGCAGGCGACGAAGCGATCCTCTCGTCGCTCCTCGCCGACCTTCGCGACCTACGACCGGGAGCGAAGGTCACCGTCGTGTCCGGGAACCCTCGCGACACCGAACTGGAGTACGGAGTCGATGCCATTCACTGGCAAGACGTCAGCGAGACTGCCCGAGCAGCGAAGGACACCGACTTCATGGTTCTTGGTGGCGGCGGCCTGTTCCAGGACCACTGGCCGCCCCGACCTGAGCACATCCTGACGCCGAGGCACGCCAACATCGACAACTGGACGGGCTTCGCTCTCCTGGCACGCCTCACCGACACGCCTCTGATGATCTACGGGGTCGGCGTCGGTCCGCTCAGCACTGTGAAGGGCCGCGACTACACACGGCTCGCTTTTGCTCAGGCGGCAGCGATCAGCGTGCGTGACGATGCATCGCTTTCGCTGCTCAGAGACGCCGGAGTGGACCGCACCGATGTTGTTGTCTCGACAGACCCGGCCTACCTGCTCGAAGTAGTGCCACACCAACCGGCCCCGCTCGGACCGACGATCGCGGTCGCCCTTCGCCCCTGGGGGGAGCACCCAACCCGGGCCGGCTGGGTCACCGAGACCGCCGCCGGCCTGGACGCGGTGATCGAAAGGCTTGGAGTCGACCTGACGTTCATCCCCTTCCAACGTTCGGTCGCGCCAATCGAGAACGACGGGGCGCTTGCAGCCGCCATCTGCAAGCGGATGCAACACATCGACAGGACCACGATCCTGCGAGGCGACTACGGACCGTCCGAGATTGCCGGCCTACTCGCAGGGGCCGAACTCGTCGTGGGCATGCGTCTCCACAGCATCGAACTTGCGGCAGTGTCATCCACACCGGTCGTTGCCCTCGGCTACGACCCGAAAGTTGGACGAGCGATGCACGATCTCGGTCTCGACGACCTGACGATCGAGCTGACCGACCTGACCTCGCAGCGTCTGGCCGACACGATCGTCTCAACCTTCGAACGGCGCAACGAAATCAAGTCGCAGATGGGAGGACGCCTGTCGAGCATCAGGCAGAACGCGCGAAGGAACACACGCCTGCTCGCAGACTTCCTCGACGGACGCCTGGCCCCTCCGCCGCTGGAGAACGAGACGATCGACGCGATCCGCACGGTCACGCTGGACCGTGTCATCGAGAACTCCACACTGGAAAACGACGCACCATCGCTACGCGATCGACTCTCGGAAACGACGGCCCGCCTCGAACAAGAGCAGCAACTGGTCGAGATCACCCAGGATCGGTTCAACGAGCTGTGGAACAGCAAGGCGATGCGACTCACTCGCAGCTACTGGACGGCGCGCGGGTACGCGGAGTCCGCGGTGCGGAGAGTGAGAGGGAAGAACACGGGGGAGCAGGAGGAGGATGCGCTCGACACCGTCGCGCTAGCCGAAGCCCGAGAGGGATCCCAGGGTGAGCTCGACAGGATCCTCGGTCGTCACGAGGATGCGCCAGGATTCGTGATCTTTCCTCCCGGCATCGGGTGGGCAGTGACACTGTTCCAACGGCCGCAGCAGATGGCGCTCGCATTCGCCCGGATGGGCTACGTGGTGATCTACAACCTGCGCGCCAACAACGCCGAGAGGGTCAGGGGGTTTCGTGAGTATCTCCCGCGCATGTACCTGGCGCAGGTTCCCGATCAGGCGATCGATGTTCTCACCCGCGTCCCCCATCCGTTGGTCATCACGTACGTCTACAACTTCGATTGGAGCCGGAACCTCCCGGACGCCGTGACGGTCTACGACCACATCGACGAGCTGGAGGTGTTCACCGCGGCGTACTCGCTTGCGGACCTGGGGAGATGGCACGACGACGCCGTCCTGCACGCCGACCTCGTCACCGGCTCGGCACGTGATCTCCACAGTCACCTGCTGGAGCGCCGTCCGGACGCGATGCTGCTCCCCAACGGAGTGGACTACGGGCACTTCGCCTACTACCGGCCAGGCGACGACACACCCGAGGATCTGGAACCGATCCTGGAACTCGGCCGGCCGATCATCGGCTACTACGGAGCACTCGCCGAGTGGCTCGACTACGACCTCATCCGTCACTCGACGCAGCAACTCCCAGACCACGAGTTCGTGTTCATCGGACCCGACTACGACGGTACGCTCGGCAGGTCGCGGATTCTCGATCTCCCGAACGTCACCTGGCTGGGCCCGAAACCGTACGCAGAACTCCCCGCCTACCTCGAACGCTTCGACGTTGCAACGATCCCGTTCCAAGTGAGTGACGTCACGCACAGCGTCTCACCTCTCAAGTTATTCGAGTACATGGCAGGCGGAAAGCCGATCGTCATCCCCGATCTGCGCGAAGCGGGCGGATATCCGGGGGTCCTGGTCAGCCACGATGCCGGCGAGTATGTCCAGCGTCTTCGAGACGCTGTCGCCCTTCGCGACGATGCCGGCTATGCGACGCGAATGCGACGCACGGCCCGCAACAACACGTGGGACCAGCGCGTCTTGACTCTCGCCGACGCGGCAGACCGCGCCATCAGATAGTCAGCGAACACGATCAAGACCAAGCACCGCCAGCCTCTCCAGCACCGGCGCCAATCGCTCATCCCAGCCAATGGACCGGTCAGCCGAGTCGCTCGTCGGCCCGGCCAGGGCATCCCGTATGGCGGCGGTGAACCCTTCGGGATTGTCGCTGGTAGCGACCCCTGGCTCCGCCACACAGGCCGGCAGCGGCGTCGCAACACACGGAGTCCCAGCTGCGCGACATTCATACATCTTCAGCGGTGTGACGCCGCGCGTCATGTGGTTCACCTTGAACCAGATGGCACCCACATCGAACGCCTGCACATAACCGGGCATCGAACTGCTCGCACGCTCCCCCAACACATGCACGTTGGGCAGCTTCGCGACACGAGCGGCGTCGCCTGCCACCTCGGGATCGACCGGGCCGACCAGAACGAACTGGAGGTCCGGACAAGAAGACACCACCCGTGTGAACAGCTCGAAGTCGAACCAAGGTGCGACGGCACCGTGATACCCGACAATCGACCCGACCGGGAGATCGTCCGGTTTCGGAACAGGCACGGAGAATCGCTCCACATCGACGCCGTTCGGTACGAGTATCACGTCAGGTCGCGTGGGTCCGTAGCGCGCCATCAGCACCTCATTTGACACGGTGACCAGATCGGCTCGTTGCATCACGACCGGATGGTGAGCGGCCACCCTGTTTCGCGCGGGCATGCCCGCCTCGCTGCGCTGATAGATCGACAGATCATCGAGGATGTCGTACAGCACGACCGGGTCCTTGAAGAGGCGGAACATCCTTCGCACCGGAGCGAAGTGCACATAGAGGATCACGCCGCTCGATGGCACATCCCTCAGGCTTGTGACGATCTGCACACCATTGGCCATTCGTGAGCCTTCCTCACGCGGATCGACGAAGTACACGGGATGCCCCGACCTTGCAAACGACTCGAGGAGATACTGGGGTCGCTGACGCATGCCTTCCCACCGAAGCCAGGTCGGCAGATACACGACGGCGCGCGGCTCCCCCACGCCCGGGCCAGCCAGCTTGGGAGTGCCCGCGGCCAGCATGCGCAGATACGCTGCGCCCGGCAACGACTTCAGCGCGGTCTGGAGACCACGAGGAAGCTTCGAGGCCCAGCCGAGGAGACGACTCATGCGACTACTGCGCCCCGAAGCCGGACAGCACGGTCCACACGCTCCTACCGAGAACATCGAGGTCGAGCCAGAGCGACATGTGCTTCACGTAGTACAGGTCGTAGGTGAGCTTCTCGACCGTGTCGGCCTCGTTCTCCGCGTACCCGTAGTTGACCTGGGCCCAACCTGTCAGGCCGGGCCGGATCAAGTGGCGGTATGCGTAGAAGGGAATGGTCTGCA
>Ga0315556_1002354_pt1 | contig 10853 bp, 6 predicted proteins | sample SalMarSW160310MG_FD_202112 | JGI IMG/M metagenome (GOLD analysis project Ga0315556, IMG submission 202112) | Salt marsh sediment microbial communities from the Plum Island Ecosystem LTER, Massachusetts, United States - Salt Marsh Sediment SW1603-10 ...
ACGCCGGGCGGCAGTAGCCGCGCACCGCCGCCGTGGCGGCGAAGCAGGCGAGCACGTCGCACTGCGCGAGCGCGCGCGCGACGCGCTGAAGCCGCGGCACGTGGGGACCGAGCTTCTCGAGCAGCGCGTCGTAGAGCGTCTTCTCCAGCGCGAGCGCGCGGTCCCTGGCCGAGAGGGCCTTGTCCTCGAAGGCCTTCAGCTCGGGCGTGATATAGCGCTCGGCGTTCTTGAGGGTCTGACGGCGGCGGTAGTCGTCGGGAATCTTCTCCGCGTGCGCGTTCGTGACCTCGATGTAGTAGCCGTGGACCTGGTTGTAGGCGACCTTCAGGTTCGGGATCCCGGTGCGCTCGCGCTCGCGCGCCTCGAGCTCGATGAGGAAGCCGCCGGCGTTGGTCTGCAGCCGGCGCAGCTCGTCGAGCTCGGCGTCGTAGCCCTCGGCGATCACGCCGCCGTCGCGCAGCAGCGCAGCGGGCTCCGCCTGCACCGCGGCGGCGAGCAGCGCGAGGCACTCGGCGGGGGTGGCGAGGCCTGCGGCGAGCTCGGCGAGGAGCGGCGCGCCCCCGGCCGGCAGCGCCGCGCGCAGCGCCTCGAGCCGCGAGAGGCTCTCGCGCAGGGCCGAGAGATCGCGCGGGCGGGCGCTCTTCAGGGCCACGCGCGCGGTGATCCGCTCGACGTCGGCGAAGCGGCGCAGCTCGGCGTGGACCGCGGCCGCGCCCGCATCGAGCGCTTCGACCGCCTCGTGCCGCCGCTCGAGCGCCGCGCGGTCGCGCAAGGGGTGGTGCAGCCAGTGGCGCAGCAGCCGGCTGCCCATGCCGGTGGCGCATTCGTCGAGCAGCGAGAACAGCGTCGGCGCGGGCTCGCCGCGCAGCGTCTCGGTCAGCTCGAGGTTGCGCCGCGTCGCGGCGTCCAGGCGCAGATACTCGCCGCTGCGCTCGGCGCGCACTTCGGTGACGTGCGCGAGCGCCTGGCCCTGAGTCTTGCTTGCGTACTCGAGCAGCGCGCCGCAGGCCGCCACCGCGAGCGTCATGTCCTCGCAACCGTAGCCGGCGAGCGAGGCCGCGCCGAGCTGCGAGAGCAGCCGCCGCCGGCCCGAGTCGAGGTCGAAGCTCCAGGCCTGCAGTCGCGTCATCACGTAGCCGGGCAGCTCGAGGCCTTCGGCGGCGAGCACCTCGGCGGGCGCGATGCGGCGCAGCTCGCCGGCGAGCTGCTGCGGCGCGACCTCCGCCATGCGCAGCTCGCCGCTCGCGAGCGAGAGCCAGGCGAGGCCCACGGTCGCCCTGTCGGCGGCGAGCGCGAGCAGCACATTGTCGGATTTCTCGTCGAGCAGCGCCGAGTCGGTGAGCGTGCCCGGCGTGACGATGCGCGTCACCTCGCGCTCGACCGGGCCCTTGGCGCTCGCGACGTCGCCGACCTGCTCGCAGATCGCGACCGACTCGCCCAGCTTCACCAGCTTGGCGAGGTACTGCTCGGCCGAGTGCCAGGGCACGCCGGCCATTCTGATCGGCTGCCCGGCCGAGGCGCCGCGCGTGGTGAGCGTGATGTCGAGCAGGCGCGCCGCGCGCTCGGCGTCGTCGTAGAACAGCTCGTAGAAATCCCCCATGCGGTAGAACAGGAGGATGTCAGGGTGCTGAGCCTTGATGCGCAGGTACTGCTGCATCATGGGCGTAGTGCCCGGAAGATCCGCCGATGGGCGGAAGCTTTCTCTGTTGCTGTCGGTCGTTGCTGGGGCGTGGCGTTCCATCGAACTTGCCAGTGTCTATCGAGCGCCTGCGGCGTGCATGTTCCGACACGCGCTTGTGCCATGCAAGCGACGGACGCAAAATCGCGAGCATGCCACAGCCGACGAAGTGGAGCAGAAGAGCCTTTCCCGGGGCGATTCAGGTCAAATCATCTCATCGAATGAACCTTGTGAACGAGCCGCACGCCGTGCCCGCCGCGAAGAGCAGCTCGAAGGGCTAGCGTGGCACACACGGTACTCCTCGCGGTTGATGGCACCCCGTCCGCCGACCGGGCGGCGGAGTTGCTCGCCTGTTACAGGGGCGAGGGGTCGGACCTGAATATCGTGGCGATCAACGTTCAGAGCCGTCCGATCGCGATATGGCCGCAAGCGGCGATCGACGCACGGGCCATCGAAGAAGCGCTGCTTGCAAGGGGACGTGAGGTTGCGGAAAAGGCGGTCTCGCGCCTGCGCTCCGCCGGCTTGGGGGCCGAGGCAGCGGTTCGGCTGGGCTTCGTGGCGGAAAGCATTCTCCGCGAAGCCGAAACACGGGGCGCGGAATGGGTTGTCATGGGCACGCGGGGGCATGGCGCCCTCGGCGGATACGCGATCGGGTCGGTTGCCCTCAGAGTAACGCATGCGAGTCCGATTCCGGTGTGCCTTGTTCGGGGAGAGACCGGGCTGCCATCCCGGTTCGGCCGCAGCATGCGTGCCATGCTTGCGGTCGATGGCTCCGAGGCCGCGTTGCGGGCGGCCGGCGCGCTAGCCTCGTGGCGCAGTTGGCTCGGCGAGCTGGATGTGCAGATCGTCTACGTCCAGGAGCCGCTTACCTACCTCGAAACGGTGTTGCCGCCGCACGATGATGTGATCCGGCAGTGGAGTGGTCGTGCCGGGGAGGAGGCAACGCGTGCCGCGAGGGAACTTCTGGCCGGAGAGAACATTCGCAGTGATCTCCACCTCGCCGTAGGAGACCCCGCGAACGAGATCGTGCGCCTTGCGTCGGACGCCGGCTGCGAGCTGCTCGTCATGGGCACTCGCGGCCTGGGGGCGACGCATCATGCGCTGGTCGGCTCCGTTGCCTTGAAGGCGGCCGCGCATGCAGCCGTGCCGGTCGTGCTCGTCCGATAGGGCGCCGATCCGCGCGACTTCATTCCTCACTGGCGTGCATCGCCCGCGGCAAGCGACCATCCGCCACCGGCGCGCCGCAGTGTGGCGACCGTATGGCCGCGCTGCCCGCGCAGCGCAGTGAGGTCGAGTCGCAGCCATTCGTGCTCGCTCGCGTGATCGGTCACATGGCAGACCGCGCCGGGCACTTCGTCGAACGCGCGCCCGTCGGCGCAGGCGACGACGAACTCGAGCCGCGCCACCGTCTCCGGTAGCGCTTCGGGGAAGACGAACAGGCGTTCGTCGTCCCAATGGTTCGCGCCCTGCAGCGAATCACCCGTGTGCACGATGCTGCCGTTGGCGTTGCGCAGGCGGCCCGGATGGATCGTGTCGAGGACGCGGCCCGGCGCATCGTACAGCACGCACAGTGCGTCGAGGTCCGCGCCGCTGCGGCCGTGCTCGGGCGGGGACCAGTGCACGCCCATCACGAGTTCGCCAAACGAAGGAATTGCGCCGTCGTACGCGAGCGAGCGCGTCTGCGGCTTCAGTTGCTTTGTCATGATTCCCCTCCATGCGGGTGCAGCCGGTCGCCTCCGCACCGCCCCTCCGGAAAATTCGACGCGCGCGCGAGCGAAAAGTTCCGCACGCGGGCCTGCGCGGGCTGCTCCATCCGCGATTCGGCATGCCGCAAGGTCGAGAAGCCCAGACGTTGACCAGGATCAAGCTCCTAGCGACATGGCGCGGCAGCATCGGTTCATGTCAGGAGAGGAGCGCTTGGCAGCTTCGGAGCACGCACCCCAGCCGCGATGGCATGAGCGGCCGGTGCAGGCCGCTCTAGCGGAATTGAACGCCACGCCCGCCGGATTGAGTGAAGGCGAGGCCATGGCGCGCCTCGATCGCTATGGTCCCAATCGCCTGCCCGAGCCGCCGCGGCGCGGCGCGCTGACGCGGTTCCTGCTCCAGTTCCACAACATCCTGATCTACGTGCTGCTCGCATCGGCTGCGATCACGGCGCTGCTCGCCCACGTGGTGGATACGCTGGTGATTCTCGCCGTGGTCATCGCCAACGCGGTGATCGGCTTCATCCAGGAAGGCAAGGCCGAGAAGGCGATGGACGCCATCCGCAAGATGCTCGCACCGCGCGCCTCGGTGCTGCGCGCCGGCGAGCGCCACACGGTGGACGGCGAGCGCCTGGTGCCGGGCGACGTCGTGCTCCTGGAAGCGGGCGACAAGGTGCCCGCCGACCTGCGGCTGCTGCAGACCCACGGGCTGCAGGTTCAGGAGGCGATCCTCACGGGGGAATCCGTGCCGGTGGAGAAGCGCACCGAGCCGGTCGCGGGCGACGCCGCGCTCGGCGACCGATTCTGCATGGCTTTCAGCGGCACGCTGGTCGCGAGCGGGCAGGGCAAGGGCGTGGTCGTGTCGACCGGCGCGGCGACGGAGATCGGCCGCATCAGCGAAATGCTCGCCGGGGTCGAGGCGCTGACCACGCCGCTGGTGAAGCAAATGGACGCGTTCGCCCGCTGGCTGACCGTGCTGATCCTGCTGGTCGCCGCGATCCTGCTCGTTTACGGCTACTTCGTGGGACATCACGACTTCGCCGAGATGTTCATGGCCGTCGTCGGGCTGTCGGTGGCCGCCATACCGGAGGGCCTGCCGGCCGTGCTGACGATCACGCTCGCGATCGGCGTGCATGCCATGGCGAGGCGCAATGCCATCGTGCGGCGCCTGCCCGCGATCGAGACGCTCGGCTCGGTGTCGGTGATCTGCACCGACAAGACCGGTACGCTCACGCGCAACGAGATGGCGGTGGCCTCGGTGTTGACGCACGACGGGGTGTACGCGGTCACGGGCGCCGGCTATGCGCCGGTGGGCGAGATATCGCGCGCCGGCCGCGCCGTCACGGCGGCCGAATACCCCCTGCTGGCGGAGCTCGGACGCGCGGCGGCCCTCTGCAACGACGCGGCGCTGCGGGAGACCGAGGCGGAGTGGAGCGTCGAGGGCGACCCGATGGAAGGCGCGCTGCTCGCCTTCGCCGGCAAGACCGGATCCGAGGCGCGCCAGGAGCAGGGCAGCTGGCCACGAACCGACGCGATCGCCTTCGACTCGAAGCATCGCTTCATGGCGACCCTGCATCACGACCATGAAGGACACGCCGGCATATTCGTCAAAGGCGCGCCGGAGCGGATCCTCGCCATGTGCAACGCGCAGCGCAGCGGGCCGGGCGGTGCGGATGCCTTGCAGTCCGAGTACTGGCGCGAAAAGGCGGACGCGATCGCGGGCGAAGGGCAGCGCGTCCTCGCGCTCGCGGCGAGGACGGTGCCGCCGGAACATACCGTGCTCGAGCACGCCGACGTGGAAGGCGGGCTGGTGCTGCTCGGCATGGTCGGGCTGATCGATCCGCCGCGCCCCGAGGCGATCGATGCCGTGGCCGAATGCCGTTCGGCCGGGATCCGGGTGAAGATGATCACCGGCGACCATGCCGGGACGGCGGCCGCGATCGCACGGCAGATCGGCCTGCAGAACCCGCACGAGGTGCTGACCGGGGCCGATCTCGAGCGCATGAACGATGCGGAGCTGGCGGCGGCGGTGCGGGGGACGGACGTCTTCGCGCGCACGAGTCCCGAGCACAAGCTGAGGCTCGTCATGGCGCTGCAATCGCACGGCATGACGGTCGCCATGACCGGCGACGGCGTCAACGACGCTCCGGCGCTCAAGCGGGCCGACGCCGGCATCGCGATGGGGCAAAAGGGCAGCGAAGCCGCCAAGGAGGCCGCCGAGCTCGTGCTGGCGGACGACAATTTCGCCTCGATCGTCGCGGCGGTGCGCGAGGGCCGCACCGTCTACGACAACATCAAGAAGGTCATCAGCTGGACGCTGCCGACCAACGCCGGCGAGGCTGCCGCGATCATCGTCGCGCTGCTGCTGGGCATGACGCTTCCGGTCACGCCGGTGCAGATCCTGTGGATCAACCTGATCACGGCCTCCACGCTCGGCATCGCGCTCGCGTTCGAGCCCACGGAGGACAACACGATGCGCCGCCCGCCCCGCGCGCGCGACGAGGCGCTGCTCGGCGGCGTGCTGGTGTGGCACATCGTCCTGGTGGCGATCCTGTTCGTCTGCGGGGTATTCGGCATCTACGCCTACGCCATCGACCGCGGATACCCGGTCGAGCTCGCCCGCACCCTGGCGCTCAATACGCTGGTGGTGATGGAGATCTTCCACCTGTTCTTCATCCGCAACATGTACGGCACTTCGCTGACCTGGAAGGCGGTGCGCGGCACCAAGGTCGTATGGGTGACGGTCATCGTCACCGCCGCGGCGCAGTTCGCGATCACCTATCTCCCGCCGCTGCAGGCGATCTTCGAAACGCGACCGGTTCCGCTGCTGGACGGAATGCTCGTTGTCGCGGTCGGCGTCGCGCTGTTCGCCATCATCGAGGTCGAGAAGCAGCTCCGCCTGAGGCTGCGGATGATGCGGGCTGCGTGAGCCGTCGCCTGTTCCAAGCCCGGCATGCCCAACGGTGCATTCGGCGCCGGCCCGTGCGCCGGATTGTTCGAAATATTCAAATAAAGGGCCCTGGAGCCCTTCCTAGAATGGCATCTCACCGAGCAAAGGGGTCGCCCGCATTTCGGGGCTTTCCGGGAGATCGGCAGCCATTAACGCGCCATTCGCACTTCCCCGGCGACTGATCGTCGCCATCGGGGGCAATGCCATAGATCCGGACGGCGGCAAGGGCACGCCGGAGGAGCAGAAGGCGATCGCCGCCGCAACGGCGCAGACGATGCTGCCCCTGCTTGAGCTCGACAATCAGCTCGTGATCGTCCACGGCAACGGCCCGCAGGTCGGCAAGCTCCTGCTCGCCGGCGCGATCGCGCACGACCGCATCACGCCGCAGTCTCTCGATATCCTGGTCGCTCAGACCCAGGGCGCGACCGCCTACATCCTCGCGCAGGCCTTCGAGAACGCCCTGCGGGAAGTGGGGCATCCGCGCCACGCCGTCGGGCTCGTGACGCAGGTAGAGGTGGACGCGGACGATCCGGGCTTCAGCAATCCGAGCAAGCCGGTCGGCCCCTTTTTCACTGAAGCCGAGGCCAGGGCGCTGGCGAAGGAGATGGGCATCCAGGTAAGAGAGGACTCGGGGCGCGGCTGGCGCTACGTGGTCGCCTCGCCCAAGCCCAAGCACATCTGCGACATCTCGCTGGTCGAGGCCCTGATGTGCACCAACACGGTGGTCATCGCAGGGGGAGGCGGCGGCATCCCGGTGGTGCGGGACGAGCGCGGTCGGCGTTTTGGCGTCAATGCGGTCATCGACAAGGACCTCACGACGGCGGTCATGGCGACGGTACTCGGCATTCGCGACATGATGATGCTGACTGCCGTTCCGCGCGTGGCGATCAATTTCGGCAAGCCGGATCAGCGCGAGCTGGAGCGCGTTTCGCTGTCGCAGATGCGCGAGTACCTGGCTGCCGGGCACTTTCCCGCAGGAAGCATGGGCCCCAAGGTGGAGGCCGCCCTGCGTTTCCTCGAGGAGGGCGGCAGGCGCGTAATCATCACCAGCCTCCATTCCGCGGTTCCCGCGTTGCGCGGCGAGACAGGCACTCACATCGTTCAGGACGCTGATCTGGACGCACGCGTTTCGGACGAGGCGATCAACGACGGCGGTCGGCGCAGATCGCTCTCCGGAGGAGCCACATAGGCCGGGAGCGGTTCGCCGGCGGGAGAATCGATGGCGCTGCATGCGAAGCTGATGAAGGGCACCTTCCAGGATTCCGTGACGCTCATGCTGCTGTCGCGGGATCTCTCGGCATTGCCCGACGTCAGGCGCGTCGCCGTGATGATGGGGACTCCGGCGAACAAGGAAGTGTTCCGGGAAACGGGGCTTTGGCACGAGGAGCTGGCGGCTGCGGCGCCGAACGACCTTTGCCTCGTCGTCGAAAGCGATGCGGACGATGCGGGAATCGTCGAGGCCATGGAAGCCCGGATCCGTGAGCGGCTCTCGGAGCTCGCGCGCGGCCGGCGCCGGGCCGGCTTCCCGACCGTGCGCAGCTGGCGGCGCGCGCGCCAGTTGCTTCCGCATGCCAACGTCGCGTTGATTTCAGTGGCGGGGCACCACGCCTTCGAGCCCGCCAAGCAGGCGCTCGAGGACGGCTGCCATGTGATGGTGTTTTCCGACAACGTCGGCCTGGAGCAGGAGCTCGAGCTCAAGACGCTCGCGCGCGGGCTTGGGCTGCTGGTGATGGGGCCCGACTGCGGCACGGCGATTCTCAACGGAGCGCCGCTCGCCTTTGCCAATCGGATCCCTCGCGGCCCCGTTGCGGTCGTCGGCGCGTCGGGGACCGGTATCCAGGAGCTGACTTCCCAGATAGCCCGCTTGGGCGGCGGGATCACGCATGCGATCGGACTGGGAGGCCGCGATCTGTCCGATCGGGTCGGGGGCGTGAGCGCCGTCACGGCGCTGGATTTCGTTGCGCGCGACGACGCGAGCCGCGTCATCGCATTCGTGTCCAAGCCGCCGGCGCCGGCAGTCGAGGCGCGCGTCCTCGACGCCATGCATGCGATCGGCAAGCCGGTGGTCGCGCTGTTTCTCGGCGGGCGGCCCGCCCGGCGCGACATCGGCAACGTGCATCTCGCCCGGACGCTGGACGAGGCGGCCGCGCTCGCGGTGGAGCTCGCGCAGCTCGAGGCCCGCGCCTGCGCGTTGCCGAGCGTCGAGGGGCGCGGCATCTGCGGACTGTATGCGGGCGGCACGCTGGCGGCCGAGGCCTCGATGCTGCTCGCCGAGACGCTCGATTTGAGCCAGGACGCGGCGCACGCCGACGGCTACCTGCTGCGCGCGAAAGGCCACCGGATCGTCGACCTGGGCGACGACGTGTATACCCGCGGCCGGCCGCATCCGATGATCGACCCCGCGTCGCGCAACGAGATGATCCGCGGCCTCGCGATGGATCCTGCCGTCGGCGTGCTGCTGCTCGACGTCGTGCTCGGCTACGGAGCGTATCCGGATCCGGCCGGCGAATTGGCGCGCGAGGTGTCGGCATTGCGCGCGGCGCGTGGCGACGGGTCGCCGATCGTCGTGATCGCCACGGTGACCGGCACCGCGGAAGATCCCCAGGGGCGGGACGATCAGGCGGCGAAACTGGAGGCGGCCGGCGTCGTGGTTGCGCAGAGCGTGCGCGCGGCGGCATTGCTGGCCGCGCGCGCGGTCGGCGCGCGAACGCGATCGAATAATGCGCAGCCGCCGGCGCTGCTGCAGGCGACGCCCGCCGTCGTCAACGTGGGACTGCGCGGTTTTGCCGAGGATCTGCACGCCAACGGCATTCCCGTCGTTCACCTCCAGTGGGAGCCGGCAGCCGGCGGCAACGAGCGACTTCGGCGGCTGGTCCGCCAGTTGCATTGACAGGGAGAAGGCCGTGACCTATCAGACGATCGACCAAGCCAATGCCGCGGTCATCGCGGAACTGAAGAAGGCGCGCCCTCGGCTGGTGGGGGTCGAGCCCGCCGCGACATGCATTCCCGCGCTGCGCGAAGGGCTCACTCTTCTGCATGCGGGCCCTCCGATCGCGTGGCCGGACATGACCGGTCCGATGCGGGGCGCCGTGATCGGCGCCTGCCTCTTCGAAGGCTGGGCCGGGAGCGCAGAGGCCGCCGAGGCCCTCGCCGCTTCCAGCCGGATCCGCTTTCTGTCCTGCCACGACAATCTGGCCGTCGGGCCGATGGGCGGCATCACGTCGCCGCACATGCCGGTGCTTGTGGTGCGCAACGCCGAGCACGGCAATTTCGCCTACTGCAACCTCAACGAAGGCATCGGCAAGGTGATGCGCTTCGGAGCGTACGAAGGCGAGGTCCAGACGCGCCTCGCGTGGATGCGAGACGTGCTGGGGCCGGTGCTGGCCGCCGCGCTCGCGCGCGGTCCGGAGGGGATCGACCTCACCGCGCTGATGGCGCAGGCGATCACCATGGGGGACGAGTTTCACCAGCGCAATATCGCCGCCTCCGCGCTGCTGCTCAAGGCGCTGGCCGCGGACATCGCCGGCTCCAAGGTTGGCGCGGCCGAGCAGGGCGAGGTGTTGCGCTTTCTGGAGCGCACCGACCAGTTCTTTCTCAACGTCGCCATGGCCTACGCCAAGTGCGCGCTGGACGCCGCGGCGGCGGTGGGAGAGGGATCGATCGTCACGGCGATGGCGCGCAACGGCCGGGATTTCGGCATCCGCGTGAGCGGTCTCGGCGCCCGCTGGTTCACCGCGCCGGTCAACATGCCCTCGGGCCTGTTTTTCACGGGCTATACGCCGGATGACGCAAGCCCGGACATCGGCGACAGCGCGATAACGGAGTGCCTGGGCGTCGGCGGCGCCGCGATGATCGCCGCCCCCGGGGTGACCCGCTTCGTCGGCGCCGGCGGTCTTTCCGAGGCCCTCGAAATCTGCGAGGAGATGCGCGAGATCTACGTCGACACCAACCCCTTGTTCCAGATTCCGACCTGGGATTTCCATGGCGCCTGCCTCGGGCTGGACCTGCGGCGTGTGATCGAGACCGGCATCACGCCGGTGATCAACACCGGCATTGCACACAAGCGGGCGGGCGTCGGACAAATCGGCGCCGGCACGGTCCGGCCGCCGATCGGCTGCTTTGAGGAGGCGCTCGAGGCGTTGGCGGTGAAGAAGCAAAACGATCGCCCGACGGAATACGCGAGATCTTGAGCGAGAAAGGGAAGACGAAACAACGTCAATAGGGAGGCAACAATGGACTTGGTTTTCCGCAAAGCGCGCCTCGACGACGAGGCACCGTTGATGGACGTGGCCGTCGAGCACGGCAAGATCGCAGATATCGGACCCAAGCTGGATTGCCGCGGCAAGAAGGAGATTGACGCCGCCGGCCGGGTCTTGATTCCGGGGCTGATCGAGAGCCATCTGCACCTGGAAAAGGCGTTCGTGAAGGATCGCAAGCCGAACCGCTCGGGCACTCTGATGGAGGCGATAGCGGTGACCGCCTCGCTCAAGCCCACATTCACCCGCGAGGATATCGAGACGCG
>Ga0315556_1002355_pt1 | contig 10852 bp, 9 predicted proteins | sample SalMarSW160310MG_FD_202112 | JGI IMG/M metagenome (GOLD analysis project Ga0315556, IMG submission 202112) | Salt marsh sediment microbial communities from the Plum Island Ecosystem LTER, Massachusetts, United States - Salt Marsh Sediment SW1603-10 ...
CGACAGGTCGGAGGAACTCCTGAAATCTGTGGGCCTGGAAAACAAGGGCTCGGTCCAGCTCAGGAAGTACAGCAAGGGGATGCTGCAGCGCATAGGCCTTGCGCAGGCGCTGATCAACGACCCCGAACTCGTGATCCTCGACGAGCCCGTCAGCGGGCTCGACCCCGTGGGTCGACGGGAGATGCGGGACCTGATCCTCGATCTGAAGACCAAGGGCAAGACGGTCTTCTTCTCGTCCCACATTCTTTCCGACGCCGAATCAATCTGCGACGAGGTGGCCATACTCATGCAAGGTCAGGTGGTCAAGGAGGGAACCCTGGACAAGCTCCTGGGCTCCGAGATCGATTTCTGGGACGTGACCCTGAGGGTCGGCCGCGGCTTCCAGGTGCCGGAGGGGTGCTCGGTGCTCGTGCAGCAGGATACACAGGTGCTCCTTCGCGTCGAGGATGAAAAGTCCCTGGAGAGGGTGCTTGACGCGGCGCGGGAGGCCAAGGCCGGCATCCGCGCCGTCGTTCCGCACAAGTCGTCACTGGAAGACCTGTTTATGGCCCAGTTGCAGGGAGAGCGCCCCTCATGACGAACCCCGTGCTCATGTACGCCCAGGTCTACGCCATCGGCAAGAACACCTTCAAGGAGGCGGTGCGCAGTCGGATTTTCTACATCCTCCTTGCCTTCGCGATCTGCCTGCTCCTCTTTTCCTACGTCCTTGGTTTTCTGGCCGTGGGCACGGTCCGAAAGGTGGTGCTCGACGTCGGGCTGTCCACGATCTCCTATTTTTCTGCCATGACCGCCATATTCGTGGGCATCGGTCTCGTCTACCAGGAGATCGAGAAAAAGACCATCTACAACATCCTGTCCAAGCCGCTTCCTAGGAGCCACTTCCTCGTGGGCCGGTGCCTGGGCCTGATGAGCGTCCTCCTGGTTAATCTCATGGCCATGATGGCGGTCCTTTCGGCCGTGCTGGTATTCGTCGGGGGATTCACCCCCCGCATATTCGAAGCGGCTTTCTTCATCTATCTCGAGCTTATGATCCTGACGGCCGTGGCCCTCTTCTTTTCGTCCATCACGTCGCCGGTGGTGAGCGCCTTGTGCACCATCGCCTTCTACCTCATCGGCCATACGAGTTCGGCCCTGCCGAACGTCTTGCTTCCCAACGTCACGTCCGATTTCGGCAAGAGGGCCATCCTGATCGTCTACCACTTGCTGCCGGACCTGAACATGCTGAACATCAACAACCTCGTCGCTTACAACATACCGGTGGCGGCGGGTTTCACGTGGCGCGCCGTGCTTTACACGGGCCTCATGGTATCCATCCTCCTCCTGGCTGCGGGCCTGGCATTCAAGCGCCGCGACCTGGTGTAGCCGTGAAGATTCTCGCCGGCATACTGATCCTGGTCCTTCTCATGGTGGCGGTCGTGCCGCTCCACCAGGACATGGCGGCGATTTATCAGACTTATCCGACCGAGTTCAGGTCCTACTACGTCCCATCCAGCGGATACATGAAGATGGTGAGCCTCGGGCAGGAGGACTTCTGGGCGGACCTCATCTTCATATGGTCGGTCCAGTATTTCGACCGGTACGGAAGCTCTGTGCGAGACGAGTACCTTTTCCACACATTCGACGTCATTACGGACCTGGACCCTCGTTTTTACGAGGCCTACATATTCGGGGACCTTTTCCTGTCCCTGGACAAGCGGTGGGATCTCATCTACAAGCTTGCCGACAAGGGCCTGGCTAAGAATCCGAAGAACTGGCTCATCGCCTGGGATGCCGGCACGTACGCCTTCTTCCAGGCGAAGAACTACCCGATGGCGCTGAAGTTCTTCACCACCGCTCTTCGCCGGAACCCAGGGAATTCCATGCTCAAGGACCTCGTCGCCAACGCTTACAAGTATCGGGGCGACTACAGGGTCTCATTGCACTACTGGGAAAACGTGAAGAAGGAGCACGAGAACCAGAACAACGACCAGTCGAGGTTTTTCGTGATGGCCGCCGAACGGAACATCTGGGACCTGACCATCAAAATCGACCTGCGCGCGTTGAAGACCGCGATCTTCGCCTATAAGAGGGCCAAGGGCCAATTCCCCGACAGCCTCCGAGGACTGGTGGAAGCCGGCTTTCTCGAGAAACTCCCCAGGGACCCCGCCGGTCATTCCTACGGCTACGATCCGAAAACCGGAAGGGTGTGGAGCATTACTCCTTACAAGTTTAAGGGGAAGTACGCGGAATGGTAATCATCTTTGCGGTTTTCGCCGCCGCCCTTGGGCTCGTGGCGGGGTCCTTCGCCAACGTGCTCATCTACAGGCTCCCCATCCGCGAGTCCGTCGTCTATCCCGGCTCGCACTGCCCGCATTGCGGCGAGGCCATTCCCTGGTACCTCAATGTGCCGATCCTTTCCTGGGTGGTGCTGCGGGGGCGCTGCGCCCGGTGCTCCTACCCGATCAGCGTGCGGTATCCCCTCGTCGAAGCCGCCATGGGCGGACTGTTCCTAGCCTCATTTCTGCTCTGGGGCCTCAGTGTTGATGCGCTTGCGGGTTGTCTTTTCTCTCTATTCTGCCTTCCGCTCGGCCTGATCGACCTCGAACACCAGATCCTGCCGGACAAGCTGACGTATCCAGGCATCCTGATCGGCCTGGCCCTGTCGCCCTTTCTCTCGTGGACGACCCCGTGGCAATCCGTGGCGGGGGCGGCCGCAGGCGCCGGCCTGCCTGCCGCGGTGATAGGCGTCTACGCCCTCTTCGGCATCGAAGCCATGGGCTGGGGAGACGTGAAGCTCCTGGCCATGATCGGCGCTTTCCTGGGCTGGCAGGGCATGCTCATGACGCTTCTGGGCGGCGCCATTCTCGGCACCGTCATCGGCGGCACCTACCTTCTCATGTCCGGAAAGGGGCGAAGGACGCCGCTGCCCTTCGGGACCTTCCTGTGCGCGGCCGCTCTCGCGGCCCTTTTCTGGGCTCCAGCCCTGTGGACGTGGTACGCGGGCCTTTTCTTCAAGGTCGGGCCATGAACTCACAACGGGACCGCCTGAAGAAGGGTCTCACGTTGGCCTTGGCCGCACTCTGCGCGCTCCTGCTCCTGACGGCGTTGTGGAGCCTGGCGGCCCTCGCCAGGTACCAGGGCGCCCAGAGAAGGTCCGTTCGCGGGGCGGTGCTCGCGGGGGGGCGCGCGGCGGTGGCGCGCATCGAGCACAGGCCCATCCCGCAGAGGGGTGAGAGCCTGGACGAAGCTCTCTACGGCGGCAGGCCGCCCCAGGGCGCGGCGGTGAAGCCGAGGCAGGCCGCCATCCTCCTCGGCGATCACGTCCTCTGGTCCGCCCCTCCTTTCGCGCCTCCACCGAAGACCTACGCACCGCCGACGGGAGGGGACTCTGTGACCGCAAGCCGCGGGGGCCTGGTGTACACGCGCACTTTTGCCGACAGGAGGCGGCTCGTCATCGTCTTTGACGCCCCAGGTTTCGCACGCGTACAGGCGCATTTCGCCCTTGCGGCGGCCATGGTATCCGCGGCGGGGCTGGCGCTTCTGACCTTCCTTTTCTGGCTGGGCCTCAAGCTGGTGCGATCCCGCCGAGGGGTCGAGCGGGTCCTGGTGGAGGCGGGAGAAGTCCTTCCTTCGGGCCCGGGGGGAGACTCCACCCAGCAGTTGGTGGCGCTCTTTCAGAAAACGCTGGCCGAGCTCAGGGAGAGGACCGGGGAACTGGAGGCCGCCCACAGGCGGGAGAGACAGCGGGCCGAGGACGTGGAGGGCATGGCGGAAGCGCTCTGCGCGAATCTCGAGGCGGGATACCTCCGGTTCGACAACGAGGACCGGCTCGTCGGCGTCAATGCCGCCGCCCGGAGGCTACTCGGGCTTACGGAGGTCCCGCGTCTGGGCGACACCGGCATGGGCCTGCTCGGGGTGCGCCCCGAGGCCCTGGCGGCCCTGCAGGAAGTGAGGCAGAGCAGGGCGCTGGCCCTCAAGGAAGAGGTGCCCGGGGCACCGGGTACGCTCCTCCAGGTCGTAGGCATCCCCCTATACAACCTTCTCCACCAGTTACGAGGCTACCTGCTCATCCTCCGCGACCAGACCGAGGTCTACACGATGCAGAGGACCCTCGTGGAACGGGAAGCCCTGACGCGCCTGGGGGAGGTGGCCGCGGGCGTGGCCCACGAGGTCCGGAACAGCCTCAATACGATGACCGCCCACCTCAAATTGCTGGAACAGGACGTGCCAGCCCTTTTGGACGAGAGGCACTTCACCGGCCTCCGCGAGGAGGCCGAGCGCCTCGCGCAGGTCGTGAACAACCTCCTCTTCTTCGCCCGTCCCCTGCCCGTCGTCCGGGAGACGTGCAGGCTGGCGGACCTGCTGAGGGAGGAAGCGGAGATGGCCGGGCACGAGTGGCCGGAGGTTTCCGTGGAGGTGGACTGTCCTGAGGACCTGACCGTGGAAGCGGACTGGGAGACGCTCGGACGGGCCATCCGGAATCTGGCGCGGAACGCCTTGGAAGCTTCGGGTGCTTCCGACGATGGCTCCGGCCGAGTGAGGTTCTCCGCGCGGAGTGCGGAGAAGCGCGTGACCATCACGGTGGAAGATAACGGCCCCGGGCTCGACGCGGAAGTCCGCCAGAACCTCTTTACGCCTTTCACCAGCCAGAAGCCCGGAGGGACGGGGCTCGGTCTCGCCATAGCCCGCAAGATCATCCGCGAGCACGGCGGCGGGTTGGAGGCCGTAGAGTCCGAACTGGGCGGAGCGGGCTTTGCGATCGTTTTGCCGGAAGCAGGGGATTAGACGTCGCCCTCCGAAGACCCGCCTCGAGCCGCCTTTCAAATCCCAAATCGTCCCCCCTCCCTCCCGAACTGGCTTCCAGCGTCTATTTGTGGTAAATCTTTGTACTTCACCGTGAGGAGGGTTCCATGAAAAAATTTCTTGCCGCCCTCTTGCTCGCCCTGCCCATCGGCCTGATGGCCGCCGGGACGGGTTGGTACAAGGGCACGTTCGACCAGGCGAAGGCCGAGGCGAAGGCCAAGGATGACAATCTCATCCTGAAGTTTTACGCCGACTGGTGAGGGTCCTGCCAAAAACTGGACCGTGAAGTCCTTACGCCATCGATGGTCAGTCGTCTTTCGCAGTCAAACGTCATGATCCGCCAGAACGTGGACAAACCCGAGGTGCAGGCCCTCGCCAAGGCCTACCACGTGAAGGGCATTCCCACGACAATCGTCATCTCGCCCAAGGGCGAGGAAATAGACCGCATCATAGGATACGACAACAGGTCCGACTGGATGCGCACCCTCCTCGCCTACACCTACGGCGTCGACACCCTCGGCGACCTGGTAAGCCGCTCGGCGGCCGACGCGGGACCGGACATCCGCCGGGATATCGCGCAGAAATATCTTGACAGGGGCGACGCCAAGGAGGCCCTGGCCTGGGTGGACAAGGCCCGGACCGCCGACAAGAAGAGCGACGCCAAGCTGGAAACGTCGCTGGCGCTCATCCGCGGCGAGGCCCTCCTGAGTACGGACCCGCCCAAGGGCGTCGAAGTTTTGAGTAAGCTCGCCCAGGGGGGGAAATCGGACGCCTCGGAGGAAGCCTTTTCATCGCTCTCGCGCTACTATCGCGGTGCGATCAAGCACGCCGCGGACGCCCAGGCGAAAAAGCAGGCCGAGTCGGACTACCTCGGTCTGTACCACGCCGCCATGCCCAACCGCCAGGACGATCCGGGGTTCCTCAACGACTACGCCTGGCACTGCGCCGAACAGGGCCTCGAGCTGGACAAGGCCGCCGAGGCGGCCCGCAAGGCCGTCGCGATCAGCCACGACGACCCGGGTATCCTGGACACGCTGGCCGAGGTCTACTACAAGCTGGGCAACAAGGACGAGGCCGTCGCGACCATCGACAGGGCCCTCAAACAGAAACCGGAGGACAAGTACCTCATGGGACAGCGCGCCAAGTTCCTTAAGATGCATGGCGGAGGCACGAAGGGCTGATCCGGGAAGATTCCAGGAACGGTAAATCTGATGGCCTTTCCCCGGGATTCGACGTCCGGAGCCGGGGAAAGGCCTCTTTCGTTTGCGGAGGGCCCCGCAGCGGATCCGGCCGAACCCGTTGCGCCCGCCAGGCTGATCGTCACCCCTCGGTAAGGTTGGGCCATGACTAACCGGACCATATCCCGGCCGCTCCTCCTTTCGGCCTTCGCGGCCGGAATCGGACTCTCGGCGTGGATTTCAGCCTCCGTCGGATGGGGGCTGTGCGCCTGCCTGCTGGGTGCTTTCGCGGCCCGCCGGAAGCGGCTGCTCCGGGTCTTGCCTGTCTGCGCCATCCTGGCCGGGCTGGCCGTCGGCAACGTCGGACGTCACGCCGCGCGGCCCGATCCGCTGGTCGACAGTGTGGCCCGGTCCGGCGTGCCGGTCTACGCGTGGGTGAGAGGGCGCGTTCTCCACTCCGAACCCTGGCCGGACGGATCCCGTTGTCTTCTCCGGCTGACGTCTTTCGAAACCGCAGACGCCTGGCGCGCGTGCAATGCGCTGGTTCGGGCCTACCTGCCCATCCGACCTCCCGTTGCCGGCGTTTCCGTGGAGGCGAGCCTCCGGCTTCAGCGCCCGCGGGGGCCGCAGAACCCGGGCGAATTCGACCGCCGCGCCTACCTGCGGCGCAAGGGCATCCTTTTGACCGCCGGGTGTCGGAGCCCCCGGCTCGTACGAATTGGTCGCGCCTCCCTGCCCCACCCCTTCTCCGCCTACCGGCACGTCCTGGAGAGACGGTTGCGGTCGGACGCGGGCGCGGACAGCGGACTCCTGCTGGCGGTCCTTCTCGGGGAAAGGGGCCTTCTCACGACGGGCCAGCGCGACGCCCTGAGCCGGTCCGGCCTCTTTCATCTGGTGGCGCTTTCCGGCCTGCACGTGGGCCTCCTGCTGGTTCTTCTGGCGCTGGTGGCGCACCTGGCCGGCATCCCGCCGGCCTGGAGGGACGTCTCGGGCCTCTGCCTCTTGATCGTCTACGGGCTCCTCGCCTCGGCAAGCCCATCTCTCGTCAGGGCTCTGTTCATGGCCGGGATATTCCTGGCAGCCTGCCTGCTGGCCAGACCCCAGGGCGCGCTCTACGCCTGGAGCGTTTCGCTGGCCGCGCTTCTCATCTGGAACCCCGCGTGGATCCTCGACACCGGCTTCCAGCTCACCTTTGCAGCCACACTGGGCATCATCGGACTCTGGAACGCCATGCCCGCACACTTCGCCATGGAAGGGGCAGCCGGGTGGATCACCCGCCTTCTCTGGGTCGGTTTCTCGGCCCAGCTGTCGACCCTGCCCATTCTCGCCCTGGACTTCCACAGGATCTCCCCGCTGGGCTGGCTGGCAACGCCCCTGGCGTCCGTGCCCATCATGGCCATTCAGGTTCTCGGACTGCCATACATCCTGGGGCTCGCCTTCGTCCCCGGCGTTCACCAGGTGTTGGGCAAGGGACTGGCCCTGTCGGCCCGCATATTCATGGTTCTCCCCACCCGGTTGGGGGCGGCCGGGTGGGGCTCGATCTTCATTCCCCGTCCAGCCCTGGTGTGGACCGTGCTCTTCGTCGCGGGACTGTGCGCGCTGGCCGTGCCGGGAAGGCGGAGACGTGCGGGGTGGGTCCTCGCGACAGTTGCGGTCGTCGGCGCATGGACGCTACCGTGGCTCCGGCCCCGCCTGCCCGATCCCTCCGTGGTCGTCCTCGACGTCGGCGAGGCTTCCTGCCAGGTCTTCTGCCGGGACGGACGGACGATTCTCTTCGATGCGGGCACACCGATGATGAGAGGGACCTCTTCGGCCCGGACGGTGATCGAGCCTTTCCTCGCCGCCGCCGGGCGCCGCCGCGTAGACGGTATCGTACTCACCCACTGGGATTCGGACCATTCGGGAGCGACCCCGGATCTTCTGAGGGATCTGGACGTCGGATTCGTTGCTTACCCGGCGACCGATCCCCCGTCACGCGGACTGCCCGGGTTCATCGCCCGAACGGCGAGGTCAGAGGGCGTGTCACTCATTCCTCTCAGGACGTCCGACACCTTGAGGGTAGGAGCTTTCAGAGCGGAGATCCTGCATCCCGACCCCGACAGGCCGGAGAGCAGCGAGAACGACCGATGCCTGGTGGCCCGGATTCGTGAGGGCGGCCGCACGTTCCTTGTGACGGGGGACATCGAGGCGGACGCCGAACGCCACATCCTGGAAGGGGGGCTGATCCGGCCCGTATTCGGCGAAATCGTTCCACATCACGGCTCGGCCACCTCCAGCACCCCGCCCTGGGTACAGGCCTCTTCGCCGCGCGCAGCTTTCTTCTCCGTGGGACGCGCCAACCGGTTCGGCCACCCGGCCCAGAGCGTACTCCAACGCTACATCAGGATTGGATCGTCGATTTTCAGGACAGATCGCGACGGCGCTCTTCTCGTAGCCTGGCCGTCGCGACGTCCAATGGTTTACAGGATGAGAAACGGGAGCTGGCTTCCCCCGCCGCGCCGGTGACGATGAAAAGGCCCGGTCCCATCAGGGCCGGGCCTTCTATACCGTGCGGGGCGGCGCCTCGATCAGGAGGCCTTGGAGGATGTGTAGTCCTTCAGGAGCCCCATGAAAGCGGGATCTTCTAGCTGGTGCCCCCTGAAGCGGATCACGCCGTTCGCATCCACGAGGACGGCCGTCGGTATGCCCGTGACGGAATAGGCATCGGCCGTCTTGTTGTCCTCGTCCCAGAGAACCGTGTACGGCAGTTCGTGATCTTTGATGAACTTGGCGACCACGTCCTGCGTCTCCCGGTAGTTGAGCGCCAGTGCGACGATTTGCAGGCCTTTGGGGCCGTACTCTTTATCCAGTTTCTTCAGAAGGGGAATCTCCCGCCGGCAGGGCGGGCACCAGGTAGCCCAGAAGACGACGAGAGTAGGCTTCCCCTTGAGTTGCGAGAGGGTGACCTTCTTCCCACCGTTGATCTGCTGCAGCGTAAAGTTGGTGGCCGGCTCACCCACGTCCGTCCCGGCCAGGACCGGTGTCAGGACCATTACGCTCGCAAGCACGAGAAGAACGGTGAGTACCTTTGTCATGGTTTTCTTCATCTATCGACTCCTCAAGGGGCTCGCCCTCAGACTGAATTCCCATTTCCACCTGGAACGGGCCTGTTTTCTGCCTTTGGCGCCAAACGGACGCTATTTTAGATCATCGGGAGGAGGCGTAACAAGCCGCACTTTGAAGCGCAGCCTCGGACACACCCTCTTGCCCGGGTTGTCCATACAGTCCATGCACGCCCTGATGGATTCCTTAAGCTGGCCGGGCGCGGCCTTGGAGCCAGACAGGCTCGTGGACACGGAACTGTGAAGCCGCCTGCGCGCCTCGTAGGCGCGGCGGCACGGGAGGCAGAAAGAGAGGTGCTCCCGGATCTTCTGCAACCGGTTCCCTTTTATCCTATCCGCTACAACCAGGGGCAAGAGCGCCCTGACTCTTACACAATCCACGTCGCCACCCATTTCGCCCGAAAAAAACAAATCGGGCCCTCCTTCCGAATGTAACCCTGGGAGGGCCCGATTAATTTCTGATACGTTCTTTCGGGTTCGTGCTGGGTGATTTAGACCTGCTGCCCGGATCGAACCGAGAACGAGTCGTCCCGAACGAGCAAGATCTACGCGCCCTGGGCGAGCTGTTGGGTGGCTTCGGACGGTACGACCCAGCTCTTTTCCTCGGCGTGCTCCGTCAGTTGCTTCTGCATGAGTTTGCGGGCGCGGTGGATGCGCGACATGATGGTTCCGATGGGGCAGTCCATCATGTCCGCGATCTCCTTGTAGGACTTACCTCCCAACAGGGACAGTGCCAGAGCTTCACGATATCCCTGGGGCAACTGGAGGAAGGCGTTTCGAACGTCCTCGCGGATGATCGAATTTATCAGCGTCTGTTCCGGATTCTGGGGCCATGAACTATCCGACCGAACGTGAGATTCCTGCGTCTCCTCGATGGAATCGAAGTCCACCTCACTCGGTCTGCGGTGCTGTTTCCTGTAGTGGTTGATAAAGGTATTTTTCATGATACGGTAGAGCCAGGCCTTGCAGTTTGTCCCGGGCTCGTACTTGTCGAAGAAGCGATAGGCACGCAGGTAGGTCTCCTGCACCAGGTCCTGGGCGTCGTCCTCGTTGCGGGTTATCTTGAGGGCCAGGTTGTACAGGAAGTCGATGTGAACCAGAGCCGTCTGTTCAAAATAAGATCTCGATACCATTTTGCATTCCCCATGTAGTGATGATGATTGCCTTGGTTCATTTCATGTGTTATAGATTCTTGCCTTTTCGTCGCTTGGAGCCAGAGTGGAACCTTATCTTTACAGCGCCCTGACGCGCTTGACATCCCTATCGACCGTCCTCAGGGCCGAACTGCTCGGGAAGGAGGCCTTGCTTCGTTCCCTCAGGGAAGGCGCCCGCCCCGTGAAACTACACCCCAACATAAGCAAGTCGCTTGCCAAACTGGACTGGGAGGGCGCCGAAGAAGCGGATCGAGCGGCGGAAAAGGAGGGCGTTACCATCCTTTCATGGGACGATCCCGGCTATCCGGAGTCTCTCCGCAGTCTGCCCGATCCCCCGCCCGCGCTGTACGTTAAGGGGTCCCTGGAGGTTTTCTCCCTGCCCGCGATCGCGGTGGTCGGATCCCGGCTGTGCACCGTCTACGGTCAGAACGTCGCAAGGACGCTGGCGAAGGAACTCGTGTACGCCGGAATGGCAGTCGTGAGCGGTCTGGCGCGCGGTATTGACACGGCCGCCCATCAGGGTTCCCTGGCAGTCGAAGGACACGCGGCCGCCGTCCTGGGCACGGGTATAGACAGAATATATCCGCCTGAAAACGATGGGCTTATGCAGAATATCCTGGACAGGGGCGGGGCGATC
>Ga0315556_1002356_pt1 | contig 10852 bp, 8 predicted proteins | sample SalMarSW160310MG_FD_202112 | JGI IMG/M metagenome (GOLD analysis project Ga0315556, IMG submission 202112) | Salt marsh sediment microbial communities from the Plum Island Ecosystem LTER, Massachusetts, United States - Salt Marsh Sediment SW1603-10 ...
GGGCGTCCACTTCGGACAGCAGGTGGGTGAGGTGGCGGATCGTCACGCCCATGCGCGTGTAGTCGCGCGGGCCGATGCCGCTGATGCGACCCTTGACCGTGTCGCTGTAGGGTTCGTCAAAGGTCTTCACCCGATACAGTTCGCAGCGCTTGCGTGTCATGCCGGAGAAGCCGTAGATGGCATAACGGTCGCCCAGGGACTCCAGCGCCTCGCACAGCAGAATGAGGGATTCGCGTTCGGCGTCGTTGATCCAGCCCTTGGTGGAGCCACTCATGTCCACCATGAACATCACCGCGATGTTGCGCTCCAGTTTGTGCTTGCGGGTGAACAGGCGGTCGGTCATTTCCATGCCGCTCTTCACGTCGCCGAAGGCTTCCACCAGGGCGTCGATGTCCACGTCGTCGCCATAGCTCTGGCGCTTGAGCAACTTCTCCTCGCCGCGCAGCACCTCGAAGACGCGGCGGATGTTCTTCACCAGGCCGGCATAGCGGCGCAGGGTGGCGGCGACGAACTCGCCCGGGCCGGTGTTGACGTCGGTCTCGCGCAGCACACACCAGTTCTTGCGATAGTGCTGGCGCTTGAAGTCCCACTCGTTATAAAGGAAGGCGCCCTCCTCGTGGTAAGTGCCCTTCCACACATCTTCGCTGCGCTCCTCGTCGGCACGGGGATCGGGCTTGTAACCGCCGTCGCCGGCGGCCACAAGATACTCGGGCGGTATATCGCCGAAGTCCTGCAGGATGGAGGACACCAGGCCCCGCGCCTCTTCCGGCGGCGCCACGGGCTTGCCGTCGATGGTCAGCTCCACGGCCTGGGCCTGACCTTCTTCGTCGCGGGCCACCTCGGCCTGAAAACTGGGCTCCGCGGCCGGCGGCGCCTCGCCCACGGGCTCCAGTTCATCCTTGTCGCGCACCAGGTAGCGCAGCAGGGCCTGGAACTGGTCGCGCTCGCGATCGATGCGGGCAGCGCGCACCTGTGCCGCCCGCGCCGGATCGAGATGGACCTGGTAGGCGACCGGCTCGGGCACAGGCAGTGCGCGCACCTCCTCCAGCATGACCAGACTGTCTTCGGCGGTCGCCGCCGGCGCGGCCAGACGCGCCGCCGGCGCCTCCCACCCGGCGGGCACCGCCGCCTGCCCGTCCAGCGCCAACAGCCGCGCCTGGTCCCGGGCCACGCCCGGCAAGGCCCGGGCGATGCGTGCGTCCAGCCGCAGACGTTCGAGCAACTCCAAGCGGCGCAGAGCTGCTTCCGCGTCGCCATGAGCCGCCAGCGCCGCAGCCAGGTCCGGTCGGTAGGTGCCGTACCAGACCTGCGCCCACAGCTGCACCGCCAGCACCTTATAGAGGCGCGCATTGTCGGCGCGCTCCGGATAGCGGTTGACCACCTCGGGCAGGAACAGGGTTTCGGTGTCGGTGCACGTCACCGACACCGCTTCCAGCTTCAAGCGGCGGCCATTGAGTCCGTGCACGAACAGCTCCAGGGTGGCGCCGGCCTCGTCGAAGGCCACACCGGTGCGCCGCGCGCGCACGGACTCGGCGAAGCTCTCCACCTGGGCCAGCAGCGCCACCCCGGCGTGCACACCCTTGGTGTCGAACACGTCCATGGCCGCCAACAACCACTGTTCGACTTCTTCCTGGCCCATGGCCGCCAGGGCACGGGCGGCGTTGGCGGCGAACTGGTAGGCCATTTCCCCGTTGCTGCGCGCCACCACCTCCACCCAGCGCAGCACGAACTCCTGATCGTCGCGCCCGAAGCGCGCCAGCTGACGGGCGGGCTCTGCGGCCGTGCGCCGCGACGACAGCACCGCGTCCAGATAAACGTCCAGGCGTTCCTCCACGGCGGCGGTATCGAGAGCCGTCAGCTCCGCGCCATCCTCCAGGCCGGCATCATCGTCGTGCCAGCTGGCCGCGGCGCCGACGGGCAGCTCACGCCCGTCGGTCGCAACGATGACCACATCCACGGCGCTGATCCGGCGCCCGGGAAACGCCTCCCGCAGCAGGCCGGCCAGCACATCGGCGTTCCAGTCCTTGCCGCGCTCGGTCTCCCGCGGTGCCAGCCACACGCCCCGGCACTGGGCACTGGCCAGGCGCGGCAGTTTGGGCAGCAGGGTGTTGAGGTCGCAGCTGAGGTCCCAGGCACGGCCGTGGGGCCCCCGTACCCGCGCGCAGGGACGCAACACCAGGAGTTCGTAGCCGCCGCGCTCGCGCAGGGCCTGGTCGGCGAAGGCGTGGATGTCCTCGTGCAGCCAGCGCACGTCCTCACTGTCGATGCCATCGCGGGCCTGCGCCAGCAGTTCGGCATCGGGCTCCACGTGGGTGACCAGGGCGCCGCTGGCCAGGGCCACGTCGGTGACGCCGCCGGCGCCGCCGAACAGGTTCAGCACCTTCAGATCCTTGATGTGATAGCAGCCTTCCAGGCGTTCGCGCAGCCAGCGCCAGCAGGCCGCCTGGACCGGATCGAAGCCGATGTCGCCGCCCGGCCCCAGGCGCACGGTCAGGCGCTGGCCATCCACGGTGACGGGCCATTGTTCGGGAAGATCGGCCCGGGCCGGCTGCCACGCCGCGCCGGCGGCCACCGCCGCGAAGACCCAGTCTGCGGACCAATGGTCGTTGGCGCGGGGGCCTCGGGCACGCGGATCGGGGCGGTCCACCACATAAGGCCCCAGCCGCTCCAGACGGCGGCCGTTGCCGAAATCCAGCAGGGCGTAGTCGTCCAGAGGTGTCTGCAGGCGAACGGCGTCGCTCATGGTCGTCCCGGGCGCCCGGCGGCACCGGATTGTGGATGCATCATAGTAGTGTGTACTCTTGGCCGGCGGGACCGCGACAGCCCCCCGCGAACCCAGGCAACGGTGCCTCTCGCGATGACCAAGCCCCTCGAACGCGTGCTGCTGGTGGAAGACGAGCCCGACATCCAGGCCGTGGCCCGCCTGGCGTTGGAAGCCGTCGGCGGCCTGCAGGTGGAGGTCTGCGGCTCGGGCGAAGCCGCCCTAAGCGCCGCGCCGGCGTTCGAGCCCGAACTGGTCCTTTTGGACGTGATGATGCCGGGCATGGACGGCCCGGCCACCCTACGGGCGCTGCGGTCACTGCCGGAAACGGCGCGGACCCCCGTGGTGTTCATGACCGCCAAGGTGCAGCCGCAGGAAGTGGCCGCCTTCCTCGCCCTGGGCGCCGCCGACGTCATCCCCAAACCCTTCGATCCCATGACCCTGGCGGACACGGTCAGGAAGATCTGGGCAGGTCACGCAACGCCGGGCGAGTAGGGCCTCACGCGCAACACCTATCGGCGTTCAGGCCGGCATCAAAACAGCGACGAACTCAGCTCGTTGATCGCCGCCAGCATTTCCGCGTCGTCGGTGAGCGCCTGTGCGATGGCGCTCTGGCAGGCGGTCACCGGCGCCACGTCCGAGGCGATGAGCTTGCCGGCGTGCACCAGCAAGCGGGTGCTGGCGCCCTCGTCCAGGCCGCTGCCCTTCAGGTTGCGGGTCATGTGGGCGAATTTCACCAGCTTGTCCGCCACCGACTCATCCAGGCCCGATTCCTTGGTGATGATCTTGCGCTCCAGCGCCGCCGCGGGGTAGTCGAACTCCAGGGCCACGAAGCGCTGCCGCGTGCTCTGCTTCAAGTCCTTGAGCACGCTCTGGTATCCCGGGTTGTAGGAGATGGCCAGGCAGAACTCGGGGCCGGCCTCCACCAGCTCGCCGAGCTTCTCGATGGGCAGGACGCGGCGGTCGTCGGCCAGGGGATGGATGACCACCATGGTGTCCTTGCGCGCCTCGACGATCTCGTCCAGATAACAGATGCCGCCGGCGCGCACGGCGCGGGCCAGGGGACCGTCGACCCACACCGTCTCGCCGCCGCGCACCAGGAACCGGCCCACCAAGTCCGAGGCGGTCAGGTCGTCGTGGCAGGAAACCGTGATGAGGGGCCGCTTCAGGCGCCAGGCCATGTATTCCATGAAACGGGTCTTGCCGCAGCCGGTGGGGCCCTTGAGCAGCACCGGCAGGCCGTTGCGGTAGGCGGCCTCGAAGACGGCGATCTCCTCACCGGTCGCTTCGTAGTAAGGCTCGTCCTCGATGAAATATTCTTCCGGTTTCAGCGCACGCGCTTCCACGGCTCACCTCGCTTGAATGTCCGAGCAAAAAACTTACGTTTTTCCTCTGGCCCGGGCAACCGCACACCTCAATAAAAAGGGCATAAATTTGTTATACAGACATTCTATTTGCTTATTTGAAAATTCAATTCTCTATAGATAGGTTAGCGCTGGCGAAGCAGAGTCCGTGAGAGTACTGTATTAGGCCCCGAATGGGGGCTCAATTGTGCCTTTTTGTCAGGGTTTTAGCGTGACGAGGCCAATTCCGGGACGCCGTGCGCGGACCGGTCGGGCGGGCCGACTACAAACGAACAAAAACGCCCTACGCGCGCACCCCGAAGGCAGTGGCTGCAAGGCGCTCAACCTATCGCCCAAGCGCCCGAGATTTCACGTTTATTTTGCTTTTTTGATTCCGTAACGGAGGAGCTTCAATGTCGGAAGCAATCGCAACCAACCAGACGATTCTGGTGGTCGGTGGCGGCATCAGCGGCATGACCGCGGCTCTCGAAGCCGCCGAGTGCGGCAAGCAGGTGATTCTGCTCGAGAAGAACCCCTCGGTGGGTGGCCGTGTCAGCCAGTTGTACCGCTACTTCCCGAAACTCTGCCACCCCACCTGCGGGTTGGAGATCAACCTGCGGCGCCTGAAGGCCAACAAGAACCTGCGCCTGATCACCATGGCCGAGGTCAGCGGGGTTTCCGGCGAAGCGGGCAACTACACCGTCAAGGTCAAGCTGTCCCCCCGTTACGTCAACGAAAACTGCACCGCCTGCGGCGAGTGCGGCCCGGCCGTCGAGGCCGAGTTCGACGACGAGTTCAACTACGGCCTGGGCAAGCGCAAGGGCGCCTACCTGCCCAACAAGATGGCCTACCCACAGCGCTTCGTCCTGGATCCGCGCATCATCGGCACCGATGACGCCACCAAGGCCAAGGAAGCCTGCAAGTACAACGCCATTGATCTGGACATGCAGGAGCAGGAGATCGAACTGAACGCCGGCGCCATCATCTGGGCCACGGGCTGGAAGCCCTACGACGCGGCCAAGATCCAGCCCTACGGCTACGACCGCATCAAGAACGTCATCACCAGCGTCGAATTCGAGCGTCTGTGCGATCCGCACGGCCCCACCGGCGGCAAGATCCTGCGCCCCAGTGACGGCCAGGAAGCGAAGAACGTCGCCATGATCCAGTGCGCCGGCTCGCGCGACCAGAATCACCTGAAGCACTGCTCGCGCATCTGCTGCATGGCCAGCCTCAAGCACGCCAACTACGTCAATGAGAAGTACGGCGAGGACGGCAAGGCGACCATCTATTACATCGACATCCGCGCCATCGACCGCATCGATGACTTCCACCGCAAGGTCAAGGAACTGCCCAACGTCACCTTCACCAAGTCCAAGGTGGCCTCCATCACCGAGAACAAGGCCAGCGGCAACCCGGTGCTGCACGGCGTGGACACCGAGGGCTACCACCGCTACAGCAACGAGCACGACCTCGTGGTTCTGGCGGTCGGCATGGAGCCCAGCGTGCCGAAGGACGCCTTCCCGGTGGAAGTGAAGATCAACGAGGAAGGTTTCATCGAATCGGATCCTGCCAACGGCGCGATCTTCGCCGCCGGTTGCTCGTCGGACGCACTCGACGTGAACCGGGCCGTGCAGAACGCCACCGCGAGCGCCCTGAGGGCGATCCAGGTGGTGAACCGCGTTGCAGGAATGGAGGGTTAAAACGTGGCAGACGAAAAGAAAGTTGGCGCCTACATCTGCAAGGGCTGCGGCCTCGGGGAACGGCTAGACGTCTCCCCGCTGGCCACCATCGCCGAACGCGAAGGCAAGGCCCAGATCGTCCGCGAGCACGATTTCCTGTGCTCGGACGACGGCGTCAAGATGATCCAGAACGACATCGACAACGAAGGCGTGAACCGCGTGGCCATCTGCGCCTGTTCGCGCCGGGCCAAGACCGACGCCTTCAGCTTCGACGGCGTGGCCGTCTCCCGCGGCAACCTGCGTGAAGGTGTGATCTGGGTGCGCCCGGACACCGACGAGGCCCGCGAGACTACCCAGGAAATGGCGGCCGACTACGTCCGCATGGCCTGCTTCGAGCTCAAGGCCATGGTGCCTCCGCACACCAGCGGTGAAGCCGATCGCAACACCCACCTGCTGGTGGTGGGCGGCGGCATCAGCGGCATGACCGCAGCCATCGAGGCGGCCAAGACCGGCTATCAGGTGACCCTGGTGGAGAAGACCGGCGCCCTGGGCGGCACCCTGGCCAACATGGCCAAGCGCGTCCCGGACCACTACCCCTTCGCCGAGCCCATGGACACCGGCATCGCTGATCTGGCCAAGGCCCTCGAGGGCAACGCCAATGTCAGGGTGCATCTCAACAGCACCGTGACCAAGACCTCCGGCGCGCCGGGCCGTTTCTCGGCGGACATCACCACCGAGTCCGGCGCCACCGCCACCGAGAACTTCGGCGCCATCATCCAGGCCTCCGGCTTCAAGGAATACGACGCCAGCCAGCTGCCGGAATTCAGCTACGGCAAGACCCCGGACGTGGTCACCCAGATGGAGTTGGAGAAGCTGGCCATGGAGGCCAACGGCGGCGCCATCAAGCGCCCATCCGACGGCAAGGAAGTGAAGAACGTCGTCTTCATCCAGTGTGCCGGCCAGCGCAGCGACAAGGAAGGCCACCTGCCCTACTGCTCCGGCCATTGCTGCTCGACCTCTATCAAGCAGGCGATGTACTTCAAGGACAACAACCCGGACGTGGACACCACGATCCTGTACTCGGATCTGCGCACCCCCGGCGCCGGCGGCGAGGACTTCTACCGCTCCGGCCAGGACAAGGGCGTGATCTTTACCAAGGGTATTGCCAGCGAGGTGAAAGGCGAAGGCGGCAGCCTGAAGGTTCACTTCAAGGACCTGATCCTCAACGACGACGTCACCACCGATGCGGATCTGGTGGTCCTGGCCACCGGCATGGTGCCCAACTCCGGCGTCGACATCGAGCAGGTGCCGCAGAACGAGCCGGGCGAGTTCGAGGTCAACGTGGACTCGATCCTCAACCTGAACTACCGCCAGGGCAAGGACGTGCCGCAGCTGAAGTACGGCTTCAACGACTCGCACTTCATCTGCTTCCCGTACGAGACGCGCCGTACCGGCATCTACACCGCCGGCCCGGTGCGCCGCCCCATGGACACCGTCCAGGCCATCGAAGACGCCACCGGCGCCGCACTGAAGGCCATTCAGGCGGCCGAGAACGCCGCCCTGGGCCGAGCGGCCCACCCGCGTTCAGGAGACCTGTCCTTCCCGTCGTTCCGCAAGGAAGGCTGCACCCAGTGCAAGCGCTGCACGGTGGAGTGCCCCTTCGGCGCCATCGACGAGGACGAGAAGCGTTATCCCCAGTTCAACGAAAGTCGCTGCCGCCGTTGCGGCACCTGCATGGGCGCCTGCCCGGTGCGCGTCATCTCCTTCGAGAACTACTCCGTAGACACCGTCGGTGATCAGATCAAGAACATCGACATTCCCGAGGAGTTCGACGAGAAGCCGCGTCTGCTGGTGCTGGCCTGCGAGAACGACGCCTACCCGGCGCTGGACATGGCCGCCATGAAGGGCAACACCTACAGCGAGTGGGCGCGTGTCATCCCGGTACGCTGCCTGGGTTCGGTCAACACCATCTGGGTGACGGACGCGCTGAACAGCGGCTACGACGGCGTGGTGCTGATGGGGTGCCAGAAGGGCGACAACTACCAGTGCCACTTCGTCAAGGGCTCGGAAATGGCTCACTACCGTATGAGCAAGGTGGACGACACGCTGACCACCCTGAACCTGGAGAAGGAGCGCGTCGCCACCTACGAGGTCGCGATCACCGACATCGACCGGGCGCCGCAGCTCATCAACGACATGGCCGAGACCATCGACAAGATCGGTCTGAGCCCGTTCAAGTTCTAAGGAGCAACCCATGAGCAACCTGAACACCGCAATGGTCGAGAAGTATCGCAACGACTTCCTCAAGGAAGTCGAGGCGAACGTCGAGGAAGGCGATTGGGTCAAGATGTGCATGCAGTGCGGCGTCTGCTCGGGCTCCTGCCCGCTGGGCCCGCACTGGGAACATCCGCCCCAGGAACTCTTCATGATGATCCGCGCCGGCAAGCGTGACGAGGTGCTGAACTCCTCGTCCATGTGGATGTGCACCTCGTGCTACAACTGCATCGCCCGCTGCCCGCGCGGCCTGCCCATCACCCACATCATGCACGGCCTGGCCCACTACGCCGACCGCCTGGGCCTGGCGCCCAAGGAACAGCCGACCCGCAAGTTCGCCAACAAGTTCTGGGACAACCTGACCAAGACCGGCCGGGTGAACGAACTCAAGCTGGGTCTCGCCCTGTACTTCATGAACGGCTTCGGCGAGGGCATCAAGACCGCCCTCAAGATGAAGGACGTGGGGTTGGGCATGGTCAAGACCAAGCGCATGAGCCCTATGGAGCTCTTGGGCGGTCACAAGTGCAAAGACGCCGGCGGCCTCCAGAAAATCCTGAAGAAGGCCCGCGAAATCGAACTGGCTAAAGCCGAGAAGTTCGAAGGCTAAGGAGCGAATCAGACATGGCGAAGAAAGAATATTCGTTTTACCCCGGCTGTTCGTCGCAGAAGGCGGCCTCGGCCTCCAACTACCAGGTGTCCGTGCAGACCATGTGCGACGAGCTGGACATTCAGCTCAACGAAATCCCGGACTGGAACTGCTGCTCGGCGTCCATCGGCTATGCCGGCGGCGGTGAACTGCCCCGCCTGGCCCTGAGTGCGCGCAACATGGCGCTGTCCGAGCAGGCCAATCCCAACCAGGACATCGTCGCCACTTGCGCCGCCTGCTGGCTGGCCACCAAGGAAACCCAGGAGCGTCTGCACGGTGACGACGCTCTGATGGATGAGACCAACCAGGCCCTGGCCGAGGCCGGCCTCAAGGTGAAGGGCGACCAGAATATCCGCCACATGGTGGAGGTGCTGATCGAGGACTTCGGCTACGATGAGCTGGGCAAGCACGTGAAAAAGCCGCTGGAAGGCATGAAGATCGCCGGCTACGTGGGCTGCCAGACCAACCGGCCGTTCGGCATCGACGGTGAATCCTTCGAGAACCCGAAGTACCTGGACAAGCTGGTCGAGACCATGGGCGCCGATCCGGTGGCGAACTACGACAAGAAGGTGAGCTGCTGCGGCGGTGCGCTGGCGTTCTCCGAGCCGGAGAAGTCCCAGGCTCTGATCAAGGACATCATCGAAGCGGCCTACGACGGCGGCGCAGACATGATCGTCACCCCCTGCCCGGTGTGCCAGATGAACGTCGAGGTCTACCAGAACCACATCAATCAGAAGTACAACACCAAGTTCAAGATGCCGGTGGTGTACTACTCCACGTTGATGGCGGTGGCCTACGGCAAAAGCGGCAAGGAGGCGGGCCTGGACGGCCAGGTCATCCGCGCCAAGCAGCTGGAAGACATCGCCGGCAAGTAGCCCTACCCGACTTGCCGGAACTATCGTCAGGGCCCGCGGATGCGGGCCCTGTTCGTTCCGGCACCGGGCCGCACGTGGCCACGGATACGCGGCCGGCATTCTTCACACCAGCTTGCGCTCGACCCCCGAACCGTTACGATGTCGGTTGAAACCCAACACACGGACAACAACGATATGTTCCGCTGGCTAGCCGCATGCCTTGTGCTCAGCGCCCTCCATAGCCCTCAGGCGATGGCCGGGCAGGACAACGGCTTGGTCGCCCATACGGATTCGGAATGCGACTTCATCGTCATCCAGACTCACTACGCGTGGGCACTGGTGCAGTGGTACGGGGGCGAAAGACCCAACGAAGGCGACATCCTGCTGGGAGAGTTTGGAAGCTACCGCATGCAAACCATGTACAACCGCACCCGCCAAGCCAATGTCGAGGTATTGGCGGACCGCTATTGGCTCACCGAAGATGAAGCCTTTGCCCGCTACGCCGACCAATGCCGGAAGGAATCCCGGTAGGCGGCGCTCAGCCATACGACAAATACACAGACATATGAGCCCATCAGGAAACGACGACTTGGCACGACCCGAAAGACTCCATTTCACCCTGGACGAAGCGGTCTTTTCATGGCTTTCACCGCTTCTCGACGGCTACGCCGCAACCGATCGAGGCGTCAATGAAGCGATCGGTCGCGAACAGAAGAAGGGACGAAAACTAGCCTGCGCTCGTGGCTGCTCGAGCTGCTGCCGCAGCCACACGACCATACCGGTGTATCCGTTGGAACTGGTGGGGCTTACTTGGTACGCCACGGAAAAGCTGGAAGGCCCCGTGCGGGACAAGGTGAAAGCGCAACTGCGTGCCCATGCCAGCGGCGATCCCTGCCCATTTCTCCTGGACGGCGCGTGCAGCATCCACCCGCTGCGGCCCATGGCCTGTCGGCAGTTCAACGTGTTCGGCCAAGCCTGTGCCGAGGGCGAGGATGCCTATTACAGCCGGCGCGAGGACGTACTGACGCCCATCCCGACATACGCCGACGAGGCGTTTGCGGTGATGTTGCCTTTCTACGGCGTCACCGACCCCAAGCAACAGCAGCAGGTCATCCAGAGCGGCCAGCTCCACCAATTGGCTCGCGTGCTGCAGGAGTGCAACTGGGCCAGCGTGGCGGACAAGATGGACGCCTATGATGCCCGCCACAGCGACACGGGCAAGGACAAGACCTAGGCGATCAGGTTGGACGCGGCGATCAGCACCAGCATGATGCCCACCAGGATCAGGACGGTCT
>Ga0315556_1002357_pt1 | contig 10847 bp, 10 predicted proteins | sample SalMarSW160310MG_FD_202112 | JGI IMG/M metagenome (GOLD analysis project Ga0315556, IMG submission 202112) | Salt marsh sediment microbial communities from the Plum Island Ecosystem LTER, Massachusetts, United States - Salt Marsh Sediment SW1603-10 ...
GCCTCAGGTTAGATGCCGGGCCCTCTCCTTCGGAATAGACTGCCTGCCGCAAAAGCTTCCAAATCAAGTGGCTGCTCTGATTTCTGATCACCTCGATGGTGTGATGATATCCTCGGGTCGGGAGGTGCCGGTGGTAGAGGAATGTACCCCGTCAGGCCCAGTTGGACACATGAGGTTGGATTGATAAGGTGATGTTTTTGGCTCATCGTAGTTACGAAAGGAACGAAGATGAGACAAAAACAAGGCAGCCGGGAAGCGGTCGAGAAGACCGTCCGGGACATAAAGCGCCGGACACGGCGTCATTTTAGCGCAGAAGACAATATCCGTATTGTATTGCAGGGGCTCCGGGGCGAGGAAAGCATTGCAGAGATCTGCTGCCGTGAGGGCCTGCACCAGAATCTGTATTACCTGTGGAGCAAGGATTTTCTGGAAGCCGGGAAGAAGCGGCTGTCCGGAGATACTTTCCGGGAAGCGGGCAGCGACGAGGTGAAGGTTCTGCGCTCTGAATCCGCACAGCTTAAAGAGGCTCTGGCCGAGGCCATGCTGGAGAACCGCCTGCTTAAGAAAAGTGTGATCGCGGATGGGGAGGACGGCACATGAGATACGCGGCCTCCGAAAAGCTGGAGATCATCCGGACGGTGGAGCAATCCAGTCTGGGCGTAAAGCGGACGCTGACGCAGATCGGCATTCCCCGGTCGACGTTTTACAACTGGTACGACCGCTATGTGACCGACGGGCTTGATGGCCTTGAGGACAGGAAACCATCACCCGGCCCGTTCTGGAACAGGGTGCCGGAGGCCGTTGCCGAGCAACTGGTGACGCTGGCTCTGGCCGAGCCTGATCTGTCGTCACGCGAGCTGGCGGTGCGGTTTACCGAGCAAAACCGCTATTACCTGTCGGAATCATCCGTCTACCGCATCCTGAAAAACTGTGATCTTGTCACGGCGCTGGCCTTCATCGTCATGAAGGCGGCGGACAAGTTCTCCAACCCGACCACGGCGGTCAACCAGATCTGGCAGACGGATTTTACCTATCTGAAAGTTACGGGCTGGGGCTGGTATTACCTCTCGACGGTCATGGACGACTTCTCGCGGTACGTCATCGCCTGGCGACTGTGCAAGACGATGAGCGCTGCCGATGTCTCGGCAACGCTGCAGGACGCCCTGGAGGCCACCGGCCTCGATCATGCGAGCGTCCGGCACAGACCAAGGCTCCTGAGCGACAATGGCGCGTGCTACGTCTCGTCAGAACTGCGGTCGTGGCTGGTGGCATGCTCTACGTTCAAAGTGGAAGTTTCGTAGGCATCGGAGCATTAGCTCCCATCATGTTCTTTCTTTTTGCTGCGGCGTCAATGGTGCCGACATGTTTTTCATCGTTTATTGCGTCGAACAGCTTCAGCACCATGCTGCCCCGGATCCCACGCAGCGTCTCGACGCTTGCGGGCGTAACCCTCAGCGCCATCCTTGCAATCACCGGAGTGGCTGGAAACCTTGTGGGTTTCTTCACAGTGGTGGGCGCGTCTTTCGGACCCATTTGTGGCGCCATGGCTGCGGATTACCTTCTTGCTGGAGGGCGCTGGTCAGGACCTCGGCGGGGAATCAATTGGGCAGGCTACATCGCCTGGGCCATTGGTTTCCTCGTCGGTATTCCCGACCACTTGCCGCGTGTGCCGGCCGCCTGGGTCAGAGCCGATAATCCTGCGATGCTCTACTCGTTCATCGTTGGCTTTTTCATCTATCTGGCCCTGGCCGCAGCGGGGCTTCGTCCCCCGGTCATCGGCAAGGAGGAAGCCGGGCCTGCCGCTGCCACCGCGCGCAATGCTGCATAAATGCCCTGTCTGCTTTGGAATGGACGCCGGGAGTCGCTGCCCGGCAGTGTTGCACGCAGAGGCGATATGGCGGTGACGGAGTTCTTGCTGGATAAGCTTGGATTGCGGGGGGAGGTTATGAAACAGAAGAATGTGATTTCCAGGAGAGACCTTTTGCAGGGTATGGGAGCCGCTGTAGCGGCGAGCGCCCTAGTTGCCTCAGAAGCCAACGCTGCTGCCGCACGGCAACCCGAACAGCATGGAAAAGGCGATCAGCGGCCTCGTGTACTCGCATTGATTGGAGATCGCTATCACAATTCGGATTACATCCGGGTCAGTCTCGACAAGCTCTTTGCAGAATTGGGTCTCCCCGTGGATTATTCGACCAACTACGACCGCCTGTCGCGAGATTTGCTTCAGAATTATCAGCTTTTTGTCTGCTTCCGCGACGGAATGATCTGGCCAGGCGGTTACCTGGGCCCTGATGCTTACACCGCCTATGCGAGCGCCCTGGAAAATCGTTTAGACTTCCCAAAAGAAACACCCAAGACGTGGATCACGGATGAGCAGGGAGAAGCTGTAAAGGAGTTCGTCGCATCGGGAAAAGGTTTCTACTCACTTCATAACAACAGCCACGTTTCGCTTTCATCAAAGAGCTATCGCGAGGTTATGGGAGGCGCATACATCGGCCATCCACCGCAACGCCCCTTCAAGGTGAATGTTGTCAACAGGGACCACCCTATTACCCAGGGAGTCCGGGATTTCATGGTGAATGACGAACAGCACTTTGTGGTCTATGACAAGGACCCGCAAAATATTTTTCTGCGCGCCGAGAACATCGACGGGCTCACTTACGGGGATCATGGCACGGAATCGATCAGTGGCTGGGCGCACGAGTATGGGAAAGGGCGCGTGGTTTTTACGGCTGTGGGACACAACATTCATGCGATGTGGCAGCCGGAGTATTTCAAGCTTCAAAAGAATGCCGTTCGCTGGCTCCTCAAGGCCATTTGACCGACGAGCCAACAGCGGGAAACAGTCGAGGAGGTGTTAGATGGCTAGAACTCTGAAAGTAGTTGACGCACATGCACACCTGGGAGAATGTTGCGTTTTCGGTTTGCTGACCACTGAGGAACAATTGGTCCGCCGAATGGACGAAAGCGGCATCGATGCCACTATCATACAGCCCTTTCCCGGGGCAACGAATGCCGAGGAGACTCACAATCGGATTGCCGAGCTGTGCGTAAAATACCCAGGGCGTTTTTTTGGCCTGGCGAGTGTCAGTCCTCACGGTGATTACGACGCTTATTACCGGGAGGTCGAAAGGTGTGTTCGCGACCTGCACTTTGTGGGAGTTAAGCTCCACACCATTGGCCACAGTGTAAACCCACTTACGGAGGACGGCGACCGCGTATTTTCAACCGCGCACGAACTGGGAATTCCGGTGATGGTTCACACAGGTCCGGGGGTGCCTTTTGCCTTGCCCTCGCTTTGCATCCCGGCGGCCCAGAAGTACCCTGGCCTGAACATTATTCTTGCACACGCCGGGTTTGCCGTTTTTACGGCTGGAGCTCAGGTCGCAGCATCGGTCTGCAAGAATCTCTTTCTTGAAACCTCCTGGTGCATCGCTGACGATATCCGCTGGATGATTTCCACGATTGGTGCGGATCGCGTTATGCTGGGCACAGATTCGCCGACCAACGTTCCAGTTGAAGTCGCAAAGTACCGGGCCCTCGAGCTTGAGCCGGAGGTTTATGACAAGGTGATGGGCAGTAATGCCATCGAAATATTCAAGCTGTCATCGCGAGGTGAGAATGTTCGTGCTGCACGTGGAACTGCAAGTGAAGCCAGGAGCTGAGCAAGGGCTGGAAGAGACCTACAACGAAACGTTCCGGCCAGCTATTTTGCAACAGGAAGGCTTTCTTTCAGTCAGCCTGTTGCGCCCTCGGGAAGAGTCGCAGAACTACCTGCTGAGCATCGTATTTAACGATCAAGTCTGGCAGCAGAAATGGGTGGCGACCGATCTTCACCAGCGGGTCTGGTCACAAATGGAAAGCCACTGTGTGAGCTATGCTGTTAGAAGCTATGACCCCGTTTAAGCGGGGAAACAGCTCTTGGCGTTGCAAAGCGACTTGCTAATCATAGGAGGCGGCAACAGTGACCCTTAGACGAGGATTACCCGCACCCGGTCAAGCGTAGTGGGCCGAACCGCCGGGTGCGGCACGTGGCCGTAATGCATAATGAATGGGTGTGTTGCGGGAATGGGTCATTTCCCAGCTACTGTTTGCGTCACGGCACTACTCAGCACTCGTTTAAATTCGCCCACGGGATGATCGGTCAGTTCCCTTGAAATCTCTCGTGCGACATTCACAAGCTCCGCACCGACTTTTGGCATTGCAGATGAGGCAAGCCTGCTGACAGGAGCGAAAATACAAACTGCGGCGACCACCCCGCCGAGATGATTAAAGATAGGGGAAGCCACGCATCGAACGCCTAATTCATGCTCCTCGTCATCCGTAGCGAAACCCAGTCTCCTGGTTTCGGTAAATTGGGCCTTCAGAACCTCCATCGAGTGCAGTGTATTCTGGTTGTGTCTTGGCAAGCCTCGGCTTCTGATTAAACTTTGCACGTCCGAGTCAGCTAGATAGCTAATCAGGGTCTTGCCGACCGCCGTACAATGCAAATCGAAATGGCGCCCAACCCAGGAATCCAGGCGCAAGCCGGGGATCTCAGAACGGTCGATGATACGAACTTCAGATCCCTCGCGAATTCCGATCTGGGCTACCATCCCCAATTTGCGGGAAAGGGCCCGGATATACGGTGAGCAGAGTTTCTTCAGATCAGACTCAGCATTGTTATTTGTAACAACGGGTGTGGTGTTTGTTCCTAAGATATAAACGTGCTCGCCAGCTTTTCGTCGCACAAAGTTGCGCTTGGCCAGTGTCGTAACGAGGTAGTAGGCGCTGCTTTTGGGAATCGAGAGCCTCCGGCTGATCGTGGTGATAGTCATGCCTGCCGAGGCCGAGGCCAACAGCTCAAGCAAGTTCAATGCGCGGTCTACCGAAGGAACCGCTTTCCTGTTATCACTAACATCCACGGCTTTTAGCCACTATCTCTGGCGCCCCAGTCTGGCGCCAGAGACTATTACGAATTTGAGTTTTGATGTCGAGTCCGTACTGTGGGGACCGTGCCGCATCAAGGGGGGCGGTAAGTTGATTGCCAAGGGGTGCGGAATCAATTTGAATTCGGCGATAGGATAGAGCCGTTCCGGAATCTGCCAAATGATGGTGCATGAACTGTGGGCGAACGATCTTTGCTCAACTGATGGATCTGCTTCTACAAGCCGAATTTCGTCATTCCATCGAGCACTACCGTGGCAACCACAAGGACCAAAGTTTCTTCTGACACTATCAATTATTGTGCCCGGCTTTTGCCCAACGCCATTCTCGGGCAAGCTTGCGCGACATTGATCCCTGCTTACGAGCGCATCGCTAGCAGCTTGATCACATAGGCTTTCAGGGTGGCGTTTCACGCAACAACCTGGCCAACGCCAACCAGCAGCAGGCCTGGCGAGGGGAAATCGGCTCGTTGGGTTATGAATCTGATGACATGGCTATTTGGACCAAGACAGGATAAGCGCGCTTTTCTGAGATAGGCAAAGGAACGGTCGGGAACGGGTATTGGAAATCTGAAGGGGTCCGGGATTCAGACCATGTATCAACAGATTTTCAGCTTCACGAGTGGCGTTTTGAGTAAACTTAACCTCCCTCCACCGGGCAATTCTCAACCATCGGATTCAATTCATCAGGCCCAAACATTTCACCGTGTGTCTGAGACGCAGTAGTCAGTCGTATAGCTGGTCTCAATCAGGACAACATAGGAGGAAGAATGCCAACATCGTTTGGAAATCTACGGTTACCGCCACGTATCATAAATTCTCGACACCTCAAGAAGAACGATCCAAGAGTGTTGCGTGATGGAAAATTACGTCGCCGTAATCTGCCGGGACGGGGCAGCGTAGACGAATCTAACGTAGAAGGAAGAGAAAACTCTTTCCCTTCAGGCGAAAGGTGAAGAGCTGTCAGTGCTTATCAGCCGGTATGCGACCAGAACCGGCCAGTCCTTATTCAGAAATAAGGTTGGGAAAGCGCCAGGCACTATTCTGGCTTATAATGGTTGCAAATCAGGGTGACATCCATCTTCTGCATCGGCACACTATGAGTGCCGAGAAGCCGACGGTCTTTAAGTCGCGGCGACAATCAATGTCGTCACTCTATTTTGCAATCATCTGTCGGATTTGCGCGGATTGGACCAGGCGGCAGTGGGAAGGTTTTGGCAATTCGCAAGCGAAATCGAATCGAAGTTCGGGGTGTTGTGCAAGGGGTAGGTTTTCGCCCCTTCGTTTATCAGCTGGCCCAACGCTTTCACCTGTCCGGTTTTGTCTGCAACACACCCGACGGCGTTTTGATCGAAGCGGAGGGTGCAGACTGCAGGCTAGCCGAATTCTCCACTTGCCTTACCCACCACTCCCCGCCGCTGGCAGAGATCCAAGACGTAGTCACCTGCGAAGTCAACTCGCTGCACGACACAGAATTCGTGATCCGCGCGAGCCTGGAGCGACCGTTCGCGAGCGTTCTTGTTTCTCCAGACGTTGCCACCTGCGACGATTGCCGGCGGGATTTCACCGACCCGTCGGACCGGCGCTTCGGTTATCCCTTTACCAACTGTACGAACTGCGGGCCGCGCTACAGCCTGATCGAGGACGTTCCGTACGACCGGGCCAGGACGACGATGCGCGAGTTCCGGATGTGCGCCGACTGCCAGGCGGAATACGACCATCCCGGCAACCGGCGATTCCACGCACAGCCGAATGCCTGTCCGGTTTGCGGCCCCGAACTTTTGCTGGTTGATGCCGCTGGAGTAAACCTTCCCGCCGTGGCAGCGCCGGAAGGCCCAACGAATCCCAACCTTGAGGTGATCCGCGAAGTTCGCCGGCGGCTGCTGCAGGGGAAGGTGGTTGCCATCAAGGGACTCGGCGGGTTTCACTTTGCGTGTGATGCCGAGAACGATGGAGCTGTCACACGGATGCGGGCGCTCAAGCGGCGCAGTGACAAGCCCTTTGCGTTGATGTCGGCGGACGTTTCCTCGGTGGCTCGATGCTGTGTTGTTCGAGAAGCGGATCAGAAAGCCTTGTTAAGCCCCCGGCGTCCCATTGTGATACTTCCCCGCCGGCCGGGCACTCGCATTTCCACCGCTGTGGCGCCCGGCAACAACACGCTGGGCGTGATGCTGCCGTATACGCCCCTGCACGCGCTGCTGTTCGGTGACAACCCGGAAGACCCTCCGGTCTTCACGGCCTTGGTGATGACCAGTGGCAACCTGAGTGAGGAGCCCATCGTCACCTCGAACGAAGAAGCCCTCCAGCGGCTGGGTTCCGTTGCCGATGCTTTCCTCTTGCACAACCGCCGCATCCACATGCGCGAGGACGATTCGGTCGTGCGCGTGTTTCATGGCAAGGAACGCACCTTGCGGCGGTCGCGCGGGTACGTTCCGGCAGTGATCGATCTGGGAGCGCCGCTGGTTGAGATTCTTGCCTGCGGCTCCGAACTGAAGAATACGTTTTGCCTCACTCGTGGTCGCTATGCCATCGTGAGCCAGCACATCGGAAACCTGGAAAACTACGAAACGCTGGAGTTTTTTGAAGAGACCCTGGCCAATCTGAAAAGGCTGTTCCGGGTTGAGCCGAAAGTGATGGCTTACGACCTGCACCCGCGCTACCTGAGCACCCAGTACGCCTTCGAGCAGGCGGGCCTTCGCAGAGTGGGCGTGCAGCACCACCATGCACACATTGCCAGTTGCATGGCGGAAAACGGGTTGAACGAAAAGGTCATCGGCGTGGCCTTTGACGGAACAGGTTACGGGACGGACGGCCAGATCTGGGGCGGTGAATTTCTGGTTGCCGATTTCGAGCATTTCGAACGACGCGCGCACCTTCGCTACTTTCCACTGGCCGGCGGAGACGCTGCCATCCGGCAACCGTGGCGCTCAGCGCTAAGCTGCCTCCTGGAAGTGTTCGGGGGCGACCTGCCGGATGGCTTGCCACTGTGGAACTTAGTTCCGGCGCGGGAAATAGATTTAGTCCGGAAGATGCTGGAAAAGGGTATCAATAGCGTGGCAACGTCGTCCTGCGGACGCCTCTTTGACGCCGTGGCGTCCATTCTGGGATTGCGCCACGAAATCACCTTTGAGGGACAGGCTGCCGTTGAACTGGAAATGGCTGCGGTTGCCGGAACGGAGGGGGTCTATCCGTTCCAGATGGAATTTGCTGATCCGTGGCAGGTGGATGTGCGGCCGATGATAGAATCGATAGTCAGGGAACTGCAGGAGGGAGAGGCGGTGGGGGCCATCGCTGCCCGGTTCCACAACACATTGGCGGTGATGATCGCGGAAGTCTGCCGGGAGTTGCGCCGTCACGAACCATTGAACAAGGTCTGCCTGAGCGGCGGCGCCTTCCAGAATATGTTCTTGTTGGAACGGACACTCACCGCCCTTGCCGACTATAGCTTTGAGGTCTATCTGCACGAAAAGGTGCCTCCTAACGACGGAGGCCTTTCGCTGGGGCAGGCAGTCATTGCCAACGCCGCGATCAGGAAGGAAAGCTGATAATGTGCCTGGGAATTCCGGGACAGGTCGTTTCCCTGGAGAGTGCAGGCGGACTGCGCATGGGCAAAGTCCGCTTTGGGGGCGTCGCCCGCGAGGTTTGCCTGGAATACGTACCCGAGGTCGCGCTCGGCGACTATGTGGTTGTGCACGCGGGATTCGCCATCAGCCGCGTGGACGAGCAGGAAGCAGCGCGTACGTATCAGCTTCTGGAAGAAATGGGACAGTTGACGGAACTGGATGAACCGGACACAGAAACAGGGCCCGGGCAGGTAGAACGGCCGGGCGAAAAGGCCCGTTAACGCCATACTCTCTGGAGTGAACATCCGCCGATGAAGTATCTGGACGAATATCGCGACGCCGGGCTTGCGCAAGGACTGCTGGAGCAGATCCGGAGCGCTCAGAAGCACCCCTGGGTTCTGATGGAAGTCTGCGGCGGACAGACACACTCTATCGTCAAGTTTGGGATTGACGACCTGCTTCCCAGTGGCATTGAACTCGTGCACGGGCCGGGATGTCCTGTATGCGTCACGCCGCTTGAACTGATTGACAAAGCGCACGCCATTGCCTCAAGGACTGACGTCATTTTCTGTTCGTTTGGCGACATGTTGCGCGTGCCGGGCTCGGAGTGCGACTTGCTGACGGTGAAGTCCCGGGGCGCCGATGTCCGCGTGGTCTATTCGCCGCTGGAGTGTCTGAAGATTGCTCGCAAGCATCCTGACAAGCAGGTGGTGTTTTTCGCCATTGGGTTTGAGACCACGGCACCTGCCAACGCCATGTTGGTGTGGCGCGCCAAGCAGGAGGGATTGGAGAATGTCTCCGTCCTGGTCTCGCACGTCCTGGTGCCGCCTGCCATTGAAGCCATTCTGGATTCACCCTGGAACCGCGTGCAGGGTTTTCTTGGGCCCGGACACGTTTGCGCCATCATGGGTTTCCGGGAATACGAGGAGATCAGCGCGCGGTTCAAAGTGCCGATTGTCATCACCGGCTTTGAGCCGGTGGACCTGCTGGAAGGCGTGTTGATGGCAGTGAGGCAACTGGAAGAAGGACGGGCGGAAGTTGAAAACCAGTACGTACGGGCTGTAATGAGGGACGGAAACACGGCAGCCCGGAGGATTGTCTCAAGTGTGTTTGAAGTGTGCGAGCGGAAGTGGAGGGGCGTCGGCCCGATTCCGCAAAGCGGGTACCGGCTGCGGACCGAATTCGAGGCCTTTGACGCCGAGCGCCGGTTTGACGTTGGCGCGATCGATACCCAGGAACCCGCCGTATGCATCAGCGGCGAAGTCTTGCGCGGTATCAGGAAGCCGCACGATTGCCCCGCGTTTGCCAAAGAGTGCACGCCCGCGCATCCGCTGGGGGCCACGATGGTTTCTTCGGAGGGCGCCTGTGCCGCGTATTATCTCTACGGGCGGCACTTGAAACCCGGCAACAGAAGCACTGAGGGAAAAGCAGCGCAGACCGGATAGGTCATCGGGTTGTTGGGGCAAGCCCCATCAGGATTTTGCCGGGACAGGAGGAACGGATTTGCCAGACGATAAGGACCACCGCGTGATGCCTGGAGGGGCCTGTCCCGTCGCCCTGCCCGACCACAAGCAGATCGTTCTGGGACATGGCAGCGGCGGAAAGCTGACCCAGGACCTGATTGAGAAGATTTTTCTTCCCAACTTCCGGAACGACTACCTGGCCCAATTGAACGACCAGGCCGTGCTGGACCTGAACGGATCGAGGTTGGCGTTCACCACCGATTCCTTTGTCGTGACTCCGATCTTTTTCCCCGGAGGCGATATCGGGCGCCTTGCCATCAACGGCACCGTGAACGACCTCGCCATGTGCGGAGCCACGCCGCGCTTTATCGCGGCGGCGTTCATTCTGGAGGAAGGTCTGGCGGCTGATGATCTGGTTCGGGTTGTGGAATCCATGCGGATGGCGGCCGCAGAAGCAGGAGTTTTGCTGGTGACGGGCGACACCAAAGTGGTCAATCGCGGCAAGGGCGACCAGGTGTTCATCACCACAACGGGCCTGGGAGTTCTGGATCGGCCAGTGAAGATTTCCGCTGACGAGGCTCGGCCGGGCGACCGCATTCTCTTGAGCGGAACCATCGGCGACCACGGGATGGCCATCATGTCGCAGCGCGAGGGGTTGGAATTCGAGGGGCCGATTGAGAGCGACACGGCGGCGCTGCACACGCTGGTTGCGGCCATGCTGGAAGCGAGCCCGGAGATTCATTGCCTGCGCGACCCCACGCGCGGTGGCATTGCAACCACGCTGAATGAGATCGCGTCACGGTCAGATGTGGGCATGGAGATCGATGGCAGAAGCATTCCGGTTCACGAAAGCGTCCGGGGTGCGTGTGAAATCCTGGGGCTCGATCCGCTGTACG
>Ga0315556_1002360_pt1 | contig 10829 bp, 10 predicted proteins | sample SalMarSW160310MG_FD_202112 | JGI IMG/M metagenome (GOLD analysis project Ga0315556, IMG submission 202112) | Salt marsh sediment microbial communities from the Plum Island Ecosystem LTER, Massachusetts, United States - Salt Marsh Sediment SW1603-10 ...
CCAGCCTCCGTCCGTGGCGGCGATCAACACCTGCACGTATTGGACCAGGCGCCCCTCGGCGACGACGTAACGCAGAATGAGCGAGGTTTTCTCGGCGCTCAGGTAGCATTCCAGAAACTTGTAGTGAATGTCTTCCTCGGCCACGGAGAACCTGAACGCAGGGGGGGCCTTCCATATTCTCTCCAGGTCCAGATCCCCTGCCAGTTTCACGTGGGGCATGGATCCTCCTTGCGCCTGAAAACGAAGTAATGGAGGACCCGCCCCTCCCTGATCCACTTCGTTTCGTAGCGCGTCTGCACCGGATACGGCGAGCTGTCAAGCCATGGTCTCTCCGGATGCGTGCTGATTAACTCGGAAACGGCGGCAAGGGCCCTGGCGGCTTGTTCGGCGTATGGCCGGTCATCCGTCGCCAGGTACAAGGTCCCCCCCCTCTTGAGCTTTCGCGCCGCGATCCTGAAAAATTCCTCGGTATAAAGCCTTCTCCTGGCGTGCCGCGCTTTCGGCCATGGGTCGGGGAAATTGACGGTCACCGAGTCCAACACCCCCTGTTCAAATGCGAGGTTCAGGATGATATAGGCGTCGCCCACCATCGTGAGGACGTTTTCCGCGCCTTCCGAACGGACCTTTTTAACGAGCTTCCGGTGTCCCTCCGCAAATCTCTCTATCCCCACATAACGCATATCGGGGTGACGCAAAGCCATCGCCAGCAGAAACTCGCCTTCACCGAAACCGACCTCCGCGTTCAATGCCCCTTTGCCGAGCAGGCGGGTCCAGTCGATCGGAAGGTCTTCATCCTTCCACCAGTCACCGTTTATAAGTCTCACGGGCGGGATTTCAGGTGAGCGACCCAGTTCTCTCCCCTCCCCGGGCACCTTGACGGTGCCCGGCGGGGACGGTTTCACGTTCATTTCTCAGGTGTCTCCGTTCGCTGCTTCCGGCAGACCAGGCTTCAGGGCCTGCCAAAAGCTACGTATGTAAAACCTGCTTCCCGCACTTCGCTCGGGTCGTAGAGGTTTCTCAAGTCAACGACCAGCGGCCGCTTTAGGCGTTTCTTCAATTCGGGCCAGTCGAGTTTTTTGAACTCGTTCCATTCGGTGGCTACAACCAGTCCGTCGGCCCCATCGGCCGCGTCGTAGGGATCATTTACGATCTCCAGACCGGGCAGTTCCCTGAGAGCAGTCTGCGATGCGGCGGGGTCGTAGGCCTTGACGCGCACGCCCGCATCGAGAAGAGCCGCCGCGATCTTCAACGCCGGAGACTCCCTGACATCGTCGGTGTCGCTCTTGAACGCCAGTCCGAGGAGGGCGACCGTCGCGCCTTCCATCGTGCCGAACGCGTGCTGGATCTTGTTGAGCGAACGCTGGACCTGGTCGTCGTTGGCCATGACCGCGGCCTCCACGATCCTGAGTCCCACTTTATGTTCCCTTCCAACGTCCAGCAGCGCCCTGGTGTCCTTAGGAAAACATGAACCGCCATATCCGGGGCCCGGATGCAGGAACCTGGGGCCTATCCTCGTATCCATCCCCATGCCCCTGGCCACGGCCATGACGTCCGCGCCCACCTCCTCGCAAAGGCGCGAAACCTCGTTTATGAAGGATATCTTCACGGCCAGGAAAGCGTTGCTCGCGTACTTGATCAACTCAGCGGAAACACGGTTTGTGATGAGCACGCGCACGTTCTGGTCGATCTGGGGCTTGTAGAGCCTCATGATGATATCCAGCGCCTTCTCCTCATCGCACCCGATGACCAGACGTTCCGGGTGCATGAAGTCCGACACGGCGGAGCCTTCACGCAGAAACTCAGGATTTGAGACAACGGCGTAGCTTTCGCGGTCGTGCTTCTTGGCCATGATCGATTCGATCTTGGCGCCCGTGCCCACGGGGACTGTGCTCTTGGTAACGATGACCTGATAGCCGTCGTGGTTCTCCGAAATTATGTCCACCGCATCGAAGATGAACCGCATATCGGCGCTGCCGTCCGGCAGGGGCGGTGTGCCTACGGCCAGGAACAAAACCTGGGCATTCGGAATAGCGCCGGCCACGTCTGCGGTGAAATGGAGCCTGCCGGCATGGACGTTCCTGTGCACAACCTCCTCGAGACCCGGCTCGTAAATGGGAATCTCTCCCTTCACCAGCTTGTCGATCTTATCGCCATCCACGTCGGCACACGTGACGTCCAGTCCGAAATGCGCAAGGCACGCACCCGAGACGAGGCCGACGTAGCCTGTTCCCAGAACAGTTACTTTCATGGTATTTGCTCCTCGCGGTACCACTGAATGAATGCCTTCAAGCCGTCTTCGATGCTCACCTTCGCCGAGAAGTCCAGCAGGCGTCTTGCCTTACCGGTATCGGCAAAAGTCTGCATGACGTCCCCGGCCGGGATCGGCTTCTCTACGATTACCGCCGCCTCGCCCAACTGCTCCTCCAAAATACCGATCAGACGGCTGAGCGTTGTCCTTTGAGCGCCTCCGATGTTAATGATCTCGTAACCTTCAACTCTCTCCGCGGCTCGGATCACCCCGGCCACGATATCGTCCACGTACGTGTAGTCCCTCACCGTGGACCCGTCGCCGAATCTCTCGATCGGCTCGCGCCTCACGATGGCATCCACGAACTTGTGAATGGCCATATCGGGACGCTGCCTCGGGCCGAACACGGTGAAGAATCTCAAGACATAAGTATTGATCCCGTACAGATGGTGATAGGTGTGGCACAGTACCTCGCAGCCTTTTTTCGTCGCCGAATAGGGCGACACGGGCCAGTCCGTCGAATCGCTCTCATTGAAGGGACCGTTTTTGCGATTCCCGTAAACGCTGGAGGTCGAAGCGAAGACGAGATTGTCCACGCCGGAGTCTTTCATGGACTCTAGGATGTTGAAGGTCGCCACGTAGTTGTTGCGGACGTAGGCGCCGGGCTCTTCGATGGATCGCCTCACACCTCCCCGCCCGGCGAGATGGACTACGCAGTCCCAGCCCTGGGAGATCAGCGCACTGGTGGCCGCAGGCTCCCCGAGGTCCATTTCGACAAAATGAAACGCGTTCTCATCGAGACTCTTCCGGAGATTCTTTTCCTTTATTTCCCTCGCGTAGTAGGGATCGAAGCTGTCCACTCCGGTGACGGAGTGTCCTTTCTCAAGAAGGGCTTCGCAGAGGTGAGACCCGATGAACCCTGCCGCCCCGGTGACGAGTACTTTCATTGATGCGTTCCTTTCTGCTGTCGCTCTTCCACCTTCTTTGCATGACGGGCCGCCTTTATGGCCTTGCGCTTGAGGTACCACTTCACGATGGCGCTCTGGTTGATGCCGTCGGCGACGGCCGAAAGAGAATCATACACCTGCCGGTCGTTGATCAGGGCGCCGAGGGTCCCCTGGCCGGAGTCGATCTTCTTGAGGATCGAGGCGAGCGAATCGCTGATGGACAGAAGATTCGACGCAAGATGCTCTCCGTATTCGTCGTCCAGAAAAAGCTTGTTGCCGAGCGTGCCGGGCCTGTCGATCGATGCCGCAACCCTCTGCAAGGTTTCCGACGTTCTGGCGAGGTTTTCGACGATCTTCTCGCCTTTGCCGTTTTCCGACACGAAGGCACCCGCGCCGCCTTTGCCCGCCTGAATGCTGGCCAGGATTTCGTTGGTGCGGCGAACGGAGTCTGCCAGGTCGCCGGCCACCTGATCGCCGTAGGCCCTGTCGGAGATCATCTTTCCCGCGAGTCCCCTTCCGGCAGCTACGCCTGTGGATATACGGTCCAGGCTCTGGCTGATGTTGTTCAGGTGCTCGATTGTAAGGTGTCCGAGCTTCGGATCGTTCAGCAGTCTGGGGATGGCGCCCTCGCCCTTGACGAAGAGTCCGACGAGTTTATTGATGTTCTTCGAAAGATCGATGGTGTTTTCGATCAGATCCTGCGCGCCCCTTCCCAGGGCCGCCAGGTTGACCGTTTTGTCGATCGGGATCTCGTGACCCGGCAGGATGATCGGCTCGTTGGCCGTATCCGGTGGTGTGTAGAGAGCGAGGTATTTGTCCCCGAGGAGCCCAAGGGTCCGGACGGACGCGCGGGTGCCCGAGCGTATTCTGGGGACGAGGTTCGCCGAAACCTTGTAGTTGACCTGGACCATCTGGTTGTCCACATCCTTGGTAAAGGCGATCTGCGTAATGAACCCCACTTCGACGCCCTGGTACCAGACTCCGCTTCCGTCTTTAAGTCCGGCGGCATCCGGAAAAAGGCTGTAGTACTTGACCTTTCTTTCGAAAATCTTCTGACGGCTCGTGATGCCCACGATAACCAGGGCCGCGACGCAGAGGGCTCCCGCCACCAGCAGTCCTATTCGTACCAATCGCCATTCAGGTGTCTGGTTCATCGGGGTTCCTCCCCTCGATAAAGCCCCTGAGAACGGGGTGTTCGGTCGTTCTAGCCTCGTCAGGCGTGCCCGTGAAGGCCATTTTGCCCTTGTAGAGAAATGCCAGTCGGTCCGCCACGTGAAACATGCTGTTGATATCGTGGGTTACTACCACGGACGTTATCCCCAGGACCTTCTGCATCCTGCGGATCATCCTGTTGATGGTGTCGGCGGTTATGGGGTCGAGGCCCGAGGTCGGCTCGTCATAGAGGATGCACGCGGGCTCCGTGACGATCGAGCGCGCGAGAGCCGCCCTCTTCCGCATCCCTCCGGACAGGTCCGCGGGGAAGACGTCGACCGAATCGACGAGTCCGACCAGGTCGAGCTTCTCGAGCACCCGTTTTCGGACCTCTTCGTCCGAGTACCTGCGGCTTTCCCGCAGAGGAAAGGCCACATTGTCGAACACATCCATGGAGTCGAAGAGGGCGCCCCACTGGAACATATAGGAAACGCGGTGTCGAACTCGCATCCACTCCTTTTCCGAACTGCCCGTCACGTTCTCTCCGTCCACGATAATGCTCCCCGTGTCCGGATTGAGAAGACCGATGGTCAGCTTCAGAAGCACGGATTTGCCCGTACCCGATCCTCCGAGGATTACGAGCGTCTCGCCCCTCTTCACGGTCAGGTCCACCCCCTGAAGCACGGCGTTGGCCCCGAAGGATTTGTGAATATTGTTGTACTCCAGGAAATCTTCCATGTCAGAACGCCAGAAAGAGTTTTGTGAGAAAGAAGTCGGAAATGAGGATGACGATGGACGAGAGGACGACGGTAGAGGTTGTGGCCTGGCCCACGCCGTCCGCGCCGCCCCTCGCCTTCATTCCGTTGTAGCATGCAATCAGGGTGATGAAGAACGCGAAGAAGCCGGTCTTGGCCAGCCCGGAAACCATATCCGAAAACTTGAGAAGCCTGAACACGTGCGTAAAGTAGAAGCGGCCGCCTATCTGAAGCTGGAACGTGGAGATAATGTAGCCGCCGAAAATTCCGAGGGCGTCTGCGAGCAGCACCAGCAGCGGCAGGGTAAACACCACGGCTATGAGCCTCGGAACGACCAGTTTTCTTATGGGATTGGCCCCGAGCGCCCTCAAGGCGTCAATCTGCTCGGTGACCTTCATGGCGCCGATCTCGGCCGTCATTCCGGCGCCTACCCGGCCTCCCACCATGAGAGAAATGAGCACCGGCGCCAGCTCCCTGGTCATGGAAAGCGTCACGACTTCGCCCACGTAGAGTTTAGCGCCGAAGGCCTCCAGGGCGTAGGCCGTCTGGAGTGCCAGGACCATGCCCATGAAGACGGCCGTAATGAGAACGATTGAGAAAGATTCGACGCCGAGGAGATCCATTTGATAAACGATGGCGGCCCATTCCCACCGCTTCGACAGCATCGTTTTCAGGGTATCTTTCATGAGAATGGAGATACCCCCGAGATAGTCAAAGCCTTTCCAGAGACTCCAGCTTCGCCAATCCAAATGTACCTCCAGAATCAAGAGAATATCGTGCCGGATCTCTAGCGGTCAAGCATCGCGCATCCTCGCCGTCCGATCTTCCGTTCTCCTACCGTGTTCTCCATTCGAGACTTGCGTCGTGTTTTGGTGTATTTTTATATAATACAGGAGGTTATGGTGTCCCTGAAAGACGGATTCCCTCCCGATCCACCCGATTCCCTGCTCGACATCCTGGACCGACTCGGCGTAGGCTTCTACCGAAGCGACGGCGAATCGCGGATAAGGTTCATCAACAAAGCGGGTGCCGCCATTTACGGCTGCACCCCCGAGGAAATGACCGCCGGACTCCACACTTACGACTTCGATCCGCGGGGCTTCGACAGGACGGCTCTGCGCAGGCAGGTCGAGAACGAGAATTTCATAGGTTCCTTCGTATCACCGGGAATCAAGCGAGATGGGACTCAGATCTACACGACCTCCACCGTCCGCTGCCTGCACCGCGAGGACGGCACACTCGTCGGCTTCGAAGGCGTGTTCAGGGACACGACAGACGAGGTGTTGCGCGTCCGCGAGCAGACCGCCCTGATCGGGGAGATCCAAACCGTCAACGCTCGACTTATGCGCATTTCAGCCCTTCAGGACCATCTGCTGTCGTCTCTGGCCCACGACCTGGTTACCCCGCCCGTCGTCATGCAGGGATTCACCGAGCTGCTTCTCAAAGGGAGATACGGGGCCATTGCTCCGGAGCAGGAAAAGCCCATTCGCACGATTCACCGAAACGTCCACTTGCTCTCGGCGCTGGTCGGCGAACTGCTGGAGTTCACGCGCTTTCTCAAAATCATTCATGCCTCTGAGGCAGGTTCTTCTCTGCTGGGCGACGCGTGGCGGGCGGTGACGCATGAACTGTCCGAGCAGAGCAAGGCAAGACAGGTTGCATTCGCCCTATCTCCCGATTTTTGCAACCCAGAAGTCAAGGTATCGAGCGCCATTCTCCACCCGATACTGGAGAATATCGTCCTGAATGCCGTCGACTTCTCCGGGCAGGATTCAACCATAACGGCCTCCATTCACGCGGCCCAGGGGCGCGCTACGATCGAAGCAACCCTTGAGCGCCTCCATCCCGAACACCCGCCCCTTGATCGAATCCTCGATCGCTTTTTTCCCGATCCTGGTGAACTGTGTGCCCCGGAGGGCGTCAGATCCGGACTTGGGCTGGCTGCGGCGCGTTACGCGGCCAATCTCGTGGGGGGTGACCTCGACTGTTCGGCACTGCGTGGGAACGGACTCGCCCTCAGACTGCACCTGCCCCTCTGAAATTAAGACGGTACAAAGCGAACAGTGGTCTGAGCTACGTGGCAAGAACGATCCTGAAGGGTTGGAGCGGTGCTTCCTGGAAAAGGCGAACGACCTTCTGTTTGGCCAGTTCAAGGACCGCAAGGAAGGTGACTACGATGTGCAGGCGAGTCGCCTGACCGTCGAAAATCTCGTGAAATAGCAGCGACCCGTGTTTTTCGAGCAGCTCGAGCACGTCGTTGATTCGGGCGGCGAGACTGACTTCCGGCGCGAAGACCAGGCGCTCCTTGCGATCGGCGGCTCGCCTAAGCACCCGTTGCAGGGCTTCTATGAGACCGTAGAGGTCCACGTCGAGGGGGACGGTCCCGGCCTCCATCTGTGCGAATCCCGCGGACTCGCCCCTGGCAAACTGGGCCGTGGACACTTCCTCTCTCTCCATGAGAAGGCGCGCCACGTCCTTGAAACGGCTGTACTCGAGGAGCTGCTCTACCAAAGGTTGGCGGGGATCATCCCACTGCTGGTCGTTTTCCTGATCCTTGGGAACCGGGAGTATCATCCTGCTCTTGATGTGGATCAAGGTGGCCGCCATGAGGATGAAATCGGCCGCCACGTCCAGGTCGAGTTCCCGCATCTGCTCGAGATAGGCGCTGTACTGCTCGGTGATTTCGACTATGGGGATGTCCGTGATATCGATTTCGCTCTTCTGTATGAGGTACAGGAGGAGATCGAGCGGCCCCTCGAAAACGGGCAGGCGGTATCGCGGGGCATTTCCCGTAAGCGTTTCAGCAGTCCCGGCACCCGCGTTCTGTTCGAATTCCTCCATCGCATCCTCCGAACCGCAGTTTAACCCAAACGGACGCGCTCCGCGAAGCCTGCCGCTTCCGCGGCGGTTTCTTTTCCGCGGGGGGTGAAATGGAGTGCGCCGCCGTCCTGTTACAGTTCCTTGAGCACGCAGCCCCCGCCCCTCCACTCCCCCGGAGACCGAAAGGCCAGACCGGGGGCTTACCTAGGACCAGCGGGCCCCTACACCGGATGGCGAAAAGACAATGGAGGTCACATGAACGACCAAACCCCGGACCGGAACCCCTGCAACGCCGATCGGGATGATACCCGGCAATACCCGCCCCAAAAGCCCGCCACCGAAACCAGGGCCGTGCTCATACGGAGGGGACTCGCCCTTTCGATCCTCACGGTTTGCTGGGACCTGATCGAGGGCGTCGTCGCCCTTGCGGCGGGTTTCTTCTCCGGCTCCGTCGCGCTGATAGGATTCGGGGTAGATTCCTTCATAGAGACAGCGAGCGCTTGCATCGTGGGATGGCGCTTCGCATATGAAATGCGGGGACGCTCGAACGAGCAAACGGAGAGAGCCGAAAGAATCGCCTCGGTCACGGCCGGAGTTCTGCTGCTGCTCCTGGCTGCTTATCTCCTCTCAGACTCCCTGCTGAGGCTCTCAGGCCACGGACGGGAGCCCGGTACAAGCCTCGCGGGAATCGTTATTACTGGCGCATCTCTCCTCGTCATGCCCGTGCTCGGGTGGGCCAAGCTCAGGACGGCATCCGCATCGCGAAGCTCTGCCTTGAGGGCCGATGCCTACGAGACGATCACCTGCGCGTGGCTTTCGCTCACGACGCTGGCCGGCCTCGGCCTGAATGCCATCTTCGGATGGTGGTGGGCCGACCCCCTCGCCGCACTGGTGCTGGTCCCGCTTATCATCCGCGAAGGACTGGAAGGTATCAGGGGGGAAGAAGGCGAAGATGGTTGCAACGATGGAATCGGAGGAGACGGCAATGCCTGAAGCTTCAAAATTGCCCGAGCGTCGACCGGCTCCGCGTCCCATTCCAGCGGAAGGCCTTCTCCTCACGATACGGATATTATTGCCTATAGACAGCCTTCCTTAAACAACGAGTTCAGTTTTGTGGTGCTACTTCAAGTCATACATTGCGGTCGGCGCGTTTTATTAATGTTGTACCTCAGCTTCAGCCATGACAAAAACAATCGGTGCCTCATGGGAGGAGATCTGACACCTCCGCTCCGGCGCGGGTGGTTCTTCAACCGGGACTACTGTCTTGACCACGCTGTCGGGCACCCGTACAATCGCCTCGGGAGGTCATTATGGACGCACAGCTGAAAGAACTGCAAAGCAAGGTGGACGCCGAGTCGGCGACCGTCGCCCGTCTCATCCAGGAGGTGCGGCAGGTGATCGTCGGCCAGACGACGCTCCTGGAGCGCCTCATCATCTGCCTCCTGGCACGGGGACACGTACTCGTGGAAGGCGTCCCGGGACTGGCAAAGACGCTGGCGGTCAAGAGCCTGTCGGGTGCAATCTCCGCGAACTTCCACCGGATCCAGTTCACGCCTGACCTCCTGCCCGCCGATCTCATCGGAACGCTGGTCTACAATCCGAAAGAAGCACAGTTCGAACCCAAGAAAGGGCCCATTTTCACTCAGATTCTCCTCGCGGACGAGATCAACCGGGCCCCGGCGAAGGTTCAGTCAGCCCTCCTCGAGGCCATGCAGGAACGCCAGGTGACCATCGGGAACACCACCTATCCCCTGCCCGATCCCTTCTTTGTCATGGCCACGCAAAACCCTATCGAACAGGAAGGCACCTACCCCCTGCCCGAGGCTCAGGTGGACAGGTTTCTGATGAAGACGGTGATCGCATATCCCAGCGCCGAAGAAGAGCGGATGATCGTAGATCGAATGAGCACCGCGACGCCTCCGACCGTGAAACCGGTCATCGGTGTCGACGATATCCTGAGAGCCAGAACCGTCGTGGACGCGCTCTATGTCGACGGGCGGATAAAGGACTACGTCGTCCGGCTGGTGCAGGCCACGAGATATCCCAGCCGCTTCAAGGTCTCCGCGGAAGGCTATATCCGCTACGGCGCTTCGCCCAGAGCCACGCTTTTCCTGACCCTGGCCTCCAAGGCGCACGCCTTCATCAAGGGCCGGTGCTATGTTACGCCCGAGGACGTCAAGGGCGTCGGGATGGATATCCTGAGACACCGCCTCATCCTGACCTACGAGGCCGAGGCCGAATCCGTCACACCTGAGAACCTCATCAGCCGTATTTTTGAAAGCGTGGAAGTTCCCTGATACACCGTGAGAGCAAGCCCTGACCGCAGCGAATGCGCCGGGACGCGCCCAGAGAGACTGAGCCTTCGGAGGTTTTCCTTTGGTCGAACGTGCGCGAGACAATCCGGTTCTGGACATCCGGGAAATCCTGAAGAAGATCAAGCTGATCGAAATCAGGACTCGAAAGGCAGTGAACGAAGTCCTTGCCGGGGAGTACCAGTCCATCTTCAAGGGTCACGGCATGGAGTTCAGCGACGTTCGGGAGTACCAGCCCGGCGACGACTATCGGTCCATAGACTGGAACGTCACGTCCCGAACCGGCGAACTGCACGTCAAGCAGTTCCACGAGGAGAGGCAGCGCACCATCCTGTTCGCCGTCGATTTGAGCGGATCCCTCAAGTTCGGAACCTCGGGGAAGCTCAAGAGCGAGGTCCTCGCCGAGGTCTGCGCCCTCCTCGCTTTTTCGGCGATACGAAGCCAGGATCGCGTAGGGCTTTTCCTCTTTTCGGACCGCCCCGAGCTCTTCATTCCGCCCAGGAAGGGAAGCGACCACGTACTCAGGATCGTTCGAGACATCATGTACTTCGAACCCGCCGGAAAGGGGACGGATTTCACCGAGGCTTTCTCGGCG
>Ga0315556_1002364_pt1 | contig 10812 bp, 12 predicted proteins | sample SalMarSW160310MG_FD_202112 | JGI IMG/M metagenome (GOLD analysis project Ga0315556, IMG submission 202112) | Salt marsh sediment microbial communities from the Plum Island Ecosystem LTER, Massachusetts, United States - Salt Marsh Sediment SW1603-10 ...
AGTCGGCAACGACCTCCTCGCGGGAGAGGTCGATCACCTCGGGCTGCGCCCGGTCGCCAGCCGATGTCGAGGCCGCGACGGACGCGTCCAGCTCTTGCCCGATCAAACCCCAGAAGCCGGCGATTTGATAGGCGGAGGAGATGCCGACATCGTTGAAGAAGGGCGCCGCGGTTCCGCACTGGTGAGACTGATCGCCCGTGCTCAGGGCCGCGCCGTGGGGCATTCCGGTGACGATGTAGGATTCCACCAGGTGCTCCCCGTCCGCCCCATGCCACACGCGATGGCGGTGGCCGTCGACGGTGCGCTCGATGTGGGGGCTTCCGGCCACGCCGTGCACGTCGGTCCACTGCTTGACGATCTCCTCGGCATTCACGGGCTTCACGGCGGCGTCCGCATCCCCGTGCCAAACCGATACCCGAGGCCAGGAGCCCCGGTGGGGAGACGCCTCTCGCACCAGATCGCCCCACTCGGGTGGCGTGCGGCTGCGACCTTGGAAGATGCTCTCGAAGGCCTCCTGCATGTTATCCGCCGAGCGATAGGGCACGCCCGAAAGGATCGCCCCTCCCGCGAACAGATCCGGGTAAGTCGCCAGCATCACGGAGGTCATGGCGCCCCCCGAAGACAGTCCGGTGACGTACACCCGCCGCCGGTCGAGCCCCTGCTCCTCGACCATGTGCTCGACCATCTGTTTGATGGACAGGGCCTCGCCCCCTTCCCTGCGCGTGTCCTCGGGGCGAAACCAGTTGAAGCAGCGCAGGGGATTGTTGGTCCAGTGCTGCTCCGGCAGCAAGAGAGCGAAGCCGAATCGATCGGCGAGCGTCGACCATCCCATGCCCTTGTCGAAGGACGCCCCGTTCTGTGTGCAGCCATGCAGGAGAACCACCAGGGGTGCCGACGCGGGAAGCCGCTCGGGCACGTAGGTGAGCATCCGCAGCTGCCCGGGATTCGACCCGAAGTCTCTGACCTCGACGAGCCTACTTTCCCTCGCATCGACCTTTTCGGTCCAGGCCTGGACGCTCGCCAGGGTCTCCAGCAGATTTTCCCACCGACCGCGAAAGCGGGTCTGGCGAACCAGGTCCGCGAGCTTCGATATACGCGCCATCTTGGGTCCGAAATTGATCATGGGAGACCTCTCTTTGTCTGAAAAGCTCGTGAGCCGGCCGATCTCCAAGAGCTTGGCGGCCGGTAAGAACACATTGTGGTAAAGGCCGGGATCCGGATTTCCGTCCTGCTCCGGGTCGAGCCAGGCCGGCGGGCGATCGCCCTCGGCCAGCTCATAGCGTTGGGTGATGAGGGTGCGTCTACCCTGGGTCCAGGCGGCCAGCTGCACCGCACTCACCGGACAGCTGCGGCTGACCCAGATTCCGAACAGCTCTCGGGCCAGGGCCTCCCGGGTCTCGGTAGCCGTAGCAAGCTCCAGGAAGCGGGTCAGCACTTCCCCGAAGGTTCGGTGCCCGGACAGCAGAGGGATCGCCGGTGGTGCACTGAGGTGCTCGGACGAAACAGGGGGCCCGAGGGTAACCCGGGGGGTCGAGCTGTCCGCTGCGCGGACGGTGGGACGCAGTCTCTCGTAGCATCTGATGGCATCGAGGGTATAGGACTGCTGAGGAGCGCTCATGCATCCAAGCAAGAGACTGGCCGCATAGCGAGGCGTCGCCGGCGGCGAGCCACGCCCCCGGGGACCGGGTGCGACCAAGCCACCGGATACCAGCATGGTCACCCGAAAGCGCAGATCACGACGCGACTCGCCGAGGATCTCCGCCAGCCGCTCGCTGAATTCGTACCTTTTCAACCCGGTCGCCATGAGCCGAACACTAACAGCTCAGGCTCCCGGCTGCAAGAATAATTTAGTAAGTGACGTCTAATTATTTACATTGCGTTCACGCTCAGATCCCGAAACCCCGGACATGTAGCGGGGCCAACTGCCGGCGAGACCTGGACGCCTCGGAAGGCTGCCCGGGGCACCGACTCGCATCGCCCCTTATCGATCGGGGCACAAAAAAAATCGCCGGGCTCGAATGACCCGGCGACCCCATTTGGTACTGCATTTTATCCTTATTATTATTCGCCCCCCCGCTCAGCCGATCCGTTCCGCCTCCCTTACCGCAGGCCGAGGTTCGAGCATCTCCAGATTCGATAGGCGCAAGCCGAACATATGTTGCACTGCCTCGACAAGCAGAGTTTCGACTACGGGCCATGGGCTGTCAAGAATAATCGATAGATATCATATAGATAAAATATATTATTTACTCATAATCTAGAATTAATAGGCAGTAGGATGTTGTTTATTCTGCACAATTTTCCCTTTGATGTCCCAAACGCCCCGAGATCCGGCAATCCGCTGTGGTGACCTTCATCGCAGCCGGTCCAGCCGCAGGCGGTGGCGCTCGTCGAACAGCCGCCGCGAGCCCAGCAAGACCGCCGCAACACTCCCCAGCCCAGTACCGGCGGCGATCAGGAACATGATCAGGAGCTGGTACTTGGCTGCCTCCATGGGGGGACTGCCGGCAAGAATCTGCCCGGTCATCATACCGGGGAGACTGACGATCCCGGCGGTGGCCATGGCGTTGACGATGGGGATGAGGCCCGAGCGCAGCGATTCACGCCGGATCTCGGCGACGGCGGCGCTCCAATCGGCCCCGAGCAGCAACCTCGCTTCGATGCGACCTCGTCCTTCCCAGGCGTGACGGGTCAGATTGTCCAGGGAGATGGCGATTCCGTTCATGGTATTGCCGAGCAGCATGCCGAGCAGGGGAATCAGGTACTGCGGCTGGTACCAGGGCTGGACCCGGATGATGACCAGAAGGGCGAGCAGGGTCACACTGAAGGAGGACAGAAACATGGACAGGGTGCCGATGCCGATACCCCAGGGGCCCCGGAAACGCCGCTTCTGGCGCGCCATGACCTCCCAGCCGGCCACCATGAGCATGAACATGGCCAGCACGCCGATCCAGGGCAAGCTCCGGAGGTCGAACAAGACCTCGAGCACGAATCCGAGCAAGACCAATTGGACGGCACTGCGGGAAGCCGAGATGAGTATCCGCCGCTCCACCCCCAGACGCAGACGCCAGGACATGAAGGCCAACAGCAGGACCAGGCCGGCCGCGAGTGAAAGGTCACGGGCACTGAGCTCGATCAGACTCACGGCTCCGGCTCCAACCGCCGGTCCCGAATAATCAGGCGCCGCGCACCCAGGCGCTCGCGCTGCTCCGGGTCGTGGCTCACCCAAATCACCGCGGCGGACCGGTCCCGAAGGTAATCTTGGACAAGACCCTCCACCCTTTCCCTGTTCCGGGGATCGAGATTTGCGGTGGCTTCGTCCAGAAGCAGGGCTTCCGGTCCGTTGCCGAGCAGTCGAGCGAAGGCGAGGCGTTGTCGCTCCCCCGTAGACAAACGCGAGACCGACCACTCCAGCACCTCGGGACCGAAGCCGAGTCGGTCCAGCATTCGGGTACTCTCCCGGCCTTCTTCGTCGGCCCAATGGGTGGGACGGGAAAAGTGATCACCGACCCGCTCCTCCCACCAGTGGGATTCGGACGGGAGCAGACCGACCCGGCGGCGCCATTCGGGGGCGGGCATGGCCGAGCGCGGCCTGCCGTCGATCCAGACCTCGCCTTCGTGCGGGTCCAGATCGGCAAGGGCGCGCAGGAGCAGGCTCTTTCCGGAGCCCGAGGGGCCCGAGAGGAAGACCAGCTCACCGGCCGCCAGCTCCAGGTCGACCGGCTCCAGGACCTTGGGTCGAATGCCCTCGAGGCGCAGAGCGGCCATCAACGTCGGTAAAAGATCAGGTCCCGGGCACGGTTTCCGAGGCGCACCCCGCGCTGCTCGAATCTCGTGAGGGGGCGCTGTCGCGGTCGAGGGGAAAACGCCCCGGGACCCGCGGCATTCTCGAACAGGTCGGGCTCCGCCGTAAGCCGCTCCAGCATCTGCCGTGCGTAAGGCTCCCAATCGGTGGCGGCATGAAAAACACCGCCCGGACGGATGACCCGGGCCAGCTGGCGCACGAGCTCGGGGGTCAGAATGCGCCGCTTCCGGTGCCTCTGCTTGGGCCAGGGATCCGGGAAAAAGAGATAGACGCCTTCCAAGCTGCCCGGGGCGAGGCCGTTCGCCAGGATCTCGACGGCGTCATGACGGCAGACCCGCAGATTGGTGATCTCGCGCTCGCAGACCTGCAGCAGCAGGTGGCCAACCCCCGGGCGATGCACCTCGATACCGAGGTAATTCCGGTGCGGATTGCGCGATGCCAGCTCGCAAAGGGCCTCGCCGTTTCCGAACCCGATCTCCAGAAAGACCGGATTCGTATTGCCGAACAGGACCGGGAGATCCAGGTGTCGACCGCCCGGAATCCAGTCGACTCCGAAACGGGGCCACAGATCCTCCAGGGCCCGCTGCTGTGCCGAAGTCATCCTCCCTTCGCGCAGCACGTAACTGCGGACCGGGCGGTGGTGCTGAACCTCACTCATCGCCGCATCCGATGCTCGATCCGCAATGCACGGAGGCCCGGCAATGGTCTCGACAAACCCGCAGACGGGGTGACCGGAGCAGGCATGGTCCGGTGCAAGAGCTCGCAGCTGCAACGCGGCAGGCAGCAGCCGATCAGAAAAAGGTACCCTCCACCGGTGAGGACGCGGAGGCATAGCGTTTCGCCGGCATACGGCCCGCGAGGAAGGCCTCGCGACCGGCCTGTATCGCCTTGCGCATGGCACCGGCCATCAGCACCGGGTCCTTGGCAGCGGCGATGGCCGTGTTCATGAGCACTCCGTCGCATCCCAGCTCCATGGCTACGGCGGCGTCCGAAGCCGTCCCCACCCCGGCGTCCACCAGGATGGGAGCCCGGGCATTCTCGACGATCGTCAGGATATTGAGCCGATTGCGGATACCGAGTCCGGAGCCGATCGGTGCCGCCAGCGGCATCACCGCGACACAGCCCAGCTCTTCCAGTCGCTTGGCCATAATCGGGTCGTCGTTGGTATAGACCATGACGTCGAAGCCGTCCTCGACCAACACCTTGGCGGCCTCCAGGGTGGCGATCATGTCCGGAAGCAGGGTCTTCTCGTCCCCCAGCACCTCCAGCTTGCAGAGGTTATGGCCGTCCAACAGCTCCCGGGCCAGGTGGCAGGTCCGAATCGCCGTCTTGGCGTCGTAGCACCCGGCCGTGTTGGGCAGGATCGTGTAGCGCTCCGGCGGCAGAACCTCGAGGATATTCGGCTCGCCCGGGGTCTGGCCGATGTTGGTCCGGCGCACGGCAATGGTAACGATCTCGGCGCCGCTGGCCTCGATGGCTCGGCGGGTCTCATCCATGTCCTTGTACTTGCCGGTTCCGACCAGGAGGCGCGAGTGGTAAGTCTCCCCGGCGACGGTGAAGCTGTCGTTTGCAGCAGTCTGAGTAGGCATGACGCGGTTACATCAGTTGCGAAAAAGGACAGCATAAACCATTTGCCCATTACCGACATTCCCGTGCCGACCTTTCCAGGCTCACCCCCCTCCGACGGCGTGGATGATCTCCACCCGATCGCCGGGTGCCAGGCAGTGCTCCGCAAAGCGGCTGCGGGGCACCAGCTCCTCGTTGACCTCCACCGCGAGTCGCCGGCCTGTCAAATCGAGCCGTTCGATGAGGCCTACCATATTGGTGTCGTCCGGGATCTGGGTCGGGCTCCCGTTGAGGGTGATCTGCATGATGTACTCCTGTCGTCACACGGGACGATGATGCGAAGGATGCCGGAAGTGCGGTTAGCCCTCTCCTCCCTGATATCGCACCGAAGAGAGCATGATACGCCCGAACAGCAGATGATCCAGGGTCAGCTGCCGCACCCCGGTGACGATCAACAGGGCGAGCAGGAGCCCCCATTCGAGGTGATCCTGAAACGCGACAGGGGAATCCTTCAACGCATCATAATAGGAGACGACCGCCACGAGATTGAGCACGAACAGGCCGCTGGCGGAGAAGCGCGTCCACAGGCCGATGGCCAGCATCACGGACAACCCGAGCTCGCCGCCCGCCGCCAGGACGGCGGCGACGTCCGGCGGCAGGAATGGCACATGGTATTCCTCCCGAAACAGATAGAGGGTCGAGCCCCAGTCTTGAATCTTGTTCCAGCCGGAAGCGAGAAAGACTTTGGCGACATAGAGCCGCGCCGCCAGGTCTGCCACCGGGGCGAGGCGGTCCAGCAGCTGTCTCTCCAGGAGCTTCCAGGCGTCGTAGAGCTTCATCGCCAATGTGCTCATGAGATACGTTGAGCCCTCAGCCGATCATTGACTCGTGGACAGGCGGCTCACGGCGGATCAATATCCCCTGCTCCACCCAGAGGCGCAGGAGTCCCGCCGCCTGCATGGCCGCGTCGCCGACTCCTTGCTCAGCGACGAATTCGCAGATGTCGGCGAAGGTCCCGCCCTGTTGCAGGACGTCCAGCGTCGCCGCTTCGCCGTCGGACAGACTGCGCCAGCCGCTGACCAGGTCCGGTTTGCGGTAGATGAGCCAGTGCCCCGGCTGTCTGACGGGCTGCTCGATCGATTCCTCGGTCGGGGTGCCTGCCGCGTCGGTCAGGGTGTGCCAGAGCTGGGGCGCATTCCATTGCAGGGACAGTCTGGTCACCGACGGATGCAGATCGAACCGCAGGTCGCCCCATTGCTGCACCGGAACGGACAACAGGGAATCGACGGTCAGCCGGTCGGCGTCCGCCGCATCCAGGGTGTGGCGTATGGCCCATTCGAAGGACGCCAGCTCGCTCAAGACCGGCACTTGGCAATAGGGCTCGCGGTCTTGCAGAAACGTCGCCAGGGAGTCGCCGAGCCAGCGAATCGATGCATGCATGGACGGGTACAGATCCAGGAAGCCCCTTGCCATGAGGTCGAAGTCTTCGTCGCCCAACGCCTGCTGCACCGCAGGATAGTTGCTGCGCAGGGCCTCGGTCAGGCGTAGAAGATAGGCATCGGCATAGATATCCAGCTGGCTGTCGACATCGACCGAGCCGGCCTGCAACCTGGACCGGATGGGATCCCGGTCCCGCCGCGGGTCGAGAATGCACCCCTGCAGGGCGGACTGCCATTCATGCAGCCGCCACTCGCGGTTTCCGAGCTCAGGCACTTGCATAGCGCTTCTCCCACTCCTGCCCGTACAGCTCGGCGCCGGACGATGCGGCCACACTCCTGGCTCGAGCCAGCTCGACCACCAGCTCGTCCAGGGCCGGAATCCGATCGTCCCGCTCGATCATCGCCGGGATATCGCCGAACAGCCGCACGGCCTCGCGGTAGAGCTCCCACACGGCATCGCAGACCGGATGATCGTGGGTGTCTATGCAGTAGTCACCGTAGTCGCTGTGTCCCGCGAGATGAAACTGCCCAACCCGTCCGGGTGGTAAGGCGCGCAGATAGCGCACCGGGTCGAATCCGTGGTTGCGGCTGGATACGTAGATGTTGTTGATGTCGACGAGTAGATCGCAGTCGGCTTCCTCAGCGATGGCGCTGACGAATTCCCATTCCCTCATGGGCGCCTGCGCCTCCACGTAGGTGGAGACGTTCTCGATCGTCAGCCGACGGTCGAGAAGGTCCTGCGCCTGCCGAATGCGGCCCGCCACGTGGCGAACGGCTTCCTCTGTATAGGGAAGGGGCAAGAGGTCGTGCAGGTGCGCACCCTCCACACCGGTCCAGCAGAGGTGGTCGGAGACGACGGCCGGCTCGATGCGATCGGCCAGCCGTTTGAGGTCCTGCAGGTAGCCCAGGTCCAGCGGATCACAGGTGCCCAGATTCATCGCAACGCCGTGCATCGCGAGCGGATAATCCCGGCGAATCCGCTCCAGGTAGTAAAGCGGCTTTCCTCCGGGCACCAGATAGTTATCGGATAGTATCTCCAGCCAGTCCACCGCCTGAGGCGCGGCGAGGAAATCTCCATAGTGCTCCGGGCGCAGCCCGAGCCCGAATCCTCTCAAGCTGGTCATGTCGTCGTATCCTCTTGGGCATCGAGCTCAATGGGGTGGACCCCGAGGGCACGGCATGCCGCGCCCTCGGGACGAGCCGGGCCCCTATTCGACGACCGTACCGCCGTCCTTCTCGCATTGATCCGCGGAGGGCGACAACAGCCAGCCCTGTCCTTTGCAGGAATTCTGCCCTGCACAGGCATTGGTGGCGGTCTTACACTTGGTCTGGCCCTTGCATGCGTTGATGCCTTGGCACTTGACCTCAGTGCCATGCTCGGCATCGGCGGCGAATGCCGGCGTCACGGTGGCAGCGGCGAAGAGTGCGGCAGCGGACGCGGCCAGGGCCAGCTTGGCGGCCTGGGTCGTGAGGGAGCGGTTCTCGTTGGAGGTATTCATGGTGCATCTCCTGTCGTTGTGAGAAACAAGGCTCGAGACGTCGTGGGACTAGCGCGCCCACACACATCCGATGCACCAACCTCCGAAATGTTACAGCGGAAGACTCAACTATTTTTCGGGTCGCCAGTCAGTCCCTGCTGCTGGCGGTAGAGGCGCTGGGCAATCTCCTGGACCTCCGGCTCCGCCGGCGGCGGCTCGGAGCGGCGCGCGAGGAGGCTTCGCACCAGGGCCATTTGGCGCATGAAGCGGCGGCAATGGTTACAGATGAGGAGATGAAAGCGGACGGCGGCACGCTCCCGCCATGTCAGCTGGACATCCAGATAGTCGGTGGCCAGGGTCTGCACCAGCTCGCGGCAGGTCAACATGTGCCCGTTTCCTCGAATTGATCCACCATCGCGTAGACCCTTGCACGGGCCCGATGCAGGAGCACCCTGACATTAGCCGCGCTGATGGAGAGAATGTTACAGATCTGTGCCAATTCCAGACCCTGGTACTCCCGCAGCGTCAGCACGCTGCGCTGGGCCTCCGACAGCATGTCCAGCACCAGCTCGAGGCAGCGCAGGAAATCCTCATGACTGAGCAATGCCTCCGGCGACTGCTCGTGCCAGAGCCGCGGCTCCTGCGCCCAATGGCCATCGCCGAGAAAGCGATCCGGAGCGAAAAGACCTTCGTCGCCGGCGCCGCAGTCTTCCATCCGAATCTCGCGCTTGGCCTTGCGCAGGCGCCCCCGGGCTTCGTTGAGCAGGATGCTGAAGAGCCAGGTCTTGAGGGTGGAGCGCCCTTCGAAGCTCGGCAAGCTCCGGATGGCCGCAAGCCAGGCATCCTGTACCACCTCTTCGGCCTGCGCCTCGCCGATGATCGCCGCCGCCGCCCGCTTCATGGCGCCATGATGCTGCCGCACCAGATCTTCGAAGGCGGCCGGCTCACCGGCCCGAAGTCGGGCGACCAGCGTTGCGTCATCGACCGGTTTCCTGGGAGTCATCCAGTGTCTCCACTATCGCTACGCTTTCACTGCGGCCTGATGAGCCATAAACAAAGGTCTGGGTGACTCCCGCATCAAAAAGATGATAAGCCCACCATGCATTTGTTGCGACAAGAGCCACGGACAGAGAAATTTTAGGATGATCCCTGGACGGAACAGAATGCGGCAGGGAACCCGACTCACGGATGCCCGCCTGCGGGGTGCTCGGCCATCCAGTGCCGGGCAATCTCCTCGCGCCGGCAGATCCACACCCGGTCGTGGCTCTGCACATGGTCGAGAAACCGCTTCAGCGCCATGGCACGGGCCGGATGGCCGCTGATGCGACCGTGCAGCCCGACGCTCATCATCTTCGGGCAACGCTCGCCCTCCTCCCACAGGAGGTCGAAGGCATCCCTGAGCAGGCCGAACAGCTCATCCCCGGATGCACAGCCATTGGGCAGGAGATAGCGGGCATCGTTGTTGACCAGGGTATAGGGGATCACCAGATGCGGAGGCGATCCGGCGAGCCAGTAAGGCAGATCGTCGTTGTAGGCGTCGGAGTCGTAGAGAAATCCGCCCTCCTCCCGCAGCAGACGACGGGTGCTCTGACTGACCCGCCCGGTGTACCAGCCCACGGGGCGCTTGCCGCACAGCCGCTCGATGACCTCGATGGTGCGGCGGATGTGGTCACGCTCGTCGTCCTCGGGGATCTCGCGGTAGTCGAGCCAGCGGTAGCCGTGTCCGGCGACCTCATGGCTGGCGGCGCGCAGCGCATCGGCGATCTCGGGGCTGCGCTCCAGGGCCAGGCCCACCGCGAAGGCGGTCAGGGGCAGGCCACGGGTGCCGAAGAGCTCGAGGATGCGCCAGATACCGGCCCGCGATCCGTATTCGTACATCCCTTCGACGCTGAGGTCGCGCTCTGCGATGCAGGCCGGGCGGCCCGGCAGCTCGTGCAGCCAGGCCTCGGAGCGGGGATCACCGTTGAGAACGCTGGACTCCGCGCCTTCCTCGATGTTGAGCACGAACTGCACCGCGACGCGCGCCTCCTGCGGCCAGCGCGGATGCGGGGGATGAGGGCCGTAGCCGACCAGGTCGCGTCCCGACATCAGCCGAGCTCGAAGGTGGTGACCCCGAAGATGCGATGGTGGGCTAGATCCGGGAAGGGGCCCAGGTACATGCGCGCACACCCGAAGACCTCCTTCATGCGGTACCGCTGCACCAGCTCGATGGCCGGCGGGTTGTTCTCCGGGGCATCGAGAAACAGCGGACCGCCTGCCGCGAATTCGGCAAATCGAGAGTACAGTGCCTCGGCCACATGCCCATCGTCGGCGAACAGCGGACCGATCTTGCAGCCCTCGCCGCAGCGGCGGATTACCCCGTATCCGGCCAATTTGCCGTCGCGCAGGCTTGCGAGGGCCAAGGCATCGGCTTGTGAGATCCACCCCCTCAGGAAGCTCGGGCGCGGCGCCGGGAAGCAGGTGCGGTCATAGTCGAGGACTTGCTCGAACGGCAGCTGGGACAAGGGGACGATGTCCTGGCCGA
>Ga0315556_1002368_pt1 | contig 10804 bp, 12 predicted proteins | sample SalMarSW160310MG_FD_202112 | JGI IMG/M metagenome (GOLD analysis project Ga0315556, IMG submission 202112) | Salt marsh sediment microbial communities from the Plum Island Ecosystem LTER, Massachusetts, United States - Salt Marsh Sediment SW1603-10 ...
AGAACGGTTGCATGTCGTGGCACGTAATCTGCAGTCCCACTGTATCCAACTGGACCACAATATCTTGAAGTTAAGTCTATTTTTCTAGTATAGTTGAGACCATCGTTTTTACACGAGCACCAAGATAGAAGCAGAATCGTTGAATTTGCCGGGATTCAAGAATCATTTGGGAATTGTTGAATCGACCAATTTTCAAGTATTGTGGTGCCAGTTGTAATAAAATGAGGCACATCCTCCAATGGCCATATGGCAAGAAGGAGGTAGCAACCTAAAAGTCATTTCCAGGCCCACAATTTCTTGTAGATATAGTCCTCCCAAGGACCGCTCTTTTTATCTCTCCCTCCCTGCCACCCATTCAATGTCAAATCAAACCATTTATATTCTCCTTTTTCCATCCAATCCACCAAAAGTATGTAAACTTTTGCCAACGATGGACTTCTGATCACCTCCGTCGGAGAAAAAGGGGATACGGCATTGCGCAAGAGCATATCCTGTACGATCATGAGAGGCGGCACGAGCAAGGGGATTTTCTTCGCCGAAGACGACCTTCCTCCTGCAGGCGAAGAACGGGACCGGATTCTCCTGGGAAATGGTCTGGTCGAAGACTGGGAAAAGGCCCCTTTCCTCAGCCCGTCCGTTCCGAAAATGACGCTCGTGACCGGACCGAAAACCTACCGGACCTATGCCCTGACCGGAGTGTTACGCACCGGGGCCGCCGCCTTGGTACGCGGTTCGGTTGTCAACCGGGCGCTGGGCTCCCGGGCGGACATCAGCAATATCCGGATCGGCCATCCCGACGGCATCATCGAGGCGGGTGTATCGGCGGAGACCACGGGCGCGGAATGCCGCATCCTCAGCGTCACGGGGTATTCGCACCGCCCGTCTGCTCATGGAAGGGCGGGTTTATTTCTAACCGGACCTCTTACGGTTGCATCAAACAGGGAAGGCCAGGGATGCTGAGCAAACGGCCGAAGGGGAATCGGGCCTTTCACGTACGGTGCTGGCTGAAAAATCGGAAATCCGCAGGGCACTCAACCGTCCGCGGGAGTGGCCGGAGCGGGGCGAAAGACTACATGTTCCATAACCAGTGCAGCGACCACCCCGACGACGAAAGCGTTGCCGAGAATGGGTCTCAAAACGACGGGAAATGAACGCAACACATCCGGCCCCAGAAAGGCCACGATCGTGGTGAGCAAGACCGGCAAGCCGACGATCAGCCCATGGTCGAACCGGAATGCCTCCTTGGCCTCCAGAAGGACGCTCAGCCCTGCAGCGACCTGCGCGCAAAGGATATAGGTGAGAACACACCCGATGACCGCCGGGGGGATGTGCCCGAGCACACCGATGGTTATGGGCGAAAAGGCCAGGAGCAGGAGGATAAGGGCCGTGGGCAACAGGGTAAACCTGGAGGCGCATCCGGTGGAAGCCACGACGCCGGGGCTCAAGGAAAAATCGACCGGGCCCAGCACCCCGAAAAGGCCGGACACTGCATTGGCCAGGCCGGTGAAGGCGATGCCGCGGGTGATCCTGCCGGGCATGTCCGAAGGCTTGAGCAGTTCGTACATGGACTGAATGGACCCAAGGTCGTTTACGGATAACGCAAGGAAGCAGAAGAGAAAGGAGACCAGTACGCCCGGATCGAAAGCCGGCCGGGTGGTCAGGTGGGTGAAGAATCCGGCGAACAGGTCCCCTGCGGAGACGGGTCCGGCTTCCGGGATAGGGCCGAAGAGGAGGTAATAGGCCATGGCCCCGACCGCCATGGCCCAGACGATCAGGGTCGATTTCCAGATATCGGGCAGGCGTCGCTGCGCCAGGAACATGGCGAACAGGAACAGGAGCGCAAAGACGAGATTGGCGAGGGGTGAGGCGGGATCCGATCGGACGATCAGATTCTGGAGTGTGGGCGCAAGGCTGAAGGCGATCAATAGGAGAACGGCGGCGACCACTCGGGCGGTGAACAGGGTCTGCAGATAGCGGAATATCCCGGTAATGCTCAACAGGGAAAGAAGGAGCCCGCCCACGAGAATGGAGGAATAAACGGTGTTGAGGGGGAACCCGCGGCTGGCGATGACCCCGATGAGAAGCACCGTGGACGGGCCGGCAATCAGGGGAAGGCGGTGCCCCCACAGGACCTGGCAAAAGAGGGTAAGGGCGGTGATGAAGCACAGCTTCTGCAGGTAGATCACCTGGTCGCCCCATGCACTGAAATGGAGCCCTCCGACCACCTTGCCGATGATGATAATCCCGGGGACGGCAATGGCCAGCCACTGAAGGCCGAACAGGAGCAATGCCCCGAAAGGCGGTCGCTCTTCAAGTCCATATCTGAACTGCACTCGGATACCTCCCTGAACCCTTTTCTCCCCTGCGTTACGGGCGGCGGCAGGTGGAAAGGCCCAACCATATCTCAATGGGCGTTTTCAATCAAGATAAACCAAAACCCGATGGGTCCGGGATCGATTTTTGACCCGGGTAATAGATGATTGCTTTATTGAATTTCAGAAGAGCGCCCCGCTCTTACACAAAGAGATATTCGGCCTCCGGGCCTGCATCCGATCTCTCAAGAGGCTGAAGGAGATCGGCGGGAAGTTGGGGAAATTGCTTGTGCTGCCGGCGTCCTGCGCATCCTCATATGTTCTTAAACCCATTTTACGGAGTGCCGTCAGGGAGACAATCCATGGGCCTGATCAATCTGCTGCTTAAAGATCCGCTTGCGTTCATCCTCATCGCCATACCACTCTTGTATTCCATCATTTTTCATGAGTTGGCGCATGGCTGGGTAGCCTATCTCATGGGTGATCCGACAGCCAAGTCGCTCGGCCGTCTAAGCCTTAACCCGAAAGCGGGACGCTGGTAAAAAAGTAAATTAGTAGTGGATAATTCTGGTGGAACCAGGGCACCCGGAGTCGTATGAGAGGTAGGGCACGCCGTTAACTTTTTCACTCTCTATAAATCTAAGCCATAACATTCCGATTCATATGTTCACTTGAGATATTTTCTGAAGATCACCACCTCACCCAAACCTGAGATAAGAGAATATCCGGGATGGCAATGAGCGGAGGATATGTGCATGTCTGGCAAGATATCTCCAATCCCACTGTATCCAACCGGACCACAATATTTTGAAGTTAAGCCTATTTTTTGGTATAGTCGAGATGCTCATTTTTAACCAGATCCAGCATACCTGCAGTATTGTTGGATTTGCATGGGTTCAAGGATTATGCAAGAATTGTTGACGGTACAAAGCGCCCGGAAAGGTCATTTTAGCAGTGCCCGCACACAAACAGAGTTTGGGCGCCGGTTGAAAACTAGCTGTTTAGTGCAACACAAATAGTGAGGGAATTGCTCATGCAAATGACAAACTTTGGGGAATGGGGCAAAAGGATTGCTGCGCGAGGAGGAATTATTGTATTTTTTATAATGGCTTTCGAAGTCATGATAATGATAAGCCCTTTTGCTCTTTTCTTCTATTCGGTTTTCAATCCTGTTTTCCATTGGTTGGATGCCTACCCAGCGACACGGTGGCTCACGCATTTCTTTCTGCCGCATATGGTACTGCCGCCGACGCTGCCGCTCAAAATTATTCGCGTCTCAGGCTCTGTGCTGTTTATTGTCGGTTGTGCCACCTTTCTTATCTGCGCCTCACAAGTCTATCTGGGGAAGTTGTTTAAGTGGGGGATAGCCAGCCGTGGGATCTATCGTTTCGTTCGTCACCCGCAATATTCTTCACTCGGAATTTGGGGCGTGGGCATGGCGATATTGTGGCCCCGGTTTATCGTCCTCGTGACGCTGTCGATCATGTTCATGCTGTACTACTTTTTGGCCAAAGATGAAGAAAGGCGTATGGCCGCTCAATACGGGGATTCCTACAGAGAATATGTTCGCAATACAGGAATGTTTTTTCCGTCGATAGGGAGAAACAAATCCAACATGCCTGTGCCGATTAATCCCTTCAAGCCCAAGCATATCTTCGTTCTGCTGACTGTAGTGGCTGTTGTCATTGGCAGTGGTTTTGTGTGCCGATCCCTCACGCTGAATTCACTTCGACTTGAGTCAAAAGAGAATGTAACGCTTATATCCATAATGCCGGAGGACAACATAAAAGAAGCGGCGATACTGAAGACCATTCAAAATGGTGATGTGGAATTTTTAAACAAACATAAGGATTATCTTGGTTATGAAATGCCGGTGGATTATATCATGCAGGGCATGATCGCCAATACGGGAGACGAGCACCGTCTCTACAAACAGCATCATACGGTTGCGCTTATAACAGACTGGGTTCTCCATCCATTCGAACACTTAAGACGGTCGTCATCTGCACAAATGGCTAGGATGAGAAATATGGATCCAGCTGTGGCAAGAAGGCATCATTGTCCTTTGGGAATTATCAATCAAAATATGGATTGCGATAATTGCGAATATAGACGGGTAATTCTTGTGGAGGTCGACAGTCCCTCCCATAGACATATATCTGGAAAGAAGTTGCTTGCATTCAACACCAGAAGAATTCCTGTTGGTTTCGTTGATATCGATATTAAATCAGGCAAAATTATAGATAGAAAACGGGTGGAGTCGAAAACGGCCTGGAACGGCGTGCCCACTCCTGCCATATAGCGCCGAGAAGGAGGAGATGAAAGCAGCATCTTCTTTCAGCACCTAGTGATATCCAATTCTCAATGCGCCATGATTCCAGGATGATTATCCGAAAATGGAATATTTTGAGGACGAATTCGTCCAAGATCTCGGAACTATTATTAATCATTCAGATGATGGGATCTCTGGAGAAATAGCCGGCCCGAATCCTTCAGGACTTCAACACTGATTTTGTGTATGTTACCCATGAAGGTTGTTGTTTGTTGATTAAAATATTTTCCCATTTTCCAGAAAATCCGTGTACTATCAATAATATCAGAAGCATGCATTATCACCTAGTCAATCGCCACATCGAATAGTTGTAAGAGATGATCTGCCATACGATTAACATCAAAATCACTGTTGTGCTGGACACAGGCAGACCGGTGTAAGAGAATATATCCTTCTTTTCAATTGTCTCTCTTGGCTTATCTTGTTTGGAATGCTCCAACAGATTGAAACCAAGACCCAATGAAATGATCCCGGTCTTACCATCAACGGCCCTTTCCTGCGGTAGTCTATAGATAGAGACCTGAAAACAGGAAAGGCAAAAAAGGAAAATCAGGATAGCTAGCGAGGTCAGGAATGTTGTCCTGGTAGCTTTTCCTGTTAATATAACTTCTCGTTCGTCACGCTCCCGTATGAAGGTAAGTCTAGCCAATACCTGATCACGAAACGGCTCGGAAACCATCAATCTGACGCTCAAATAAAGGGAAAGCGTCATCCAAAGTGCAAAGACGAGCCCTGCGAAACTGTTCAGTAAGTTAAGGTAGACATTGGCATGGTTAACAACTCCTAAGCTGTAGCAGTAAGAAAAGGCAGCAAAAACAATGAATGCAGGAAGCCCGTACAAAAAAGACTTCAATAGGATTGAGTCAAGTCTCTTCATTTTGTCTCCTCCTCAATCGAGAAAATGGTATTTATGTCTGCTCCAAAATAACGCGCAATGCGAAACGCCAACTCAAGCGAAGGGTTATAACCGCCCCCCTCGATTGCAACAATGGTTGCCCGTGTTATCCCTATTTCTTTGGCGAGTTGTTCCTGGGTCATCCGTCGTTCTGCCCGGAGAACATGCAAACGATTCACTATCTTGAGCTGTGGAAGTGACTTAGACATGCTTTGCCCCCGATGTTTTGTTCATACCAATCATTGTCTACTTAACTTTACATTTTGTCAAGTTTATTTTACGTCGAGGCAAAAAAATAGCACGGATAATCTGTAGTGAAAATGTGTTGGGATTCCAGAATCATTATCCTATTCGTGAAAATTCGATCATCTTTCACTCATCAAGCTTATCAGCAGTAATCGTTAGCTGCGCCTCAACATATTATTGTAACTCAGGATATAAGTAGGACAGCCGTACACAGTTGGATGCGCTGTTGACTATGTCATATGATCCAACGCTTCTGGATATTTCTCAGGCTGAGGAAGAAAAGTCCAATGCAGAACACAATAAGCAAAGCGAAATCAATCGGTATGGGGATCGCATGTCCAATGCCGAAGGCGCCATGAAGAATGTCGGTGCCGTACGTCGGCGGAAGTACATAGGAAAGAGGCCGGAGAAAAACAGGCAAACGCTCGATCGGGAAGAATAACCCGCATAGGAATATCATGGGGAAGCGGAAAAAGTTGGAAAAGGTCTGGGCTTCGAAGACTTCACTCACTGAGACAGCTATGAACAACCCCAGAAAGGTCGAAGTCACCGCGAGGAGAATAATAGCAGGGATAACTGCCCCCCAGGCGGCTTGAGAAAGGTCGGTCAAAAAGGCCGCAAGAATGATGGGGATGAATGCGTTGGCCGTGCCGAAGAGGATTGCTCCCGAGGTCTTGGCAAGCATGAGGAGTTCCAGCGGTATGGGGGCCAGGAGCAGCCTGTCGAAGGATCGTCCTTTTTTCTCGAAGGTCACGGTCACCGACAGCATGGAGGTAGTGCCAAAGAGGATGGAAACCACCATCACGCCGGGAAGCACGGAAAGCACGCTCTCCAACCCCCTGCCCGATTTGATAAAAAACATCCCTGTCCAGGCGAGAGGAAAGATCAATCCCCAACTGATATTGGGTGGTTTGAGGTAATAGGCCCGCATATCCTTGACAAGGATGTTCCAGAAGGCGATCCACCATTTCATGCGCCGCCACCCGCCTTCTTTTCCTTTTCTTTTCGCATCGTGCCCGCCTCAATTCCCGTGACTCTTACGAAGACGTCCTCCAGGGACGACTGTATACGCCGAGCCTCGTTAACTTCGGCCCCTTGATTCTCCAGAAACCGCACCAACGGCCCAACGCCAATCGGCGTGTCTGACTCGACCCGAATCAATCCCCCGGCAAGGGCCTTGAATATCAGTCCTGGAAATGCTTTGATCAGCTTACCGGGCAGGGAGGGCCCCAGGTTCGACACGGCAAACTGCGTCACATGCTTTTCTTGGATCGGCTGGATAAGATTCGCCACCTCGTCGATCCGGACGATTTCACCTCCCACGATGAAGGCAATCCGGCCGCAGAGCCTTTCTGCTTCCTCAATGTAATGGGTGGTCAGAAAAATGGTTGTCCCGTTCCGATGAAGGTCGGCGATCAGCTGACGGACTTGCCGGGCGCTGGCTACATCGATACCGGTTGTCGGTTCATCCAGGAAGAGTATCTGTGGATCGTGAATGATCCCGGCGGCGATGGTGAGTTTGCGCTTCATTCCCTTGGAGTAACCGGCAAACTTCCGATTCGCGGCATCTGCAAGACCGAACCTCTCCAGAAGATTCCTCGCGCGGGGTTCACGCTTTTCCTTTTTCATACCGTACAGGGCCGCACAAAAGCAGAGGTTGTCGAATCCCGTCAGTTCGGGGTAGAGGTTGCTCTCGTCCGGAACCACTCCGGTCAAGTGCTGGGCCGCTTTGGGATTTCCCGTACAGTCGATGCCTGCGATTCTGATCTTGCCTGTGTCCGGCCGGGCAAGGCCGGTAAGCATGTTGATGGTGGTGGTTTTGCCCGCGCCGTTGGGACCGAGGAACCCGTAAAGTTCGCCCTGAAGTACCTCGAAGCTTGCATCAGCAACCGCCTGCACTTCACCGAATCGCTTGGCTAGTTTATGAACGGCAATGGCGTCAACCGAGGGGTCATTCATTATGAGTAGATCTCCCTGCAACCTGAATTTCTATACCTGCTTCTTCACTTTCCTCCTTCTTTAGGCACACAGGGATGGTCCTTTTCATCCCCATGGCACTCTTTGATCTGCTCCGGGGAGCACTCACCCGGTTTCCCTTTCAGACGATCCGGCTGTTGGCAGCAATCTTTGCACATGGCTAAATCCCTCCTTTCCATACCATTTATGTTGATCTCATCCGAGGCGGACTTGTGGCAGACTACCCTGAAATCAGGTGCCTGATCGGTTGCCTTTATAAGATTTTCCGCAATTCGATGAATCGCACTTTTATCAACGCAGTAATGGGTCCAGTATCCCCGTTTCTCCCCCCGCACCAGACCGGCCTTCCTCAATATTTGGAGGTGTTGGGACACGGCCGCTTTGGACATGTCAAGACGGCCGGCAAGCGCGCCCACGCATAGATCATGAGTCAAAAGCAGGTTGATGATCCGAAAACGGGTTTCATCTGCCAGGGCCTTAAGGGAAGCGGTAATATCGATCATCCATAAATCCATTTCGTTGCACGCTTAAACGGATCGTCACACATCTAAATCGATCTGTCAACAAGAATCTATTTTGCACTGGTGCTTGCGGGCATGAAAGAACGGTAAAAATGAATACCTCCTTAATATCAGGGTGGGTGACCCTAAAGATAAAAGGAGGTATTCAATGGGTGATTTTAAGAAGTTAGCACATGCAATCTGGCAGTGCAAATACCATGTTGTGTGGTGTCCGAAATATCGGTTCAGGATTCTGAATGAGGAAAAGATCCGAAAATATGTAAGATGGCAGTTGGAAAAAGATAGGCGCATGGAACAACTCAAATTCTGGCGCTAAACTTACCCTTTTAGGGTCACCTTTTATTCCACCCCTTTTAGGGGTGGTTGTTAAATATGTTGTATAAGCCGTAGGCTAAACAAAGGAGTTTTATACGGACAGAAAATCAGGTTCCCGCGTTTTATGCGGATCAACTAAAAGAGGTTCACCTCGATAACGGGATAAGATCGAAAGGGACAGAATAGAGGGGTTTTTCTTGAATGAGGCTATGTTCCTACCACAATTCCCCCATCCACCCGCAAAACCGCGCCCGTAATATAGCTCGCCTCCTCAGAGGCAAGAAAAAGGTATGCATTTGCAATATCTCGCGGCTTCCCAAGTCTTCCCAGGGGTGTTTTCGACCTCATCTTGTCAATGATTTTTTCAGGCATGCTTGCCAGTATTTCCGTCGCGGTGAAGCCCGGCGCAACCGCATTCACTCTGATCTGGAAACGACCAAACTCCCGTGCCCAGACCTTAGTCATACCGATGACTCCCGCTTTTGTTGCCACGTAATTGGTTTGACCCATATTCCCATCTAATCCTACAATAGAGGTGGCGTTAAGTATAACGCCGCCTCCCTGGCGTATCATGACCGGCGCCACTGCCTGGGTACAGTTGAATGCCCCTTTCAAATTAACGGCAATCACCAGATCAAAATCCCTTTCCGGCATTTCTTTGATGAGGCTTCCGTTCACCACCTTCACCAGCAGACCATCACGCAGGATGCCGGCATTATTCACCAGCACGTCGATCCGGCCGAACTTTTTGATGATCGCATTTACGGCATCTTGAACAGCTTCTTTGTTTGAAACATCCACGGAATAAAAGGCAGCTTTGGGCCCCAAGTAGCCCGCAGCGTCCTTTCCTTGCTCCTCGTTCACATCAGCGATAAGGACCTTTGCCCCTTCCTCGATGAATCGTTCCGCGGTCGCCCTGCCGATCCCTGCGGCTCCTCCTGTTACTAAGGCAACCTTGTCCTTCAATCTCATGAGTCGCTCCCTTTCCCGTGTCTTCTCGGTACGTATGTCTGGTTACTGCTCATGTCTGCATTATCTCTTTCGGTATCAGGAAATAGGCAGGACGGTTCTCTATTATTGTGGTTCAAAAGCCAGGTAGGTTATCGATTCATCTCCGTGTCTTTCATGGAGAAACATTGCCTTCATGGGCATGCCCACCTTTATTTCATCGGGTCTGCCGGCATCCACACCTTGTATGCGGGCATCGACCCGGACGCCTTTCTCCAACTCCACCACTCCTGAAACATACGGGTTTTTCCTGTTAAATCCTTGTGCAATCATAAATGGGGGGCCAACGGCTATGCAGGTAAACGCACTGAGTTTTCCCATCCCTTTGATCTCCACCCACTCCATTTCCGACCCATGGCACTGAGTACAGATGGGCCTAGGGGGTACGAATACGGCGTCACACTTTGTGCACTTTGAACCCATAATCTTCTCTTCACCCAGAAACCGCTCATAAGATATGTCGCTGAAAGGTCTTTGTCCCATCGACTCATCTCCTTTCAAGAATGGTCATCGTGCAGGTCCCGCCAGTCCCTCCAAGATTATGGGCAGCCCCGATATGTAGATCCTTTTTGGGTACCTGACGCTTGCCGGCCATGCCCTTCAATTGAGTCCACACCTCATAGAGTTGGGATATCCCTGTGGCCCCTACAGGATGTCCCTTACACTTGAGACCCCCTGAGGTGTTGATAGGAATAGGCCCGTCAAGTCTTGTCAAGCCCTCCGCCACTGCCTTATACCCTTGACCCAGCTTGAAAAAACCAAGGTCCTCTATGTGGATAAGCTCAGCAATGGAAAAGCAGTCATGAACTTCAGCGAATTGAATGTCTTTCGGCGCAAGCCCTGCCATGCCATATGCTTCCCGAGCCGCATATCTTGTTGCTTCAAAGAATGTGAGATCGTCGCAGGCATGGAGACCCCTTCCGCTTCCTTGCCCAATTCCGGCTACATATATGGGATCATCGGTAAAATTCTTCGCGATATCTTGAGAAACCAGTAGCATGCAACTCGCCCCGTCACTGATAGGGCAGCAATCAAACAGGTGCATTGGCCAGGCTACTGCAGGGTTTACCCTCGGATCCCTCAGGAAATCCTTCTCATCCTGCCAGTCAGGCACCTCCTCTTCTCTTTTCTTCAAGCTCTCAATTTTCTTATTCATAATGTCCCGTATGGTCAGCGGAAACTGTGCCTTCGGATTGAG
>Ga0315556_1002369_pt1 | contig 10799 bp, 7 predicted proteins | sample SalMarSW160310MG_FD_202112 | JGI IMG/M metagenome (GOLD analysis project Ga0315556, IMG submission 202112) | Salt marsh sediment microbial communities from the Plum Island Ecosystem LTER, Massachusetts, United States - Salt Marsh Sediment SW1603-10 ...
AAATGGGATCAGGGCCAGAAGTGCCGCCGCCAGCGAGATAGGGGCGGTGTAGGCAGCCATAACGTAGTAGAGGCGAGCGAAGCTCCCCTCCCCGCCCAAGGCACCGGCAACAAACTGCTCGATGCCTGCATAGATCATCAGGCCGACGCCGGCCAACGCCGCAGAGAAAGGGATTAGGCACGCCAGAGTGATCAAGGCGACGATTCCTATCTCGGTGGTCGTGTCGGACGATTGCTCAAGTCCAGATAGAGCGGTTGATATGAAAGCTAAGCGAAGCACACTGGCCACACCGGAGGCGATGAGACCGCTGACAAAGACCCAGGCGAAGCCCTTGCGGATGCTGGCACTGGGGTCCTCCGCCAAGGCGGTGTAGCTCATCTCATTGGGCTGCGTCAGGGAGATCAACCAGGCCTGGGTCCAAGAATGCGGTGCAACCTCGGGTTGCATGCTGGGCAGACCCGCATCTTCAGTCATCATGACCTCCTTGTGATACCTGCCGTGGGTCGTCCGAGCTCAGCCCGAGGCCGGGGCGCTGGCAAACGGATCATGTTGAGTCTGATACTCGCGCCGGAACTGTTGTGTGTAAAGTCGATAGTAGCGTCCCCGCTGGCGGAGCAGCTCTGCATGAGTGCCCATCTCGGCGATCTGGCCGCGATCGATGAGTAGAATTCGGTCGGCGCGCTTGATCGTCGACAGGCGATGGGCGATGATCAGACTGGTTCGGTCAGCCATCATCTTCTCCATTCCGCGCTGGATGAGATTCTCGGTCAGGGTATCGACCGAGCTGGTGGCTTCGTCCATGATGAAGATTTCCGGATCCGCCAGCACCGCCCGGGAAAGACTGATCAATTGTTTCTGGCCGACCGAAAGCAGATTGCCGCCCTCGCCGACGTCTTCTTCGTAGCCGTGTTCCAAGGCCCGGATGAATTCGTCGGCGCCGGCCAGCGCCGCGGCCGCGGCTACTTCTTCGTCGCTGGCATCGAGGCGCCCGTAGCGTATGTTTTCTCGGATCGAGCCTGAAAACAGGTGCGGCGTTTGCAGCACCATGCCGATCCGAGATTGGATGCCGTGAAGCGAATGCTGCGTGTAGTCGGATCCCGCCAGCCGGATCACGCCGCCGGTCGGCTCGTAGAAGCGGCATAGCAGATTGACAATGGTCGATTTGCCGCCACCCGTGGGGCCGACGAGTGCCATACTTTCGCCTTGCTGGATCTTCAGGTTGAAGTCTTGGAGCACCGACTCGCCGTCATGGTAGGCGAAATCGACGTGCTCGAACTCGATGGTCCCTCGCAAGCTCTCTGGATCATCGGCGCCGGGCCGGTCGACAATCTCAAGCTTGGCGTCAATGAGCGAGAATACCCGCTCGGCCGAGGCGATGGCGTGCTGCATTTCGGCATAGACGCGAGCCAGATCTTGAATGGGCCACATCATAAATGTGATGTAGCCGAGGAACGCCTGGATACCGCCGATCGTCATCGCTCCGACTTCGGCCTGCAAGCCGCCGTAGAAGACGACGCTGCCGATCGCCACGGCACTGATCATCTGCACTGCCGGCAGGAACAGCGCGGAGAGCCATGCTGCCCGGTAGGAGGCATTGTACATTTGGCCCGTCAGATCGCCGAACTCGCCCAGGTTGGCCTCTTCCCGTCCCAGTGCTTTGACCACCCGCACGCCCTGGATGTTCTCATTGAAGGCGCCGGTAATCTTCGAATTCAGCTTGCGCGCTGTGCGGAACTCAACCAGGATGCGTGCCTTGAATTGGGCCGCGACGATCAGGAGAATCGGGATCACGGCGAACACGATCAATGCCAAACGCCAGTTGATGATCAGCATGAAGCTGGCGGAGGTGATGATATTGAGTGCGCCCCAGGTTGTGTCCAGCAAACCCCAGGTCACCAGATTGGCGATCCGTTCCGAGTCGGATGTGACACGCGACATCATCCAGCCGACGGGTGTGCGATCGTAGTATGAAAGGGACAGATCTTGGAGGTGCCCAAACATCTCCTGGCGCAGGTCGTACTGCACACGTTCCCCCAACACGCCTGCCAAGAAGATGAAGGTGAACACGCCCACCGCCTGAATCAGGCTGAGGCCGCCATACAAGAGCACGATCCTCACCACCGCCTCACGGTCGCCGGGGACGATACCCAGATCGATGATCTGTTTGCTGAGGTATGTAAAATATGAATCGAGAAACGAAACCAGGGCGACGGCCAGCAGAAAGCCGATCACCCAGCGAATGTGCGGCCGGGTCTGGGCCAGAATCCGAAGCAGGGTTCGGCCGTTGAATTGGCTCTCGAACTCCTCCTCTTCGAACTCAATCTCTACCGACACCGGCCATCTCCTTTTCGATTTCCACTTCCACCTGCGCTTGCATTTGATACACGCTTCGGTAGATCCCGTCCTCGGCCATCAGCGCATCGTGACGCCCGCGCTCGACGATTCGGCCGCGGTCCATGACCAGGATTAGGTCGGCATCCATCACGCTTTGGATGCGGTGGGCGATGACGAAACTCGTGCGGCCCTGCATGAGCCGAGCCAGCGCGCCTCGGATTTCGACCTCCGTTTCTGTATCGACGGACGAGGTCGAGTCGTCGAGGATCAGGATGCGGGGATCCTTGAGCAGTGTGCGGGCGATAGCCACGCGCTGTTTCTGGCCGCCGGAGAGCGTGACTCCCTTTTCGCCCACCAGCGTGTCGTAGCCTTCTGGGAAGCTAAGGATCACGTCATGGATGGCTGCCGCGCGTGCGGCGTCTTCGATTTCCTGCTGGCTGACCTGGCGTTTGACGCCGTAGGTGATGTTCTCGCGAATGGTCCTTGAGAACAGGAATGGCTCCTGCTCCACCAAACCCACCGCCTCGCGCAAGTAGGCTCGAGGGTAGGTCCGCAAGCTGCGGCCGTCCAGAGTGATCTCCCCGGCGGTGTAGTCGTAGAAGCGGGGGATCAGGTTGACCAAGCTGGTCTTGCCTGAGCCGGTGGAGCCCAGCAGGGCGACAACCTGGCCGGATTGGCAGGCGAATGTGATGTCCTTAAGAACGGGTTCCTCGGACTCGTAGGCGAAGTCGACATGTTCGAAGCGGATTTCGCCCCGCAACGGCGCGTCCGGTTGGAGTTCGCCGCCGAGCAAATCCTCCCGTGCCTCACGTACAATCTCCATCACCCGGCCAAAGGAAACCATCCCGGTTGACATTTGGACGATCAACCGCCCCATGTTGCGCATGGGGAAGATCAGCCAGATCATCAGGCCGGCGTACGCCAGGTAAGTCCCGACCGAGATGGTTCCCTGGATGGCCATGAGCGCCCCGAGCGTGTAGCCGACCAGGAGCTGCGCAACCAGAAGGATGTCGGTCGTGGGCCAGAAGACAGCGTGGAGCCGAAGAAGGCGACGCCCGCGTTGGTACTTCTCCCAGTTCTCGGCTTCGAATTTTCGGCTCTCGAAGTCTTGGCGGGCGAAGGCCTTGACGACCCGCACACCGCTGAGATTCTCCTGCAAGGTGGTCGACAGCGTCGCTTCTTGCTCCTGGTATGACTCGTACAGGTCCGAAATCCGCCGGAAGAAGAACAGCGAGATGGCCAAGATCAGTGGGATGACGACGATGGAAAGTCCCGCCAGGCGCGGGCTGAGGTAGACCAATGCGCCCAGGTTCACGAGAAAAAGCAGGCTGATCCGGCCAAGTCCGATGGCCTGATCGGCGAAGAATCGCCGTACGGCATCAACGTCGGATGTCGAACGTGAAATCAGCTCACCGGTCTGCATGCGATCGTGATAGGTGAAGCTCAACCGCTGGATGTGATCGTAAAGGTAGTTGCGAAGCCTGAGGGCGATCCCCTCGGCAGTTGCGGCCGCCAACCGGCCGCTGAGGAAGGTGAAGACTCCCTCGAAAACGGCCAAGGCCACAAAACCGAGGGCGACCAACACCAGAACCGAGCCAGCCACTCCCTTCCCCAGCACTTGATCGATGAAGTAGCGGAGCAGCAGATAGGTACCCGACTTGAGGACGGCGGCGACGCCCAGACTCGCTGCCGCGAGCAAGTACGTCCGACGGTAGCTGGTCATCAAGCGCCAAAGACCAACGGAGCGCCGTTCGGCTACGGCCTGCTGGACATCATACGTGCCAGATGGAACCTGGGTCATCAGGCCTCACAGGCTGGGCGGCGACATGTCGGCGCCGCGGCTCGGGTCAGCCTGAAGGCGCCTGGTGGAAGAATGATGTAGGTTGGTTGATGATCGTGCTATCCCCACCCAGTGTAAACAGGAGCCACCGATTCTACCATCGGTCGGCCCGTGGGTCACCGGCCAGGATGGGCTTGGATATACTTCAAAGAAAGACGCAAGATGCGAAAAGAGAGGCTATGTCAGAGATTCATCGCTATGAAGATCCGCGAACGCTGGCAAAGGGTGCGGCAAGCTTCTTGATCGCCCGGGGCCAGGCCGCCCAGGCGGGCAGAGGTGTGTTCTCGCTGGCCCTATCAGGCGGTTCGACGCCCGAGGCGACCTACCGTGCAGTGGCTGAACAGGTCCATGGCGTCAACTTGGACTGGAATCGAGTGAAGATTTTCTGGGGCGATGAGCGCTGCGTGCCGCCCGATGATCCGGCGAGCAATTTCCGGATGGCGCGCCAGGCGCTTCTCGATCATCTACCTGTGTCGGATGACCACGTCTTTCGGATGGCCTGCGAAGGAGATCCCGACCAGGGCGCGCTCGACTATGAGGCGACGCTGCGGGACCAGTTTGGAGAGGGCTCTTTGCCGCGGTTTGACCTCATCCTGCTGGGTCTTGGCCCCGACGGGCACACGGCGTCGCTCTTCCCAGGCACGAAGGCTTTGGAATCTGGCGGACGCTGGGTGCTGTCCAACTTTGTGGAGAAGATGGATGCCTGGCGGATGACGCTCAGCCTGGAGGTGATCAACGCGGCTGCCGCCGTGGCGTTCCTCGTTCAGGGCGAGGAGAAAGCCGATGTGCTGCGCCGAGTCTTGGAGGGTGGAGATGAGGCTTCGTCTTTCCCCGCAGCGCATGTCCGGCCGGCTTCCGGCGAACTTCACTGGTTTGTCGACGCTGCGGCAGCCGCCAGACTGTGAAGGTGTGTGTCGACTGGGGCTCAGCCCACGACCTTGACGCCCGCTCGCCCCTCGACTGCGCCGCTTGACAGATCCGTCCAGCCAAGGATGCATTGCGGCCTCCGCCCAGGACGGCTGAGGGAAAGTGCCACGTCGGCGGATCGTTTCAAGGTCCACCCGGGACGGTCCCATCCGAAGAATCGACAACGGCGCCGATTTCGGCGCCGTCTGCGTTGGATGCCTGGCTCTTGGCCGTCTGATGAGCCGCTGGGGTCGGATCCCAGAAGCTAGATGTTGTTCACCGCTCGGCCTCAACCAAAACGTGCGAGAGACCGCCAATGTTCGACTTCGTCGTCGTCCCCTTGAGCCTTCTTGAGAAGAGCTTCGAATGACGGCTTTGCCCACGATGGGGCGGGGACGTCGTAGTTAAAACCTTCGAGCTTGAATCGAGGGATCTTTCTTCCCAAGAATGACTGGATCTTGGCTGCGGCACGCTCATCCTCCGCGGTGACGAGGGTGATCGCATTCCCGTCGGCTTCGGCGCGCGCTGTTCGGCCGATACGGTGGACATAATCCTCGGCGTGCTCGGGCACGTCGAAGTTGGCGACGTGACTGATGTCTTCAATATCTAACCCGCGTGAGGCGACGTTGGTTGCCACCAGAACCTTGACCTTTCCCGACTTGAAACGTTCGAGAGCGGCCAAGCGCTCATTCTGGCGGTAGTCGCCGTGAATACAGGCTGCCGAGATGTTGGCTTCCTTGAGCTTGCGGAAGACCATGTCGGCGTTGACCTTGGTGGCGGTAAAGACGAGCATGCTTTCCACTGTTTGTGACCGGATCAGGTCGACCAGCAGATCAACCTTGAGGTGCCGGGGGACCGGATAGAAGCGCTGATCGATCGACTCGGGCGGGGTGGCGACTTTGATATCGATGCGGATGGGCTGGTTGAGAAACTCGTTGGCAAGGCCAGCTACCGTGGGCGGCATCGTGGCCGAGAACATCATCGTCTGCCGTTGCACCGGCATCTGGTCAATGATCTTGCGCATGTCCGGCAGGAAGCCCATGTCGAGCATGCGGTCGCCCTCGTCGATGACCAGGATTTGCATCTCGCTGAAGCGGATGTTGCCGCGCCGCATGTGGTCCATCAAGCGGCCAGGTGTGGCGACGATCATGTCAGCGCCTTGCTTGAGCTGGTCGGCCTGCTTGCGGATCGACCCCCCGCCGAATATGGCGCTCACCGAAAGTCCGGTCCCAGCGCCAAAATCACGCGCCTCGTCGGCGATTTGCAGCACGAGCTCGCGCGTCGGAGCCATGACAACCAGACGGGGCCAGCGGTGTTTACCTTTGTCCTTGCGCAGCTGCTCGATCGCCGGCAGCAAGAAAGCCACCGTCTTGCCGGTGCCCGTCTGGGCGCAGCCGAGGATATCTCGGCCGGCCATCGCCTCCGGAATAGCTTCAATCTGGATCGGGGTGGGGTCTTCAAACCCTCGTCGTTCTACGGCCTCGAGCACGGGTTGGCTGAAGCCGAATTCTTCGAAACTCATCTTTTCACTTCCTGTGTTTAACGCAATACCGCTCCGACAGCGATCCATCGGAGCGGGGCATAACCTTCCGAAAGACAACCTGTGTCATTGTACTCGACCCTGAGATAGGCGTCAATCCCGCAAGAATCTGCGCATAGCCATCAAGAGAAACGGACCAGATACTCTTGGAGCCATGGGCCGTTGTGCTCAATTGCCCCGGAATGCGCCTTGGACTAACTCGGGACGGAAAAACGGACCGGCATCCCCGTCGGTGGCGAAGCGGTAGACGGCCGCAGCATAGATCCCCTGCAGCGTGGAACTGATCAGGCTGATGAGCACGATGGCCAAAATCAGAACCAGCACGGCGGGTACAAAGACCAGCGGCTGGTTGAAGTTGGCCGCAACATAGGCGGCGGGGGCGATGAGCACAACCGCCAGCCCGAAAGAAATCAGCCCGAAAATCAGACCAATGCTTAGGTTTCCTGCGATCTGCTCGCCCCAGGTGCGCTTGAGCAAGCTGGCGCTGCGCCGGATGGATTCCAGCGGTCCCTGACCTTCCACCACTAGCACGGGCACCACCAAAAAGGTGGCCAGATTCCAGGCGAGGCCGACCAAGGAAACCGCAATTCGACCCAGCGTGTCGCTCCGGCTGGAAATGGCGCGCAGAAGCATGCCTACCGTCGAGGCGATGAGGGCGTAGCCGATGATCGATCCAATATGGCTGAATGCGATGCGGAAGCCGTCGCTCACCGTGGGATCGCCCCCGGCGAGCCGAATCATCGCCGCCCCGATAAGGGCGGCGTTGGAGAAGACAATGACTATGTATTGTGAAAAGTAGAACAAGAAGGCAATGATGATAGTCGCAATGCGCACGTCTCCCAAACGGCCTCCGACCATGGCGTCGAACAAGCCTCCGAAGAACATGGGCAGAGCGAAGCTGGCGCTGACGACAAGCACTCCAATGGACGAGATGATGGGAAAGATGATGAGTTCTTTGTCGGCCTGAAGGACCGATGCGCTGGCTTTGACCAGAGCCCAACTGTTGCCCAATCGCTGAAACATGATGACGGTCTCCGTCCATATCGAAGATGGAAGGCGGACGTTCCCTCTCGCCGGTTGGCTGCCATTATGGCACATAAACGCAGAGCGGCGGCACAAGGGAGCGGCTATAATGCGGGCTCCCACACGGCTGACAGGAGAGGCTTCCTGACCTTGTCCACCGATATTCGTCGATTGCCGATGAGGCGCGTCTTTCACACCTGGTGGCCACTGGCCGCCAGTTGGTTGTTGATGGCGGTCGAGCTGCCAGCGGTGAGCGCGGTTGTCGCCCGGCTGCCTTTGCCCCAGGTGAGTCTGGCGGCTTGGGGCGGCGTGATCTTCCCCCTGTCGCTGATTGTGGAATCCCCGATTATCATGCTCTTGGCCGCCTCGACCGCTTTGAGCAAAGACTATCCCACCTACCGCAAAGTACGCCGTTTCATGTTCTGGGCAGGAGGGATTCTGACGGGGCTCCACGTGCTGGTGGCCTTCACGCCACTGTACTTCTTCGTCGTGCGCGTGTTGATCGGGGCACCGGAGGAAATCATCGGCCCGGCGCGCATTGGCCTGCAGTTGATGACGCCGTGGACGATGTCCATCGCCTACCGGCGATTCAATCAGGGCGTGTTGATCCGCTTCGGCCATTCGGATGCGGTAGGGATCGGGACCGCGGTGCGCCTGACGGCCGACAGCCTGGTGCTGGCGGCAGGCCTGATCAGCGGAAGCGTGCCCGGTATCGTGGTCGCTGGCTGCGCGGTGGCCTTGGGGGTCATCAGTGAAGCCGTCTACGCAGGTTTGCGCGTGCGGCCCGTGGTCCAGCACGAGCTCAAGCCGGCGCCACATGCCGGTATCGCCCTGGACCTGCGCGGTTTCATCAGTTTCTACACCCCGCTGGCCATGACGTCATTGATAACCTTGCTGATCCAGCCCATGGGCAGTGCCGCTCTAAGTCGAATGCCGGGCGCTCTTGAGTCCCTGGCGGCCTGGCCCGTTGTGTCTGGGCTGATCTTCATGATTCGGAGCATGGGGAACGCCTACAATGAAGTCGTCGTCGCCATGCTTGATGAACCGAGGTCGACCATGACCCTGAGGCGTTTCTCGGCTCTGCTGGTGGGCGTCTCCATCGTCCTGGTCCTGCTGATCGCCGGCACGCCCCTTTCGGGTTTTTGGTTTGGCACAGTGTCGGCTCTTCCGCCGTCATTGGTCAAGCTGGCCTCGGTGGCAATATGGTTCGCGCTTCCGGTTCCCGCCCTGACCGTACTTCAGAGCTGGTTCCAGGGAACGCTGGTCAACGCGCGCCGAACCCGCCCGGTGACGGAGGCAGTGGCGATCAGCTTGGGGCTGAGCGCGCTGGTCCTGGTCATGGGGGTACTTGGAGGCCAGTGGACCGGGTTGCTGGTGGCCTGGCTGGCGTTTGATATTGGCGGTGTTGCGCAGACCCTCTGGCTCTGGCGTCGGAGCAGGCACACCATGCACCAGGCCCTGGCACGCGAGGGCGAAGTGGTGCCCATCACCCAGGCAGATTTGGTGGGGGGTTGACCCATCATAGGCAGCGCGTTTGTGAGCTGTTTCACAAACCGCCGTTCTCGACCACCTGCGCTTGCACCACACAAGAAGCAGCTCCGAGCTCAGCGGCAGAGGCTGCCGCTCAACTCCTTCTTTACAGACTGCCTCAAAGAACAGTGCTGAGCTCCTGGCATCGGGCCCCTCAAGCGCCCGGTGACGGATTCGCCTCTTCGCTCGGGAGCGGAACGACCGGAAGAAGGGGGATGCTTTCGCTCGTGACTTCTGGTCCTTGGCGCTCATGCGCACAATCGGACGAGGCGAAAGGGTGATCCACGCCGTCGGCCAGCCTGTAACCTATCTCGCCGGTCGTGCAAAGCCAATCGTGATGTGCCAATAGCTTGATGCTTGGTGCTTGCTGCTAGTTGCTGTTGTTGGCCCCGCGTTGTCCTTCGTGCCGTGGCGAGGCGACGCAGGCGCTTGCCTGCCCCTAGCCGTTCACTTTCCCCTTATGCTCGCCCCACCACTCATCATTCTCAAGCGTGATCACCTTGTAGACCTCGGCGAAGTCCATCTCCTTGCCTTTGCCGTTTTCGGCCGCCCACTCACGAATGCGCTCGGCAGCGTCCCAGCTCCCAAGTTCTTTCATCTCTTTCATCTGGCTTTCGTGCGCCATCAGCGCTTCCACCTTCGTGTCGATCGTATCTGTGATGTTGACAAAAGTGTCACCCTGTGAGAAGGATGTGACATAGACCTTGCGCGTCTTGTGCGCCTGCAGGCCCTCGTCCGCCAGCTCCTCGAAGACATTGGGCTGCCCGGCGGCGGGAAACACCGCCTCCAGCGTCGCCAGGCCGGCCGCCCGATGATCCGGATGGTTGATGTAGTTCTCGTTGGCGAACACCACCGTGGGATCGGGGCAAACGACGACTTCCGGCCGGAAGCGGCGGATTTCGGCCACGATCTTTTTGCGCAGGGCGAGATCGGCTATCAGGATGCCATCTTGCTCTCCGAGGAAAACCACATCTTCGGCGCCAGCGATCTCGGCGGCCTTGCGCTGCTCGGACTCGCGAATCTGTTTGGCCTGAGTTGGGCTGGTCTTGCTGTTCCGAATACCCACCTGTCCGCTGGTGCAGACGACGTAGCGAATCCGGCAGCCGGCCTTGGCCCACCGAGCAAGGGTGCCTGCGCACGAAAACTCAATGTCGTCAGGGTGGGCGAAAACCGCCAGGGCGCTCTCAGGGACATAGAAATCAGACATCTCGGTATGACCTCCTCAACAAATCAACGGCAAGGGGGGCGTTCGTCAGGAACGCCCCCAAAAAAGACTGACACTCCGGGGTCGCAACTGTCGTCCGGCCCCGGGCGTAGTTCAGGCGGGTGAGGGCAAGGCCTTTGAAGGGCTCGATCTCCCGTCCTCGCTGGTCGCCTGGCGCCGGAACTGGCTCATGTACAAGTCGTAGTAGAAGCCGCGGGCGTCCATCAACTCATCGTGCGTGCCGCGCTCGACAATCTCCCCCTGATCGATGACCAGGACCTTGTCGGCGTTGCGAATGGTGCTCAGGCGGTGGGCCACCACAAAGCTGGTGCGCCCCTTGAGCAGCTCTTCCAAGGCGGATTGTATCAACCGTTCAGTGCGTGTGTCCACGCTGGAGGTGGCCTCGTCCAGGATGAGGATTC
>Ga0315556_1002371_pt1 | contig 10795 bp, 8 predicted proteins | sample SalMarSW160310MG_FD_202112 | JGI IMG/M metagenome (GOLD analysis project Ga0315556, IMG submission 202112) | Salt marsh sediment microbial communities from the Plum Island Ecosystem LTER, Massachusetts, United States - Salt Marsh Sediment SW1603-10 ...
CTGACCGTGACCGCCGTCCTGTCGGGAAACCGCAACTTCGAAGGGCGGGTGCATCCCCTGGCTCGGATGAACTACCTCGCTTCTCCGCCGCTGGTGGTCGCCTACGCGATCGCCGGGACCATGGACATCGATCTCTACAACGAGCCGCTGGGAACGGATGCCAACGGGCGGCGGGTCTTCCTGCGCGATATCTGGCCGACGCAGCACGAGATCGCCGAGGTGATGAAATCGAACGTCACCGCCGAGGGCTTCCGTCAAGCCTATGCGGCAGTATTCAAGGGGGACTCCAAATGGAATCACCTGGCCGGCGCCGAGGGCGAGCGTTTCGGCTGGGACGACGAATCAACCTACATCCGCAACCCGCCCTATTTCACCGGGATGACCATGGCGGTCGGCGCAGTATCCGACATCCACGGCGCCCGTGCCCTGGCGCTGCTGGGCGATTCGGTCACCACCGACCATATCTCCCCCGCGGGCTCGATCAAGACGGAGTCCCCGGCCGGGAGCTACCTGATCCGGCACGGCGTGCCGCCGGAGGACTTCAACTCCTACGGCTCGCGCCGCGGCAACCACGAGGTGATGATGCGCGGCACCTTCGCCAACATCCGCCTGCGCAACCTGATGGCTCCCGGCACCGAGGGCGGGGTCACTCTGCACCAGCCGAGCGGCGAGCAGATGAGCATCTACGATGCCGCCATGCGCTACCAGGCCGAGGGCGCGCCCGCGGTGGTGATCGCCGGCAAGGAGTACGGCTCGGGCTCATCCCGCGACTGGGCCGCCAAGGGACCGCGCCTGCTCGGGGTCAGGGCGGTGATCGCCGAGAGCTACGAGCGCATCCACCGCACCAACCTGGTGTGCATGGGCCTGTTGCCCCTGCAGTTCCGCGACGGCGAGAGCGCCAAGAGCCTGGGCCTCACCGGCTACGAGACCTACGACATCACCGGCCTGGGCGACGGCTCGGCCAAGGTCGTGGAGGTCACAGCGACCGCGCCGGACGGCTCGAAGAAGCCGTTCCAGGCCCGGGTACGCATCGACACCCCCAACGAGGTGGATTACTACCGCCACGGCGGCATCCTGCACTACGTGCTGCGCAAGCTGGCGGCCTGACGCCGGCCCAGACTTCCTCCGACTGCGCCGTATCCAACGAAGGATGCGGCGCGGCACGGACCGCATCGATCGCGACCAGATGCGGTTCCTTCGTCGCCGCCTCCCATCAAACATCCAGGGCTCCGACCGCCTGTAGGAGGCCAGCCCCCTGGCCGATCACGGTCCCACCGAAGGCCGCAAGGTCGCCGAGAGGGCTCGCCTCCTACAAAACAAAAGGCAGGCGGTTGTTTTCATGAGAGGATTCTCTGGGTTCTTGGACCGCATCGGTGACTGCGCGCTCTCCCATCATCGACCTGTTCTCTGCGCGACAGCGCACCGCTTGCGGGGCGGACCCTCCTATCGAGCTGCTCCGTTGATCCGAGGCGCTGGAGTCGCCGACCCGGCGCTCGGCTGTCCCTGGGCCTTAGCAGGCTCCTTCCGCGGGGTAAGCTGTACCACCGCCTCGCCAATACCCCGGGGATCGCTGGCCGCGGTCAGGGTGCCCTTCTGCCGGTCCCAGACCACGGCCTGCATGTTGCCGTAGCCGTCCTCGCTTTCCCGCAGGGCGTAGCCCATCCCCTTCAACGCCTCTAGGGTCGCCTGGGAGAAGGCGCCGCGCTCGTAGAGGACCTCGTCGGGGAGGTACTGGTGATGGAAGCGCGGCCGATCGACGATGGCCCGGGCGTCGCCGCCGTGCAGATATTCGAGGACCCCGAGCAGCACCATGCTGATGATGCGGCTGCCCCCCGGGGTGCCCAGGATCGCGACCCCGCGGGGGGTCTCCACGAAGGTGGGGGTCATGCTGGACAGGGGGCGCTTGCCCGGCTCGATGGCATTGGCCTCGCCGCCGACCAGCCCGTAGACATTGGGCACCCCGGGCTTGGCCACGAAGTCGTCCATCTCGTCGTTGACCAGCACCCCGGTGCCGGGTGCGACGAATCCTGATCCGAACAGGTAGTTGCTGCTGAGCGTCGTCGCCACCCGGTTGCCCTGACGGTCGATAATCGAGAAATGCGTGGTGTTCGACCCGCCCGGCGCATCCACGGGCACGGGAGGCAGCGAGGCGCTCGGCGTTGCCTTGTCCAGGTGGATCATCGCGCGCCGGCTCTGGGCGTGCTCCTCGCTCAGCAGGCGCGCGACGGGCACCGGCCAGAAGTCCGGGTCACCCAGATACTCGGCCCGGTCGCGGTAGGCCTGGCGCATCGCCTCGATGATCAGATGGACCCGGGTGGGCTCGGCGAGGTGATCGAGGTCATAGCCGGAGAGAATCCTCAGCATGGTCCCTATCGCCACTCCGCCGGAGGAGGGCGGGGAGGCCGCGACAATGGTCGCGCCGCGGTATGAGATCCTGATGGGCTTGCGCGCGACGACCCGGTAGGTGTGCAGATCATCCAGGCTCCAGATGCCGCCGCCGGCACGTACCCCGTCGACCAGGCGCCGCGCCAGCTCGCCTTCGTAGAAGCCGGCCGCCCCCCGCTCGGCGATCCTTTGAAGGGTATCGGAGAGCGCCGGCTGCTTCAGGATCGAGCCCACAGCCGGCGGCTCCCCGCCGGGGAGAAAGATCCGGGCCGCTTCGGGCGATGCCTCCAGCACCTTTCGGCGAATCTCGGCGAAGCGGTGCAGCCGCTCATCCACCGGAAAGCCCGAGCGCGCGAGCCGGATTGCCGGGGCGAGGCTGTGCTGGAGCGGGAGTGCGCCATACTGCTCCGCCACGTAGGCCAGTGCGGCCGGGATGCCGGGAATGCCTCCCGCCAGCGGGCCATCGAGGGAAGCCCCGGGGATCACCTGACCCTTGGCATCCAGGTACATGCCCGGGCGCGCCGCCAGCGGGGCCCGCTCCCGGGCGTCGACCATCAGGTCCCGGCCGTCGGACTGACGGTGCAACAGCCAGAATCCGCCTCCGCCCAGTCCGCTGCTGTACGGCTCCACCACCGCCAGCGCCGCGGCCACCGCCACCGCGGCGTCGAACGCGTTGCCCCCGGCATCGAGAATCTCCATCCCGGCGCGGGTAGCCAGAGGGTGCGCGCTGGCAATTGCCGCCCCGGGCGGTGCCTCGGCGGCCGAGGCGAAGGGCGCCAACAGGGCCAGAATCAGCGCGGACAACCAGGGGGCCGGGCACCGATGACCGAGCAGGCGCGGGCCGGTATGTATAATTCGCTTTCTCACGGTTGCCTCTTCATCCCAGGGGGCCGACGTCGGCGGCCAACGCGAGCGCCGAGACGGCGACGCCCGACCCACGAGCCAAGATCCGGAGTACACAAGGTGCCCATGGAGCTCACGACACTGACCGCCGTCTCCCCCGTGGACGGACGCTACGGCGCCCGGACCGCGGATCTGCGGCCCATTTTCAGTGAATTCGGACTGATCCGCCATCGCGTGCTGGTGGAGGTGCGCTGGCTGCAGGCGCTCGCCGCCCACCCCGGCGTCGCCGAGGTACCCGCCTTCAGCGAGCATGCCCGGAAGATACTCGAAGGGATCGTCGAGAACTTCAGCGAAGAGGACGCCCACCGGGTCAAGAACATCGAGCGCACCACTAATCACGACGTAAAGGCGGTGGAGTATCTCCTCAAGGAGAAGGTGGCGGGCAACCAGGAGCTGGAGGCAGTCAGCGAATTTATCCACTTCGCCTGCACCTCCGAGGACATCAACAACCTGTCCCACGCCCTGATGCTGCGCGAAGGTCGCGGACAGGTGCTGTTGCCCCTGATGGACGAGGTGATCACCGGGGTGCGCGCGCTGTCCCAGGCCCACGCGGACAAGCCCATGCTCTCGCGCACCCACGGCCAGCCCGCCTCCCCCACCACCCTGGGCAAGGAGATGGCCAACTTCGTCCATCGGCTGCACCGCCAGCGCGAGCAGGTGGCGGCGGTGCCCCTGCTGGGCAAGATCAACGGCGCGGTCGGCAACTACAACGCCCACCTCGCCGCCTATCCGGAGCTCGACTGGAGCGCCTTCGCCCGGGAATTCGTCGAGGGCCTGGGGCTGGCCTGGAATCCCTTCACCACTCAGATCGAGCCCCACGACTACATCGCCGAGCTGTTCGATGCCGTCGCCCGCTTCAACAGCGTGCTGATCGATTTCTGTCGCGACGTCTGGGGCTATATCTCGCTCGGCTACTTCAAGCAGAAGACCATCGCCGGGGAGGTGGGATCATCCACCATGCCGCACAAGGTCAACCCGATCGACTTCGAGAACGCCGAGGGCAATCTGGGCATCGCCAACGCATTGTTCGACCACCTGGCCGGCAAGCTGCCCATCTCGCGCTGGCAGCGCGACCTGACCGACTCGACTGCGCTGCGCAACCTCGGTGTGGGCCTGGCCCACACCAGTATCGCCCTGCAGTCCGCGATCCGGGGTATGTCCAAGCTGGAGGCCGACGAGGCGCGGCTGGCCGCCGACCTGGATGCCAACTGGGAGGTGTTGGCCGAGCCGATCCAGACGGTGATGCGCCGCTATGGCATCGACAAGCCCTACGAGCGGCTCAAGGAGCTCAGTCGCGGTCACCGGCTGTGCGCGGAGGACATCCGTAAGTTCATCGACGGCCTGGATCTCCCGGATTCCGCGAAGGCGTCTCTGCGCGCTCTGACGCCGGCCGGCTACACCGGCAACGCCGAAGACCAGGCCCGGAGCATCTGACCGACAGTCCCCCGCTGCGGCGCGCGATCCGCCAGCGTTTCCGGCGTCGCTCGGCCCGGAGGCTCGACGGACTGTCGCGCACGCCGGCGCGCCCGGCCTTTCGCGCGCCCTGTATCCAAGCGCCTCGCGGCAGCCTCCGGACGAACGCTGGTGAACAGAGCGGGCCGGAGACGGAGCCTATCCCGCGCCGATCCGACTCCTCCCCGGTCCCGATCCCCTCCGGCGATCCGGGAATTCGTGACCTTGCGCACGGTCCCTGGGAATCGAATCTGGGATAAAAGAGTGCATTGATTGGGCTGGGGCACCCCGAGAACCCGCCGAACCGCATCCCCAGGGGAGCCCTACACAACCGTCCGATCCGCCCGGCCTACCGACCCCCAGCTATGGTAGGACGGGTTTTTTTTGCGCGTCTGCCCCCCGGACGCCCCGCCCGTCGCGCTCGTGAGCCCCTGCGCCGAATTGCTACACTTGCCGGCACCAGCTGCGCATACGGAAGCCGTTGATGCTCAAGCTCCGCCTGCCCGAAGACCTAGACCCCGAGCGGTTCCTGCACACCTATTGGCAGAAGAAGCCCCTGCTGATCCGCGGCGCCCTCCCTGGATTCGTCTCGCCGCTGGAGCCCGGTGAGCTGGCGGGGCTCGCCTGTGAGGAGGAGCCCGAATCGCGCATCGTGCTGCAGCAGGCCGGTGATCCCGCTTGGGTGCTGCGTCACGGCCCCTTCACCGAGGCCGATTTCGAGGCATTGCCCGAGACCCATTGGACCCTGCTCGTCCAGGACGTGGACAAGCTCATCCCGGAGGTCGCCGATCTCCTGGAGCCGTTCCGGTTCCTGCCGGATTGGCGTGTCGACGACGTCATGATCAGCTACGCTGCAGACCAGGGCTCCGTTGGGCCGCACACGGACGACTATGACGTGTTCCTGATCCAGGGCGCGGGACGGCGCCGCTGGCAGATCCACCATCGGCCCACCTCCGATGCCGACCTGATCCCGGGCCTGGACCTGCGCATCCTCTCGGATTTCGAGGCCGCCGAGGAATGGGTTCTGGAGCCGGGCGACCTGCTCTACCTGCCACCCGGCGTCGCCCATTGGGGCCTCGCCCAAGGAGCCGGCTGCATGACCTACTCGGTCGGCTTCAGGGCCCCCACGTTGCGCGAGCTGGCGGGTGCCTACTGCGAGGATCTGATCCAGCGCAGCGTCCCGTCGCATCGATACCGGGACGCTGAGCTGCATCCCACGCGCACCAGTGCCGAGATATCGGCCGGCGTCCTGACCGAGATTCGCGGTCTGCTGGACCGATCGCTCACGGACTCGCCTGCCGAGCGCGATCGATGGTTCGGCCGGTTCATCACCGAGCCCAAGCCGCGATTGCTCGTGCAGCCGGCGGAAGAGCCGCTGGACACGCGGACCCTCTATACCCTGCTGCAGGAGCGCGCACTGCTTCTCAGAAACGGGCTCTCCCGGATGGCCTTCATCCGCGGGTCGGAGGGTCGGGACTATCTTTACGTAAATGGCGAGGAGCTCCCGTTTCCGTCCGATGAGAGCGGGTTTCTGGAGATCCTCACCCAGCAACGATGCCTGCATTTCGGCTACCTGGCCGACTGGCTTGCACGCGGCGAGTGCCTGGGGCTGCTCACCGAGCTGTACAACCGCGGGCACCTGCACTTCGATGAGGAATGAGGTCCGTATCCGCGTCGCCGACTGGAACCGCGACGGCGAGGCACTGAAGGGTATCCGCTGGGCGGTCTTCGTGCAGGAGCAAGGCGTGCCCCCGGACCTCGAGTGGGACGAGCAGGACCCCGTCTCGCTGCACCTGCTGGCGGAGGATGGCGCCGGACGGCCGATCGCCACCGCCCGACTGCTGCCGGACGGCCACGTCGGCCGCATGGCGGTGAGCCACGACTGGCGACGCCGGGGGATAGGCAGCGCGCTGGTGCGCAAAGCGCTGGATGAGGCGCGGTGGCGGGGGCTGGCACAGGTGATCGTGAACGCCCAGACTTATGTGGTGGAGTTTTACGCGCGTCACGGTTTCGTCCCGGAGGGCGAAGCGTTCATGGACGCCGGTATCCCCCACCAGCGAATGACCCGATCGGTAGCGGAGTGATCCATGGGAACGACCGAAGACAGACTGGCTTGGATCGAGCAGGGGCAGCTGGGGGAGACTCAGGGCAGCCTGGAGCTCGAGCGCCGGGAAGAGCTGGCACTCGCCGCCGTCCGGCTCGCCACCGCTGCGCAACGCGAGATCCTGATATTCAGCTGGGATCTCGACGCCCCGCTGTACAACCGAACCGCCTTCCTCGACGCCGTCCGCGCGCTGGCCCTGGGAAGCCGCGCGGCCCAGGTCCGGATCCTGCTCCAGACCAACGAACGGGTGCAACGCGAAGGACACCGCCTCGTGGATCTGGCCCGGCGCTTGTCCAGCCGAATGGAGATCCGCAAGGTCGATCCCGAGCACGCCGGACACCCGGAGAACTTCCTGCTGGTGGACGGAATGGGCTATCTGCGCAAGCGCTTGCACACCCGCCTGGAGGCCGTTGTCAGCTTCCACGCGCCGCTGGACGTCCGGCATTTCCGGGACTTTTTCAACGGCGTCTGGAACGCTAGCGAGCAGGACTACGAGCTGAGGCGCCTGCACCTGTAATCGGGCCGCGCCGCAGCCGTTCGCGATTCATGGCGAGCCACTGCAGCGTGATCACGATGCTGGTGGAGTCCGCCCGGCCTGTATAGAGCTCGGCAATGGCCTGATCGGCCGGCATCACCAGGACGCGGATGTCCTCTCCCTCATGTTCCAGCCCGTGCACGCCTCCGGCGCCATCCGCATCCACCAGCCCGACGAACAGGCTGATGCGCTCGGCGGAGAGCCCAGGACTCACCCAGAGACGACAGACCGGGATCAGCTCCCCGACCTCACATCCGGCCTCCTCCCGAACCTCGCGCCGAGCCACCTCCTCGGCGCTCTCGCCGGGACCGACGTAGCCGCCCACCGTCTCCAGCAGCCAGCAGCCCTCCCCCGCTTCCAGGGTACCGATCCGGAACTGCTCGATCAGCACCACGCAGTCACGACTCGGATCGTAGAGCAGCACGGAGACCGCCCCCAGCCCCTCCAGGCGCTCGCGCACGATCTCGCGGCTCCACCCGCCCTCGAACAGACTGTGCCGCAGCCGATAGCGGTCGACGTGGAAGAACCCCCGGAAGACCGCCTCGCGCTGCAGGATCTCGGTCTTGTATTCCATGGTGGCTCCGGGCCGGATCCCGACATCGTGAGGAAAGGCGCCATGTTAGGACGATGGTCCAGGCCTGTCGATCGGGCCTGGCCGGCCCATGCCGATCCTCCCGACGATCCAGCCCGGCCTGCACCGGAGACATACCGGGCCCCCAGTCGCCATCGCCCTCTTACGCCCTTGCCGCAAGGCCGGGGATCTATTTAGACTGCGCCAATGACAGGATCCCGCCCTCGCCTGCCCACCGCGGTTGTGCGACGATCTCCGACCTAACGCCCGAAGCGGCGGCCCAACAACAAGACCAAGCTATCCCGGGAGCAGCAAGATGGTGGAAATCCGAGAAAAGAAATCCGGCACCGTGATCGCCCGCCTGGAGGGCGACAGCCTCGCGGGCGCCGACCTTCGGGAGATGGACCTGGTTGGCGCCGATCTTCGAGGAGCGGATCTCCACGGGGCTCGTTTGGACAACGCCTATCTGATGAACGCGGATCTCAGCGGGGCCAACCTCGCCAGCGCGATCCTGATCGGGGCCAACCTGGAAGAAGCCAACCTCTCGGGCGCCAATCTCACTTCGGCGCGAATCGGATTCGCGACGCGCTCCCGGGCCGCCCTGATGCTCGGCGCCGATCTTTCCGGGGCCGACCTGACCCGCGCCGACATCCGCCATGTCGAGCTGCGCCGCGCCAATCTCTCCGACGCCATCATGACCTACGTCGACGCCGAAGGGACCGATTTCAGCCGTGCCAATCTCGACCGCATCTCGGCGACCAACGGACTGTTCATCAAGGCGGTGATGCGCCAGACCTCGCTGCGTAACGCGGATCTGCGCGAATGCCACCTCAATGATGCCAACCTGGTGCGCGCCGACATGAGCGGCGTAAACCTCGAAGGGCTCTCCGAAGGGGGGTTCGCCGTGATCAACCGTGCGCACATGGAGCACGCCATCCTGAGAGGCGCCCGGATGTGCTCGGTATCGGCCGAAGAGGCCGATTTGAAGCGCGCGGACCTCACCGGCGCCGACCTACGGGGTGCAGTGCTGGGCGGCGTGATCCTGCGCGATGCCAATGTGCGCGACGCCGACTTCGAGGGCGTCGAGCTCGCCTCGGTCACCATGGACTTCGCCAACTTCTCCGAGGCCCGCAACGCCGTGATTCCGCCCTACAAGGGCAACCTGCGCTGATCACATCTGGCGCCGGGTAGGCGCGACGCGCCTACCCAGGATTGATCCGGAGGGACCAGGCAAAAGGCCCGCCCCTTTCTCGGGGGCGGGCCTTTTCCGGTTGAGCCTGAGAACCGGCGAAGGGAGTGCGGAACGCCCCCCGCCGGATCAACTCAGCTCAGCGACTGATAGTAGTCCATCAGGATCTTCGCCACTTCCGGCCGCGAGAACTCCGGCGGGGGGGCGATACCGTTGCCGAGCATTTCGCGCACCTTGGTGCCGGACAGCAGCACGAAGTCTTCCTTGGTGTGGTCCGGCGCCTCGCACATCATCACCACCTTGTTCAGCTTCTTCGAGTAGGCGGTGTGGTCGGCCTTGAAGATCTCGATGTCGAGCGCGCCCTTGGGCACCTCTTGCTCGAAGATGGTCTGGGCGTCGAAAGCACCGTAGTAGTCGCCGACGCCGGCATGGTCGCGGCCGATGATGAAGTGGGTCGCACCCATGTTCTGACGGAAGTAGGCGTGCAGCACCGCCTCACGGGGACCGGCGTAGAGCATGTCGAAGCCGTAGCCGGTGACCATCGCGCTGTTGGGCTTGAAGTACAGCTCCACCATCTTACGGATCGCCGCGTCGCGCACCGGCGCGGGGATATCGCCCTTCTTCAGCTTGCCCAACAGCATGTGGATCACCAGGCCGTCGCAGTCGAGGCGGTCCATGGCCATGTGGCACAGCTCTTCGTGGGCCAGGTGCATGGGGTTGCGGGTCTGGAACGCTACCACGCGCTTCCAGCCGCGCTCGGCGATGTCGTTGCGGATCTCCACCGCCGTGCGGAAGGTGTCCGGGAAATCGTCCTGGAAGTAGCTGAAATGCAGCACGTCGATAGGACCGGAGACGGCATAACGGCCCTGGGAGTTGAAGGTCGCGACGCCGGGGTGCTCGGCATCCGAGGTGCGGTAGACCTTCTCCGTCATGAATGCCATCTGGGCGTCGGTGACCTGCTCGATGGCCTCGACCTGCATCACCGCCAACACCGGATTGCCCTCGACGTTGGGATCGCGCAGGGCGATGCGCTTGGCGCCCTTGATCGCGTCCACGCTCTCGAGCAGGCACATCACGGGGACCGGGAAGAACGCGCCGTCGGTCATGCGCATGCTCTCGCAGGTGCCCATGGCGTCGGCCACGTTCATGAACCCCTTGAGCGGGCTGAAGTAGCCGCCGCCCATCATCACCGCATTACCGGCCGACTGAGAGCTGATCACGACGGAGGGCAGGGAAGCGGACTCGTGCATGAGCTCATGGTGCTTGTCCGGGTCATAAACGAACCGCGGCTGCAGAGTGTCGGAACCAACGGGCTTGATCATCTTGCTGTTTCTCCTTCGTTGAATTCTCGGGCCGGGGCCGGCGCAGGTCTCCGGCCGCCGATCAAGATCGACAGGGATAATTTACCTTCAAATCATTCTTTTTCTTATTGTTTTAGAAGGATTTTCAGGAAACAGAATGGGTCCTGGGCGCGTGCAGCGCAATATGGTACCGCAGCAAAACCTTTGAGTACCCAAGTTTATTTTTATGGGGACGCAAATTCGCTTTTCTGCCGTGCCGCCTTTGGCATGCTCGGCGAGCGCCTTCTCAGCGAAACGGGGGGCTATCCATCGGGCCCGGAGCGGCGGCACGCGGGTCCTGCTTGAGCTTGTCGAT
>Ga0315556_1002373_pt1 | contig 10789 bp, 11 predicted proteins | sample SalMarSW160310MG_FD_202112 | JGI IMG/M metagenome (GOLD analysis project Ga0315556, IMG submission 202112) | Salt marsh sediment microbial communities from the Plum Island Ecosystem LTER, Massachusetts, United States - Salt Marsh Sediment SW1603-10 ...
CGGGGTGATCCTGGTCGATCCCTGGCTCACCGTGCCGACCAACCCGGACAAGAACTCGATCGCCGAGCTCGACCGGGTCGACTACATCCTGATCACCCACGGCCACCGCGACCATGTCGGCGACGCGGTCGAGATCGGCAAGAAGACCGGCGCCAAGCTGCTCGCGCCCTACGGCCTGTCGCTCAACATCGTCTCGGTGCTCGGCTATCCCAAGGACCAGGTCATCTACCCGGGGAACGTCGGCGGCACGATCGACCTGCCCAAGGCCGGCGCCAAGGTGCTGATCGTCAACGCGGTCCACGGCTCGGAGCTGACCGCGCCGCAGCTCAAGCCCGGGCCCGGCGAGCCGGCTTCGCTTTCGAGCGGCAACCCGGTGGGCTACGTCATCATGATCAAGGGCGGACCGACGATCTACCACACCGGCGACACCGACGTCACCGAGGACATGAAGCTGATCCCGGCGTTCCACCGCATCGACGTGATGCTGGCGTGCATCGGCGGCTACTTCACGATGGATCCGGTGCGCGCCGCGCTCGCGGTGCAGTGGGTCAAGCCGGCGCACGTGATCCCGATGCACTTCGGCACCTTCCCGCTGCTCGCCGGCACCCCGGCCGAGTTCAAGGCGGCGCTCGCCAAGCGCCACCTCGCGAACAAGCTGATCGTGATGAAGCCGGGGGAAGACCGCTCGTTCTGACGCGCGAACGGTGAACAGGCCGGCCCGCGAGACCTGGGATTACGTCGTCGTCGGGGCGGGCGCGGCGGGGTGCGTGCTCGCCGACCGGCTGAGCGCCTCCGGGCGCCACCGCGTGCTGCTGCTCGAGGCGGGCGGCGGCGACCGCCGGCTGTGGGTCCGGATCCCGGCCGGGTTCAGCCGCACCCTGCTCGACCCGTCGCTCGGCTGGCGCTATCTCAACCAGCCCGGCGCGGGGACCGGCAACCGCGTCATGCCCTGCCCGCGCGGGCGGGTGGTGGGCGGCTCGAGCTCGATCAACGGCCACCTCTACGTGCGGGGCCAGGCGCAGGACTACGAGGACTGGGTCACCGCCGGCGCGACCGGCTGGGGCTGGGACGACGTGCGCCACTACTTCAAGCGCGCCGAGGACCGGCTGCGCGCAACCGAGCCGAGCCTTCGCCATCCGCTTTGCGAGGCCTTCATCGACTCGCTCGGCGCGCTCGGCGTGGTGCGCAACCCGGACTACAACTCGGGCGAGCAGGAAGGCGCGGGCTACTACCGGACCCTGATCCGCGACGGCCGGCGCTGGAGCGCCGCCGACGCCTACCTGCGCCCCGCGCTCAAGCGCCCGAACCTCGCGCTGCGCAAGCGCGCCCACGTCGCGCGCGTCATCTTCGAGGGCAGCCGCGCCGCGGGCGTCGCCTACCGCTGGCGCGGCAAGCGGCGCGTGGTGCGCGCCGTGCGCGAGGTGATCCTCGCCGCCGGCGCGGTCAATTCGCCGCAGCTGCTGCAGCTCTCGGGCGTGGGCGACCCGGAGCACCTTCAGCCCCTCGGCCTGCAGGTCGAGCACGCGCTGCCCGCGGTCGGCCGGGGGCTCGCCGACCACTACGCGCTGAGGATCGCGGTGCGGGTGCGCGGCGCGCGCTCGCTCAACGAGCGCGCGCACGGGGCGCGCTTCGCGCTCGAGGCGCTCAAGTACGCCTTCGGCCGGCGCGGCCTGCTCGCCCAGGCCGTGGCCCACGCCTACGGCTTCGTCCCCTCGAGCGAGGACGCGCCGAGGGCCGACCTGCAGCTGCTGTTCGCGCCGGCGAGCTACGACGGCGCGAGAATGGGCCAGACCCGTCTCGAGCGCGAGCCCGGCATGACCTGCGGCGTCGCACAGCTGCGGCCCTGGAGCCGCGGCTACGTGCGCATCGCCGTGCCCGACGCGACCGCCGCGCCCGAGATCCAGCCCAACTTCCTCGCCGACGAGCGCGACCTCGCGACGCTGCTCGCCGGGGTGCGCATCGTGCGCCTCGCCTTCGCCACCGAGCCGCTCGCGCGCTACGTCGAGCACGAGACCTTTCCCGGCTCGCAGATCCTCACCCCGCAGCAGCTCGTCGAGTTCGCGCGCGGTGCGGGCTCGACCCTCTACCACCCGGTCGGCAGCTGCCCGATGGGCATCTGGGAGCACCAGCCGCTCGACGTGCGGCTGCGCGTCAAGGGCCTCGAGGCGCTGCGCGTCATCGACGCCTCGGCGATGCCCTCGATCGTCTCCGGCAACCCCTACGCCGCCACCGTCATGATCGCCGAGAAAGGCGCCGACCTCGTCCTGGCAGACGCCAAGTAAAAATCGGGGTCAGACCACGTTTTTCGCAGAAAAACGTGGTCTGACCCCTAGGCCGCGTTGCGGCAGCGCAGGTCGAGCTGCTCGGCGAGGCGCTCGATCATCGCCTCGCTCATCACCGGCTGGCGACGCAGCGCGCGGAAGAAGTGTCCGATGCGGCGCGCCGCGAGCACCGGGATGCCGGACACCGCGGTGCGCTTGACGCTCCAGCCGGGCAGCACCAGCAGCGGCTGCACCGGGACCATCTCGCCCACGGTGGCGGACAGCCAGGTGCGCACCCAGTCGGCGCGCGTCACCGCCCGCTCGAGCGGGCGCGTCTCGCGCCAGCCGGGAAAGCGCAGGCTGCTGCCGTCGTAGGCGACCTCCCACTCGGCGCCGTTGGCGCGGCGCGCCGCGCGGCCCTCGGTCTCGACCGCGAACACGCCGCCCGGGCCGACCACCACGTGATCGACGCTGAAGCCGTGCTCGGCCACGCGCATGTCGTGGAAAACGCGGTAGCCCAGCGGCGCGAGCCGCTCGAGCTCCTGCCCGGCGGCGACCTCGGCTTCGTACTCGAGCGCGAGCGAGCGCGCGCGCCCGAGCGTGCGCCACAGCCGCCACGCGAGCCAGGCCTGCAGCAGCGCCGCCGCCCCCGCCAGCGCGATGAGCGCGTCGGGCGCAGGCAGCCGCGCCTCGCCCGCCCATCGCGGCGCGAGCAGCGCCGCGGCGAGCGGCAGCGCGAACAGCGCGAGCGCGGCGTACTCGGCGGCATCGAGCGTCGCCTCGGCCATCCTCGCGCGCAGCGATTCGCCGGGACTGCGCAGCAGCGCGTGCGCGAGCGGGTTGCGCGCCACCGCGCGCGCGGCGCGCCGGCGCCAGACGCCGAGCACCGCGAGCGTGACGGCGAACGCGAAGCCGATCGAAGCCGCCGGGATCCACTGCCAGAAATGCATGCCTCAATTTACACCGCGCGCGAAGAGCGCACTTGGGCGGGTGACGCCGCCCGGCGACAGTCGAAGCCCGCCCTGCGCCGCCCCGCTAGTCGAGCGTCGGCGCTGCCGCCCGCGTCCTCACCCACCCCATGATCGCGGCGGCGGTGCGGATGCGCCCGATCCAGCCCTCCGCGTAGACCGCGCAGGCCGCGAGCGCGACCGCCGCGGCGAGCGCGAGGCGGCTCATCTGCGGCCCCGGAAGTGGAGCGGGAAGAGCCGCTCGACCACCGGCCCGTCGGCGGCCCAGGCCTTGCAGCCGTCGATGAAGTAGGGCTTCTTCTTGCCGGTGTCGGGCGCGGCCTCGGTGGCCACCTTGCCGGCCTTGGGCCAGCTGCCCATGGTCTGGAACGCCACCGTCGCCGCCGGCAGCAGGAGCTCCTTCAGATGGGTGCAGCCCTTGGTGCCGCCCACCGCATCCTGCACCGCGCGCCGCCAGCCGCCGCCGACCTTGGCGCCGACCAGCTTCTGGAACGCGGGCGCGACGGTGAAGCACGGATCGTACGGCGCCTCGTTGGTCGCCACCTCGATCGCGCGCACCGTCATCTCGCGGTCGAGCGTCAGCCTGAGCTGCATGTCGTGCACGTGCTGGCCCGCCTGACGCAGCCCCCGGTACGGCTCCTCGACCGCGTAGGTCTTCTGGTCGACGATGCTCGCCTCGATGTCGAACAGGCCGTCGTCACGCTCGTAGCCCTCGCAGCGGATGGTGCGGGTGTGGAGGTGGCGGCGCGGGGCCGCGGGCGAGAGGCTCATACGCCTTCGACGATGCGCACGTCGCGCTCGGCCGCGTCGCCCAGCACGCGCAGCGCCTCCTGGTAGCCGGGGCTGTCGTGGCCGGCGATCGCCGCCGCGACGCTGTCCCACTCGGTAATCACGGTGCGCTGCGCCAGGCCGTGCTCGTAGACCTTCGCCGCCGTCCCCCGCACCAGGAACTTGCCGCCCGCGGCGGCGATCGCCGGACCGGCGAGCTTGGCGTAGGCCTGCAGCTTGTCCTGGTTGGTGATCGCGCGGTAACAGGTGATCCAGTAAGCCTTTGCCATCTTCGTCTTCCTTTCAATAGAAAATCGGGGTCAGACCACATTTTCTCCGAAAACGTGGTCTGACCCCGATTTCAGCGATGTTTCTGATAGGTGCCGACGAGCTGCGTTTCGGCGAGCACGTGCCCTTTCATCGCCTGCTCGAGCTGGGCCTTGGTCGGGCGATAGAGCTCGAGCGCGGTGTCGAGCGCGTAGAGCTTGAAGAAGTAGCGGTGGCGGCCGATCGGCGGGCAGGGTCCGCCCCAGCCGCTGCGCTGCCAGTCGTTCACGCCCGCCTTCGCGCCGGCGGGAGGCGGTGCGCCCTCGGCGATGCCGGGCGCGGCGGGCGGGATGTCGTAGAGCACCCAATGCACCCAGGTCATCCTCGGCGCGGCGGGATCGGGCGCATCCGGATCGTCGACGATCAAAGCGAGCGTGCGCGTGCCCGGCGGCACGCCCGACCAGGCGAGCGGCGGCGAGACGTCGCGCCCCTCGCAGGTGTAGCCGCGCGGAATCGCGCCGCCGTCGGCGAACGCGGTCGAAGTCAGCTTGAGGCTCATGGCAGCTTCTCCTTGTCCCAGGGCTGCAGCAGCGAGAAGACACGCAACGAGCAGGCGCACCCGAGTCATCATCCTTACAATGGTGCCCCCAACCGCCGCAAGCCGCCAGCATGTCGAACGAATCCGAGACCCTCGAGGTCGCCGCCCTCGAAGCGCTGTGTGCCGAGGTCCTCGAGGCCGCCGGCGCGCGCCCCGCGCACGCGCGAGCCTGCGTCGAGATTCTGATCGAAGCCGAGACCATGGGCATCACGACCCACGGCGCGGTGCGGGTGCCCGACTACGCGCGGCGGCTGCGCTCGGGCGGCATCGACATCAAGGCCGAGCCCAGGCTCGAGCGGCGCGCGCCCTCGCTCGCGCTCGTCGACGGCGCGAACGCGGTCGGCCCCGCGGTCGGCCTGTTCGCGCTCGAGGCCGCGATCGAGATGGCGCGCGCGACCGGAATCGCCTACGTCGGCTGCCGCGCGAGCAACCATTTCGGCGCCGTCGCCCCGTACGCGCGCCGCGCCTGCGACGCCGGCTTCGCCATGATCGCCGGCACCAACGCTTCGACCACCATGCCGCCCGCGGGCGGCAAGGCGCTGCGGCTGGGCAACAACCCGCTTTGCATCGCCGCGCCGGGCGCGGGCGGCGCGCACTTCATCCTCGACATGGCGATGAGCGTCGCCGCGCGCGGCAAGATCCGCGCCGCGCTCAAAGCCGGCCGCCCGATCCCCGAGGGCTGGGCGGCCGACGCCGACGGCCGCCCCACCACCGATCCGGCGGCGGCGCTCGCCGGATTCCTGCTCCCTTTCGGCGGCCACAAGGGCTCGGGCCTGTCGATGGCGGTCGACCTCTTCTCGGGCGTGCTCTCGGGCGGGCGCTTTCTCACCGACGTCGTGACCTGGGTCGACAACGCCACCCGGGCGCAGGGCACCGCGCACTTCTTCCTCTTGATCGACCCCGCGCGCCTCGTCGGGCGCGAGGCCTACGCGGCGGCGATGGCGCGCTTTCGCGAGCTCGTCAAGCAGACCCCCGCCGCCGACCCTTCCGCGCCGGTGGTGCTGCCCGGCGAGCGCGAGCTCGCGCGCCGCGCGCAGGCGCTTTCGCAGGGGCTCGAGCTGCCCGCTTCCCTGCTCGCGGAGCTTCGCGCGGCGCGGCGATGACGTCGGCGACGCAGGCGGTGAGCTTCTTCGCGTAGTCGAGGTGCAGGAACTCGTTCGGCCCGTGCGCGTTCGAGCGCGGCCCGAGCACGCCGGTGATCAGGAACTGCGCCGCGGGGAACTTCTCGCCCAGCATCGCCATGAACGGGATCGTACCGCCCTCGCCCATCCACATCATCGGCTTGCCGTAGTGCGCCTTCGAGGCGCGCTCGAGCGCCTCGGCGAGCCACGGCGCGGTCTCGGGCGCGTGCCAGCCGCTCGCGGCCTGGCCGTACTCGAAGGACACGCGCGCGCCGTAGGGCGGCTCGGACTCGAGCAGCGTCTTCAGCGCGAACGCCGCGCGCGCGGCGTCGACCGTCGGCGGCAGGCGCATCGAAAGCACGAGCGAGGTCTTCGGCCTCAGCACGTTGCCCGCCGCGGCAGGCGAAGGCAGGCCCTCGGCGCCGGTCACCTCGAGAAACGGCCGCCAGGTGCGCGCGAGCACTAGGTCCTCGAGGTCGCTCTCCATCGGGTGCATGCCCTCGACGAACGGGAACTTGCGCCAGACCTCGCGCCCGATCACTTTCGCCGCGCGCTCGGCCTCGAGCGCGCGCACCGGCGGGATCGGCGCGTGGAACGCGGCGTGACGCACGATGCCGGTGTCGGCGGCGTCGACGCGGTCGAGCAGCATGCGCGCGATGCGAAAGCTCGAGGCGACGATCCCGCTCGCGTCGCCCGAGTGCACCCCCTCGGAGAGCACCTCGACCGTGAGCACGCCGTTCACCAGGCCCCGCAGCGACGTGGTGCCCCAGAGCTGCTCGTAGTTGCCGCAGCCCGAGTCCAGGCCGATCACGAGGCCGGGCGTGCCGATCCGCGGCGCGAGCGCCTCAAGGTAGGCAGGCAAGTCGTAGCTGCCGCTTTCCTCGCAGCACTCGATCAGCATCGCCACGCGCGGGCGCGGCCGGCCCTCCGCCTCGAGGTGACGCAACGCGGCGAGCGCGCAGAACACCGCGTAGCCGTCGTCGGCGCCGCCGCGGCCGTAGAGCTTTCCGTCCTCGATCTGCGGCGTCCACGGCCCCAGGCCGTCGCGCCAGCCGGTCATCTCGGGCTGCTTGTCGAGGTGGCCATAGACGAGCACCGTGCCGGGCCTCGCGCCCGGCGCCTCGACGTAGAGCACCGGCGTCCTGCCCTCGAGCCGCACCACCTCGAGCGTCATGCCCTGCACCGCGTGGCGCCGGCACCAGGCCGCGGCGAGCTCCACCGCGCGCGCGATGTGGCCGTTCACGGCCCACTGCGGATCGAAGTGCGGCGACTTGGCCGGAATGCGGATGTACTCGACGAGGGCGGGGACGATCGCGTCGTCCCAGAAGCGGGCGATGGTGCTCATGGCGTCATCATTAACCGAAAAATAGGAAAAATAGGGACAGACCCTATTTCTCGCATAGCGAAAAAATGGGGTCTGTCCCTATTTTCTCCTAACCGAAGTAGGCCCGGTGCACGGCGGCGTCGCGCGCGAGCGCCTCGGCGCTGCCCGAAGCCACCACGCGCCCCTGAGACAGGACATAGCCGTGGTGCGCGATGGCGAGCGTCTGGTGCACGTTCTGTTCGACCAGGAACACGGTGATGCCCTGCTCGTTGATGCGCCGGATGATGCCGAAATTCTCCTTCACCAGCCGCGGCGAAAGCCCGAGCGAAGGCTCGTCGATCAGCAGCAGCTTGGGCGCGCCCATCAGGCCGCGCCCGATCGAGACCATCGCCTGTTCGCCGCCCGACATGGTGCCCGCGAGCTGCGTGCGGCGCTCGGCGAGCGGCGGGAAGATCTCGTAGGCGCGCGCCAGGCGCCCGGCGACCGTCGCCGCGGATGGCTCCTGGTAGGCGCCCAGGCGCAGGTTCTCCTCCACCGTCAGCTTGGGGAACACCTTGCGTCCCTCCGGGATGCAGGCGATGCCCGCCGCCACCACCTTGTGCGTGGGCAGGCCGGCCAGCTCGAGCGCGCCGAAGCGGATCGAGCCCGCCCGCGGCGGCGTCAGGCCGAGGATGGCGCGGATCAGCGTCGTTTTGCCCGAGCCGTTGGCGCCGAGCAGGCAGGTGATGCTGCCGGGCGCCACCGTGAGCGTCACGCCTTCGAGCACGTCGGCCTTGTCGTAGGCGGCGTAGACGCGGTCGATCTCCAGCGGCGCCATCATTCGACTCCGAGGTAGGCTTCCTGCACCTGGCGGTCGGCCGCGACCTCGCCGATCTTCCTGCCGAAGTTGAGCACCACGCAGCGGTCGGTGATGCGCTCGATCACGCCCATCTCGTGCTCGATGATGACGATGCTCAGGCCGGCGATGCGGCCGCGGATCTCGAGGATATCGTCCATCAGCTCGCGCGTCTCCTCCTCGGTCATGCCGGCCGAAGGCTCGTCGAGCAGCAGCAGCTGCGGCCGGCTGATCAGCGCGCGGCAGATCTCGATCCGGCGCCGGTCGATCATCGGCAGCGCGCCGACCGCCTCGAACATGCGCCCGGCGAGCGGCGCGTCGAACACCCGCACCAGCTCGCGCGCCTCCTCGAACGCGGACTCGAACTGGCTCGCGAAGGCCCGGCGCGAGAACAGGTTGAACCACAGCCCGTGCCCGAGGCGCTTGTGGTTGCCGACCATGATGTTGTCGAAGATCGAGAGCGGCAGGCACAGGCGCGAGCGCTGGAAGGTGCGCGCGATGCCCGCCTCGTACACCGCCTGCGCCCGCAGGTTGGTGATGTCGCGGCCGAGGAACTCGGCGCGCCCCGCGCTCGCCGCGTAGATGCCGGTGAGCACGTTGAACGAGGTCGTCTTGCCCGAGCCGTTGGGACCGATCAGGCCGACGATCTGGCCCTGCTCGACCCGCATGTCGAGCGCATCGAGCGCCACCAGGCCGCCGAAGTGGCGCGTCAGGCCCGAAAGCGCCAGCACCGACGCGCTCACCGCGGCCTCCAGCCCGGCAGGTAGTTGCGCAGCGGCCGCGGCAGCAGCCCCTCGGGGCGGTACAGCAGCACCAGGATCACCATCGCCGCGTACAAGAGGAACCGGTACTCCTGGATCAGCTGCAGCTTCTCGGGCAGCACCACCACGATCGCGGCCGCGAGCGCCGCGCCCCAGGCGTTGCCGATGCCGCCGAGCAGGATGATCGACACCATCACCAGCGAATCGCCGAAAGTGAAGTTGGTCGGCGCGATGAAGCCGAGCATGAGCGCGTAGAGCGCGCCAGCCGCGCCCGCCAAGAAGTTGCCGAGCGTGAAGGCGACGATCTTCCAGCGCGCGATGTGGATGCCGAAGCAGGCCGAGGCGGTTTCGTCGAGGCGGACGGCGTCCAGGCTGACCCCGATCCACGAGCGCTCGAGGCGGCGCGTGACCGCGAAGGCGAGCACCGCGAGCGCGAGCGCCGTCAGCACGTAGTGCATGTAGAACGAGAACTCGATCCCGGCGACGCTGAAGTTGTCGTTGAAGGTCATGCCCAGCAGCTTCATGCTGGGCAGCTTCAGGCCCTGCGGCCCGCCCAGGGTGTCGTTGACCTCGAGGAAGGTCCTGAACAGCAGGCCGAAGGCGATGGTAACCACCGCCGCGTAGTGGCCGCGGGTGCGCAGCACCGGCAGGATCAGGATCGAGCCGACCAGCGCCGCGACCGCGCCGCCGGCGGCGAGCACCAGCAGGTGCGGCAGCGAGGTGTACGCGGAAAGCACCGCGGCGGTGTAGCAGCCGGTGCCGAGGAACGCGGCGGCGGCGAAGTTCATCACCCCGGAGTAGCCGAACTGGATGGTGAGGCCGAGGCAGACCGTGAAATACACCAGCACCGTACCGACCATCAACAGCGGAAAGTGATCGTCGTGGAAGAAGGCGACGAACACCAGCAGCGCCACGATCGTCACCCGGTTCATGGCGGGCTCGCGCATCTCGAACGCGCGCGCCGCCGGCGCCAGCCAGCCGGTGCGGCGCGCCACCAGCACCGCGACCAGCGCGGCGGCGAGCACGCCCACCACCTCCCACTCGTTCTCCGCCCACATGAAGGCGACCGCGAACGCGGTGACGAGCGCCGCGGCGACGATGCCCGGCCAGAGCGGCGCGCGCGGTGCGGCGCTCACACCCGCTCGCTCGTGCGCTCGGCGATCAGCCCGGTCGGGCGCCACGCCATGATCGCGATCACCACGGCGAAGGCGAACACGTCCTTGTAGGCGCTGGCGAAGGGCAGCGCCACCGCGCCGACGGTCTGCAGCGCGGCGAACAGGAAACCGCCCAGGATCGCGCCGTAGATGTTCCCCAGCCCGCCGACGATCGCGGCGCTGAAGCCGATCACCCCCAGCCACAGGCCCATGCCGAAATTGATCTCGTTGTAGTAGAGGCCGTTCATCACCCCGGCGAACGCCGCCGCCGCCGAGCCGATGCCGAAGGTGACCAGCACCACCAGGGTGAAATTGATGCCCATGGTCTTGGCGGTCTCCTCGTCCTGCGCCACGGCGCGGATCGCGAGGCCGAGCTTGGTGCGGTTGATGAGCACGTGGATCGCGATGATCACGGCCAGGCCGCCGAGGAACAGCAGCACGCTGTCCAGGCGCAGGTTGAAGCTGCCGAGCGCGACCGCGTCGGTCGGCAGCAGGCGCGGGAAGCGCTTGGGATTGGCGCCGTCGGGGTAGAACAGGCGCACCGATTCGCGCAGCACCGTGCCGAGCATCAGCGTCACCAGCAGGATGTTGAGCGGCGGCGCCGACTTGAGCGGCAGCACCAGGTACTTGGCGATCAGCGCGCCGAGCAGCGCCATCGCGCCGCAGGCGACCACGATCACCGCCGCGACCTGCAGCCAGGGGTTGTCGGCGCCGAGCAGCTCGAGGGCGAGG
>Ga0315556_1002374_pt1 | contig 10787 bp, 8 predicted proteins | sample SalMarSW160310MG_FD_202112 | JGI IMG/M metagenome (GOLD analysis project Ga0315556, IMG submission 202112) | Salt marsh sediment microbial communities from the Plum Island Ecosystem LTER, Massachusetts, United States - Salt Marsh Sediment SW1603-10 ...
GGCGTTTGCAGCAACGACATGGTCCCCATATAGGTGTAACCAACAAGAAACAGCATCAGGAAGGGCGTGGTGAGATAATTCTGGGCGGACAAAGAATAAGCTGTGGCATACAGAAAGTAACCCCCGAGCAACAATTCAGCCATCGGAATCCAGCCAATCCGTCGCCGGACGTATACCTTCTGCTCCCACCCTTCTTCATTGCGTTCCACCCGGTACTTGGGGGTGCGGACAAAACCGGACTCCACTCCCGCCAGCGCTTCAATCACAGCCTTGCAGTTGGTCACCGCCAGCCCGATGCCTATGGCCATCAGGAAAGGCAGGTAGAGCAGGCGGCGAATCCACGCTTTGGGATAGAGCGCCCGTTGGGAAACGACATAAAAGCCGGAAACCGTACACGTCGAGAGAATAAACAGTGGCAGGTCAAGATACATCATCTGGAACCAGCCCTGATAAAAACGCACAATCATGGCCGGCAGGAGCACCAGAGAAAACAGGATCATCAGCGGGTAGGCAATGTTGGCTGTCAGGTGAAACGTGGCTTCCATTTTGATATACAGAGGCTGGTCACTGCGCCACACCACCGGAAGGATCTTCTTTCCAACCTGGATCAGCCCTTTGGCCCATCGCGCCTGCTGCGTCTTGAAGCTGTTCATTTCCACCGGCAGTTCCGAAGGGCACACAATGTCCGAATCGTAAATGAATTTCCACCCTTTCAGTTGCGCGCGATAGCTCAGGTCGGTGTCTTCGGTCAGCGTATCATGTTCCCACCCGCCCGCGTCTTCGATCGCCGAGCGGCGCCACATCCCCGCCGTTCCGTTAAAGTTGAAAAATCTTCCGGATGAACTTCTGCCGCCATGCTCCACCACGAAGTGCCCGTCCAGCATAATGGCTTCCACTTCCGTCAGGGCGGAGTAATCCCGGTTGATCCAGGTCCAGCGGCCCTGCACCATTCCCACCTTCGGATCGGTAAAATAGTGGATCATCTGTTGCAGGATGGAGGGCGGAGGAACAAAATCAGCGTCAAAAACGGCAATCATCTCGCCGGTCGATTTCTTCAGGCCTTCGGCCAGCGCCCCCGCTTTGAAGCCCAGGCGGTTTTCCCGGTGGAGACACTGGATGGGATAACCGGCGCTGGCATATCGTTCAACCAGCTGTTCGCAGAGAAGGCGGGTGTCATCCGTGGAGTCGTCGAGGAGCTGAATTTCCAGCAGTTCCCGAGGATAATCCAGGTTGACGGCGGCTTCAATCAACCGCTCCACGACGTACTGTTCGTTGTAGACGGGCAACTGAACCGTAATGCGAGGCAGATTTTCAAACTGTTTCAGAGGCGCGGGTTTCTTCCTGCGGTTCTTCAGGTAGTAATAGGTGAGACAATAGCGGTGGACGCCGTACACCGAAAGAATAGTCAGGACCAGAAAATAAGGAATCTCAATCGAGAGATCAAAGGCGTTGGGCTGGTAGACCCCCCGGAACGGATCGTGATGGAAAAGCAGATAGACGTAATGCGCAATCGGGCTCGACGGAACCACCAGAATGCCCAGGAGTAAGTGAATCATGGAACCTCGGAGTCAGTCCTCAACCGACGCAGACAGAGTTCGCTCCCTGACATCTGAAGCACGGAGCGCCAATTCAATACCTCACGAAACAAAAACACCGCTGCCCGGCCCGCGCTATGCAGCCGCTTTCAGCCTTCTGACCGTCGCCCTGGCCCTCGGGTACATCTTTTACTTTGCTACCCGCTGCCAGCCGCTCAAGAACCACGTGCCGGAGTTCATTGCACTGATGCTTGTCGCAGGCGCCTTGTACCTCGCCAGCGTCTACATCGTCCTCAGGAACAAGAGCGGTCCTTCAACTCTCTTCGTGATTCTTGGCGCGACGGTTGTCTTTCGCCTTATTTTCTTGCCGTTGAGCCCTACGCTCTCGGAAGATGTTTACCGCTATCAATGGGAAGGGCGCGTCGTTCGCGCCCACTTGAATCCCTACACCGTTTATCCTGCCCTGCCCGCACTCAGCTGGGCACAGAATCCTCACCACCCTATCGAAACCGGAAAAACCACTCCGACACTTTATCCTCCTGCCGCCGAAGTGGCCTTTTCATGGGTCCGGACCGTCGCAGGCTACAAGCGCTTGTTCACCGCGCTCGACCTTGCAACCGTCGCCCTGCTGCTTGTTCTTCTGTCCGCAGCCGACCGCCCGCTCCAGCACGTTCTCATCTACGCGTGGAATCCAGCAGTCCTGATTGCCTTCTCCCTGTCAGGACACAACGACTCTCTGGCAATCCTGACACTGCTGGGGGCGTCCTTATTTCTCATTATAGGCGGTCGCAGCTTCCTGTCAATCGGGTTTCTTGCCCTTTCAGCCCTGTCCAAGCTCTTCCCTGCTCTCCTTTTGCCAACCTTTCTCAGGCGCACCCGATGGGCCTACGCCGGCATCTTCGGAGGCTTGATATTGCTGGGTTATCTGCCGTTTCTGGGCGCCGGGGGCCATTTGCTCCGCGGCCTTTCGGATTTCACGGCCAAATGGGAGGGCAATGACAGTCTTTTCAGACTGTTTCTGGCCGCTGGGAACTCAGTCCGTCAGGCGCAGCTTGTGGCGGGCATCCTCCTCATATTGTTGATTGCTTACGTCCTTAAAGCCAAGATGGACATTTTCCGTGCCGGCCTCGTCACGCTCGCCGGACTGCTCTTTCTATCATCCAACGCCTTTCCGTGGTATTTCACCTGGATTGCTCCCTTTCTCTGCTTCTCGCCCAGTCCCGGGCTGCTTTTGCTGACGGTCACCTGCGTTCTGGGCTATTCGCCTGTCATTGCCTACGCCGCGGGCGGCACGTTCTCCAACTCGCCGCTGATGCAGGTTCTGGAGTATCTTCCGGTTTTTGCGTTGCTGGGCTATGAGGTGGCGCGGCACTTTCAGCACCGGCAGGCTGAATAGCGGAGGCTTCCTCATCGGAAACCTGTCCGGCTAGACCTGCACGCTGACGCTGGTCTCAGTGCGCACGACGGGGCGATAGAGGGTATCGCGTTCGAAGGGTTCAAAGCCGGCCTCTTTGATCAACCGGATAATCTGCTGGCGGGTCATCACCTGGGGAGTCCTGGCGCCGGCATCATGATAGATCTTTTCCTCCGCCACCGTTCCATCCAGATCGTCGGCGCCAAAGCGCAGGGCGATCTGTGCGACGCGGGGCGACAGCATGATCCAGTAGGCCTTGATATGAGGGAAGTTGTCGAGCATCAGACGCGAAACGGCAATATTCTTCAAATCCATGAACCCGGAGGTTTCGTCCCATTCAACCAGCTTGCCGAGCTCCGTGTTGGCGGGATGGAAGGCCAGCGGGATGAACGTCTGGAAACCTTTGGTCTGGTCCTGCAGGTTGCGGAGCTGGACCAGATGATCCGCACGGTCTTCGGAGCTCTCGATGTGGCCATAAAGCATGGTTGCGGTGGAGTGCAAACCCAACTCATGCGCAGTCCGGTGCACCTTCAGCCACATGTGGGCGCCGATCTTATGGTCGCAGATCACGCGCCGCACGGCGGGAGCAAAGATTTCCGCCCCTCCGCCCGGCAGCGATCCCAGCCCGGCATCCTTGAACCGCTCCAGGATTTCCTGCACGGTCATCCGGGTAATGTGGGCGTAATAGGCGATTTCAACCGCCGTAAAGGCCTTCAGGTGGACCGACGGAAAGCGCTCCTTCAGCCCGCGAAGGAGATCGACGTAATACTGGAAAGGCAAATCAGGATGCAGCCCGCCGACAATGTGAAATTCTGTGACGGCTTCCGTCCAGTTCTCGCCCGCCGTTCGGAAAGCTTCTTCCAGAGCCATCGTATAAGCGCCCGGAGCGTCCGGCTTGCGGCCGAAGGCGCACAGTTTGCAACTGGCGACGCAAACGTTGGTGGGATTGATGTGGCGATTCACATTGAAGTGCGTGCGCTTGCCGTGCATTTTTTCACGGACATGGTGGGCCAGGGCGCCGATGGCCAGCAGATCGCTCGAGTTGTAGAGCGTGACGCCGTCATCAAAGTCCAGGCGCTCGCCGGCAAAAACCTTGTCGGCGATGGGCTGCAGGTTTGCGTCTTCCAGGCGTAGGTTCAACACAGTCAGTCCGGTGGTTAAGATTTATCGGCTGGCAGCCGAAGTTAATATTCTACGTCCCCTTGCCCTGGGATGCAATCAGGCTGAACCAAGTGCTTTTGCGGACGTCATAGAATCCTTTTGCGCAATGAAATCGCCGAAGTCTATGCTAGTCTGTTGTGAGGCAATCGGCGTGTGGGTTCGGAGGGCGAATTCGAGGCGCGCCGGCAGTGAAGGGTCTGTCCGGAAATCCGGCCCTGACCTTGACAACGGGGTTAAGATAAGATTTCGTGATTTGATAAGGCTAATTGAGCCTTGGGATGTGCCATGAGGAATTTTGACCCGGAATTCCGAGAGGCGCTTAAACGAGATGCAACTGGACGACGCCAGATTCGCGGAACCCCGGCAGGAAGCCGCCTTCTTCTATGGCCTGTTCCTGCGCGGGCAGCCGCTCCAGAAACTGAGAGCGGACATCGACGTCCCGCCGCACGTTCTCGAGCGCTGGAAGCGGCAGGCGCACCGCGATCCGACTGCCAAACCCATGGTCGAACGCGTCCTCAACTACCGCAAGCACGTCCTGGCCATCTTCGATTCACTCGTCTTCCGTGAAATGGCCACCCCCTACCGCACGCAATAATCGCCGAATATAAGCATTGTGTATCCGGGATAGCCTCTCTCCAGCCTGGCTGCTTTTACCGGACCAGAATGGCCGCTGCCCAGGTGAGGAAGAAGAGAACGCTGATATACCCGTTGATCGTAAAGAACGCGGCGTTCACGCGTGAAAGGTCGGAAGGTTTCACCAGCAGGTGCTCGTAGGCCAGCAGCGCAGCCACCGCCCCCAGCCCGCCCAGCGCAATCCATCCCAGGCCGGACATCTGCGCCACCATCACCAGCAGTGCCAGCATCAGCACGTGGAGTGCTGCCGAGGCGTAAAGCGCCGCCGTAATGCCAAACTTCCTGGGAATTGAGTGGAGCTGCACGGTGTGATCGAACTCGACGTCCTGGCAGGCGTAGATGATGTCAAATCCCGCCACCCAGAGCGTCACCGCCACACCCAGGATGATGACGGCCCAGCTGACGTCGCCGCGCAGCGCAATCCAGGCCGCCACGGGCGACAGCCCCAGGCACATCCCCAGCACCACGTGCGACAGCAGCGTAAACCGCTTGGTGTAGGAATAAAGCAGCAGCAGCGCCAGCGCCACGGGCGACAGTTTGAACGCCAGAGGATTCAGCTCCCAGGCAGCCAGCACCAGCAGCGCCGCCGAAACCACCGTAAACGCCACCGCAAAGCGCAGCGTCAGGTGTCCAGCCGGCAGGGCCCGTTTTTCTGTGCGGGGATTTCTGGCGTCAAATTCACGGTCGGCGATGCGGTTGAAGGTCATCGCGGCGCTGCGGGCGCCCACCATGGCCACTACAATCCAGAAGACCTGCCGCCAGGATGGCCACCCCTGCGCGGCCAGCATGGCGCCGGTGAGAGCAAACGGCAACGCAAACACCGAGTGCTCCACTTTGATCATTTCCAGCGTGATCTTGAGCTTTCGCCACACCTGCCCGGAAAATGAGCCTGGCGTCCGCCCCTCAGTTGGGAACATTTGAGTTTCTCTGGCCATAAGAGACTTTCAATTTTACCGCAGGACCCGCCTGCGCGGGGACGGAGATTAGCAGGAAGCGCAATCCAGGCACATCGAGTACCTCTGCAAGGACGATCAATCCCAATCCCCAGCCGCACCGGGCAAAAGGAAACACAGCGCCGTCACGGCGATGGTCACATCACCGCAGGATTTCGCGTGGATGGGTGATCGCCACCGGGCGGAAGTTCGTATCGGATGTACTTGCTGGGCGCGGCCCGGGAGTGCAGGGTGGGCCACAGATTCTCCGGGTGAGAGCTGAAAACCAGGTCGCCTTCCGCCTGGATCCTGTACCAACCTTCCTGCCGAATTTCATTCTGGAGCTGGCCCCGCGCCCACTGGGCGCGACCCAGGAACAGGCGCGTCCTGGAACCTGACTGCGTGCCCTGAAAAGCCCTGGTGATGAGATCGGAATCGAACGTCAGATAAACACTTCCATATAGTCTGATCGCATTTTCGGGCGCCGAGGAAGACCGAAAAACGATGCAGGGCGTGCGGATGTCTACCGGACCGCCAAAGTACGCAGACTCTGTCCGGCCTTTAAGCTCCGGGGAGTCAGGGAACAACGTTCCCACGGTCAGGCGGGTGGGTTTATTGATGATCAGGCCCACCACATGCTGGGTTTGCGTTTCAGGCAGCATGAGGACCACGGAATGGTGGAAATAGGGGTCATTCACCACAGCGCGCGCGACCAGGAGATCAATCTGTTCTTTATTCTTCTGCGCCGCATGCGCAGGCATCCCCCCAAAAACAGCCAGCAGGCTCAGCAGCAGCAGGCACCCGCCTCTTCGGACACAGGTGGAGGAAGTTTCACGCGATTGGCTTGTCCAACCAGCTCCCTCATAGGAACGGTCTGCGCCCGGCTTGGCCTTGTGGCATTTCATCGTTCGCGTTTTCCGGTTTGTTTAACCGTGATCCAAAGGCTGGCTGCGGCTATGTTATCGCAGAACTACTGCGGGTGCCAGCGGCCAGCCGGCTGTTGGTCCTGCCGTCCCGCCACATCAGAAGATATGCAACCGCAGGGTCAGATATCTCCTGGGATTGGTCCGAAATTCGGTGAGGAACTGCCTGAGCGACTGAGAAGCGGTGAGAAGATTGTTATACATGGAGGGGTCGGTTGAGAGCCTGCCCAGGGTTCCCTGGCCACGGTCAATCCGGTCTGTGATCACATTAACGTGCTGAACGGTCTCATTGAGATTGTTATAGAGGCTCGGGTCCTTGATCAGTTTGCCCAGCGTGCCTTTGCTCTCGTTAATGCTGGCCATCAAGGCGTTGGCCCTTTTCGTGGCCTGGTCCAGGTCTTTGTAAACGGAAGGATCGTTGATAAACTTTGCGGCACTCCCGTTGCCGTGCTGCACCTCGTCCAGCAATTGGTTGACCTTGTCGACCGCTGCAACCGTGTGGTTATAGAACGTATCGTCCGTAAGAAACTTTCCGAGGGTTCCATTGCCCGACTGGACCTGCGCCATCAGCTTCTGGGCCTCATTGACGGTCTTGTTGAGGTTATTGACAAAATTCTCCTGGTAGATGAGTCTGCCAATAGACCCCTGGCCGTGCTGGACCTGTTTGGTGATGTCATTCAACGTGCTGCTGAGCACCCGAAGATTGGAGACCACATCGTTGGCATTCTGGACAATCTGCTTCATATCAGCTTCTTCGTGGCTCTGGACCGTGCCGCCGTCGGGAATGGGTTTGGCGCCGGGGCCACCCCGGCTGATGTCGACATAGGCTTCTCCCAGCAATCCCACGGTTTCAATGGTAGCCACCGAGTCGGTGCGGATCTGGTCCTGGTACTCTTGCGTCACCTTCATGTCAATCTGGACCGCCCGGTTGGGCTCCGTGTAGGGAGAAAGATTGATCCCGGTCACGTTGCCCACAACAATCCCCGCCAGCCTCACCTGCGCGCCGTCGCGCAAACTTTCCGCGCCTGAAAAATAGGTCTTAAGCTCGTAATGTTTGGTCAGAAAACCGACCTGGCCGCTGATAAAAAAGACACCAACGGCAAAGACGATCAGCCCTGAAATAATGAGCACTCCAACGCGGAGCTGGGTCCAGGTAAGTTGTTTACGCTGAGGCATAAGTCCTCCCTTTCAGGATCACTCCCAAGACCTCTTATTTTAGTCCAACGCATGGGCTCGGGCGACCTTACAGCAGAAAATGCTGAAGGTAGGGATCCCGTGTGGAAACCACTTCGTTCGGTGTCCCGTAAAAATAAACCGCCCCTTCCCGAAGCACCAGAAATCGCGTGGGGCTTGCTGGTCCGCTCGAACCGTTTCCGCTGATCGGCACCAGCCCCCCGGTATCTTTTGAGTAGGCAAACCTGGCCAGCCAGAAGGCGTCCTGAAGCCGGTGCGTCACCACGATGGAACTGACTCCCTGAACGTCCCGAAGCTTGAGGATAAGGATGTTGATGGTCTGCGCAGTAACCGGGTCCAGGCCGCCGGTGGGGGAATCATAAAGCATAATGGGGGGATCGTTCACAATCGCGCGCGCAATGGAGACGCGGCGCTTCATGCCCCCGGACAGTTCTGCGGGCATCTTGTCGATGGCCGCCTCGAGTTCAACAAAGCTCAAAACTTCCCGCGCGCGGCGCTCCATTTCCGCTTCATCCTTCGTTCCCTCTTCCCGCAGGCTATAGGCAACGTTTTCATAAACGGAAAGCGAGTCAAACAGAGCACCTTCCTGAAAGACAATCCCCATGCGCTGGCGGATGTCGCGCATTTCCCTTTCAGGAACCGGGCCAAGGTCGCGACCCTCCACAATCACCTTGCCTTCATCCGCCTTCAGCAGGCCCAGGGCAAGCTTCAAAATCACGGACTTGCCGGAGCCGGTGGCTCCCAGCAAAATCAGCGTTTCTCCGCGCGCCACGCTGAAGGAGACGTTTGACAGCGCAGGCTTTTCATCAAAGTAAAGCCAGACGTTCTGGAAATCGATTGCGGCCGAGGAATTCATATCAGGCCCAAGCAAGGCAATGCCGGGTAAAAAGAGACGCCCTGGCGCGGCAGACTATTAGTTCCGGAACCGAGACATGGACTTCGCGATTTGAGAATCGGCCCGGGCGCCTCAAAAGAAACCAACCGCGATAAGGAATTTCGTGAAGAAAAAATCCACTATGAGAATCAGTACCGATGCCACCACGACCGCCTGGGTCGTGGAGCGGCCGACGCCTTCAGTCCCCCCACGGGTCGTGAGTCCAAAGTAGCATCCCACCAGCGACATAATCACGGCAAAGAGAAAAGGTTTCGCAAGGCCCTGCGTTACATCTTTAAAGCTGAGCGCCTGGTAGGCGTAGGTCCAGTACTCCACTGAAGTCAGATGCACCGTATAGAAACTGACAAAGAATCCGCCCAGCATCCCGAAAAAGTCTGCAAGGATGGTGAGAACCGGCAGCGTGATCACAGCAGCGAACAGGCGTGGAGAAACCAGTTTGCGCACCGGGTCTGTTCCCAATGCCCTCATGGCGTCAACCTGTTCACTGACCTGCATGGAGCCGATTTCCGATGCGATGCCGGAACTGTTCCGTCCCGTTACCATCAGGGCCGTCAGAACAGGTCCCAGTTCACGCACCACCGAGAGGGAAACAACCTGCCCCAGAATCGAGACCTCCCCAAAGGTGCTCAGGGTTCGATAGGTTTGCAGCGCAAGAACGCCGCCCGTAAAGAAGCCTGTCAGCAGAACGATGGGGATCGAACCCACGCCGATCACGTCCATCTGGACGATCGTATCGGCTACATAGCGCGGTGAGCTGAATAGGTTTGCAACTGCATGGGCAAACAGAAGGGTGAAGTCCTGGACAGCCTGGACCTTCTGCTTGATGTACCCGTCGATTGAGAGTTCGGCCATGCGCTTCAGAGAATACCATCCTAATCGAAGGATACCTATTCAGCAATGCATTGCGATGAATTTCAGGAAAAAGCTATTTCAACGCCAGGATTTTCGTTCAGAGAGCTTACGGCCATGCAGCCCCAGAAGCAGAAATCCTGGTTGAGAACCGATGGAAGGACGAAGGGTCAAGAAGGCAAAAAAAAAGGGGGAAACTTTGTTTCCCCCTAAGCGTCGGGTCTTGGGTCTAATCTCCGAGCTTGCTCCTGAGGTCCCTCAGAAGAGGTAAACCAGGGCGAGCTCTGCGAGGGTTATCGCAATAGAGTGACCAAAATACGGAAAAGAAGCCGGCCACCAGGATATTTCGATAAGTTCTTTATTATAAGTTGATAGCAACCATACTACATGGTAACAATTAATCGATAGATTAACCGTAATGGAACACCAAAAATACTGTATTTGGAATACTGGATATGAAAATTCCAAATTACGGATTAGATTCGCCCTCTTGTACTGGTTCGCCAGACACCGTTCCAATGCTTTCATTCAGCCGGCTTTTCCACCTGCAATCCATATTCGATCAGGGTGATGAACTTGACCGCTATGCGGGGGAATGCGGTAAAGTGAAGACTCCCATTGTGAAGGGGCCGGGAAAACAGCCGTTCCGGGGCAAATCCTGGAGGGGTGGACTATTACTGTTGGTAACCTGGAAGCAATCGTATGATCGATATCCACTGCCATCCGCTGCCGGGAACAGACGATGGAGCGAAGTCTTTTGACATCGCTGTGGCCATGTGCCGGATGGCCGCGGAAGACGGAACCACACACCTCGTTGCGACACCACACTGTAATTACAAGTATGCTTTCGACGCCCAGGCCAATCGAGCCAGGCTGGAAGAGCTCCAGGCCGCGGTGGGAGAATCTCCCAAACTGCTTCTGGGCTGTGACTTCCACCTTTCATACGACAATCTCCGCAGACTCCCGCAAGACGGGTCTGATTTCTCTATCAACAACACGCGATATCTGCTGGTGGAATTTCCTGACCACTTTATTCCGGAACAGATGGACAACGTTTTTTATGAAATCGAGGTCGCAGGCTTCACCCCAATTCTCACTCATCCGGAGCGCAACCCGGTCATCCAGCGCAAGCCTGAATTGCTTTACCACTGGGCCCAGCGAGGGTGCCTGGTACAGATTACCGCCATGTCCTACGTGGGCGGGTTTGGATCGAGAGCCCGGGAACTCTCCGAGGAATGGCTGGATCGGAAT
>Ga0315556_1002375_pt1 | contig 10785 bp, 9 predicted proteins | sample SalMarSW160310MG_FD_202112 | JGI IMG/M metagenome (GOLD analysis project Ga0315556, IMG submission 202112) | Salt marsh sediment microbial communities from the Plum Island Ecosystem LTER, Massachusetts, United States - Salt Marsh Sediment SW1603-10 ...
GCGCTGGTCATCGGCAGACTCAGCCAGCGAGGCCGAGTGGCGGAAGATACGGCCATCGGCGTGGTCTTCGCCGGCGCCTTCGCCTTGGGCGTGGCCATGCTCTCGGTGCGCGGCAGCTACGCTGTTGACCTGACCCACATCCTGTTTGGTGATTTGCTGGGGGTTAGAGGGGTGGATCTGTGGCTGATCGCCGGATTGGGGCTGGGGGTCTTGGTCACCATCGCGGCGTTCTACAAGGAGTTCATGGTCATTTCGTTCGACCCGCTGCTGGCCACGACTTTGCGGTTGCCCGTGACCTGGCTTCGTAATCTGATGCTGGTGCTGCTGGCGGTGGTGATCGTGGTCTCTCTGCAGGCGGTGGGCGTGGCCCTGGTCTTGGCAATGCTGGTCACGCCGGCTGCAACGGCCACCTTGATCACCCGCCGCCTGATTTGGGTGATGATCCTGGCTGCCGTGATCGGTGCCGGCTCTTCTCTGGCCGGCCTCTACCTTTCTTACTACCTCAATCTGGCGTCCGGACCGGCAATTGTGCTGGCGGCGACGGCGGTCTTTGGCGTCGTGTACGCGGTCGTCGGCCGCAGGGATCGGACCTCCGGCATGATCGTCCGCTCTCCGGCCAGCGACGGGTAGTTCAGAGGGTCGGACGATTAGACGTTCAGCCCAGGCTGTAGCTGGGCACCCTGGCCGGAGAGGGATCGCCGGTGGTTTTCACGACTTTGAAGTCCGATTCTCCGACTTTCACATGCAATGTGTGACTGCCGCCGCCGGCGGTTTCCTCGAATCGAATCTGCCACAGGTCGGGCTCTGCAGCCTTGGCCGACACCAGCCGGAAGGCATCGCGACCGAGCTCGCCCGTCTTCAGGCGGAGGAAGTGTTCCGCGGCCTGCGCCGGGCGTGGATAGGCAACGTGCCCGCGAGCGTGGTCCATATCCCAGGTGCCTTCAAGGCAGGCCTTGATCAGTCCGGGAGCCAACTTTGGGCGCAGCCGCCCAAATTGGACGCCATAAGGCAAGACGACGGCGTTGGCAGCGAAACGGTGGCCGCCCTGATGGTTGGACAACCACACATCGGCATCTTTTCGGTGGGCGAGGGCTCGGTAGACGGCGGTGCCGTGGCGAGCACAGCATGCGTCTCGCCGGCCGTTGCCGCAAACCAAAACCCAGGGCGTGTCGACGCGAGTGGCGTTCGCCGGGGGTGAACCGGCCACCAACGCCTTGAAGTCCAGCTGTTTCAGTTCCTGGTACGTCGAGAAATTCAAGGTGAAGGCATCCGGTTGCCGGCGATTGGTCCGGGCGAGATACAAGGCCAGCCGGCCACGCGTCCTCCCGGGTTTGCGGATGAACTGCAGGCGGCTCCTTGGGGTTGAGTGGAGGGCCTCACCTAACGGCTTCTTGATTTCGGGGGGAAGGTCGCTGGCGCGGAAAGCTTTCGCCTGCCATGCTCGTCGGTATTCAATGCAGATCCAGATCTCAGCCTCGGTGGCGGTGGCGAAAACCGGCTCGGCGACGTCCAGCGAAGATTGACAGCTCGTCGGTTGATTCATGCCGTTCTGCAGTCCTTTCTGGCGGGAAATCGGGGGGTGCCGTTTGTGCCGCGCATGGTTCGAAACGTGCACTTCAGTTTGTGCGGGATGCTTGTTTGATAGAATAGCCCAACTTTCGGCCGAAGACGTCCGAAGTCAGGCCCCAGCGATGCACACCTAGCGAAAGGTTGGCGGATCTTGACTGCCACGCAGGCTGATCACCAAAACGCGCTCCTGTCCAGGCCAAAGGCCCTGCTGATTGGCGCGTCCTCAGGCATCGGTGCGGCGCTGGCCCGGCGGCTGGCTGCCGAGGGGTTCGATCTAGCACTTGTCGCCCGCCGAATGCCGGAACTCGAAGCCTTGTGCGGCGAGTTGTCGCAAGCGCACGGTATCCGGGCGCTTGCCTACCAACACGATGTCCAGGAAACCGCCGCCGCCCCAAGCCTTCTCGAGTCGATAGCCCGCGATCTGCAAGGGCTTGACCTGTTCGTGTACGTCGCCGGTGTGATGTTCCCCCACGACCCTGATGCTTATGATACCGAAAACGATCTGTTGACCCTGCAGGTGAACACCCTGGGCGCCATTGCCTGGTGCAACCCGGTGGCCCTGCGCTTTGTCCGAGCTGGGCAAGGGCAAATTGTCGGCCTGGGGAGCATCGCAGGGGACCGGGGCCGGAGGGCCATCCCGGCTTATTCAGCGTCCAAAGCAGCCCTGGAAACCTACCTGGAGGCACTGCGAAATCGAGTGACGCGCAGCGGCGTCACAGTCACCACGATCAAAGCCGGGCAGGTTGACACCGACATGCTGAAGAATGCAGCCGCAGTCCGCGGCCCGGTATCGCCCGAGCGCGCCGCCGACATGATCTGGCGGGCAATCCGCCGTCGCAAGCAGGTCGTCTACATTCCCGGCCGTTGGGCGCTCATAGGCTGGGTGGTCCGTCACATCCCCTCATTCATCTTCCGCCGGCTCAACCTATGACAGGTCCCCTACCGATGGAAAACCTCGAGCGCGCCGAGGCCTGGGGTCAGGCAAGCTCGGGCATGGCATACATTTTTCGGCCTTCAACGCCGTCGGGATTGCAGGCCGTCTTCGAGTTGGCCAGAGACACGGGGGTTCCGATTGGCCTGCGAGGCGCCGGCCGGAGTTATGGCGATGCGGCCATTAACAGCGAAGGCATCCTGGTCGATCTGGAGCGCATGAATCGGATTCTCGCCTGGGATCCGGCCAGCGGCATCATCGAGGTTGAACCCGGGGTGACCATTGAGCAGCTATGGCGTTACGTGCTGGGTGATGGCTGGTGGCCGCCTGTCGTGCCGGGCACCATGTTCCCCACGGTCGGGGGGTGCCTGGCGATGAATGTCCACGGCAAGAACAATTGGCGTGAAGGCACTTTTGGCGAACATGTCCTCGAGTTTGAGGCCTTGCTCCCGACTGGCGAATTCGTGGTCTGTACGCCGGAAAAGGACCCCGAGTTGTTCCATGTGATGATCGGCGGCTTGGGCGTCTTGGGCTGCTTCACGCGCATCAAGCTGCAGCTCAAGCGGGTTCATTCCGGCCAGCTTGACGTTCTGGCGTTGAGCGTCCCAAACATGGACGCGATGTTGGACGACATGGAGTCGCTCCGAGATGACTGGGAGTACCTGGTCGGATGGGTCGATTGTTTCGCCGGCGGCAGTGGAGTCGGGCGGGGTCAAATCCATGCTGCCAATCACCTCGACGATCGGGCTGACCCGAGCCCGACCCAATCGCTTCGATTGGACCATCAAGATCTACCGGATACCTTCTTCGGGCTCGTGCCGAAATCCATCCTGTGGCGTTTCTTGAAACCCTTCGCCAACAACTTGGGCTGGAAATTGGTGTGTCTCGCCCGCTATCTCATGGCCAAGAGAGGCCACGGACACCGATTCAAACAGTCTCTGGCCGAGTTCAATTTCCTGCTGGACTACGTTCCCCATTGGAAGCGAGCGTACTGGCCGCTGGGGTTGATCCAATACCAGTGCTTTGTCCCGAAAGCGGAAGCGAGCGAGGCCTTTGTCCAGATCCTCAGATTGTGCCAGGAGCGGGGGCTGCCTTCCTACCTGGGCGTTACGAAGCGCCACCGTCCGGACGATTTTCTGCTTTCGCATGCTGTGGACGGCTACTCCCTGGCGCTGGACTTTCGCGTGACACGCCGCAATCGTCAGCGCCTGCTGGCGCTGGCGCGTGACCTGGATGAGATTGTGCTTGCCCACTCGGGACGGTTCTACTTTGCCAAGGACAGCACCCTGGCGCCGGAATCAGCCGCTGGCTACTTGGGAGCGGAGTCTATTCAGTCACTCTTTGCATTGAAGGCCCGGCTTGACCCCGACGATCTACTGCAAACCGATCTTTGGCGTCGGGTGTTTGAGCCCCTGTCAACTCGCGAAGAATTCCACCATCGGGCCGAGTCCAGGACCTTGCATTCGCCGACTTGATCTGCGAAACGCCAATAGTCCTCCAGGAACATTTCGCTGCCCGAGGGCGAATGCTAAACTGATTGCGGCAATGCGTTCGGCAGAATCCGGACTTGAGGGGAGCCACGTGTGACGCTGCCTGATGAACTGAACCGGGCGATTGGGTACCTCCGGGAGGGCGAGCCCGAACTGGCCCGCCCGATTCTGGTCCATTACCTCCAATCCCACCCCCGATCGGATATCGGCTGGTACTTGCTGAGTTTTGCCATTCCAGAACACGCACGTCAGGTTGAGAGCCTCAACCGGGCATTATCGATCAACCCGCGCAACCAGAAGGCCCGGGATCGCCTGGCAAGTCTGACCGGGTTGGTACCCCCTGCAACGGGTCAGGCTGAAGAAGCCGTGCGGGCACCCCAGCCTTCACGCCGGCGGGCTGGTGTGGCTGGCCAACCCGGAGGAGGGATCGCTTCATCCCGGCGCCTGGGGAGGCAGTGGCCGCCGTGGGTGAAGCCAACGGCGATCGCCGCCTCGGTTGTGCTGGTCCTGGCCGCCATCGGCAGCGCATACGTCTTCTTCCGGTTCGTGCAGTCGACCATCGGTCAGCGCCAATCTGCTGCAGCCACCGCGGTGGCGGGAACCGCCACAACGCGAGCCACACTTGGGGCTGCCGTCGGCTTACCCGGCACGTGGACACCGACGGTATCGTTCACCCCCAGCCTGACGCCGCAGCCCAGCGCGACCGTCACGATCACGCCCACGGCTACGCCCATTCCGCCCAACGCGGACACGCGTGAGGAAATGGCGACCATCCAGGCGCAGGTAGCAGACCTGCGCGGCCTGACCATCGAAGGCGAACCGCCATCGTATGTGATCACGGCGGGACGCGTGCGGCCGTTTCTTGAGAGCAGCTTTCTGGCCGGGGGCGGATCTCAAGAAGACGTGGCCGACCTGTCGCATACCTTGGTGGCCCTGGGTCTGACCAAGCCGACCTATGATCTGTACACCAATATCCTCAACGGACTGACAGACAACATCGGCGGCTTCTATCTTCCTTGGAGCAAAGAGATCTTCGTCATTGGCAGCCGTTTTTCGGGTGTCGAGCGCTGGGTATACTCGCACGAATTCGACCACGCGCTGGTGGACCAGCATTTTCACATTGACCAGGCCGGGGTCTACCCGCTGTGCCAGAAGTCTCAGGATGAATGCAAGGCCGTGGAAGCCTTGGTTGAAGGTGACGCTACGCTGTTGATGAGCCAATGGCTGACACAGTACGCAGGACCGCAGGATATCACCGACATCCTCCGCTACAAGCCGCCTACCCACACACTGCCAAACGATTTTCCTCCGCCCTACGCTGGGGCAGACTCGCTTTTTCCATACGATCAGGGTCTCACTTTTGTCAACTCGCTGTACGAGCAGGGGAATTGGGCGGAGGTCAACGGAGCCTATGAGAATCTGCCGGCCAGCACAGAGCAGATCATGCATGTTGAAAAATACCTGAACCACGAAGGGCCCGTCGATGTCCCGAGCCGCGATGTGGCCTCTGTCCTCGACTCGAACTGGCGCCCGATTACCAACGACACCCTCGGCGAGTGGACGACCTACCTGATGCTGGCCTACGCGGCTGATGAGTCCGCTCAGGTGGACTTGGCCACGGCCGAGCGCGCAGCCAAGGGTTGGGGAGGCGATACCTACCAGGTGTTCTACAACGACGGGACCGATCAGGCGGTCCTTGTGGCCGACTGGGTTTGGGATACGGCCTCGGACACAGCCGATTTCCGCGCTGGGCTCGAGGGGATGCTGACCAATCGGTATCGGGGGGCTGAGCTGCCCAGCGCGCGGGGCCATTGCTGGTCTGTGGGAACTGAGGCCAGCTGCGTGCTGGGTGGCGCCCGGGAAGTGGTATGGATTCTGGGTCCAATCGATCTGGCGCCTGGTCCCTTGATGGATCTTTACCCGGAACTCGGTTGACCTCGACGGGCCATCCAGCCTTCGCCTTGAGCGCTTGTGCTTGGCTTGTTTGAGACTGACGGAAAACTATGGATTCCCACGCACGTTCCCCTTTTTCATCAAGTTCAGCTGCCCGCGGGGCGGCGCTGAATCAACTGCGTTGGTTGACACTGGCGGGAATCTTGCTGGCGGCTGGTTGGCAAGGCCGTCTTCAGGCCGCACTGGCCGGTGCGTGTGTGTTGTATGGATTGTGGCTGGCGTGGCAAGGCTTGTCCGCTTGGACTTCTCCGCTTTCCTCATGGATCAAGATCGCAATGATCACGGCCGATGTCGGCCTGGCTGTGGCTGTCGTGGCGCTCAGCGGGGGCACGCAGAGCCGGCTTTGGTGGACCCTCTTGCTTCCGGCCGTTTCAGGCGCTCGCCTGTTTGGCCTTTGGGCTGGTGTTGGGTCAAGCATAGGTGGATGGGCGGCAGCGGCAGGCATCAGCCTGCTGACCCCAGGAGTTGAGATCGCCTGGCAGCCGTTGGCGTTGATCGGCATGGCGCTGTTGGGGGGAGCGCTGGTTGTCGCATGGGCGAGTCTGCAATGGTCGGCGAGGGAACCAGCTGCGGATGCATCCGCAACGCCTGACGACAATCCGCCGAATGCCGTTGCCGAGATTCTACAGGCCGCTTCTCGTTTGAACGAGACCACATCCCTGGATCAGCTCGGCCTTCGAATCGTGGATTTGGTGAATGCGGTCTTGAGCAATGAAGCCTCGGGCCTGGTGATGCGCCCGGCGGGACTGTGGATCGGTTCCCAAGCCGACGGTGACTGGGAATTGACGATTGGTTTTGCGCCCGGGCAGACCGAGAGGCAGGAGCGTGCCCCGAATGCCCTCGACCAGGCGCTGACATCGGGGGACCCGCAAGCGGTGACGGCGCCCGACGAAGACGCATTTGTCAGACTCTGGCCGGGTCTCGGAGCGGCCGGAACCGTGGCCATCGTGCCTCTGACGCTTCCCAGCGGAACCAGCCTCGGGGCGGTGCTCGTAGGCGTCGATTGGGATGAAGCTCCGCCGGCCAGGGTCCTTGGCCAGCTGCGTTCGGTTGGATCGAGCGCGGCCTTGGTGTGGGAGAACGCCAGCCGCTATCAAGCGCTGCTCCGGGAAAAGGACCAACTGAACGAGCTTCAAGAGGAAGCGCGCAAACGGCTGGCTCGCAATCTTCATGACGGGCCAACACAGACGATCGCCTCCATCGCCATGCGCGCCAACTTCGCCAGACGTCAGATCACACGAGATCCGGATGCGGCTGTGCAGGAAGTCGCCAAAGTTGAAGAGATGGCCCGGCAGACGACTCGCGAAATCCGCCACATGTTGTTCACGCTGCGCCCGTTGATTCTCGAATCTCAAGGTCTGGGACCGGCGCTGTACCAACTGGCACTGAAAGCCAGGGATTCTCACGACGAAGACATTCAATTGGAGATCGACCCCGACTCAACATCCGGGATGGACCCCGGCGTACAGGGGGCGCTGTTCTACATTGTCGAAGAAGCCGTCACCAATGCCCAGAAGCACGCTGCAGCCGAGCACATCTGGATCCGCTTGAAGCGTGAGGCGGAAGGCACGCGACTTGAGGTGGAAGATGATGGCGTGGGCTTCAATGTCGGCGCGGTGGATGCGCACTATGAACAGCGCGGCAGCTTGGGGATGGTCAACATGCGCGAGCGGGCTGAACTCGCTGGGGGCCTTTTGGGCGTCAAATCAGCCGAAGGTGAGGGTACTCGAATCTGGGTCAGCTTGCCCTCGGGCCAAGACACGGATGAGGGCACAGATGGTTGATGTCATTCGTCGTCCTGGGCCAGCCGCCGTCAGCCGCCGTCAGGTCGGGCCGATCTTGCGAACATGATCTGGGAGTCCGTGGCCTGGGTGGCCGTGGCAGTGGCCGCCCTTCCCCTGGTGCAGCTCGGCGAAGCGCCAATCAGATCTCGCTGGCCCACACTCTGGCCCGTGGTGCGAGGCGTGGCGCCCTGGATCGTCGGCCTGGGACCGGCCTATTTGGCGTTGGTTACCGGGGCTGTCCTTGAGCGCAGCTTTGGCCTGTATGGGCGCGGTGGGATGGTTGGATGGGTGCTTGCGGCGTTGCTCTGCGTCGGGGGGCTGGCCGCTGTTTGGGTGTGGAGGGAGCGTCTGGGCGCCATTGCAGCCGGGGAAGACCCAACCGAGGTCTTGCTTGACGAGCCGCGCTGGGCACTCTACCGTGCCGCCGGGGTGCTTTGGCTGGGGATGTGGGGTCTGCTCGTTGGGTTTGCCGTGGGAGGTGTGGAATGGGCCCTGCGCGCCAGACCATGGCTGGCGACAAGCCGTGGAGATCGAACGGTTTGGTTGACTTTGATCCGGTTCGGGATTTCCAGCCTGCTCTTCGCTTTGACGGGCAATTTCTGGTTCACCTTGATTTCCCAGGCTGCGGGGTGGACCATCATCCGCCCGGATGAAAGCCTGAAAGGAAAAGCCCCGTGATCTGGATCGTGCGCGGCCTGTGGGCTGTGGCTGGCCTGGCATGGTTCGTCTGGCTGGGCTACGAGGATGTGGGCCTTGATGTGGTGCTCCTCTTGTCGGGATGGATCTCCTTGGCCTATGTCATCACCCTCTGGCAGCGCTGGAGCGACAGTGCGCAACTGGACCAGGGTCAATACCTGGTGCGGGCTGGGATTGCCGGCTTGGTGGGAGGCGCCACGGTGCCGCCGCTGGCGGACATCCTGATGTTGGTCAAGGTCTCACTCCACAGCCACGCTGTGCCCGATTTCACCGCACGCGACTTGGGAGCGGTGTTAGGGCGGACTCCGGTGTGGGCGTTGGCGGGCCTGGCGGCGGGCCTCGCGTTGGGGCTGGTTCATATGGCGCGAAGGTCAGGTCGCCAATTGTGAAGTTCTTCACTTAGCGACGGCTCACCTGGACGATAATATAATGAGAGGACTTGGAAGGGAGAGATCCTCATATGGCCGAAGAAGCTGGCAAGGAGTTCTATCTCTGTCCCAACTGCTATACGGCTGGCGAGGAGCCAGGCCCTTGCCCGATGTGTGGACAAGAACTGTTGGGCTGCCGACCGGGGGATCCGGATGACCCCTGCCGCAAGCCCTTGATCGATACGGCCGGCCGGGTGCGATCGCGAGCACCGCGCTGGTGGTTGGAAAAGCGCCTTCCGACGTTGTTTGAGGCGCTGAAGCGTATCTAGTCGCGGAGAGGTGCAATGCAGAAAGAAAAAGTGGTTGTGATTGGATCGGGTCCCGCCGGCCTGACGGCGGCGCTGTATGCTGCCCGGGCCAACCTGGAACCGCTGGTCATCTCAGGCAATCAGTTGGGCGGTCAAATCTCGATCACATGGGAGGTCGAAAACTACCCTGGGTTCCCTGAGGGGACGACCGGCCCGGAGTTGGTTGAGTTGATGCAAAAGCATGCGGAGCATTTCGGCGCCCGGGTGATGATCGATGAAGTCACCGAAGTCGATTTCGGCCATGGCCGCCCGTTTCATTTGAAGACCCATGGGGAGGAACTGGAGGCCGAGGCGGTCGTGATCGCTACCGGCGCTTCCCCCAGACGTCTGGGCATTCCCGGTGAGGACGAGCTTATCGGCAAGGGCGTTTCATTTTGCGCCACCTGCGACGGATTCTTCTTCCGGGACAAAGACGTGATCGTGGTCGGTGGCGGCGACAGCGCGCTTGAAGAGGGGATCTTTCTGACCCGCTTCGCCAACCGCGTCGATATTCTCCATCGTCGGGACGAGCTCAGAGCTGGCGAGCGCCTCCAGACGCGCGCCAAGGAAAATGAGAAGATCAACTTCGTGTGGAACACTGTGCTGGAGGAGATCGAAGGCAATGGCAAGGTCACCTCGGTGTCGACGCGCAATGTCGAGACCGGGGAAAATGCCCAGCGGGACGTGGACGGTGTCTTCATATTCATTGGCCATTTCCCCAACTCGGACCTGTACAAGGGCCAGCTTGACATGGATGAACGCGGCTACGTCAAGGTTGATTCGAACATGATGACCAGCGTCCCCGGTATATTCGCGGCTGGAGAGATCATGGATCCGCACTATCGGCAGATTGCCACTTCCGTGGGGCAAGGCTGCGCGGCTGGCATGATGGTTGAGCGTTGGATGGAGGATCCGGATGCCGACCACGGCTGAGAAGATCGGGATCCGATACACAGTTCACCAGCGCGGCGGGCATGAGGCATCACGCCCGCCGTTGGTGTTAATCCACGGGGCTGGCGGCCATCATTTGTTCTGGCCGCCTCAAATACGCAGACTTGCGGGTTGGACGGTATATGCGCTCGACCTGCCCGGTCATGGGGAGTCCCCTTCGGCTCCTGAATCGACGATCGGTGGATACGCCGCTCGCGTCCTGGATTGGATGCGAGCCGAACAGATCGTCGAGGCTGTTCTTGTAGGGCATTCGATGGGAGCCGCGGTCGCGTTGACGGCTGCCTTGCGCAGCCAGGCGGTCTCGGGTCTGGTGCTGTTAGGGGCAGGCAGTGCCCTTCCGGTCGCGCCCGAATTCATCGAACTCAGTGAATCGCGCGAGACATTTCGCCAGGCGGTCGACCGCATGGTGCGCGGCTCGTTTGACCGGGCGGCCGACCCGCGCTTCGTGGAGCTGGCGCGCGAGCGGCTGCTGGTCGTGGATCCGACGGTGTTCCATCTCGATTTTGTTGCCTGCAGCCACTTCGACGTTGGGCAGCAGCTGGATCAAATCACATGTCCGGCGCTGGTCATGTGCGGCGAGACCGACCGCATGACCCGGCCCGAACAAAACGAGGCGCTTGCCGATGGCCTGCCACAGGGGGAACTCTTCGTGGTTCCCGGCGCGGGGCACATGGTGATGTTGGAGCAGCCGGAGGC
>Ga0315556_1002377_pt1 | contig 10781 bp, 8 predicted proteins | sample SalMarSW160310MG_FD_202112 | JGI IMG/M metagenome (GOLD analysis project Ga0315556, IMG submission 202112) | Salt marsh sediment microbial communities from the Plum Island Ecosystem LTER, Massachusetts, United States - Salt Marsh Sediment SW1603-10 ...
CCTGGGCAACACCAAGCGTGCCGTGGTGTCGCTCATGAAGCTCCGCCCCGACACCGCCAACGTGCTGCGCGACGACGGCACCCTCGAGAAGGTCGAGGTGAGCGCGGTCCGCGTGGGCGCGCGCGTGGTGGTGAAGCCGGGCGAGCGCATGCCGGTGGACGGCCGCGTGCTGCAGGGCGGCAGCGCCGTCGACCAGTCCCCCATCACCGGCGAGTCGGTGCCCGTCGACAAGGTCGTGGGCGACGACGTCTTCGCCGGCTCCATGAACGGTCACGGCGCCCTCGAGATCACCGTGACCAGGGAGGCGAGCCAGTCCACCCTGACCCGCATGATCGAGCTGGTCACCGAGGCGCAATCGCAGCGCTCCCCCAGCGAGCGCTTCAGCACCTGGTTCGGTCAGCGCTACACCATCTTCGTGCTGCTCGGCTCCGCCGCGGCGCTGGGCATCTTCCTGCTCATCGGGCTACCGCGCTGGGAGGCCTTCTACAAGGCGGCCACCCTGCTGGTGGTGGCGAGCCCCTGCGCCATCGTGATCAGCGTGCCGGCCGCGGTGCTGTCGGCGCTGGCCGCGGCGGCGCGCATGGGCGTGCTGTTCAAGGGGGGCGGGGCGCTGGAGGACTTCGGCTCGACCGGCGTCATCGCCTTCGACAAGACGGGCACCCTCACCGAAGGCAAGATGCATGTCACCGACGTGGTCGGCATCACCGTCGGCGAGCTCGACGTGCTGGCCGCGGCCGCCGCCGTCGAGCAGACCTCCGAGCACCCGCTGGCGCGCAGCATCCTCGAGGAAGCGCAGGAGGAGAACCTGCCGGTGCGCCCGGTCAGCGACACCCTGGCGCTGCCCGGCAAGGGGATCCGCGTGACGCTGGCCGGAGAGCGCTACTGGGCCGGTAACCGCAAGATGGCCGCCGAGGTGGGCGCCGGCATCACCGATGCCATCGAGGCGGCGGTCGGGCGCCTCGAGAGCGAGGGCAAGACGACCATCCTGGTCGGCAAGGGCGGCGACCACGCCGGCGCGGCCGGTGCCACGGCGGAAGCGCCCGCGGTCGTGCTCGGCGTCATCGGCATCGGCGACACCGTGCGCGCCAGCGCCCGCGAGACCCTGGACGCGCTACGGGCCGCCGGCGTGGGCCATATGGCGGTGCTCACCGGCGACCACGGCGCCGTGGCGCGCAACGTCGGCGCGCAGCTCGGCCTGCCCGAGGACGCCATCCACGCCGATCTGCTGCCGGAGCAGAAGGTCGACAAGATCCGCGAGCTCGGCCGCTACGGCCGCGTCACCTTCGTCGGCGACGGCGTCAACGATGCCGCCGCGCTCGCGACCGCCTCGGTCGGCGTGGCGATGGGCACCGCCGGCTCCGACGTGGCGCTCGAAGCCGCCGACGTGGCGCTGCTGTCCGACGACCTGCGCAAGCTGCCCCACGCCTACACCCTGGCGCACAAGGCGAACCGCATCATCAAGCAGAACCTGATCTTCGCGCTCGGGATCATGCTGGTGATGGTCCTCATCACCATCTTCTTCTTCCTGCCGCTGCCGCTGGGCGTGCTCGGGCACGAGGGCGGCACCATCCTGGTGGTGGCCAACGGCCTGCGCCTGCTGGCCTTCCGGCCCGAGGCGGCGCCGGCGGGACGCGAGGTCGCGCCCGACGCGGCGCGGGGGCTGGCCACCGAGGGCTGATCCGCGCCGAAGGGCGGCGCTGCGAGCCGCCCGGCCGGCTCATCTTCGAGCGCCTATACTCGCGTGGTGAGCGACGCCCCCGCCCCCAACGTGATCGACGTGCACGGCCTCGTCAAGCGTTACGGCCGCCGCACCGCGGTCGACGGCCTCGACCTGGCGGTGGGCGCCGGCGAGGTCTTCGGCTTCCTCGGCCCCAACGGCGCCGGCAAGACCACCACGGTACGCATGCTGCTGGGGCTGGCGCGCCCCAGCGCGGGCGGCGGGAGCCTGCTGGGCCGGCCGCTGGGCGACCCGGAGGCGCGCCGGCAGGTCGGCTACCTGCCGGAGAACGTGCACTTCCCGGGCTGGTTCACGGGCCTGGGCTTCCTGCGCTACCATGGCGCGCTCTACGGGCTGCCCGGGCGTGAGGTGGACGCGCGCGCAGGCGAGGCGCTCGAGCGCCTCGGGCTCGCCGGCCGCGGCGGGGACCACCTGCGCGGCTACAGCCACGGCATGCTGCAGCGCCTGGGGCTGGCGCAGGCGCTGCTCAACCGGCCGAAGCTGGTGTTCCTGGACGAGCCCACCTCCGCGCTCGACCCGCGCGGCCGCCGCGAGGTGCGCGAGCTGCTCGACGAGCTGCGCTCCCAGGGCACCACCGTGTTCCTCAACTCGCACCTGCTGAGCGAGGTGGAGCGCACCTGCGACCGCGTCGCCATCGTCGCCGACGGCCGCACGCGCTACCTCGGCCCCACCCGTCCCGACGACGGCTCGAACGAGCTCGACGTCAGCCTGGACCGCGCACCGGACGGGCTGGAGCGCGTGCTGGCGGGCGTCGCCACCGTGACGAGTCGCCGCGGCGGCAGGCTGCGACTGAGGCTGGCGGCCGCGGGCGCCGCTCCCGACGTGGCCCGGCGCCTGATCGACGCCGGCGCGCGCCTGCAGTCGCTGACGCCGGTGCGGCGCGAGTTGGAGGACCTGTTCCTGGAGCTGACCGGGGCGCGGGCGGAAGAGACCGCGTCCGAGGCGAGCGACGCGCGGGTGCCCGCATGACGGTACTCACCATCGCCGGAGCGTCGCTGCGCGAGGCCTGGAACCGGCGCCTGGTACTGGCGCTGATCCTGGTGAGCGTGGCGTTCCTGGCGCTCTACCTCTACGGCGCGCACCTGCTCAACACGCGTCTGGTCGAGCGCGCGCAGGCGATCGCCGCCCGCAGCGGCGGAGGCATCACGCTGGCGCGCCACCAGATGGTGCTGCTCGGGATGTACGTGGTCGACTTCCTGGCGTCGTTCATGGCGATCTTCGCCGGCGTCGGCGCGATCGCGGGCGAGCTGGAGGACCACAGCCTGCAGCTGGTGCTGGCCAAGCCGGTGCGGCGCTGGCAGGTCATCGCCGGCAAAGCCCTGGGAAGCGGCACGGTGAGCGTGCTGTACGCGACGCTACTGTCCTTGGCGCTGCTGGCCGGCAGCCGCGTGGTGCTGGGCGTGACCCCGCCGGGCGTCGTTCCCGCCATCCTGCTGATCGATCTCGGGATCCTGGTGCTCTCCGGCCTGACCCTGCTGGCGAGCAGCCTCACCCACACGCTCACCGCCGGCGTGGCGATGGTGATGGCCTACGCGCTGGCCTGGACCGGCAGCGTGCTCACCAGCCTGGGCGAGCTCACCAACATCGACGTGCTGGCCACGCTGGGCCGCGACACCCGCCTGCTGGTGCCCAGCGACGCCCTGTGGAAGGCCGGTTCCTACTACCTGCAGACGCCGGCCATGCGGGCGCAGGAGGGTCCCAACCCGCTGTTCGGCGTGAACGCGCCCGATGCCGCGTTCCTGATCTATGCCGCTGTCTACGTGCTGGTGGCGTTCGTGCTGGCGGGGCTGGCGTTCCAGCGGCGCGATCTGTAGCGCGGGGCAGGCGGAGGACCGAGGGGGGGGTTCGCGGAACCCCTCTATCGAAGGTCAAGCCTCGCTTCACGGTCGAGCGCACAGACCGCGGTCCTGGGGGCGTACGCGCTGCGGCCTGCCAAGCATGTCAAACCACGCTGTACCTCCGGAAGAGGGGTCCGGGACCACCCCCCCCTGCCGGTCGAGCGCGCTCCGGCCGGCAGGGCGTTTGCCCCTTGCCGGGAGGCGGCCACGCTGCTACGGGTGGGACTGCACGACACCGCGTCGCCCCCGCTCGTTGCGCCTCCACCGATCGCGGAGGAAGGGAGAGCAGCATGGACCGTGTCAACCTGGGCGCCGTCACCGTTCGCGAGGAGGCCGCGCGCACGGTGGTCTACCGATCCATGCAGGGGCCGTACGCTCGCATCCCGGGCGCCCTGCAGGCGCTGTACCGCTACCTCGAGGCGCACTCTCTGACCCCGGCCGGACCGCCGGTGAGCGCGTTCTTCACCGACCCGCACGAAGTGCCCGCGGCAGAGGCGCGCTGGGAGGTGCGGTGGCCGGTCGCCGAGCGCCGTCCGGACGAGGAGCCCGGCGCGGACGGCACCGGGATCCGAACGCTGGCGGCCCGCGACCTGGCGGTGACGATCCACACCGGACCGTACGACGCCGTCGGCGAGGCCTACGCCCATGCCGCGGCCTGGATCGAGGAACACGGCTACACGGTGGTGGGGCCGCCCGAGGAGGCCTACCTCAGCGAACCCGAGGTGTCGCCCGAAGCGATCCGCACCGAGATCCGCTTCCCGGTCGCGCACGCTCCGGTCCGGCGCGATCCGGTCGGGCACGGGCCGGGCGCGCGCGCCCGCTAGCGCGCCGCTACAGCTCGACCTGGATGCCGAGCTCCACCACGCGGTCGGGGGGGATGTGGAAGAACGCCGTGGCGCTGCTGGCGTTGCGCGCCATGACCGCGAACAGGCGCTCGCGCCACAGCGCCATGCCCGGCAGCGCCGTGGGCAGCAGCGTCTCGCGACCCAGGAAGTAGCTGGTGTCCTCGGCCTCGATGGGTCGGCCGCCGACCTCCAGCACCGACAGGTCGCGCGGCACGCGCGCGGTCTGCATGAAGCCGTAGCTCAGCACGATCTGGTAGAAGCCCCGCCCCAGGTCGGTGATGACCGGCCGCTCGTCCGAGGCGACGCGCGGCACGGCCTCGGTGCGCACCGACACGAACAGCACCCGGTCGTGGAGCACCTTGTTGTGGCGCAGGTTGTGGGCGAACGCCGGCGGGGTGGTGGTCGGGTCGCCCGTCATGTACACGGCCGTGCCGGCCACCCGCGCGTAGCTCGCGGTGTCGATCTCCTGCAGCAGCCGCTCCAGCGGGCGCGCGGCCAATCTCAGGCGCTCGCCCACGATCTGCCGGCCGCGGCGCCAGGTGGTCATCAGCGTGAACACCGTCGCCGCCATCACCAGCGGGAACCAGCCTCCCGCCGCGACCTTGAACAGGTTGGCGCCGAAGAACGCCAGGTCGATCAGCAGGAACGTGCCCGTCAGCAGCCCCGCCTTCCAGCGCGCCCAGCCCCAGCGCTGCGTCGCCACCAGGAACAGCAGCGCGGTGGTGATGACCATGGTCATGGTGACCGCCACGCCGTAGGCGGCCGCCAGGTTGCTCGAGGTACGGAAACCCAGCACCAGCCCCACGCAGGCGATCATCAGCGCCCAGTTGATGGAATCCACGTACACCTGTCCCATCTCGGTGGCCGAGGTGTGGCGGATGTTCAGCCGCGGCAGGTAACCGAGCTGCACGCTCTGCATCGCCAGCGAGAAGGCGCCCGAGATGAGCGCCTGCGAGGCGATGACGGTGGCCATGGTGGCGATCAGCACCACCGGGTACAGGGTCCAGCCGGGCGCCATGCGGTAGAACGGGTCGGCCACCGCCGACGGGTCGCGCAACACCAGCGCGCCCTGACCGAAGTAGTTCAGCACCAGCCCCGGCAGCACCACCGCGAACCAGGCGAGCCGGATGGGGCGGCGCCCGAAGTGCCCCATGTCGGCGTACAGCGCCTCGCCGCCGGTGACCACCAGGAACACCGAGCCCAGCACCAGGAAGCCCTGGCCGCCGTTGCGCAGGAAGAAGCGCAGCCCCTGCAGCGGATCGAGCGCCCACAGCACTTCCGGCTGCCGCACGATCTGGCTGACGCCCAGCAGCGCCAGCGTGCCGAACCACAGCAGGGTGATGGGGCCGAACACCCGCCCCACGCCGCCGGTGCCGCGCCGCTGGATCAGGAACAGGCCGATCAGGATGGCGATGGTGATGGGCAGCACGAACGGGGTCAGCGCCGGGGTGGCCACGTCGATCCCCTCGACGGCCGAGAGTACCGAGATCGCCGGCGTGATCATGCCGTCTCCGTAGAGCAGCGCCGTCCCGAACAGGCCGAGCATCAGCAGCCACCACCCACGGCTGCGGCGGCGCGCGTGGGTCGGCGCCACCAGCGAGGTCAGCGCCAGGATGCCGCCCTCGCCGTGGTTGTCGGCGCGCATCACGAACACCAGGTACTTGACGGTGATGACCACCAGCAGCGACCAGAAGATCAGCGACAGCACGCCCAGCACGTTGTCGGGCGTGGGTCCGACCTGGTGCCGGAACGACTCGCGCAACGCGTACAGCGGGCTGGTGCCGATGTCGCCGTAGACCACGCCCAGCGCCGCCAGCGACAGCGTGGCGAGGCGGCGGCCGCGGGGCGGCCCGCCGGCGCGGCCGTTCGTCGAGTCGGGATTCTGCATCCGAAGAGTATAGGTGCGCGCCGCGCCGGCACACGTGCGCCACGACCCGACCGTGAACCCCGGAATGTGCCATAGCACTCGACCGAACGGCCCCCGCGGAGCTAGCATGATCGGACGTCTCGGCGCAGGCTCGAGCCCGCGCCGCTGGAGGATGCCATGCGTGTGCCCGGCGTGTGGGATGCGGATCGAGCGCAAGCGGCGCTCAACGTCTTCGGTGGCGCGGCCTTCGCCGTCGGGAGCCTGCTGTTCCTGAACAGTGCGCTCGTGCGGTTGGGGATCGCCTTCTTCGTGGTGGGCAGCTTCGCGATGCTCGCCGGCGCGCTGGCGGTGTGGAACCAGCGTTACGCGCCGGGGCGCCCGCCGCGCACGGCCGACGGCTCCGCCCTCACGCTGGAGCCGGCCGCCGCAGCGACCGTGCCCGGCGTCGTCACTTCAGCAGCAGCACCGGGCACTCGGCCAGCAGACCCACCCGGTGACTGATCGTCCCCCAGCCCTTGGTCGGCTCCTCGCGGTCGATCCGGTGCGACTGCAGCACGATCAACTCGAAGCCGCGCTCCTCGGCCACGCGTAGGATCTCCTTCACCCGGCGCCCGAAGACCACCTCGGTCTCCACCCGTACGCCGGCATCGTCGAACGGCGCCAGCAGCGCGTCCATCTCGCTCCTGGCCTGCGCCGCCAGCGAGTCGTAGAAGTCGCGGTAGTCGTCGTAGGTGGTGTCCTTGATGATCTCCACCACGTGCAGCACGGTCACGCCCGCGTCCACCTCGCGCGCCGCCAGGCTGATGGCGGTCGCCACCGCACGCGCGGCCCGTTGCGAACGATCGACAGGAACCAGGATCGAACGGTACATGGCTCCTCCAGTATGCCGCCCTCAGGCGCGGTGGGGCGCCCGCTCGACCAGCTCCAGGAACACGCCGGTCAGTTCGGGATCGAACTGCGTGCCCGCCATGCCGCCGATCTCCGCGACGGCGGCGGCGTGCGTCCAGGCCCGCTTGTACGGGCGCCGGCTCATGAGCGCGTCGTAGACGTCGACCAGCGAGAACATGCGCGCCTCGAGCGGGATGGCGTCGCGCGCCAGGCCGTCCGGGTAGCCGTCACCCTGCCAGCGCTCGTGGTGGTTGCGGATCAGCGCGCGCGTGGCTTCGGGCAGGAACGGGATGCCCCGCGTCATCTCGTAGCCGTACACCGTGTGGTTCTTGATGACGGCGTACTCCTCGGCCGTGAGCCGTCCCGGTTTGAGCAGGATGTCGTCGGGGATGGCGATCTTGCCCAGATCGTGGAGGTAGGCCCCCCACTGCAGCGCCTGCAGCTCGCCGTCGCGCATCCCCAGGGCGCGCCCGAAGGCGAGCGCCCGCTCCACCACGCGGTCGGTGTGCCCCTTGGTCTCGTAGTCGCGGTACTCGAGCGCCACCCCCAGCGCGCGGAAGGTCTGCTCGCGGGTGGTGGTGAGCTCGCGGATGTACTCGACGCGCTCGAGCGCGTTCTCCAGGCGCTTCACGAAGCCCTCCGCCACCAGCCGGTCCTCGTCGTCGAGGTCGACCTTGCGCCCGAAGGCCGCCAGGCTGATCACGCCCACGGTGACGCCGCGGCGCTTGACCGGCAGGGTGAGCTGCGTGCGCAGCCCCAGCGCCACGAACTCGGGCAGCGCACCCTCCCAGGTGGGGTAGTCGGAGAGCGTGCCCTCGCCGCTGGCCGCGACCGTGCCGACGAGACCGGTGCCGACCGGCATCGGCTGCTCCTGAAGGGCGCGCAGCCCGTCCGGTACGGCGCCCCACAGGCGGGCGACGTGGCAGGCGCCGCCCTCGATGAGGTAGTACACCCCCAGGTCGAGCCGCAGCTGGCGGGCCAGGTCCTCCAGGCCCGCGTCGAGCAGCGCGTCGATGTCGTGGAGGCGCTCGATGCGCGCGCCGAAGTTGGCGAGCTGATGATAGGCGGCCGCCGTCTCCTGCAGCTCGGCGTTGAGCCGGCGCACCCGCTCCAGCGCGCTCCGGCGCTCGGTCACGTCGGCGATCGATCCGATGGTGCCGACGACGGTGCCGCCGGCATCGCGGGACGGCGCAGCGCTCACGCGGACCCAGCGACGCTCGCCGTCAGGACGCACGATCTCGGTCTCGTACTCCTCGGCCACCCCCTGCAAGCGGCGCCGGTTGCGCTCCTCCTGCCGCGCCCAGTGCTCCTCGGGCATCAGCAGCCGGTACGCCACCTGCCCCTCCAGCTCGGCCGGGCTCCGACCCGTCAACACCCCCATGCGCGGGTTGGCGTAGAGGATGCGCTCCTCGACGTCGGTGAGGATCAGCCCCTCGCCCATACTCTCCACCACGGTCCGGAAGCGCAGCTCCGAGCTCTCCAGGCTGGCACGCTGCCGGCGACGTTGCCGCGCCTCGCCGAGCTCGCGCTCCACCGCCGGCGCCAGCCGCGCCCAGTGCCCCTTGATCAGCAGGTCCTGAGCGCCCGCCTTCAGCACGCCTACCGCGGCCTCCTCGCCGATCGCTTCGCTCACCACGATGCACGGCGTGTCGGGCGCCACCTCCCGGAGTACGGCCAGGCTGTCCAGCGCGTTCAGTCCGGGGACCTGGTGGTCGGCGAGCACGATGTCCCAGGGTGCCCCGGTCAGCGCGCCGCGCAGCGCCGACGCGTCGGCGACGCATTCGCTCGTCACCGCGTACCCGGTGCGCTCGAGCTGCTGCGCCAGCAGGCCCGCCTCTCCGGCGTCGTCCGCGACGAACAGCACGCGCAGGATGGTGGTGTCGCCGTCCCCACGGCCCATGCCTTCCCCTCTCCCAACCTGAAGTGGAAGGCGGCCCCCCAATCCTGATTCGCCTTCGACCCGCACCCGCCCACCGTGCCCCCGCACGCGGACCCTCCGCCTGCTGCGCCGCACCGTGGCGAGCCCGACCCCGGTGCCGGGACGCTCTCCGTAGCCCACTTCGCATCCTGCACCGGCGTTCCGGACAGTGTAGGGCATTTCGCGCTCGGCGCTGGCGCCGCCGCCGCTGGCGCGGCCACTCCTCGGCCCGCCCTCGGCTCGGCCCGCCCTCGGCTCGCAGTCGGCTCGCAGTCGGCTCGCGGGTGAGCGCGCCCCTCGCTCGCCCCGCGCCTGCGCGCCGCGGGGTCACGAGGAAGCCGCGTCCCCGACGCGGTCCAGGGGGATGACCGGTTCAGGGGTATCATGGGCCATCGCGACGCGCAGCGCCGAGGGAAGGGGACCCATGCTCGCTCCCACCGGATTCGATCCCTGGCAGTGGTGGACGACGCTCCAGCCGCAGGGCCGGCTGCTGGCCGGCCTGGCTCAGCTGGTCGCCGGCCTCGCCATCGCCTTCTTCGGGTTCCGCCTGTTCCGGGCGCTGCTCGCCCTGACCGGCTTCGTGGCCGGTGCCTCGTTCGGCCTGTCGCTGGGCTCCGGTGCGCCGGTGTCGGCCAGCGCCTGGCTGCTGGCCGTGGCGCTGGGACTGTTCGGCGCACTGCTGCTGTGGATGCTGTTCCGTATCGGTGCGCTGCTGGCCGGCGCGGCCCTGGGTGTGGCCGTGGCCGGCGCCGCGGCGGTCGCGCTGCCCGCCGCGGCCAACCCCCAGTGGACCTGGTTGCTGCTCCTGGTGGGGCTGGTGCTCGGCGCGATCCTGGCGTGGCGCCTGCAACGCCCGCTGATCATCGTCGTCACCGCGATCGCCGGCGGCTGGGCGACGATGGTCGGGCTGGCCATGCTGCTCGGCCGCGCCGAGCCCGCGCAGGCGGTGCCCGCGGCCCTCGGCAACGACGTCTGGTCGCTGGGCCTGGCGCACGCCTGGCAGGGCGGGGGCGCCCCGTGGCTGCTGGGGGCGCTGGCGCTGGCGGTGCTGGGGGCGGCCTTCCAGCTCCGCGACACGGTGCGGCTGCGCAATCGCAGGGTCTAGCCGGACCCCCGTCTAGCCGGACCCTCGTCTAGACACCCCCTTGCCTAGACACCCCTGCGCGACGCGGGCGCCAGATCGTTGGGCGCTAGATTCGTGGGCGCCAGGCACGCGGGCGCGAGGCGCTCGAGCGTGGCACGTTCCCGGTCATCGAGGCCCAGCAGCTCCAGGCTCTCGTCCCACAACCGTTCGGCCGTCGCGGCGCGGCGTGCCGGACGCGGCGGACGCACCCGCCGGCCGTCCTTCCAGAGGCCGCCGCTGAGGCCCGTCAGCTCCGGGTCGCACGCCAGGAACAGGGCCGTCTCGGCCGCCGCTGCGGGCTCGCGACCGACGACCGCCATGGAGAGGCGGATCCAGAACTTCAGGAATCCCCCGCCGTGCCCGAACGCGGTGCGCACGACGCCGGGGTCGAAGGCGTGGGCGCCCAGCGCCTCCGCCGGCAGGCGCCGGGCCAGCTCGGTCGTGAACAGCACCCCGGCGAGCCGCGCCTGGGCGTAGGCGACGAGGCCGTTGTAGCCGCGAGGCAACTGCACGTCACGGTGCACGCGCCCCCAGTGGGCGACGAGCGAGGTGGTGGTCACGACG
>Ga0315556_1002378_pt1 | contig 10753 bp, 9 predicted proteins | sample SalMarSW160310MG_FD_202112 | JGI IMG/M metagenome (GOLD analysis project Ga0315556, IMG submission 202112) | Salt marsh sediment microbial communities from the Plum Island Ecosystem LTER, Massachusetts, United States - Salt Marsh Sediment SW1603-10 ...
CCCTTCCTGGCGTGCACCTGTTTCGTAACTGCGCGTCCTGGATCACAAAAAATTGCGTGGCGGACGGATGTGCCGCCGGAATGTGACCGGTTTTGCCAAATGCAGGAATGAATTCAAGGAGCGCCGCACTCCGGCCGATGTGTCCGGTGTTAGAGTATCGCTGCGTGATCCCCCGGGATCGACTACATGGAGAAAGAGCTATGCAACACGTAAAACGGAATCTGGCAAGCTGGCTGATGGCCGCCGTGCTGGCCACCACCCAACTCGCGCTTGCCCCCGCTGCAGCGGCCTCCGTGGATGAGAATGGCTCCAGCCCGGGCGGCGGCGAGATCATCTTCGATTCATTGGTCGTGCGTCCGGTTGGCCTGGTAGGTACCGTGGCCGGCGCGGCCGTGTTCCTGGTGTCGTTGCCGTTCAGTGCCCTGGGGGGCAACGTCGGTCAGGTCGCGAACCAGATGGTGGTCGCACCGGCCCGTTACACGTTCGTGCGTCCGATCGGCGAGTTCTAGCCGCCGCAGGTCACCATCCGGCCGCTGCAGCGAGCGCTGCGGCGGCTTTTTTGTTGACTGCCGGAGGGCTGTTCATTTCCGGTAGTGCGGGAATCGCGTACCATTGGCCGCCTGTCACCGACCCGCAGGAACCGTCATGGTCCATAGCATGACCGCCTTTGCCCGCCAGGAATGCGAACTCGAAACGGGTGCGTTGTCCTGGGAGGTGCGCTCACTCAACCACCGTTACCTGGAAATCAGCCTGCGACTGCCGGAAGAACTGCGCGCGCTGGAGAGCGCGGTGCGCGAGCGGATCAACGCCAGGCTGGGTCGGGGCAAGCTGGATTGCAGCTGTCGCTTCCGCCCGTCCACCAGCGCCAGCGCGCCGGTCGAAATCAACCCGGAAAACCTGCAACGCCTGCTGGCGGCGTGCCGCACGGTCGGCGCGCAGCTGTCCGAATCCGCCGTGCTCAGTCCCCTGGATCTGCTGCGCTGGCCCGGTGTGGTGCACGAGGTGCAGCCGGACCTGGCGCCCCTGCACCAGGCCACACTGGAGCTGCTGGATCGTACCCTGGACGAGCTGGTGGAAACGCGCGCCCGCGAGGGCGTGAAAATCAGCCAGGCGCTGCTCGCGCGCTGTGACGGCATGGCGCAGCAGGTTGCGCAGGTGCGAGCCCTGCTGCCGGACATCCGCTCCGCGCTGCGCAGAAAGATGGAGACGCGTCTGGCGGAGCTCGACGTGGTGGCCGATCCGGGGCGGCTCGAGCAGGAGCTGGTCCTGCAGCTGCAGAAGATCGACGTCGACGAGGAACTGGACCGGCTCGACAGCCACCTCGGCGAGGTGCGCCGCGTCGTGGGCGCCAGCGAACCGGTCGGCCGGCGGCTGGATTTTCTCATGCAGGAGCTCAACCGCGAGGCCAACACCCTGGGATCCAAGTCGGTTGCCGTGGAGTCGACCAGCGTCTCGGTCGAACTCAAGGTGTTGATCGAGCAGATGCGCGAACAGGTCCAGAACGTGGAGTAGCTGTGTGGGCGAGACGACGCATTCCGGCACGCTCTACATCGTTTCCGCCCCCTCGGGCGCCGGCAAGTCGAGCCTGCTGAAGGCCCTGCTGGAGCGCTCCGGCGACGGCATCGGGCTGTCGGTCTCGACCACCACGCGCGCCCCGCGTCCCGGCGAGGTGGAGGGTGTGCATTACCATTTCGTCGACGTGGATCGCTTCCAGGACATGGTGGCGGCCGGCGAGTTCCTGGAACATGCGCAGGTATTCGACCACTGGTACGGGACCTCGCGGCGTGCGGTAGAAAACCGCCTGGCGGAAGGGCGGGACGTAATCCTGGAGATCGACTGGCAGGGCGCGCGCAGCGTCCGTGACCAGGTCCCTGCCACGGTAAGTATCTTTATATTGCCCCCTTCGCGTGCGGAACTGGAAGCGCGCCTGCGGGCGCGTGGCCAGGATGCCCCGGACGTGATCGCGCGGCGCATGCGTGACGCCGTCAGCGAGCTGTCCCACTACGCGGAATATGACTACCTGGTCATCAATGATCTATTCGCGGAGGCCCTGGAGGGCCTGGCCGCAATCGTCCAGGCGCGGCGCCAGCGGCTCGAGGCCCAGCTGCAACGCCACGCCCGACTACTGGCCGAGTTGCTGGCGCCGGGTCACTGAATCGGGTAAACTGCCCAGCCCCGTCAGGCGGGCACAGCAGGTGCAATCCCGGAGAGTGACATGGCACGCGTTACCGTAGAAGACTGTCTCGACAAGGTGGATAACCGTTTTCAGCTGGTGCTGCTGGCGACCAAGCGCGCCCGTCAGCTGGCCAACGGGGTGATGCCGCTGGTGCCCTGGGAAAACGACAAGCCGACCATCGTCGCCCTGCGCGAGATCGCCGACGGCCTGATTACCCCGGAGCTGTTGAAGGAAACGCAGCACCAGACGACCGAGCCCGAGATCGACGCCGAAGACCTGGCCCTGCTGGCCGAGGTGACCGAGACCGTCACCGAGACGGTCGAAGAGCCGGAAGAACAGCCCGATGCCACACCGCCGGAAGACGCCGGCGAGGAATAGTCAGCCCGGGCTCCGGCCCATGGCGCGCTGGCTCGTGCGGGTCCTGAGCCGCTCACCCGCGCCGGACTCCACTCCATCCTGTTGATCCCGATATAGATTATCCGGCCTGCCTTGCAGCCGGCCAGTGTCGGTGCTGCGTCGATACCCGGCCGCCGCGGTTGGGGTTATAGTTGCCGCGTGGACGACTTCAACCGACAGTTACACGAAGCGGACAGGTCCGCTTCCGGGCGCACACGCATGGCAACGCAGGCGGAACCACGGCTCGAAGACCAGTCACGTTTCCTGATCAGTGACCTGTGTCATATGCTGGAAACCTACCTGGAGCAGGATCAGGTGCGGGAGGTGTACCGTGCCTACCTGTTCGGTGCCGAGGCACACGAGGGTCAGCACCGCCTGTCCGGCGAGCCCTATATCTACCACCCGATTGCCGCGGCGCGCATCCTCGCCGAGCTGCGCCTCGACCACAAGTCCATCATTGCCGCCATCCTGCACGACGTCATCGAGGACACGCCTACCGCCAAGGAGCAGATCGCCAGCGAGTTCGGAGCCGACGTGGCCGAACTGGTGGACGGGGTCAGCAAGCTGACCCAGATCGAATTCGAAAGTACCGCCGAGGCGCAGGCGGAGAACTTCCGCAAGATGATCCTGGCCATGGTCCGCGATATCCGCGTGATCCTGGTCAAGCTCGCCGACCGCCTGCACAACATGCGCACCCTCGACGTGATGCGCCCCGCGAAGCGCCGCCGCATCGCGCGTGAGACGCTCGACATCTACGCGCCGATCGCCAACCGGCTGGGCATCAACGCACTGCGCGTGGAACTGGAGGAACTGGGCTTCGCGGCACTCTACCCGTTGCGTCAGAAGGTGCTGGAGAAGGCGGTATGCGCCGCGCGCGGCCACCGCAAGGAGGTGCTCAACAAGATCGAGACCTCGATCAAGCGGCGCATGCAGCAGGAAGGGCTCGAGGGCCGGATCCTGAGCCGCCAGAAACACCTCTACAGCCTGTACAAGAAAATCCGTGAAAAGACGCTGTCGTTCGAGGAAATCTACGACGTCTACGCGTTCCGCATCGTGGTCGACCAGGTGGATACCTGTTACCGCACACTCGGGGTCATGCACAACCTGTTCAAGCCGGTGCCGGGCCGGTTCAAGGATTACATCGCCATTCCCAAGGCCAACGGCTACCAGTCCCTGCACACCATCCTGTTCGGTCCGCATGGCATCCCGATCGAGGTGCAGATCCGCACCGAGGAGATGGACCGGGTGGCGGAGAGCGGGGTGGCCGCGCACTGGGTGTACAAGTCCAGTGAACAGAACATCGACCAGATGCATGCCGGCGCGCGCGAGTGGCTGCGCGAGTTGCTGGAAATGCAGAAGCACGCCGGCAATTCACTCGAATTCCTCGAGAACGTCAAGCTCGACCTGTTCCCGGACGCGGTCTACGTGTTCACGCCCACCGGCGATATCATGAAACTGCCGCACGGTGCCACCGTGGTCGATTTCGCCTACGCGGTGCACACGGATATCGGCAACACCTGCGTGGCTGCGCGCGTCGACCGCCAGGACGTGCCGCTGCGCACCCCGCTGCGCAGCGGCCAGACCGTGGAGGTCTTCACCGCGCCGGGTGCCCGGCCCAGTCCGGCCTGGCTCGGTTTCGTGGTCTCGGCCAAGGCGCGTTCCAACATCCGCCACCACCAGAAGAACCTGCGGCGCGAGGAGGCGATCAGCCTGGGCCGGCGCATGCTGGAGCGCGCACTGGGGGTGTTCGGGTCGAGCAGCAAGCAGGTCACCGACGAACGGCTGCAGGGGATGCTGAAGGAGTATCACCTGAAGAGCGCGGATGACCTGATGGTGGAGATCGGCATGGGGCGGCGCCAGGCGGTGCTGGTGGCGCGTGCACTGCTGCCGGCCGAGGAGGGCGCCTCCGATGCGCGCGGCGAGGGCAAGGCCATACCGGCGCTGGTGATCCGCGGCGCCGAGGGCATGGTGACGCGGTTCTCCAAGTGCTGCCGGCCGATCCCGGGGGACCCGGTGGTCGGCGTGATCACGCGCGGCCGCGGCATGATGATCCATCACCAGAACTGCCGCAACATCACCGATGCCAAGTACAGCATGGACAACTTTCTCGAGGTGCAGTGGGAACCCGGTATCAACGAGGAGTTCCCGGTCGACGTGACCGTGGAGGTGGCCGACCGCCGCGGCGTGCTGGCCAACGTGGCCAAGGTGATCGGCGACTCCGATTCCAATATCGAGAATGTCGGCATCGAGGAGCGCGACGGGCTGACCAACAGCCTCAAGTTCCGCATCACGGTGCGCAACCGGCAGCACCTGGCCAGTGTCATGCGCCGCGTGCGCAACATCCCGTCGGTGATCCGCATCACGCGCACCCGGAACTGAGCCTGTCAGAACAGTGAATTGCAGGGGCGCCCGCCGGACGCGCCCGGTCTCTGCTCCCCGCGCGCACCGGTATCGCCGATTGTAGGGGCGCCCGCCGGGCGCGATAATCCGCTATCGAGTCGCGCTCGGTGAGCGCTCCTGCAGTAAATTGATTGTCTTTACAGAAGGACCAGCCATGCCCCGCACCATCATCCGCACCGACCAGGCCCCGCAGGCCATCGGCACCTATTCCCAGGCCGTGAAATGCGGCAATACCGTCTACCTGTCCGGGCAGATCCCGCTCGACCCGGTCACCATGCAGCTGGTCGAGGGTGACATGGCCGCACAGATCCGCCGCGTGTTCGACAACCTGTCCGCGGTGGCGGCGGCGGCTGGTGGCGCGCTGGCCGACGTGGCCAAGCTCAACGTGTTCCTGACCGATCTGGGCCACTTCGCGCTGGTCAACGAGATCATGGCCGGGTATTTCAGCGAACCCTATCCGGCGCGCGCCGCGGTCGGTGTCGCCGCATTGCCGAAGGGGGCGGCGGTGGAAATGGATGCGGTGCTGGAACTGGAGAGCTACGACGCGCGGGATTATCTCGACCAGTAGCCGGTCTGGCGATTGATTCGTAGGAGCGCATCTCGATACACAGGGATGTGCAAGTGCCGCGGGAGGCATGGATGCCGTGGGCGGACATGCGCGATTGCAATACTGACATCCCGCGGGATTGATTAACGGGATTCCGCCCTGCCGGGCGGGTCCCTTTTCTTTGCTTGCCCAAAAACCAATTCGCCGGGAGTGAATTGGGGCATCCGGTGGATGCCCCGCAGGGAGCAGTCCGGGGAGGGGCTGCGCAGAAGGGGACGCAAGGAAAGGGCACCCCGGGTGCCGCGGCGGCCGGCGCCGTTCCGTTCCTCGATTATCCGGCGGCGCGCACAACCCGGAGCCAAGGCGGAATGCAACATCCCACCTTGGCTTGCCGTTGACAGGGCACGCGCCGGTTTCCCGGATGATCAGGGGTGCTCGCCGCGGCACACGGGGACCCCGATCGTGGTTGTTTCTGGGCTCCTATAAGAAGCGTTGCCCGGGTTGATCAACATGAACCCCGGGTTTTTCCGCTACGTATTCCTGGCTATGGCACCGTGCTGCCTGGGTTCGGATGATGGGGAGATTTAACGAGGTTTAGCTGTGTTTGGCCAGGATACATGGAGGTTTATCACTGCTGTTCCACAAGCTCCCTCTCCCTCCGGGACGCCTGCAGGGATGCAGGCGGTACGGGTCCAGGGATGGACCCGGTAGCGCGAAGCAGGATGCCCGAGCCGAGAGCGCAGCAGGAGCCAGAGCCGGTAGGGTTGGGGTGAGGGGCTCAAATTTGGTAGATTGCCTGATTTACTATCCCCTCATCCTGGTCTTCTCACGGAGGGAGCAGGGACGCAGGATTTGTACAGCCGGCGTTGAATTTCATGTCCTGGCCTGGCTAAACACCTGCAAGGCTGTGCATGGTGAAAGACTTACTGATCGTTCAACGGATTTATATGGGACAGTAGTGGTTGTCCAGTATTTGTGGGAGCACTCTTGTAGGTCAAATCTTGCAGACGGAATCTGAACCCAGAGACCCGCTCGACACCCTGCCGGTCACGGTGCTGAAAGGCGTGGGACCGCGCATGGCACTGCGGCTGGAACGACTCGGTCTCCGCACCGTGCAGGACGTGCTGTTCCACCTGCCGCTGCGCTACGAGGACCGCACACGCATCGTGCCGATGGGTGCCGTGCAGGTCGGGCAGGATGTCGTGGTGCAGGGCACGGTCGAACTGGCCGAAGTGAAATTCGGCCGGCGCCGTTCCCTGCTGGTGCGCCTCAGCGACGGCACGGGTGCGTTGACCCTGCGCTTCTTCCACTTCAGCGCGCAACAGCAGGCCGGCTTCACGCGCGGGCGCACGCTGCGCTGCTTCGGCGAGGTGCGCAGCGGCGCGGTCACGGCGGAGCTGATTCACCCCGAGTACCAGTTTGTCGCGGCCGGCGAGGCACTCGCTGCCGATACGCACCTGACCCCGATCTACCCGGCCACGGAGGGCGTGCACCAGCTCACCTTGCGCGCCGTTACCGACCAGGCGCTCGCGCGGCTGGAACGCGGGCAGCTGGTCGACTGGCTGCCGCCGTCCCTGGTCAGCCGCTTCCGGTTGACCACACTGCCGGCCGCGTTGCGCTACGTGCACCGGCCCCCGCCCGATGCCGCGCTCGAACTGCTTGCGGCCGGCCGGCACCCGGCCCAGCAGCGGCTGGCCTTCGAGGAGCTGCTGGCCCATCACCTCAGTCTGCGGCGCCTGCGTGCGCGCGCAGCACATACCGCGGCGCCCGTGCTGGATGCCGGCGACGGGCTGGTTCAGCGCTTCCTCGATGCACTGCCCTTCCGGCTTACCGACGCGCAGCAACGGGTGCGGGGCGAGATCACGGCCGACCTCGCGTGCAGCCACCCGATGGCACGGCTGGTGCAGGGCGACGTCGGCTCCGGCAAGACCGTGGTGGCGGCGTGTGCCGCGCTGGCCGCGGTGCAGTCCGGCTATCAGGTGGTGCTGATGGCGCCGACCGAACTGCTGGCCGAGCAGCATTTCCGCAGTTTTCACGACTGGCTGGCGCCGCTCGGGGTGCAGGTCGCATGGCACGCCGGCCGGCTCAAGGGGGCGGCGCGGGCGCAGGCCCTGCAGGCGATTGCCGCAGGCGCGGCGCAGGTGGCCATCGGCACGCATGCCCTGTTCCAGGACGAGGTGGAGTTTGCCCGGCTGGGACTGGTCATCATCGACGAGCAGCACCGCTTCGGTGTCCACCAGCGCCTGGCGCTGCGCGACAAGGGACGGGATGGCGCGCAGCGCCCGCACCAGCTGGTGATGACGGCCACGCCGATTCCGCGCACGCTGGCGATGACGGTGTACGCCGATCTCGACACCTCGATCATCGACCAGTTGCCGCCCGGCCGGCAGCCGGTGAAGACCGTGGCGATCGGCCAGGACCGGCGCGAGGAGGTGATGGTCTCGGTGCGCAAGGCCTGTGCCGCCGGCCAGCAGGCCTACTGGGTCTGCACCCTGATCGAGGAGTCCGAGGTGTTGCAGTGCCAGGCGGCCGAGACCACCGCGCAGCAACTCGCGGCCAGCCTGGCCGGAGTGCGCGTGGCGCTGGTGCACGGCCGGTTGCGCGCGGCGGACAAGGAAGCCGTGATGCAGTCCTTCAAGCAGGGCGACGTCGACCTGCTGGTGGCGACCACCGTGATCGAGGTCGGTGTGGATGTTCCGAACGCCAGCCTGATGATCATCGAGAACCCGGAACGGCTCGGGCTCGCGCAGCTGCACCAGCTGCGCGGGCGGGTCGGGCGCGGCAACCGGCAGAGCAGCTGTGTGCTGCTGTACCAGGCGCCGCTGTCGGAGCAGGCCCGGCAACGGCTGGCGGTACTGCGCGAGACCACGGACGGTTTCGAGATCGCCCGCCGCGACATGGTCCTGCGCGGCCCCGGCGAGGTGCTGGGTACACGCCAGACCGGCGAGATGCGGTTCCACATCGCCGACCTGCTGCGTGACGAGGCATTGCTGGAGGCGGTCGAGGCGGGCGCGGCACGGCTGCTGGAGACCTGCCCGGAGCACGTCGAACCGCTGATCCGCCGCTGGCTCGACCAGGCGGCGCTGCTGGGCGAGGTCTAGGGAACCGCTGCACAGGCTGCTGAACCGTCCGGCACGGCGTTGCAAAGGCGCCCGGATGTTCATTTACGTGCGGTACACTGCGTTTCCTCGCGCCTTTGCGCCTTGTGTCCTTCCGGTTGGTCGACCTGTGCAGGGCTTCCCGGGTCGCAACGGACCGAACCGGGGGCGGCACACTGTCCGGTCCGGCATGCCGGTGGCGTTGATCGGGGCGGGATACCGGGTCCGGTGCACTGTGCGATAATCGCGCGCCTTGACGTGCAAAGCGAAGCTCCGTCCATGAGTTCACCGTATACCCGCTGGCAGTCGCCCGAGCATTTTCCGCACAGTGCCTTGCCGGCTGACCTGGTGCACTGGCTGCTCGATTCCGCCTCGCTCACCCGGCGCCTGCAGCACCTGTGCCCGGGGCGATTCGAGGTGCGCGTCCTGTCCCAGCAGCGCGGGCAGCCACTGCGCCACGAGGCGCATGTGCTGGGCATGCGCGACCGGCGCAATGCCATCATCCGCCAGGTGCAGTTGTTGTGTAACGGCAGGCCGCTGGTCTACGCGCGTACCGTGATCCCGACCAGTTCCCTGCGCGGGCGTCTGAAACGGCTGGCGCGGCTGGGCACGCGCCCGCTGGGTGGTGTGCTGTTTGCCGATGCCGGCATGCGCCGCGGTGCCGTAGAACTGGCCTGCATCCGCCCCGGCGAGACGTTGTATCATGCGGCCGTGGGCGTGCCGCGCCGGACGGCCGCGCCGATCTGGGGCAGGCGCTCGGTGTTCCGGCTGTCCGGTCACCCGTTGCTGGTGAGCGAGGTATTCCTGCCGGCGTTCCCGGCCGCGACCGGTCATCGGCCACCCTGGAAATGTGGATAGCCGGGCGGGATGTTCCGCCTGCGGGAGCCAATGAAAGCGACACTGCGTGACTACCTCGAGCTGATGCGTCTGCACCGGCCCATCGGGACCCTGCTGCTGCTGTGGCCCACGCTGTGGGCGCTGTGGATCGCCGCAAAAGGGGTGCCGGATCTCAAGGTGCTGGCGATCTTCGTGGCCGGCGTGCTGGTCATGCGTTCGGCGGGCTGCGTGATCAATGATTATGCCGATCGACATTTCGACCGCCATGTGGAGCGTACCCGGGACCGGCCGCTGACCGCGGGACGGGTGTCCGAACGTGCTGCCCTGATCCTGTTCGGGGCGCTGTGCCTGGCCGCGCTGGTGCTGGTGTGGCAGCTCAACCTGCTGACCCGGTGGCTTGCACTGGGCGGTATCGTGCTGGCGGTCATCTATCCGTTCATGAAGCGGGTGACGCACTTGCCCCAGGTCGTGCTCGGTGCCGCGTTCGGCTGGGCGGTGCCGATGGCGTTCGCGGCGCAGACCGGCAGCGTGCCGCCGCTGGGCTGGCTGGTGTTTACCACGACCGTGCTGTGGGCGACCGTGTACGACACCCTGTATGCCATGGTCGACCGCCAGGATGACCTCGCGCTGGGTCTGAAGTCGACGGCCATCCTGTTCGGCGATGCCGACCGGATCATCATCGGGCTGTTGCAGCTGATGGTGCTGGTCTGCCTGCTGATGATCGCCCACCAGGCGAAGCTGGGCCTCATCTTCCATGGCAGCCTGGCCGTGGCCACACTCCTGTCCGCCTATCAGCAGTACCTGATCCGCTACCGCGAGCGCATGAACTGTTTCCGTGCCTTTCTGAACAACAACTGGTTCGGCCTGGCGGTGTTCCTCGGCATCGTGCTCGATTACCGCTTCGGCTGAGCCGCGCACTCAGCGCGCGGCCCGCGCGATCACCCAGACCTCGATACGCACCGCGCCTGCCCGGCGCAGTACCCGTGCCAGCTCGTTCACCGTGTGGCCGGTGGTCATGACATCGTCCACGATCGCCACGTGGGCGGCGCACTGCCCGCGCACCGCGAAGGCATCGCGCAGGTTCAGCCGGCGTGCGCTCAGCGGCAGCAGGGATTGCGCCCCGGTATTGCGCCGGCGCCGGCACAGGTGGCGGGCCAGCGGGATGCGCAGGTGGCGGCCGAGGCTGTGCGCCAGCTCGGTGGCCTGGTTGAAGCCGCGCTCGCGTTGACGTACCGGGTGTAGCGGAACCGGGATCAGCTGTTGCGGCAGGGGTTCTGTGCGCCGGCCGATACGCGCCGC
>Ga0315556_1002379_pt1 | contig 10747 bp, 10 predicted proteins | sample SalMarSW160310MG_FD_202112 | JGI IMG/M metagenome (GOLD analysis project Ga0315556, IMG submission 202112) | Salt marsh sediment microbial communities from the Plum Island Ecosystem LTER, Massachusetts, United States - Salt Marsh Sediment SW1603-10 ...
GTTTTTCTCAATCAGGGCAAGGTCTATGAGATCTATGCCCGGCGGGTGCGGCAAGGGGACTTCTACGGGTTCGTGGAGGTGGAAGACCTCCTCTTCGAGGAATCCAGCAGCCTATTGGTGGACCCCTCGACGGAAAGGCTCAAGTCCGAATTCAAGGGCGTCAGCCGGACCATGATTCCGCTGCACGCGGTCATCCGCATCGACGAGGTCGAGAAGCAAGGACAGGGAAAGATCCGGGACTTGGGCGACAAGTCCAACGTCGCCCTCTTCCCCAGCCAGATCTACTCGCCCGGACGTGACTCCGACAAATAGAGAATCGGGGCCTCTACGATGAAAGTCGCGCGTAGCGCGCTCCTTGTCACCCTCGCCCACTGGGAGAGGGCCGGGGTGAGGAAACGGTCATGGCGGCAGCGACCGACTTTCTCCCATGTTGGTTCTCTGGGGTGGCGCTGACGCCGTGGCCGTTGGCTCCGTCGTCCTCGAGCTTCCAAGTAACTTCAACTAAGTTACTGATTTCATGAGGCCACGCATTGCGTGGTGGGGGGCTAATAAGGAGAGCGCAGCCTTGCCGCAGGCCCCTTCAGGTTCGGCACAGGGACATGCGCCCAGGCGATTACCGTCGTGGCTCAGCTGAAAACCAAGACGGGGGTCGGGTACGGGTCGGCGGGACCCTCGGCGCCACGGAGGGCGCCGTGGAGCCTGCATGGAACGTATTTACGGCGTGTCTCGACGGGCCCGTACCCGACCCCTTGCGCACAGCTGAGGGAGAGCGCTAATCGCCTGCGCCTAACGGCGCCTCTCTACGACACTCCGGCTGCGGAGTTGCAGGCGGCCGCCGCCGCCCTCACTCTGTCGAGAGCAGGGCAGCCCCAGCCCAAACGTGAGATTCTGCAGATCAGATCCAGCAAGCGCCAATGAACCGCAGAGAACGCATCCAGGAGCGGCTGCAGGCCCGCTTGAGCCCGCTGCACATGGAGGTCGTCGATGAGAGCCACATGCACAGCGTGCCGGAAGGGGCCGAGTCCCACTTCAAGGTGGTCGTCGTGAGCGACCGGTTTGTCGAAAGCAAGCTCGTTGCCCGCCACCGCTTGGTCAACGAGCTGCTGCGCGAGGAGCTGGCCTCCGGCCTTCACGCCCTCGCCCTACATACCTGGACACCGGAGGAGTGGTTCGAGAAGGGCGGCAGCGCGCCGGACTCGCCGCCCTGCCTGGGCGGCTCCAAGGCATCCTGAAACGGCGCGGCGGGCACACCCCCGGCTCAGACCGCCGAAAGACCAAGGGCCGGACCGACGGCCAGCTCCCTCAGGAAAGGGAAGGCCTCCATGCGGAGGTCCTCGTGTCTTCCGCGGGCCTTGTGCTCACCCGACGTCGGGGCGTCGCTTCGGACGCCTTGCACCGTCACCACCGGCCGGATCGCCTGCTCGGCCGTCGCTCGAGGCGGGTGAGTGACTACCTCCGTGGTCCCCACGACACCGACAATCAGAGCCACCGCTGCGAGTGCTGCTACCATCATCGCTTCCAGCACATCAGAATTCGGTTAAGGGAAACAGTGAGTTCATGGGAAGCTAGCCCGGCATACGCGAAGAAATCGACGCGTAGCAAGGCCATAGGCGCGAAAAATACCCGGATTGATCGGTACGTTCCAAGCTGAGGTTGAAGAGCTGATGAGGTATCCATGCAGCTGTTGAAGGACTATCTGGATTTGGGCATCTTCGGCGTCTTGGGCTCAATGAGCTTCCTCCTGCTCGGATTTGTGATCGAGCGCTTTCTTTACCTCAGATCGGTGGATATCGCCCAATTCGACGACGAGACTCAGCTGAACGTCGCCCTGACCCGCAACCTCACGGCTATCGCAACCATCGGAGCGAACGCACCCTACGTCGGGCTGCTCGGCACGGTACTCGGAATCATCATCTCCTTTTATGACATCAGCCGGGGCGGATCCATTGACACGGCCACCATCATGCTCGGCCTCGCCCTTGCCCTGAAGGCAACCGCCCTCGGCCTGGTGGTCGCCATTCCCGCGATCGTGTTCTACAACGCTCTGGTGCGAAAGGTCGAGGTGCTCACGGCAGCCTGGCGCAGGTCTCGTCCCCAATGAAGCGCATCGACACCATCAACGTCATTCCTTTCATCGACATCATGTTGGTGCTGTTGGCCATCGTGCTGACAACCGCCACCTTTATCGTGGAGGGACGGCTGGACATCCGATTACCGGAAGCCGCCACCGAGACACAGAGCGCCGCCCGCCAACAAGTCGAGATCGCCATCGACAAGGCCGGCCAGATCTTTCTTGACGGGCATCCCCTCTCCGTCAATGATCTGCGCGGACACTTGGCATCACTGGACAAGGAGACACCCATCATCCTTCGGGTGGACGCGGAGGTCCGCTTCGCAAGGTTCGTGACAGTGGTCGACCTACTCAAGTCGCGAGGACTGCAAAGACTCACCATTTTGACGCGCCGGACGTGAGTCCATCGGCCCACCACCTCGCCTGCTGCAGAAGGCGGGGGTTCGTGATCTCCGCCTTCGTGCACCTCAGCCTCCTGATGGCCATCGTGCTGGCCTGGCCTGCGGGCCAGACAGGCTCCGGGGGAGGCACGCTCGTCGACGTCAGCCTTGCCACGTTCCAGACCCAGGCCGCCGCAGCCGGCTCGCTTTCCGACACCGCGCAAGCTCCGGCACCCCCGCAGCTCGAGTCAGACAACAAGACCGCGATGGAGGCCACCCAAAAGCCACCGCCCCAGCCCAGCGCGGTGCGGGAGACGGCCCCTGCCGAGACTGCTCCCAAGAACGAAACGAGTGCCCCGAAATCCGAAGCCACCGCCAGCCGGACGCGGAAGCCGGAGCCAAAGCGACACCATAAGGTGCACCACGCTCGGGCGAGGCCACACCACCTGCATGCGCCGACGAAGACCGCCGCGGAGCGACGGAGAGAGGCATCCAAGGCCCGCAAATCGTCGCCGGTGAAACGGGCAGCCGCGGCGGCCGGCGCCAGTCGGACCACTATTAAGAGCAGCAGTCGCTCCACCGGCGGCGGGGCCGAACGGCAAGGGACGGCGAGCCGCTATTTGGCCGAGCTGCAGCAAGCCATTGCCAGGCACCGCTTCTATCCCCGGCACGCGCGGCGCCGCGGTCTGGAGGGGGAGGTCGCAATTTCGTTCGTGATCCAAGCCGATGGACGTATCACCGACGTACGGGTGGCAAAGAGCTCCGGGTCCGACTCGCTCGACCAGGCGGGAGTGAGAACGCTCGAGGATGTTGGCCGTTTCCGGCCAATCCCCGAAGAGCTCGGACGCTCACGCTGGGTGCTGCGTGTCCCCATCAGCTATGCGCTGCGGTGACTGCGGGACGACAGCTGCCGCAACTGCGGCGTATGTTGGAGATCATGGACCCACAGAGCAGAGGACGAGGAAACTTCCAATGGCCGAGCTGAACCTGGAGCACATCCGCCCCTTGCGGGACGAGCTCAATCAGCACCCGATCTACGAATCCCTGCGCAGCATCGACGATCTCAAGGTCTTCATGCGGCACCACGTATTTGCGGTGTGGGACTTCATGTCCCTGGTCAAGTACCTCCAGCAGCATGTCGCCCCGGCTCGAACGCCCTGGCTGCCCCAGGGCGATCCGGCCCTCCGTCACCTGATCAACCAGCTGGTACTGGAGGAAGAATCCGATGTCGCGCCTGGCGCGGACGGCGCGCCGGTCTACGGCAGCCACTTCGAGCATTACTGTGCAGCCATGGACGAGGTGGGGGCGGAAAGCGCGGTCCCGAGAGGCTTCCTCGACCTGGTAAGGCAGCAGGGCATCGACCAAGCCCTCTACTCAGAGCTGGTGCCCGTGCCCGCGCGCTACTTCTCCGAGACGACCTTCTGCTTCATCCGCGAGGACAAGCCTCATGCCGCCGCCGCCGCGCTGGCGATAGGCCGGGAACAGGTGATCCCGGCGATGTTCCGGCACTTTCTCCGGGAGATGCACATCAGCGAGCTGCAGGCCCCGTCCTTTCATTACTACCTGACGCGCCACATCCACCTGGACGGGGACTTCCACGGCCCCCTCTCCCTGCGCCTCCTAGAGGCCCTTTGCGGGGGTGACGCCGGGATGATCGAGGAGGCGGAAGCAGCGGCGGAAGAGGCGATCTGCGCGCGTATCCGCTTCTGGGACGGCGTGCTGGAGGCGATCCAGGCGCAGCGGACATCCTGAGATCCCGCCGGTGGCGGCGCGTCTTCGGCCAACTCGACCGGTTGGGCCCATCGCTCAACCAAGCCGCCGGGCCGTGTTGGCCGCGAGAAGGAGCTCCTGACGTCAGAAGCAGACATTTTTTCTCACCGAGATCGCCTCGAAAGAGACTATGTCGTTGAGCAAAAAATCGTTTTCTGAATGGCACCCGATTCGCTTAGCAGAGACTGAGCAAGGTGCAGGCGCGGTCCAGCGCACCAGCCACGCTTGACCTGAGAAGCCTGGGTTCATCCGGAATAAAAGATGATGCCGACGGAAGCGACCTACCTCGCTCGGCATGTTGCCGCCCCTTCCACGCGGGCAAAAGCCATGCGGCCCGACCTCAGTCCCGCCGTTAGCGGCCATTGGCAATCAAGGCAGGACTTGCCTGCAGCGGCGTTCCGACACATCGATCACCCGCGGCTGCGCAGCATCCTGGGCAAGCTGAAGGAGGCCATCATCTGGTCCCTGGTAGACCAGGCAAATCAGCCGGCTACCGACTTTGAGCGAAACCAGGTCACCGCGGATCTCTTCGCCCTCAATCGCTGGACGGACCGTTTTGAGGATGAGCTGCTGGAGCGCCTGTGCGCGGTCGGACATCCCGCGCCAGGCGGTCCTGCGGACTGCAGCGCAGGTTGCGGGGAGGAAGAAGAGCTTTCGCTGGTGGACGATCTGACCCTCGAGCGCTCGCTGGAGGCAAAGAAGCTCGCCACCCACCTCGCCGACCACTTCCGTTCGCAGCTGACAGCGCTTGAGGAGCTCTTCCAGGCTGAAGCCGGCCAAGCTCCGACGCATTCGGTACAAGATCTGCCCATCGCCCCTTGCCGGATCGCCGAAGCCTTGAGCAAGCTGGCAGCTGCCATGGACATCGGGCCGTCGTCGCTTCGGCTCGCCTTCGGCGCCGCCCGGCCAATTTTCGATCGCGAGCTTGGCGCCCTATACGAGGATCTTTTCGCCAGCATCGGGGGCCAAGGGGCGGCCCACAAAGGGTGCAGGTCGGGCTTCGGGCATCGTCAACTCTCAAAGGCGGGCAGAAGCGCGGACCCTTCCAACGACGCGGGGGAGAAAGGCTCGGACACGGAGCGGACTCAGCATTCGGACCCGCCGGTCGCAGCGGATTGTGATTCATCCCCAGTGTGCGCGCGGGATGCATCACCCGAGATCCAGCCATCGCTCACCTCGCTCTGGCAGGAATTGGGGTCCGTCGCCAACCTCTCGCCTGCAGACCTGATCGAGGCACTGGAGCGCGCCGCCAGGGCACGCGGCTTCAAAGGCGGTCTGGAGCGGGATGACCGGCAGCGCGCCCGCCTGGCAACCGAGCTTTGGGAGCTTGTACACCAAGAGGCGAGTCGCTCTTCGACGCCCGATTCCTGGCGCCAGCAGCTGCAGCTGCCCCTTCTGGCCACTGCAAGCGCGGACCCGGAGTTCTTCGTGCAAGAGGATCATCCGCTCCGGGTGCTGTTGGACCGTTTGGACGAGATCGGCGGGCTCGTCGAGACAGCCGAGGACGCAGGGCTGACACGCAGCGTGCGGGACAGCGTCGAACACCTGCTCGGCCAAATCAACAGCTCGACGATGCTCGATCGGCGCCTGCTTGACCAGCTGGCAGACGCCATCGGGGAGGTCGCAGAGCGCCAGCGCGGCAAGTACCACCGCAACCTGGAGCGGGTCGTGAAGACCTGCGCCGGCCGCGACCGCCTGCGTCACTGTCGGGAGCGCGTCCAATCCGAGCTCGATCGACGTTACGCGGGAAAGCAACTGCCCGCAGCCTTCGACGAGCTGCTGAGCGCCGGGTGGCAGACGCTCCTCGAGATCAGTCTACTCAAACAGGGTGAAGGCGGGCTTGACTGCCGAAGCCACTTGGAGACCTTGGACCTCTTGGTCCAGCGCCTGGGGGGCGAGCCGCACGTCATCAGCACCTGTCTGCCGGAGGCCGACGTGCTGCTCGGGCGAATCAATGCAGGTCTCGAGTTCGCGGCTGCCGACCCGCGGTGCCGGGCGGCATTGCTGGGACGGCTTGGCAGACTTCTCGCCGAAGCCAGCACGGAGCCTCCCAGGCTCGCTCCGTACTCCAGACGGGGCGGGGACCGAGAGGTCCCCCTGGCGCCGGAGGGTGTCGAGCCAGCGGAATGGGGCTCCGCCCTGCAACGGGCCAACTCTTTGAAGGTTGGGGATCTCGTTGTGCTCACCAATGCCCCGGGCGGCCGTCAGCGATTGAAAACCGCATGGGTCGGCGAGGAGGGCTGGCTCTACGCGTTCGTCGACGAACGGGGATTCAAGGCTGCCGACCTCACCCCGGGTCAGCTTGCGACAAAGCTGGTCTCCGGGCAGGTGGCGCTCGAGTCCGCGGAACGGCGTCCGCTCAGCGAGCGGGCGATCGACCGCATGCTCGACGACTTCAGGCAGCGGGTCGAGCAGCAGGCGGAAGTCGACCCCTTGACCGGGCTCTCCAACCCGTCCAGGTTCCAGGCCCACCTCGCGCGTACCCTGATGGACGTGGGCAACGGAATTTCCAACTGCCTGATCTGGATCGATATCGACCAGTTCACGGTCGTGCGCAACACGTTCGGGCTGGAAGCGGCAGATCAGCTCCGGGCAACAATCGCCCGCCTACTCAAGCAGCGCCTTGCGGGCAAGGGGATGCTCGCCTTCTTAGGCGGCGATCAATACGCGGCCACCCTTAAGCGGTGCGAGAGAGAGCACGCCATGCATCTCGCGGACGAGCTCCGGCAGGCGGTCTCGGACCTCGCCTTCGCTTGGGACAACACCAAAGTTCCCACTGCCGTCAGCATCGGCGTCATCGACCTGGGGGAGATCAACACGTCCTGCGCGGCCGTACTTCAGGCAGCGGACGCCACCGTCTTTGCCGCCAAGCGAGAGGGCGGCAACCGCTGCCTCCTGTACAACGGCGATAACGGCGTCATCAACCGCCGCAAGACATCAATGGAATGGCTGCGCCGTGTCGATCAGGTGTTGGATCGAGGCCAACTGGACCTGCGCTGCCAGCGGATTGCGCCGGTGGACCCACGCTCGGCCCTAAGGCCCCATTACGAGCTGCTCCTCGGGGTCCGGGACGAGGAAGAGAAGTCCCTGGACATCAGCCAATTCATCGCTGCCGCCGAGAGCTACCACCGGATGTCGGCGGTGGATCGCTGGGTCGCGCGCACGGCCTTCCAGTGGGCCGCCGAGCATCCGATCCAGCTGGAGCGCATGGGGGGGATCGCGATCAACCTCTCCGGACAGAGCATGAACGACGAGGGCATCGTCGATTTTCTTCGCGAGCTGTTCAGCGAGACCGGGGTATCCCCCGACCGGATCAGCTTCGAGGCCACCGAGACCGCAGCGATCACTCACCTCGGCCGCGCCTCTCACATCGTTCGCGCCATCAAATCCATGGGCTGCGCGTTCGCCCTCGACGATTTCGGCAGCGGTTTCTCCTCCTACTCCTACCTCAAACAGCTTCCGGTCGACTGGCTGAAGATCGACGGCGCCTTTGTGCGCGGGATTCACCAGGACCCGGCGGATTACGGCGTCGTGAAATCGATCCACGAGATTGCCCATTTCATGGGCAAGAAGACGATCGCCGAATACGTGGAGGACGACGCCATCTTGCTGAAGCTGCGCGAGATTGGCGTCGACTACGCGCAGGGGTATAGAATCGAGAAGCCGTGGAGACTGGCCGGCCTGGTGTGACTGAAGCCAGGCGCCCCACGCCGCGCACCTTCAGAAGTCCGCTCGGACGCTGAAACAAGCGCCACGCCGCTTCCACTTCCCTTCACCATGTACAGTGTGACCAAAGAGATCTCCTTCTGCTATGGCCATCGGCTGCTCAACCACGAGGGCAAGTGCCGCCACCTGCATGGCCACAGCGCGCGCGCCGTGATCCGGCTGGAAAGCGCCCTCCTCGATGGGCTCGGCATGGTGGTGGACTTCGCCGACATCGGCCAGTACGTCAAGGCCTGGCTGTCCGCTGAGATCGACCACAACATGCTGTTGTGTCGAGAAGATCCGGTCTTGCCGCTGCTGCGCAAGGGCGGAGAGCGGTTCTACGTCATGGAGGAGAATCCAACCGCTGAGAACATCGCCCGCCTGATCTTCCAGCATGTGGAGCGCGGCGGCTTCCCCGTGGTGGAAGTCGCGGTCTACGAGACCGAGTCCGCATGCGCGAGTTATCGGAAAGGATAGGAGCCAGGGCCGAGGGCTAAGGGCGAGACACACGGAGGACACAGGGAATAGGGCTCGCCCAGGCCAGCCCTCAGGCTGACGGGTCGTGAGTCCAAACCCCGCGTCCTTCTCCGCCGCCGCCGCCGCTGCCCTTGACCGCCGGCCTTCGTCCCAACCTATTGCTCGGCCGTCGCCGCTTGCGCCTTGGTCATCAAACTTCCCCGCGATTGTAGTCCGGCTGAGCCGTGATCTTGTGAACGCTGAGATCCGCTCCCAGGTACTCAGCCTCCTGCGACAGCCGCAGACCCAGCACCAGCTTGATCAAGCCATACACCACCGTTCCGCCGACCAGCGCCACCGCCACACCGAAGAGAGTACCGGTGAGCTGAGCGAGGAAAGTCACTCCGCCCACGCCGCCGAGCGCCTTCAACCCGAAGATCCCTGCGGCGATTCCGCCCCAGGCACCACAGAGTCCGTGCAGTGGCCAGACCCCGAGGACATCGTCAATCTTCCAACGGTTCTGGGTGAGTGTGAAGGTCAGGACAAAGAGTGCTCCCGCCACAGTGCCTACGATCAGCGCCCCAATCGGGTGCATCAGGTCCGAGCCCGCACAAATGGCCACAAGTCCCGCCAGAGGGCCGTTGTGCAGGAAGCCGGGATCGTTCCTCCCCGCCAGCAGGGCCGCGAGGATGCCGCCCACCATAGCCATCAGGCTGTTCACCGCCACCAGGCCGCTTACGGCCTCCACCGACTGCGCCGACATCACGTTGAATCCGAACCAGCCTACGCTCAGCGTCCAGGCCCCCAGGGAAAGGAACGGGATCGAGGAGGGTGGATGGGAAGTCATCATTCCGTCCTTCTGATACCGCCCAAGGCGGGGGCCGAGCCAGAGGACCGCGGCCAGCCCGATCCAGCCACCCATGGCGTGCACTACAACAGAGCCGGCAAAGTCGTGGAATGGTGCACCGTAGACGGTCGTAATCCAGCTCTGCACCCCAAGATTGCCGTGCCAGGCGATGCCCTCGAAAAACGGATAGACGAGGGCGACAAGGATCGCCGTGGCCAGGAGCTGCGGGTAGAAGGCTCCACGCTCGGCAATCCCCCCGGAGACGATGGCGGGGATGGCCGCGGCAAAGGTCAACAAGAAGAAAAACCTGACCAGCTCGAAACCGTTATGCGCGGTGAGTGCGCTGGCCGAGTAGAAGAAGTCGGTGCCGTATGCCACCGTGTAGCCGACGAAGAAGTAGGCGACCGTGGAGACTGCGAAGTCACCCATGATCTTGGCCAGGGCGTTGACCTGGTTCTTGGCGCGCACGGTCCCCAGCTCGAGAAAGGCGAATCCGGCGTGCATCGCGAGCACCATGACCGCCCCGATGAGCATGAAAAAGACGTTTGTACCCGCCTGCAGCTTTTCCATCTTGTATTCCTGATTGACCAAAACCCGGACACGTCAGCAGAAACCGTGCCGCATTAGGCAGAACGAGGGGAAACCAGCAGTTGATGTACCCAAAGGGGGAACCGAGCAGGTCAAATGCACGGGCGGAGGGCGCGATCGCGCGCCGAAGGGGTGCGATCAGTGCCAGCCGCGCACCACAATAGAGCAATCGTCGCGCCCGCTGGAATCGGTGCCGCGCCTCGCATGCAGACGGCCAAAGCGGTTTGACGCCTTATTGCCGCGGGGCAGCCGAGGAGCTCAGAAGGCGCCGGCCCGCAGCCTGGCAAGACCGGGGAACATCAGGAAGATCGACTTCCCTCCTGCGCGCTCCTCCCTAACTCCTCCCGAACGGCGGCAGCCTGCCCCTTGATGTGCTCGCGGATCGCTCCCGGCTTTGGCAATCCTTTGACCACCAGCTCTGGGTCGTCGCCCGTCGTGTAGATGGCGATGTCTCCCGCATCCATGATGCGCTGCAACAGCGTTTGGCTGACCTTCACTGTCCGCACCGAGGCCATGCCGATCTCGGTGTACTGCTTGCTCAGCAATCCATGGGTCAAGGCGATCTCATCCCGCCTGATCACCAGGCGGTCCATCTTGGTGGCGAGATACCAGTAGAAAAGCAACAACAGGGCGCCGGCGGCGATGCCCAGCAGGGCATGCGCGACAGGTGGTTCGAGCCCAGCGCCGCCAACCGCGCCGAAAAGGACGGCGACCACGGCCAGCAAGGTTCCAAACGGATTCATCCGCAGCATCGATGGGTGGGCGTCGTACAGGATGTTGGACAAGGCGGAGCTCCTTCGCCGAAAGACTTCTGAACGGATTAGTAACGAATCAACAATAAGTTGCACAAGGAATACAAACGTTGCCGTTGTCCTTTTCCTCGTCCTTGTCCTTGTCCAACTTGGAAGTGAGTCGTTCCTCATCGATATG
>Ga0315556_1002380_pt1 | contig 10746 bp, 7 predicted proteins | sample SalMarSW160310MG_FD_202112 | JGI IMG/M metagenome (GOLD analysis project Ga0315556, IMG submission 202112) | Salt marsh sediment microbial communities from the Plum Island Ecosystem LTER, Massachusetts, United States - Salt Marsh Sediment SW1603-10 ...
TACCAACACCTGGGGCTCCACCTGGGACGACTCCGGCAATCTATCCTCGCTTCTGGAGCCGGACGGGACCAGGACCCACGCCTTCAGCTACACCCCGATCGAGCAGCTCGCCAGCTACACCAGCCCATTGGCGGCCATCGACGACTTCACTTACGACAGTGACCGGCGGCTGACGCGGCGCGAGAATCCCTCCGGCGATGGAACCGACTGGACCTACAACGCCTTGGGCCAGCTTGCCGCCGAGACCACGCCCGAGGGCAGCGATCAGTACACCTTCGATGCGGCGACCGGCCTGATGGAAACAGCGACCTCGCGGGACGGCGAGCAGACGACCTACAGCTACGACGGCTATCTCCGCACAGCCCTGACCCGAAGCGGCCTGGTCAATGGGACGGTCGCCTTTACCCATGACGACAATCTGCAGATCTCGCAAATCGCCTACGCCGATCAGGCCCTGCCCATGACCTACGATGCAGACGGCCTGCTCGCCGGCGTCGGCAGTATCGCCCTGAGCCGCGATCCCCAGAACGGGCTGCTCCTCCAGGTCTCCGACGGCGACTTCGCGGTCGACCGCAGCTACGACCCCTTCGCCGACCTGCAGACCACGAGCGCCAGCCAGGGCGCAACTGCCCTTTACGATCTGAGCTACACCTATGATCCTCTCGGGCGCATCGCGACCAAGACCGAGACCATCGGTGGCACCACCAAGGTCTGGAGCTACACCTACGACGCGATCGGCCAGCTCGTCGAGGTCGAGCTAGACGGCGTCGTCGTCGAGACCTACAGCTACGATGCGGTCGGCAACCGTGTCGCAATGACCAGCAGCCTCACCGGCCAGGACCTTCCGCAGGGATCCTTCGCCTACGATGACGACAACAAGCTCCTGCAGGCCGGGGCCACGACCTACACCTATAATCCGGACGGCAGGCTCGCAACCGCGACCACCGGCGGCGAAACGACCACGTACACCTACAATACCGACGGCACCCTCGGCTCGGTCCAGCTCCCCTCCGGGCAGAAGATCAGCTACCTGTACGATGACCGCGGGCGGCGCATCGTTCGCTCTGTGGACGGGGTGCGCACCCACGCCTGGCTCTACCGCGAGGGGCTGCGCCAGATCGCCGAGTTTGACGGTACCGGCAACCTGCGCCAGTCCTTCGTGTATGCCGGCAGCAATACACCCGTGCGCCTGACCCGCGGCGGGCAGACATACCACATCGTCTCCGATCGTCTGGGCAGCCCGCGCCTCGTCGTGGACGACACCGGCGGCGTCGTCAAGCAGATCGACTACGACAGCTTCGGTCAGGTGATTCTCGATACGAATCCCGGGTTCGACCTGCCGTTCGGGTTTGCCGGCGGATTATGCGATGGGGATACTGGACTCGTGCGGTTTGGGGCTCGGGAATATGATGCGGAGATGGGCCGATGGGCAGCCAAGGATCCGATCTTGTTGAAAGGCGGTATAAATGTATATTCGTACGCAAGAAACGACCCAGTGACCGTGGTGGATCGGTCTGGGTTAGTTACTACAGTAATAATTACCTATGATAACGGTTTCGGTGGTCATTCAGCACTTCATGTAGATAATAATGGATCTCCGGTTTTGTATGACCCAGGCGGTAGCTATGGTGACGGCACACGGGGAACTCAGGATACATTTTTCGACAATGAAGCTGCCCTTCAGCCTTTTATTGATTTTCACGAGACAACAGGATCCAGGGTTGATATCTTCCGGTTCGACACATCACCAGAGGAAGAGTCCTCGTTAGCAGAAGCAATTACACAACAGGGTGGCATGATGCCTGGATTCTGCGCGATGGCTACTTGCAGTGTTCTCGAGGAATCTAACGCGGAAGAGTTCTGGGATCTCGACGGAATGTACATTTTCCCTGGGAGCCTAGCAGATAGCCTTCGAGAGCTATTAGATCGACAAGGCTACTGCATGTAACTGTCGGACCCAAAGATGCCTACCAGCCCGCGTAGGGCGGAACTCCGCAGGAGGTTCCGCCAATTGCGGGGACCTACGGCTCTGAAATGACATTTCGACATTCGGGGGAGGCTCCGCCATTTCGATTGGTTGGCAAATGGCGGATCGCCCTGCGGGCATCCGCCCTACGACGTTCCAATCGGGTAAGCTTGGGGGATGCCGGACTATCGTCGCGCTCGCGTTCCTGGTGGGACCTACTTTTTCACGATCAATCTGCTCGAGCGGAAATCGGACCTGCTGGTCCGGCACATCGATGTCCTGCGCGAGGCGGTCCGGCGCACACGGCGGGAGCGGCCGTTTGTTATCGATGCCTGGGTGGTGCTGCCCGATCACATGCACTGCATCATCAGGCTTCCCGATGGTGACGACGACTTCTCGAATCGCATCAAGGCGATCAAGACACGTTTCGTGCGTTCGCTTCCAGCGACCGAGCGGCGCTCGTGCGTGCGTGTCACCCGCGGCGAGCGGGCCATCTGGCAACGCCGCTTCTGGGAGCACGCCAACCGCGGCGACGTCGACTACGCCCGGCACATGGACTATGTCCACTTCAACCCGGTGAAGCACGGCTACGTCACCTTCGTCCGCAATTGGCCCTTCTCGACCTTTCACCGCTTGGCACAGGCGGGTCTCTACTCTTCCGACTGGGCCGCTGGCGACATCGCTGACTTTCCCGTGGGCGAGCCGTAACGCGTAGGGCGGAACTCCGCAGGAGGTTCCGCCAATACCGCCACCTTCGTCAGTGAAACAGTATTTCGACGTCCGGTGGAAGTTCGGCCATCTACGGTGGAGGTTCGGACTTCTGCGATGGATCGGGCAATGGCGGATCGCCCTGCGGGCATCCGCCCTACATGGCATTGCGACGTCGGGTGGAGGTTCGGCCATCTCCGGCGGGTTGGCCAATGGCGGATCGCCCTGCGGGCATCCGCCCTACGAAAACCTGATCGTGCGTCCTGACGACGGGATCCCTGGGAAACAAGCACACGGGATTCGCGCTAGCGACCAGCCTCCGGTTCCAGCTCCACTTCGTGCAACCTCTCGCGACAGGCGCAGGCGAGTATCTCATTCCCCTGCTTCTCCCAGGCAGCGCCAAGCGCACGCAGGCACTTGCGGTACTTGTCGGCCAGGCGTCTGCGCGCCTGAACCACCCAGCTCGCGGACTCCTGCGCCAAGAGAGGTCCCGGGTACGCCTGCAACAGCATCTGCGTCGCGCTTTGGAGGTCCTTCGGCGCAGGATTTGCGTCCACGTTGGACAGCCGCTCCTGTAGATCGCGGATTTGTCGCTCCAGGTCCCAGCAATAGCGCGGATTCAAGCTCAGGCGGCGGTCTCTCAACTCCAAAGCCTCGCTGTGGCCGAGCAGATGGCGTAGCCGATGGATGGTTGTCGCGAGGGCATTCTGCGCCATGTCACCCTCGGTATCGGGCCAAAGCCAATCTGCAAGCTTCTCCAGCCGGACGTCACGTCCGCCGGCGGCGATCAGGGCCTTGAGCAGCTCGAGCGGCCGGCGCTGGACCTTGCGTCCGAAGGTGACCGGCCGGCCATCGACCTCCAGCGCGAAGCCTCCCAGGACATTCAGCCTGACGGGCCAGGGCCAGCGCACCGATGTGACGATCCCTGGATCGGGCAACAGCCCGCGCTTGCGGATCAGGCTCTGGACGTACTCAGTCTCGATGTCCGCATCCAGGGCCGCTGCGCAGAGTCGCGCGATGTCGTCCGGCTTGAACAAGGGGAAAAAAACGTAGCCTTCTTCCCGCCCCACCGCAAGGGCTCGACGCAACAGCCCAAGCGCACGGTCGCGCCGCCCCCGGGCCAAGGCAAATTGTGCCCCTGCCAGAGCACGCAGGAAAGTGCCGACCCGGCTCCCCGCTGCCCGGTTCCAGGGACGCATGCCCGCCAGTTGGCGCAAGGCGCCCGCCTGATCACCCAGACCGGCATGCATCTGCGCAAACGCCAACTGACAAAAACCCTCCGATTGATAAAACCTGCCCCGCGAGATCTCCAGTGCCTGCCCGCACATCTCCAGCGCTTCTGACATCCGCCCGGAGAGCAAGGCCTCGCCGGCGCTCAGCCAGGTGTAATGGCCCCTCTCCAGTGGACGAAAGGAACCCAGCACCGGCTCGAAGCGTGCCAGTGCTGCGCGGCTGGCCTGCGCATCCCCGGTGGTCAGGTGGACATACACGGGGCCTGACAAGGCGAGGCTGTTGAAGAGACCGATCCCCTGCTCGGCAGCGATATCACATGCCTCCTCCGCTAGGGCCAGGCAGCGCTCCCGATCGCCTTCGAACCAATACTGATAGCAGAATTCCCAACAGAGGCGAGCACAGCGCAGCACCGGCTCGATCTGATCGGCGTGCGCGTGTGCGGCACGCATCAGGCTCAGCGCCCAGGCGGCCTTGCCACGCCGCCCGACATTCCAGATGTAATGGAACAGGAGGTTGTTGAGCGTGACCAGGTAGATGTGCGGCGGCACACCGCTCTGCACCAGGCGACGGACACGCTCCTCCCAATCGGTAAACTCCGGATGGTCCGGGCGGGCGAAGACCAGGAGGTTGAACATGCCGCAAGCGACGCGCGCTTCCAGGGCATCGGAACCGGGTTTCGGGTAGAGCGCGCGAAGCCGCTCGAATTCATCCAGCCAGGGGGCAGACGCTCCGAAATCGTCCCAGGCCAGGATATAGGTATCTGTAATGGCCGACCAAGCCAGCCAGAGACCGTCGGTATCGCCGAGATGCTCGAAGATCTGGTAAGCGTTGGTCAAGGTGGAGCGAGCGGCGACCGCATCGCGCGTCAGCCGGCATTGCCCCAGCCAAAACAACAGCCAGGGCGAGCGCTCCATGATCTCGGGCGGAAAGTCGCGCAGCCAGGACTCCAGCAGCCCGCCGCGACCCTGGCGCAGCAAGGCTTCGGCGTGCCGGCAGACGACCTCGGCGAGGTGCTCCCAGTCGCCCAGCTCCTGCCAAAGATCCACTGCCGCGCCGGTCTCGCCGGCGGCTTCGAGAATGGTCGCCGCCCGTCGCTGATCTTGCTCGCGCTCGGCGGCACTCGTGTCTTCGCGACCGCGCCTTAGCAAGAATGCTCGGAACAGATCGTGATACTCGTAGCTTGGCTGGGCGGCTTCACTGCGAATGGTAAAGTAGTGGCGCCGCACCAGCGCATCGAGCACCGCCCCCGCCCCGTCTCCCCCGGTCATCCGGTCGGCCATGGCGGCGGTCATCTTTGGCAATAGCGCCGTCTTGAGCAGAAAGGTCCGCGTGGCCTGATCCGTTTCCCGGAACACCTCTTCGGCGAAATAGCCGAACAGAATCTCGGTGACCGCCTGTGCCGGTGTGTCCGGGTCGTCTCGGGAGTGTTGCAATAGGAGCGTCAAGCCGGCCGCCCAGCCCTGGACCCTCTCGTTCAAGGACCGCACTGCATCGCGGCTCACCCGGCCCTCGCCTCGCAAATCGGCGATGCCCTCGCTCTCCGGCAGTCTCAGGCGTAAATCCTCGGTATCGATTACCGCCAGCTGCCCATTCAGGCGTGCTCGAGCCAGCTTGGGCGGCGGTTCCCCTCTGCTCGTGATCAGGCAGCGCATGCCGGCGGGCAGATGAGGCAAGGCTTCTGCCAGCATGGCGTGAAAAGGTGCGTCCGCCGCCAGCCGTTGGTAATTGTCGAATAGGAAGATAAAGGGTGAGCGGAGACGCTGGCACAGGTTTTGGACGTAGCGACGGGTAAAGGTGACGACGTCGCCCTGATATTCCGGGGTGAGCATCGGCAGGGGTGGGCCCGACCCGCGACCGGCGGCGGCGATCCCCAGATGGTAGAAGAAGGTTGCCAGGTCGCTGTCGTCCTCGTCGAGCTGGTACCAGAGATGGGGGATCCCCCTCGCCTCCACATAGCTCACCGCCAGCATCGTCTTGCCGTAACCGCCCGGCGCACCGATCCAGCAGCAAGGCCGGTGTTGGTGGTCGTCCAGCGTCTGAAACAAGCGCTCGCGAGGAAAGACAGCCGGGAGCCGTGGCCGGGACAATTTGGCCAGAGCGACGGTAGGGCGAATTGAATTGGCTTCCCCGGATACCATGATGCTCGAGAAATGAGGCCACCTGACCGGTGAAGCTCAGGTGCCCACTGTGAAGGAGCTTACACGGTAACAGATTTCCCTGCAGGTAGAGCCGCTCGATTATCTCCTTCCGGCTCAATGCCGACCTGAAATCCGATGTGCAACCGATCCGCGGCGATATCGCATTGATGCGGCGGGTACTGGAAAACTTTCTAGAAAACGATTTGCGTAACACCCCGAAAGGCAGTTGCATTGATATCAGCGTTGGCTTCGAATCCAGCAAGGTAATTGTAAAGGTTTCTGATACCGGGCGCTGGATTCCTAACCTGGCATAGCCGGAACCAAACAGGTCAGATCGAGTATCGTATGGAGTAACACGACGCGCGTTCTGTAGCAGGCGATGAACCCCTTTATCGAACAGCACCAAGAGGAGATCGGCTGCGTTCTGTCCTGTTTCGACCGGGTCGTGGTCACCGGCACCTTGCCGGACATCTGCCACGACAAGGCGATGGCCAGCTATCTCGGTGCGCGCGACATCCGCCTGTTCGATAACGCTCATTGGGCCGAGCCGCTGCGCGAGGACATCCGCACCAACGCCGAGCGCTTAGCCGCGGAGGCTGGGCTTGAGATCGAGTTTGTCCGCAAGCTCAAGACGTTTCGCAAGGAGGATCGGGTCCAGTCGATCCTCGCCGAGCGCGGTGATCATCCCGGTTTGGTGCAAATCTTCTCGGCCATGGAGAGCTGTTCCTCCTATCGCCCCAGGCACGAGAAGGTCAGCGGCAAAACCTTGTTCAAACCGATCACCGGCAAGTGCCTGCACTACTATTTCCGAGGCCGGCAAGGGCACTCGTGCATAGACCCGCAAAGGCGCATTCCGCTACCATGGCACCTGGTTAGGCCAACGAACAGAATTGGGAACCAAGACCGTGCAGCACCGGAAACATCTGAAGCCGCAGGAGCATACCGTCGTCGTCCTCGGGGCGAGCCCGAAGCCGACGCGTTACTCCTATCAAGCCGTGAAGATGCTCGACGATCATGGCTATCACGTGATTCCGGTACATCCGAAGGTTAGCCGCATCGATCGCGTTCCCGTAGTCAGTGACATGCGCCAGATCCAAGGACCCGTCCACACCCTCACGATGTACGTGGGGCCGGCACGGAGCAAGGCGATGATCGATGATATCGTCGCGCTTTCGCCCGGACGGGTGATCCTGAATCCCGGGACCGAGTCCCACGATCTCGAGGTCGCCCTGGCGAACGCACGCATTCCCCATGAGCACGCCTGCACCTTGGTCCTGCTGCGGACCGGGCAGTTCTGAGGCATAACCGGCATTGCATGCTCCAGTGTCGAGATCCTTCCCAAAGCAGCGGATCCTGAAGAGGTCCTGCGGTACCCTGGTCGTCGTCATGCTCCTGTCGCTCTCCACGAACTGCTCGACGACGAAGCCGGGAGATCAGGACGGCGATCAGGGCCCGGACAAGGCAAAGATCGACCAGATGGACCCGGTGACCAGCGGCGGGAAGGGACAGGCGGTGCTCAGCTTGCACAAGAGGTTTTCCTATCCGGACGCCTGCAAATACGGGCTCACACTCACCAATCATCTGCCGTACGGGATTACCAACATCTCCTTCCGCTTTACCGCCTACACAAAGGACGGTCCCCTGCCGCAGCAGGTGCTGCGCAACTTCATCGAGATCGATCCCGGCGAGAGCGAGTACCGGGAGATCGAATTCACAGGCACGACCTGTAAGGGAATCGATCACATCGAGATCGCCGACCCGGGGCGTTGCGCCATGGGGGACCTGAGCCGTTACTCTTCCCAACCGGGAGACTGCATCCGGCATGCGTATATCGCCAAATCGCCCTACGTGAAGCTCGTGCAGAAATAGCAGCATCTCCCCCGCCGGGGAGCGGTACCTAACAGCACCGGATGCAATCCAGAGAGCTCTTCTGAAGACATGGATCCGGACAAGCGGGCTGAATCAGTGATCGAAACGGGACGCGAGCGGGGAGGGGGCATCCACCTCGACTCCCTTGCCGCGATCATCCGCGTTAACGATCATGGGGCGCGTCTGGTCACCCCGGTCAATGAAAGGTCGTCTCGCCACTGATCGTTCCTCACCCCGACCCTCTCCCATAAGGGGAAAGGGACAGTCGGAGCACCTCCGGCGCGTACTTTCACGGTAACCTCGCGGAGTGACCATGAGCTGGCAGTTCTGGATCGACAGGGGCGGTACCTTCACCGACTGTTTGAGTCGGGACCCGACCAGCGGCGAGGTCCGCTCGGTCAAGGTGCTTTCCAGCGATCGCGCGCCGCTCATCGGCATCCGGCGTCTACATGGCATCGCTGAGAACGACCCGATTCCCCCCTGCCAGGTGCGCATGGGCACGACGCTCGCCACGAACGCCCTGCTGGAGCGCCGCGGCGCGGAATGCGCCCTGGTCATCACCCGTGGCTTTCGGGACCTGCTCGAGATCGGGACCCAGGCCCGCCCCCGAATCTTCGACCTGGACATCGTCAAGCCGGAGCTTCTCTACAGGCACGTGGTGGAGGTCGATGCCCGTTGCGACGTCCAGGGACAGGTGCTGGCGCGCCCCGACGAGGATGCGCTGGCAAGCGACCTGCGGGAGCTGCACGCTAGGGGCGTCGACAGCCTGGCCGTGGTCGTTCTGCACGCCTATCGCTCCCCCGTCCTGGAGCGGGAGATCGGCGAGGTCGCCCGGAGCGTCGGTTTCTCACAGGTGTCCTTGTCGTCCGAGGTCGCCAACGAGATCGGCATAGTAGGCCGCGGCGACACCACCGTCGTCGACGCCTATCTCACCCCCCTGATCCGCGACTATGTCGCAACCCTGCTCGCGGAGCTTCCTGGGAGCTCCCTGCGGATCATGCAGTCGAGCGGCGGTCTGACTGAAGCGGCCAGGTTCAGCGGACGCAATGCCATCCTGTCGGGACCGGCTGCCGGCGTGGTGGCTTGCGCCCACCTGGCACGGGAGGAGGGATTCAGCCGGGCGATCGGCTTCGACATGGGGGGCACCTCCACCGATGTCTCCTGTTACGAGGGAGACTTCGAGCGAGAGTACGAGACCGAGGTGGCCGGCGTGCGCCTGCGCGCCCCCATGTTGGCGATCCACACGGTCGCCGCGGGCGGAGGCTCGATCTGCCGCTACAACGGGTTTCGATTCACGGTCGGGCCGGAAAGCGCTGGTGCTGTCCCGGGCCCCCTCTGTTACGGACACCCGGAGGCCAGTGAGCTGGCGCTCACCGACGTAAACCTGGCGCTGGGACGCATTCTGGGGGACCGCTTCCCGTTTCCCTTGGATCGGGGCCGGGTCGATGCGACGCTGCAGGGGCTCGTCGCGGCGCTTGCCGAGCAGGGGATCGAGCGCACGGCGGCGGACATCGCCTGGGGCCTCTCTGCCATCGCCAACGCCAAGATGGCGGAGGCGCTACGCCAGGTCTCAGTCGCGAAGGGACGGGACGTCCGCGACTATGCCCTGGTCGCCTTCGGGGCTGCCGCCGGTCAACATGCCTGCCCCATTGCCCGCCAGCTGGGCATTCGCACCCTCATCTTCGATCAGTACGCAGGCGTGCTCTCGGCTTACGGGATGGGTTTGGCCGATGTTTCCTGGAATGGCGAGGCAGACGCGGGAAGGTGCACACTGGGCCCGCAGCTCGGAGACCGGCTCGAGTCGAGCTACGCGGGGCTGGTCGCGGAGGGACAGGGCGTCATGCAAGCGGAGGGTTTTGCGCGGGACGAGATCCAGGTCCATCGCCGCATCGATCTTCGCTACCAGGGAACCGACACGCCGATAACCCTGGATATGGGCACAAGCACGGAGAAGGAACTGCGCGATTGCTTCGAGGAGGCCCATCGCAAGCTGTTCGGTTACGAGCGACCGGAGCATGCTATCGAGGCCGTCACCATCCGCGTCGAGGTGGTCGGGCACGACTCCGCTCTCAGCCAGGGACCTGCATCCCGCGCGGACGATTCGGACCATGATGCAATCCTCCCGAGCCCGGAGCGCACCGGACAGATGTGGACGGGTGATCGCTTTGAGGAGGTCCCCATCTACCGGCGGGAGGACCTGCATCCGGGGATGTGGCTCGATGGACCTGCCTTGATCCTGGAGCAGACCGGCACCATCGCGCTGGATCGCGGCTTCGACCTGGAGGTGGAGCCGGGCGCCCGGATCATCGTGCGCGACCAGGCAGCGGCCGTAGTGCCGGCGGCCACCGCTCGGGACAGCGCGCCGGATCCGGTCCTGCTCGAGATCTTCAACAACCTCTTCATGTCCATCGCCACCCAGATGGGAGAGACGCTGCGGAGGACCGCCCTGTCGACGAACATCCGCGAGCGCTTGGACTTTTCGTGCGCAGTCTTCGACCGGGAGGGGGGGCTCGTCGCCAACGCCCCGCACATTCCGGTCCATCTCGGCGCCATGGGCGAGTCCATCAAGGGCATTCTGGCGGATCACCCGCGTCCAGCGCCCGGCTGGGTGCTCGTGACCAACGACCCGGCTGCCGGCGGCTCGCATCTCCCCGACATCACCCTGGTCACTCCCGTGCATGACGCCGACGGCGAGCTCATCTTCTTTACAGCGAGCCGGGGGCACCACGCCGACGTGGGGGGTATCAGCCCCGGATCCATGCCGCCCTTCTCCAAGACACTCGCCGAGGAGGGCGTCGTGCTGCGTGCCCTGCCCCTGGTCCGGGATGGAGT
>Ga0315556_1002382_pt1 | contig 10744 bp, 10 predicted proteins | sample SalMarSW160310MG_FD_202112 | JGI IMG/M metagenome (GOLD analysis project Ga0315556, IMG submission 202112) | Salt marsh sediment microbial communities from the Plum Island Ecosystem LTER, Massachusetts, United States - Salt Marsh Sediment SW1603-10 ...
CATCGCGCCGAACGCAAACAGCAACTCCTGCAGGCGTTGCTGCAGTACCGGGCCGAACGCGATGCCTGGGACAGCCTGTTCGATTGAAATCAATCACGGGAATGTAAAGTTTGAGAAGCCCCCCGGGCGCGCCCCCATCCTGCCGGTCCATCGAATTGCCGCAGGAACCGCCCTGGCGGCGAAACGATGCGTCATTGACCTGCAGGAGCCGCCCTGGCGGCGAAACGATGCGTCATTGACCTGTAGGAGCCGCCCTGGCGGCGAAGCGATGCGTCATTGACCTGTAGGAGCCGCCCTGGCGGCGAAACGACCGGCGATCCGGATATGTTCGCCAGCAGGCAGGCTCCTACGGAACTCATATGCTGCTGCTCGACGGCGTGTATACCGGCGGGCACGCTGCACAAGACAAGCCGCGTTTTCAGCGAGTCAAGGCGCCTGATCGGGCGGAGCTGGAACAGCTGGTCTATGCCATCAGCGAGCGGACCGGGCGCTACCTGGAACGCCAGGGCCTGCTGGTGCGCGACCTGGACAACAGCTACCTGGCACTGGAGCCGGCGGATGACACCGGCCTGGAGGGTGTGCTGGGCAGTTCCATTACCTATCGCATTGCCGTGGGTCCGCAGGAGGGCCGCAAGGCCTTCTGCCTGCAGAGCCTGCCGCCGGCGGGCAGCCTGGAAGAATCGAATGCCCGGGTGGCGAGAGTGGCCGGCTTTTCGCTGTATGCCGGGGTGGCGGCTGCGCGCCACGAGCGGCAGAAGCTGGAGCGGTTGTGCCGCTACATCACCCGCCCGGCCATCGCGGAGCCGCGCCTGTTTCGCATGCACGCAGTCAGTGCAACTTTCTCGTGTTTGCCAGCGGCGACCAACCGTTGATAAGCAGAACGGATGACGGAGTTATGCTGAATGGGTGTTAGCATGGCCATGAAGAGGATCGTGCGCATACTGGCATGACCGCCACGGATGCGGCGTTTGCCTCGTAGTGCCCCGCTGTCGCGATCGAATGGTGCGACACCGACCAGCGCGGCGATCTGCATGTTGGTCAGGGTGCCGAGTTCCGGCAGGTCAGACAGCAGGGTATTGACGACCTGGTTACCGATGCCGGGGACAGAGAGCAGCAGGTCACGCTTGTCGCGCCACTCCTCGACCTGCTCGACCAGGTCGGCGCTGTGCTGGTCGAGTTTTTCGATCTGTGCCTGGATGTGACGGACATGGCGGCGGATACCTGCGAGAATGTGCGAAACTTATCGTACGTTATCCCTGTCACGCCGCTTGCGTTCGTAACCGGCGCGAGGACCTCAAGCCGTCGCTGCTTTAGGCGTTGAATGTCCTCAGTTGCATTGTTGCCCTTCGCTGGTCATCCGGGTAGGTCAGGATTTGGCCGTACTTGGGCCTACCGACGAGCCCATATGGCCTCTAGAGCCCCACCGTATGTCGCGATCTCTGCGGACACCCTTGACCTGATATTGCCCGTATCGGACAGCTCAAAATGCCTACCTACGGCGGTAACAGGGGTTCGACCAGCACGCGCCGGGAGCACGTGTGGAAAGCGGTGCGAAGCGCCGCTGGCCCGAAGCGCGAGATCGGTGCGGCGCGGGTGGTCCGGGGCAGGGTGGTATCTGATACGGTGTTGCGTTCGGTGCGGGTGGCAGGAACGTACGACCGCCTCGAACATGCATGGGCAAGGGGCGTGTCCCGGTCGTCCGTCATGAAGCGCGAGCAGACGTTCTGTTCGCGCTGACCGTGTAAGGCCTGGTAGGGAAAACAGCTATAACTATTTGTTATTCTTTTTCAAAAACCACACGTTATCCAGTTTCAGCGCAGCCTTGATCGGTGCTGCTGCCGTCCTGGCGACAGCAAGTGAAGGATATCCGCCTGTCTGCAGGCGCCAGTAGTGCCTGCCCTTGACTTCCGCCTGCTCGATGTGGGTGGGGATGTCGGCGGCGGCGGCTATGGTTGCCATACGGGTGATATCCCCTTTGCGCGGCGATGATGCCAGGTTGATGACCCAGGGTCCGGATGCCGGGTAGGCGGTCTGATTGTTTTCGACTCCGGATGGGCTCCCCTGTGCTGGAGCTGCAGTAACGTCCGGTTGCGCAGCAGAACCGCGTTCAGCAACCGAGGTTGTGGCAGTTGCGGGCGTGGAGTCTGCCCCGGGTTCGGCTCGTCTTGCTTCCGGTGCCGGGGCTGGAGACGAGGCTGCATGCGTGGCTGCGCTTCCGGTATGGGGCGGCACTGTCTGCACGGTTGCCGCTTCGTTTGCATCCGCTGCAGCCGCCTCCGCAGGGCCGGCAAGCGGGGCGGATGCTATCGGACGTGCCTTTTGCCCGGGCGATGGCGATGGCTGCGCCATTCTGCTGGTGGCGGACGGGACGGCGGTAACCGGTTTCTGCGGACTGGTGGAATTGCTGCTGGTGGTACCGGGCGAACGGGATGCCGGCACTAACAGTGTGAGTTTGTCCTCAAGACGGGCAAAATCATCACCCAGTGCAGTGATACGTGCATTCAGCGAGGCATAGCGGCCTTCCTGCAGGCTCGCGCTGAATATGCGTTTCTTCAGGTCCTGCACATCGGTACCGAGTTTGCCGGAGGTGGTCTCCAGCGCGCCGATGCGACTGTCGATGCTGGCGGTATATATGTAACCACCCCCGGCAACGCAGAGTGTGAACAACAGGAACAGCAGTCCCCGGAAGAAAGGCTTCTGCGGCCCGGGACCGGTATCCGGCACCCGCAGTTCCGGCGGCTGACGGGGCCCCTTCCCGGTGGCGCCGGCACGTGGGTGGATTTCCGGTTGTGTGTGATTCTGACCCAGTGACGCCTCCAGCCTGTGTTCCCCGCTGACCCGATAGGACTCGATCAGATCCATCAGGATCGGGTCAGGGTGATGGAATTCCACGTCCACGCTGTTATCGGCTACCCGCCGCACGTAAGACGGAATGGTGAGCTTTTTCTGCTTGCCGGCGTGCTGGACCGTCAGGTGGATGTCGACATTATCCCCGTCGTTGAAGGTAGACAGCCGGCCGTCCGCCTCACAGTACAGCAGCATCCCGTACTGGCTGACGTTGATGACCCTGCAGCCCCTGGGAACGGTTTTCTCACCAATCAGCAGGGCGTTGATATCGACCGGGGTTCTGGTCTGGCGCCTTCTATCCGTGGGCTGTTCGGTGATTCCACTCATGCAGCATTCCCGTAAAATTCCTTGGAAACAGATACCTGGAGTATCCCGGCATGGCGGAAAATATACGACGAATCGGGTGGTTCGTCCACGGTTTTAACAGTTCCTGTCCTGCTCAGTCCTTGCGCAAACGGTGGTTGACTGCAATCGGAGTCTCGAATTTCATCATGATCAGGTAGGATGATGCAATGAAGGTGAGCAAGGTGGTGGTCTGGACCAGAAAGGATGCATCCGGGCCGATCACACCGGTATTGGCGGCGAGTACCGAGATCATCAGTGAGAACTCGCTGGCCTGTCCCAGCCGGATACCCACTTCCCTGGACAGTGGCGTTGCTTCCCCGGTGTATTTCAGGAGGGTGGAGAACACCAGTGGCTTCACCGCAAGCACCACCGCTGCAAGCACGATCGCGGGAAGAAGGACCCGGGGCAGGACCTCGGGATTGAAACCTGCGCCGAGCGAGAAAAAGAACATGATCAGGAAAAAATCCCGCAACGGTTTGAAGCTCTCGGCAATAAACAGGGAAATCGGGCTGGCCGCCAGTGCGACACCGGCGATGAATGCTCCGGTCTCATAGGAAAGTCCTGCTGTATCGGCAAGCTGGGCCAATCCCAGGCACCAGCCGATGGAAGTGAGGAAGACGTATTCCTGGATGGTATCGAAACGCCGGAACAGGGGCTGCAATACGTAGCGCTCCAGCAGCATCGCAAACAGCACCAGTACCGGTACAACGAGGGCCAGCTGGACGATCCTGTGCCATTCGATACCGCTTCCGGAGAGCCCCTCCAGCAGCAGCAGGAACACGATGGCCAGGATGTCCTGCAGCAACAGGATGCTGATCATGACCTGCCCGACATGACGGTGGTGAAGGGCGGTGGTGGGCAGCAGCTTCAGTCCGATGATGGTGCTGGAAAACATCAGTACGGAACCAACCACCAGGCTTTCCTGCGAGGAGTAGCCGGCCAGCAGCCCGGCCGCAAATCCGATCGCACCGAAAATGGCCGAACTGGCCAGGGTGACCAGCATCGCCTCGCGGAACATGCGTACCAGTTGCGCGGGCTGCAGGTTCAGGCCGAGCAGAAACAGCAGAAAGATGATGCCGATGTGCCCGATCTCCCGGATCAGCTCGGCATCGCTTACCAGTTTCAGCCCCCACGGCCCCAGCAGCCCGCCGAGCAGGATGTAGGCAACCAGCAGCGATTGCCTGGCAAACAGGGCAAGTGCGGCCAGCATGGCTGCACCGGTAAAGATCAGGAAAATCGAAAATAGGATGGGTTGATCAGGCATGGCTGTATCCTGGGATGCCACGCATGTTACGGAAAGCTTATCCGCGAATCCACGTTTGTCCGCCGCCAGCCGGTGGCCGCAGGGAGCCGTGCGGGTTCCCGGGGTCGCCGGGAATGCAGCCGCCATACCGCTACCGGCGGGGGCTGCCGTGGCGCAGGGCACGACGCTCCTCGGAGATGACTGCGATGCCTGCCTGCGGGGGGGGGGACTGCTGCTGCCCCTGAAGCCCTGTTATCGCGTCAGCCGGGCATGCTGCAGGCGGAAGCCTGCGGGATTGCGCGCGTCAGGGCAGCTCGCTGAAATAGAGGGCCAGATTGAGGCGGTTTTCGATATCCAGTTTGCGGAAGATCGCGCTCAGGTGCGCCTTGACCGTCCGTTCGGATATTTCGAGTGCGCGCGCGATCATCTTGTTGTTTTCACCCATGTGCACCAGCCTTGCTACCTGGAGTTCCCGGGGCGTCAGGGTGCCGACCAGGCTGCGGTCGAAATTGCTGTTGGCGTTCGCCGATTTTTCGGCAGCCATGTCGCTGATGACCTGGGTAATGAGCTTGCGCTGGACCCAGTAATCACCGTCGAGGACCAGCTCGACGGCCTTCCGCAGCAGGGCTTCGCTGATGTCGGACCTGCAGAATCCGTGGGCCCCGGCCTTGAACAGCAGATGCTGGTCAACTTCGTTTTCACCGGCATTCTCGACAACGATCACGTGGGTGTCGGATGGCATGCGTACCACGGCGAGGATCTGGTCCGTGGCATCGTCACCCTGGTAGAGAGCGGGGTCGACGATGAGCACCGATGCGGGTAGCGCCGTCAGGCAGGCCAGCAACTCGCCCGGGCTGCACGCGGTCGAGACGTCGTAGCACGGTTCCAGAATTGACATGAAATGACTGACAACCTGGCGATTGTCAGATGCGATCAGTACCGTGACCTGACCCTTGTGTGTTGATACCGACATCTTCCCGTCCTGTATCCCAGCGTTCTCTCAGACCCGATCAGGGCGTGCAAAACCGGCGTCGGGATCACCATGTACGTCTTGCTGCCGGTCAGGGTGTCCACGGAAGCCGTCATCCCGGGTATGGATTCCAGCGGAGCAGCAATTGTCCCGGAGGGCTCCGTGCCTTCTGACATGGACCAGGCAAAGGCTGTTGCCTGCACTGTCTGTGACGGTATCGGCACTGTGCCGCACGGGTTTAGCCTTGAATCTCCGGTAGATAGCCTGGCCGTGTACGGCCGAAGTGACCAGGGACCGGGGCGGCATCGGCCGGCCGGTTATTCCTGGAGAATGTTTCCGGACACCACGGGTTCCATCAGTTCCGGTCTGCCAATGAGATAACCCTGGATGCCGTCGATGTGCATTCTCTCGAGGGTTTCCTTCTGCGGATTCGTTTCCACCGCCATGGCGTACACATGGACGCCGATACTGTGCATGGTGTCCGCCAGGGACTGGATGAAAAACTGGCTGTCGCGATCTGATTCGATATTGCGCAGGTGAGTGGCATCGATTTTCAGGTAGCGCACCCCGATGCTGCGCAGGTAGCCGTAGCCGGAAAATCCCCTGCCGAAATGGTCGATCCCGCAATCGATCCCCAGCTCGGAGAGCCGTGTAATCAGGTTGCGCGCATTCTGCAGGTTCGCGAGGACACCGTATTCCGGGAATTCCACCTTGATCCGGCGGGTGATCCGGGGAACGCGTGCGAGTGTACTGCAGAGCCACTGAATGAAGACGGAATCATGCAGTGAGGTGGAGGAGAGGTTGACGGCGTAGTGCCGGTGTGAATGGTCAGCCGCTCTGACCTGGTCCAGCAGGGTACTGATTGTCAATTTATCGAGCTGGCTCGCCAGTCCAAGCCGCTCTGCCATGGGCATGAACAGCGCGGCGTTGATGCCTGTTCCTCCCGGGTCGGGGATGCGCGTGAGAACCTCGTGATGCAGGATGTGACGGTTGCCGGGGTTGATATCCATGACCGGCTGCACCGCCAGCTGGATACTGCCTTCATCGATCACCTTCCGGATGTGGGCGCGCCAGCGTGATGCCCCGTAGATATCCGACTGATTGGCAACAATGGTGTCATAACGCTGCCAGGTGTTCAGGCCGCTGGACTGCGCGGAACGCAGCGCCATGTCGGCCTCGGAGACCAGATCTCCGGCACGGTAGCCTTGCCGCCACATGGCGATCCCGATGTGACAGATATTGCCGGAGGCAACCAGGCCGTCAGCGCGCAGCTGGTGGAGTGAATGGCACAGTGACATGGCGAGGGCGTCCGCGCTTTCCGCCTGGAAGCCGACCGCGATAATGGCAAAGCAGGTGCCGGAGATGCGCGCCAGGTAGCAGTTTTCCAGCGTGTCGAGTTCCGCCCGGAGCAGCCCTGCGGTCCGCTGCAATACCCTGTCACCGGCAGGGTAGCCGGACGCGTCGTTCACCCTGGAGAGATGATGCAGCTCGAGCATCAGCAGCGCGCCGGCGCTTACCTGATCATGGTCTTCGACCAGCGCCGGCAGGATACGCTCGAAATAGCGCCGGTTACCGACCGCCGTCAGGGGATCCAGATAGACCTGTTCGCGTACGGCCTCTGTCAGTGCGGTCTGCTCGGAAAAAATTTCATTGACCTTGGCGGACAGCCGGTTCATGGCGGACACGATACTGCGCAACTCGCGGGTCCTGGGCAATGCTTCCTGTGCCGGGTAGCGGTTGTTGCAAATGGCATCCGCCTGTTTCGAGACCGCTTGCAGCGGGCGCAACAGCAAGCGGACGGACAGAATCGCGAGCGCCAGGAGTACCAGCGTGGCGGCCGCATAGAGGTACAGGGTGTTGACCGTTGCTTCCCAGAATTGTACGTACGCCCGGGACGGGTCCGGGGTTACCCGCAGGACTCCCGCCGGTTTCCTGCCGGACATGACCGGTGCCCCGGACGCGGTGGCGGTAATCGACAGCAGCCGCCGGAACCAGTCCGGCACCTCCGCCATGACCGGCTTGCGGGCCCTGCTGGCAATCACGGAGCCGTCTGTCCCGGTCACCTCGACTGCGAGGTAGTCACCCTGATCAAACACGGCATTCACGACCGTCTTTATCATGCCCCTGTCACCGCTTTCCAGGTACGGGGATACGGCCAGTGCCAGTGAGGCGGCCGTGTCCTGTGCGTGCGCGGCAAGCTGTTCTTCATAGATGTCCTGCAGATTCGTAATGCCGAGATACAGCGTTCCGCTCAGTGCCAGCAGCACCAGCAGCAGCAGGGCGAAGGATATTTGCCTGTAGAGTGTCATCCTGGATTACCGGCAGGACATGCGTTACCGGCAGCGTTCAACGCAGCGCAAGCTGCTCACGGCCGATCCTTGCCATTACGGCAGTCCACTGGCTCAGGCGGCTGGAACTGCCAATGTGCTGTTCCGCGCCATAAGACCGGGCGATCCAGAGGCCGCTGGCATTGAAACTGTACACGGGCAACAGGTCCTTGCGCATCGATATCGGCTTGATGGTCTTGTCCAGGTTGTCAAGCACCTGCGGGTCTGCATCGGGCGTCCCGAAATACGTGAGCACCATGTGTGCCTGGTTCAGTTTGACTGCCTTGACATACATGAGGCGCAATTTTTCCTGGGCGATGCCCATTTCCCGCAAGGTGAAATACTTGGCAATCGAAAAATCCTCGCAGTCACCACCATTCGCCAGCAGGGTTTCCAGCGGGGTCGCCCAGTAATCTTCCTTGCCCCAGAGTTCGGCATCACTTACGAATCTCATTGCGTTGAAGAAATGATTGACAGTTTCCAGTTTCTCGTGGTCCGTCAGGTTGCGGGCAGAGTCGATCATGGACTGCCACTGCTCGACCCGATGCAACGCGTAGTCCCCGTACAGGTGTTCGATTCGGGTTACGAACGGTTCGGTAAGCTGGGATGCAACGCCGGCTCGCCCGGTCAGACAGGCCAGCAGAATGCCGGCAATCAGTGCCGGATTGCGCATCGCCCACCAGGTGGGCCGGGTTGTATGAGGTATCTTCATGCCATCGAGGTACGGGTTTGAGACGGTGACAAGTTCCATATCGGCCGGAAATTCCACGGCTTTCGTGGCAATGCCGGATTTGCAGCCGATCCGGTCCGTGCGCTACCCGGGCATGCCTCGCAAGGCTTGGTACCTCAGTCCAATTGTTCCGCCATGGTGGCCAGCGTAGACTGCACAAGACTCATAAAAACAAGTACTTATGAAAAAAATCAGCCTTACTATCATCTGCGCCGGAGTGCCGCGTTTCCCGGGTTGTCTCGACATCCTGCGTGACTGGCCGGAATACACGGTCGTTGCCAGTGCGCGCAGCCTGCATGCACCCGGGATCTGCAATGCCCTGGGACAGAGTGATGTCGTGATACTCGATCAGGTCCTGATCGAGCAGGAGGGGGCCGAGACGGTCAGCTCGGTGCGAGCGGGCTGTCCGGCGGGGAAGGTGCTGCTGATCCTCGAGGAATCCGGTGACGAACAGGTCCTGGATGCCATAGCCCTGGGGGTGGACGGCGTCATGGAGCAGATCGAGATCCGCGCCATGTTGCGCAAGGCCATCTCGGCCCTGTATTCGGGCGAACCCTGGTTTTCCCGCGAGCTGGCCCATTCACTGCGCAAGCAGCTGCAACAGGGGATGCCGCTCGGCGATGGCCGGACACAGCCATTCTCCCTGTCCGGGCGCGAAAAACTCAATTGACCGCCATACCCGGGTGCGGGCGCGCATGAGCGGACCCGCGGCCCGGCAATCGACACCCCGCCGGCCGCCTGGATATCGCGGCTGCGTCCTGCGGGTGGGTGCCTGGCGTACGCGGCGACGGGCCGCGGCAGCGGCGATTCGCAGGCAGGCTTCAGGGTCATCGTGCGCTTCCCTGGCGGTGGTAACCGGCACGGTTGCCGGAATTTCTCCGGCCACCGGGCACGCTGTCCGGTGGCTCCGGCTGACAGGCGTTCCCGCGCTGTAATATCCGGCTGGCGCTGTGTAATAATGGCGCCTCCCTGGCTTCCGGCAGGCGCGAAAGGATCCCTTCATGTTTCGACCGTACGAGCTGTTTGTCGGTCTGCGCTATACCTATTCCAAGCGGCGCACGCATTTTATCTCCTTCATTTCGGTAACCTCGATGCTGGGTATCGCGCTGGGTGTGACGGCGCTGATCACCGTACTGTCGGTCATGAACGGGTTCCAGACCGAGTTGCGCGACCGCATCCTCGGCATGACGGCACATGCCACGGTCACCACGTCGCAGGGCAGCCTCAAGGACTGGCGCTCCGTCGCGGGTCTGCTGACCGGCCAGCCACACGTGCTGGGCGTGGCACCGTATGTCGACGGAGAATCGATGCTCAGCAACGGCAGGCTCGTCAGCGGTGCGCTGATCGAGGGCGTATCGCCGCAGGAGGAGGGCAAGGTCTCCGACATCGGTGCGCATATCACCGATGGATCTCTCGCGCTGCTGAAACCGGGTGAGTACGGAATCATTCTCGGCAGGGACCTCGCCCTGGCCCTGGGGGCGACCGTCGGTGACGCAATCACGGTCGTGTCTCCGCAGGTCACCATCGCACCCACCGGTATCCTGCCCAGGCTGCGGCGCTTTACCGTGGTGGGTATCTTCGCAGTTGGCATGTACGAATACGACCGCGGAGTGGCCCTGGTGCACATACAGGATGCGGCCCGGCTGTTTCGCCTGCAGGATGCGGTAAGCGGGCTGCGCCTGAAGCTCGACGACGCCTTCGATGCGCCCATGGTGAGCCGGGCCCTGGCCAGCCGCCTGCCAGCGGAATACCGGGTCGAGGACTGGACCCGCAAGCATGCCAATTTTTTCCGCGCCGTACGCACCGAGAAGCGGGTCATGTTCACGATTCTTACACTGATTGTCGCGGTTGCCGCCTTCAATATCGTGTCGACACTGATTATGGTGGTCACCGACAAGCGCTCGGATATCGCCATCCTGCGCACACTCGGGGCGTCCCCCGGGTCGATCATGACAATCTTCATCATTCAGGGCGTGGTCATCGGTGTACTGGGGACCGCACTGGGTGTGACGGGAGGAGTGAGCCTGGCGCTCAATGTCGAGACGATCGTGCCGGCCATCGAGCACCTGTTCCACGTACAGTTCATGCCTGCGGATGTCTACTATATCAGCGAGGTACCCTCGGAATTGCACTGGAAGGACGTGTGGGTCATGGCCTCGGTGGCCATGGTGCTGAGCCTGCTGGCCACGATCTACCCTGCCTGGCGAGCATCGCGCACGCATCCCGCCGAGGCACTGCGCTATGAGTAATGTGCTGGCCTGTTCCTCGCTGGGCAAGGTGTT